>Ga0209534_10000921_pt1 | contig 32033 bp, 57 predicted proteins | sample COG_07_FD_184751 | JGI IMG/M metagenome (GOLD analysis project Ga0209534, IMG submission 184751) | Pelagic Microbial community sample from North Sea - COGITO 998_met_07 (SPAdes) (version 2) | ecosystem: Environmental > Aquatic > Marine > Neritic zone/Coastal water | place: Helgoland, sampling...
CCCACTTCCATAATTTGGACACTAAGGCCGGAATCGAACCGGCGTACACGGAGTTGCAGTCCGTTGCATAGCCACTCTGCCACTTAGTGATTGGTCGGGGATGCAAGATTCGAACTTGCGATCTTCTGCTCCCAAAGCAGACGGATTAACCAGACTTTCCTAATCCCCGTTTGGTGCGCCCGGAGAGATTCGAACTCCCGACTGATCCGTTATGAGCGGACGGTTCTACCACTGAACTACAAGCGCAATTTGGCATAGGTGAAGGGAATCGAACCCCTATCTTCAGTTTTGGAGACTGACGTGTTACCATTACACCACACCCATAAAAAAAGCCCCTAATAAAATTAATTACTAGGGGCTTGTCTAAAATAACTTTTGGTTACAAAGTCATGTCAAAACATACCCCCGGATGGTGGCCAACATATTATACATATTGTATTAGTCTTGATCATGTTAAAATTCTTTCCTTATTGTGTATATACTATACTACAGTTATTTAGTAATGTCAACCGGTTTTGTGTTTATTTTTTGTTTTTTATCTCCATAATCTCTAACTGCGGCTTTAATAGCATCTTCTGCCAATACGCTACAGTGAATCTTAACTGGAGGCAACGCTAGTTCTTCAACTATTGTTGTGTTCTTAATTTCTTGTGCTTCTAGTAAACTCATACCTTTTAACATTGTTGTTACCATGCTTGAACTAGCAATAGCACTACCACATCCGTATGTTTTAAATTTTGCATCTTCAATGATGCCATCTTCTGTTACTTTAATTTGTAAACGCATTACGTCACCACATGCAGGTGCACCGACCATTCCAGTTCCGATATTCTCTTCCTTGGGATCAAACTTACCTACGTTTCTTGGATTATTGTAATGGTCTAATACTTTTTCGGAGTATGCCATATATTAGTCTCTGTAGTTATACTACACTTATTTATAACTTGTTATGATGTATCTGTTAGGTAATTGACATTAAATAAAACACCATGGCATTATTTTTGGTGAATTTGTTTTTCTCTTTGTATCTAACTGTGTCAGGTACTCTTTAAGTTTTACATTACCATTTTTATTTCTAGAATATGCTTCACACATCTGTTTAACTTTGGGCAGTTTTGTTTTAGCAAGTACATCAGCAATAACTTTAGGCTTTAAACTGTTTATGTGTAATATCTCAGGATAATTTAGTTGGTTAAGTATAAACGTATCATCAGGAAAGTATTCTACTAAGTCGTCTATAACTGGTAAGTTCATTGCTTGTACTGTTACACTAAACAACATTTTATTATCGTTAATACGTTTGAACATATTATAATTGTCTAAGAATGTATCCCAATTTGTTGGAAATCGTATGATGTGATTAACATCAGTTATTGCATCTATACTCATACAAAAATGTAAATTTTCAAATCTTTGCAACAATTTAAAAATCTTGTCATTTAAACTTACACCATTTGTTTGAATTTCTATTTTTGTATGTTTACAATTCCAAGGATAGTTAGATAATTCTTCTAAAAACTTTATAACTTGTTTGCTGTAAAAAGGTTCTCCGCCTGCTAAGTAAATCCTACGTGCATTGTTTTTAGTATGTTTTAATATATAATCCCAGTTCGGAGGCTCACGTGGAATTATATCATCCTTAAAAAATTTAGTATAGATATCTAAATCTTCATGCCACTTACTGCTTTGATAAGGATTACACATTGCACATTTAAGATTACAAATGTGATCAGTTCTAATATCCCAATCAACTATTCCGCAGTTGTCTTGGAATATAGGATTAATTAAACTGTCGCTACGTTTGTCAACACATCCTCTGCACACCTCAGGTGTATCACCTTTGGAGAACGTGTCTCGTATTTGTTGTAGTGCTGGATGATTATATATTTCTTCTATGCTGTTTGCGGTACCTACTGAGTCAGTGGCTCTACAACACGGTTTTACTCTAAATAATCCGTTATTGTTGTCGACGTAAATAGTTTTCCATGGATGTTTACATGTCATAAACTTATTTACATAAATGAATTGGCTCTAGGGGAAGGACTCGAACCTCCACGATAAATAAATTGCAGTATATCTATCATATGATTAACAGTCATACGTGTCTACCAATTTCACCACCCTAGAATAATCTTATATCTTGCCTATCTTTTCTAGTGCAGGAATCATACGTGTTATGCCTATGCCTCCGCCTACTCTTTGGAAAAAGTCAAACTCTAAAAACTTTTCTAGTTCTGCTTCTACTCTATCTTTGCCGAACAGTTCGAACAGTAGTTTTGAGTATGCACCATCTGTAATACTATGGAATGTATCACGCATCATATCAACATCACATGAGCGTTCTGCTGATCCAATAGTTTCCATACCACCTAGTATAACGTCCATCTTCTTTGCAGTATTGCCATCATCGTTTCTAGCCATGTTCCAGAACGGTGAAGTCATTTCAGGAAAGTTAGTAATGATAGTTTGTCCAAATTCTTCTTCCATTGCTAATTCGTGTTTTGCATCCATTTCAACATCCACAGGCAAATCAAAATGTGCTTGCCAATCACTGTATGTTTTTTCTGTAAGAGCACCAAAGCCTAGGTATTCACATAGTTCATACTCCATTGCTTTTAGATCATCTACACTACCCGGCATTTCAAATTCAAACATTGGAAATATTATATCGTGTCTACCTGGAATTGCATTAGGCTCTTGTCTGTAGGAAGTGGAGACACAAAAAAACCCCTTACTAGAGGGGCTACTTAATAATTCGTGTTCTAGCCACATCTGGCCTGTTTGCGGCAATGGCCAAACCTGGCCTGCGTAGTTGTATGTTGCTACATTAAATGGATCTTCACATGCGGCAAGTATGCTTAGTCTGTTTTGGGTATGGACTTCTAAAAATCCTTTATCCAAAAAAAATGACCTTAAAAGGCCAACTGTGTTTGTAAATTTACTTGGGTTTATTAGTTGCGTCATCTTTTTTCCTTTTTCGAGTTTCGACCTAAAAAAAATTTGCTCAAAAAAAAATTGAGCCTGTTTAGTCTGTCGAGTTATTTATCCTCGCATTGCCTTTTTTGCCACAATGTGGACAATGGAAGGTATACCTCTCTATACAAAGTTTATCTTCCATTGTCGCATATGTGAACCAGTTAGAACAACTGACGCAAGTTAAATGCCATATTATTTCTTTAACGGCTTTGAACATCTTCCAAACCTAAACACGGAATAAGAATTGATTGTTTGCAGTTATCTGGATAAGCAATCGCTGACCCAAGAATAGGCAGACCTACCATACCAATAATGATAATCAAGAACGCCCAGCCTAGGCCTTTGGTTGTGCAATAGTTTGTTTGTTCACTCATGTTCGCCACCTGGGTCATTAGGGTCTAAAGGAACTTTCCTTGCGTTACCTTTTTCATCTCGCCAAATAGTATATGTCCGACTTCTACCATGTGAATGATAGCCGCCCATAAAGTTAAATGCTCCTGGCTTGCGTTTTGCAGTTTCAAATGTAGCAACCGTAACTGCAATAGCACCTAATAATAATGTATGTAGTACCATGCTAAAAACACCTGCGTACATACTACCTACAATAATACCAAATACAATACACCACATCCATGCTAATACTTGCATGATCATATGTCGTGTGCTAAAGTCTGGAATGGAACTTAAAGGATTTCTTTTGTCATCCATTACGCTGTTCCAACAATCATAAACCCATTCTCTCATTAGGGGTCCTTTCTAATTTGTTCATCTTATAAACTATACTAGCACAGGGTGTGTTAGTTGTCAAGACTTTTGGTTAATCAATATCTTCATTATCTTCGTCATCTTGACTAACAACTTCAATTTGATAAGATCTAATCATTTGTTCTTCTAGATCTAATTTATTAAACTCTCCTGCCTCGAGTCTTCTTAGTGCATCTGCGGCACTACTTGCTTGTTTTGTCCGAACTAGATGAGTACATACTCCAACTAAGTTCGTTCTATTAATGCCAGTGGCATCCATTGCTTCTTCGATAAAAACTCTTCCCATTATGCGTGTAACCTTTCAAATGTTACTGTATACATTTAATGTAACACAAATTTGTTGAAGTGTCAAGTAGTTTGGCTATGTGTTTAAAGAATTAACTGGCTTACAGATGTATTCAACTGTATCCCAAGATCCGTCAACAGGTATTTCTATGTATTCTACAAGCATAGTTTCACACTTTGCTTTAGTTTCAAACCATTGTACATCTTGTTCTAAGCAGGTCGATCCCGAACAAACTGTTAATAGTATATGCCAGATGATTTCCATGTTGTTTCCTTTGAGTGGTGCTCCCAGAGAGAATCGAACTCCCAACTAAGGTTTACAAAACCCTTGTTATACCGTTTAACTATAGGAGCGTTAAACTTGGAGCGGGCAAGGAGAATCGAACTCCTGTCTTCAGATTGGAAATCTGTAATAATACCATTATACGATACCCGCATTTGGCGGAAGTGGTAGGATTCGAACCCACGGTAGAGTCACCCCTACGACGGTTTAGTAAACCGCTCCTTTAAACCACTCAGGCACACTTCCGTTGCTTATTATTTATTGAACCTAATACGATGGTGTTTACCGTTTGAATAAAATGTCATAATACTATGACTGTAAACTTCGTTTTGACTTTCATTATATCGTGTTTCGATTTGACATTGTGTTTGTGTTCGGGCAGGTCCGTTATTCTTTCCACCTTGAATTGCTCCAATCAAAGCACCTACGCCAGTTGCGGCTTCTTTACCACTGCCTTTACCAAACTGATTACCAATTACGCCTCCGATGATGCCTCCGATGATAGCACCTTCTGTATTTGTGCCGCCACCTACAGTTACATCACGACAAACTTCAACATTGTAAGGCTTTTGTGAAACTACAATTTTATAATGATCTGTAATAGTTGCTTCAACAGTTTCAGCGAATGCAGGAACAGCCAAAGACATTGACAGCGCCGTAGCAAGTACGATTTTTTTCATTTTACTTCTCCTTTGTGATTGTAACTGTTCCGCCACCTTCGACTTTAGTTACTCTATCGTATTTAAACGATCTCCAACCTTTTGCATTTAGATCCCATACAGTAATTGTACCTTCTTTGATAACCTTATCTGTTTTAGGACGCATATCTTCTGGAATGTTCTCATTGTTCTTTGTACATGTCATTACACGTTCATCACCGTCTAGTTTATTAAACGTAACAATCAAAACACCAGTCTGAAGAATTTCAATAAGTTTCTCTTGAGTTGGAATACCTTTTAAATCTGCGACAACCTTTTTTACCTCTGGTTCGTCTGGTCCTCGTCTTACATGAGGTATACTCATTTTATAACTCCTCTGCAATTCCAATAAATTCTGCTATGGCTAAAAACAAAGCCAATGCTACTACTGATCCAGTTGCGGCCGCCCATAAGCAACCTCCTAGTCTTACTGCACTTTTAACTAGACTTAGATAAAAATGTTTCTTACTTGGATCTTTAGGTTCTGGTGCGCCGGGCATAGTTACTCTTTCTGGTATAGGCATTATCTTTTCTCCACAATAGTGTCTGCAAGTCCGTATGCAACTGCTTCTTCAGCACTCATAAACTTATCACGATCCATGTCACGTTCAAAGTCTTCGTATGTTTTGCCTGCTGTATTGTGCTTTACATATAACTTGGTTAAGTTTTCTTTTAAGTATTGAATCTCTTTGTATCGAATTTCAATATCGCTTGCCATACCTTGAGCACCACCACTTGGTTGATGAATCATTGTACGAGCATTTGGTAACAATTTACGGTGTCCTGGTTCGCCTGCTTGTGCAAGGAATGATCCCATTGAACATGCTTGCCCCATTACCATTGTATGTACAGGTGATTTAATAAATTGCATTGTATCGTAGATACTCATGCCCGAAGTGATAACACCACCTGGCGAGTTAATATAAAAGTTAATTGGCTTATCTGGATTTTGTGATTCTAAAAATAAAAACTGTGCAACAACTACATTAGCACTAGCATCATCAACTTGACCATTTAACATTACAATACGATCTTTAAGAAGTCGACTGTAAATGTCCCATGAACGTTCGCCTCTTGACTCTTGTTCAACTACCATAGGAATAAGCGGCATTATTTGACCTCCATCATTGGATCAGTTGTCTGTGAATCGTGCCAGTCTGTTTGATCTGCATTAAATTTACGTGTTACTGTTTCTTTACGCAACATACCGTTCTTAACACGATACGTAACTAATTCTTGTTTAATTACACCTGTTGGATCTGTTTCGAACGCACTTACAAATGGTCCGTCAAAGTTATTACTCATTATCGTCCTTCCTTTACATTATATGATTCTGGTCCTGGAGTTGTAAACTCATAACCAAATGCATTGCCAACATACACCCTACCGTTGTATTTCATATGAATTTTGTTTGTGGCCATAAAAATATTCATTGAATCTTTAGGTCTAAAGTTATCAATTTCTGCTTCTGCTACTTTATCGTTATTAGTACAAGTTACTGTACACTTATTTTCGAATACTTCTTTCATTTTAACCCCATTAGTTTTAAATTTAAAACAAAGTTCTCTACCATTAGTTTAACACATATTGCCTTTAATGTCAAGTGATTATTTTCCAATTCAGCAACATGCATACTCATAAGGTTAAATGCTTCATCTTCTGATATGTTCAGTTGACCCCAATCAATAGGGTCAACTGTATCTGCTTCGAGAGCAAGTTCTTTTAATACCTTCCATTCAGACATCGATTAAAGTCTCAATATCTAACGGTGTAAAGTTTATTTGCTCAACACAAACACACTTGTAAGGTCCTTCGGGTGAAGGGTTAGTGTGAATATGTCCATGCACGTTAAGTATTGGTCCAGAACCAAATCTATGTGACTCTGCAAGAGTACTTAAATGTTGTGGAGTGTGACTAAACAACAAACCTTTGTCACTCATGTCAATCCATAACTGCATATCTTTGAAGAATGGAGCAAGTATTTTCAAGTTGTCGTGGTTACCAACAACAAGTCTTTTTTTACCCGGAAGTTTATCAAAGTTTGCGGCCATCCAGTCTGCTTTGTCCATTCCGAAAAGAACATCACCGCAGTGGATAACAGTATCTTTTGGACCAACTACGCTTGCCCAGTTATCCATCATACATTCGTTCATCTGCTCAACAGAATCAAAGCCTCTTACAGGCTTCCCAATGTAATCTTTGAACTCAAGGATACCTGCATGGTTGAAATGGGTATCACTTATTACGAAAGTTTTAGGCATAGCGATTGACCTTTAAATTAATTTGTAATACTAGTATACCATCACTGGCATTAAAAGTCAACCACTATTGGTTAACAAATTTAGGCCAAAGTGTTTCAAAAATCATACCATCATCTGGATGTTCAAAATGAAATGTGTGTTCGTAGTTGTTGGTCCAAGTTGTCATGCTCCACTGATGTCTTTCACAGTTGCGTCTGCACCACGTCTTGCCTTGGTCAACTAGATCACTGTGAAGCCTAACAGCGTAGCCAGGCTTCCAGCGATTTTTATATTCAAATATTTCTATTGGTGTCAATGTAATGTATTTTCTTGATAGTTTTGTGTAACATCTATTCCAAAAATGCGAGTACACATTTCTACAATAGTTTGCGGCACATCTTCTTCTTCTTTACCGTCGGGTATAAACAAACCTTTAAGTTCACCGGTTGACGAAATTATCAATCCCCAGTCGTCGTCTTCTAATGCGTCTTCAAATTCCATTTGCTTAGTCATAAGATTTCTCCTCGTGGCTTATATAATTGTATTTATAAAATGAAATTATATCTTATAAAGTTTAACGTAATTTAACGATGTTTCGTTTACTTCGAATAGTCTATTCTTTACGTGTGCTTTTACTTTTGCTTTGAACTTTCTACGTTCGCCTACAGGAATTTCATACTTATTCCAAAAGCCTACAAGATTGCCCATAACATCAGCAGTATAAGCATAACGCTCAAAGTGACTACTGTAGAAACTATCAATGATTTTACAAACACCTTCAACTGGGTCACCTATACCTCCTATGTATAAACTGTCACGATACTCTGTTCGTATAGTTTTCTTAAGAGTACCTTCTTTAATTTCTCTATTTACAAATTCAGGAATGTATGCAACTAACCCTAGTTGATCAAAACGAACTGTATCTTGCGATGCAACATCAACAATATCACGAGAAAAAGTTGAAAGGTTATCTCCAATGATACCAAAAACATATCTACGAAAATGTTTTTGTGCTTCATCTACTTGTGCATATTCTTCTTCACTAGTATGAAATGGTTTAAAATCATCGGGACGAAATTCAGGACGGAATTGAAATTTTACTAAGTCTTTGTTACTGAATACTGTCGGATTAGTAGGTTCACTAAATCGTGCTGTGTCTTTGATGTAACCATTATTAATTTTATAAGCAGAAAATGCAACTGCTAATGCATCTTGTGTTTTATATTCTAACTTTGTAGTTTCCATTGTTTGCCTCGTTTGCCTAATTATGTATATATTATAGCAAGCAATTACAGTTTTGTCAACCTAAAATACCTAAGGGGAGTTAGCGCGAGCGCCACTAACTCCGTACTCTTAAGCAACCTGACTTATTCTGTCATTCACCTTCCTGTCGGTGCGGTTGCTGGCCGACTATGTCGTAAAAACTATAAAATTTCGTCTGCTATACCTAAGTCAACCAATTGCTTGGCTGTGTAATATTGATCACTAGGATTTTTAATAAACTTGTTACGCACTTCTTGTACAGTCATGCCTGTTGCTTCTTTAAGTATCTGTAAACATCTTGCTTCACAGTTTTGATTTTCTTTCATCTGTGCTCTAATGTCGTGCATTTTAGCATCTAAACTATCACTGTGTTGATGATTCATAATACCTGTGTTTTTACCTATAAAGCGATAACCTTCTGTTCCACTTGCAAAGATTAAAAATCCTGCACTCATAATAGAACCAATACCTACTGTGCTTATATGATGATAACTAGTTTTCATAACATCAATAAGAGCAAACATCTCGTATAGATCTCCGCCTGGTGTGTTAATATAAAGTTCTAGTACACGTTTAGGTTTTTTAGTTAGGTTAGCACTTAAGATCCATTTGATACAATCGCTAACATTATCGCCAGTTAGTTCTCCATGCAAATAGTGAATGTCATTATCAAGTAATGATCTATCAACTGCATCTGCACTGTTCCAACTTTCGTATTTAGGCATAATTTATTATATACGTATTTATTATAATTGAGTCCATTTGTACTTTCCTAACGATTTTGCTTCGCAATAACGTACAAACAAACCTATTTCACGACCATGTGCTTCAATTTCCCATGGTAAATCCCAGTAACTAATTTCTTTAGGATCATAAGTTTTGCCCATCCATATATCTTTGACTGGACTTAACTCTCCTCTAGCATACTGTTTTACATGTACCATTTCGTGTGCTACTGTTTCAAGCAATCCCCGTAAAGGTAATGTTCGATCAATTTCGAGTTCAAATGTTCTGTTGTTATCTGCTTCTAAGCAATAGCCCATTGCACCTGTGGGTTTGCATAAGTTTACAGTAATGTCTAATTTTAGTCTTGGCATTAGTGTTTTGACACAGAATTCAACCATATCTGCTACGTGCTTTTTCTGTGATTTTGAACCGCCGATAACTTCTACAAACATTGTGTGTCTCCTTAGTATTAATATAGTATATACTAAAAATTACAATATGTCAAGATTTTTGGTTATATTAAATACGGTAAGTTACGCGGCCTTTTGTAAGATCGTAAGGAGTAAGTTCACATCGAACCTTATCTCCAGCCACTATTCTTATCTTATTTTTTCGCATTCTGCCACCAGTATAACATGTAATTACATGTCCGTTATCAAGTTCAATTTTGAACATCTGGTTTGGTAATACTTCAAGGACTTTGCCTTCTGCTTCAATAATATCTTTTTTGCTCATTCGGGTTGGGTAATGACAACTACGTTTTGATCGTCTTCTTTAGCCTCATCTGGCTTTGTAATAATAATAGTACCTTTGTCGCCTACATCAAATTTTAATTTATCACCGACTTTCCATCCTTGTGATTCTAAAATTTCTGGGGGTATTACCATATTAACATTTTTCTTGTCTCCTGGGATATCTTGAAAAATGTCTTCTGCTTTGTATTCGTATGTTTTTAATGCCATATTGTATTTACCTCCACTGTGGTCCTCTTACCCAGCCAACTAGGCTATGACGTATGCCTTTTGTAACAGGTTTAACTCTGTGCCAAGTATAACTTGGAAATAAAAGAACATCGCCCTTTTTTAAATTTATTGTATGTATGCGTTTAGGATTTGCAGGAGATCCTGCTTCTATTTCAAATTCCCCTCCTTCATACTCATCATTAAGTAGAATACTAAAACTAATTTTTCTAATAGTTTCTTCTAGTTCTCCGATAAGATGATCTACATGCCAATCATATTTTTGTTCTTTCTCTCCGTCATACTGTGTAAACTGCAAAGGTTCAATTACAGAATGTTCAAACATCCACTTGGCTTGTTCATTAGCCGAGTGTACTATATCAAAAATATATTGGAATAACTCATTTGATTTTTCATTTGCATCAATCCAACTTACATCACTTTGTCTTTCGTTCATTGGATCGTTTTGTGATGACTGTGCTTTATCTACGTCTGGTGCTAATTCGTATATCATATCAATATATTTTTGTTCAAACGGTTGTTCATTAAAATGAATAAAAGCCTGTTGTCGTAATGCCATTTATTTGTCCTTTGCTAATTTTGGGTGAGGTGTTCTATCATTATAGATGTCACCGGCTAGTGCTTGTATTTGTTCTACTAGCATTGTAACTTCTGTTTTATCATAAGGCTCACCTGGTGCTTTTTGATATTTTTTTCTATGGGCTTGTACTGCTAAAGTGTGCATAGCACTTACTTTATCCATTAATTGGTTAATAGTGTGTTGCATATTAAAACTCCATATCTGCCGCAACAATATAACGACTTTCGGTTGATTGTAATATTCCAGGACGGTGCCATACCTTACCTGGATATATCATCCAGTGTCCTGTACGCCAAGGAGCAATATATTTTCCTTCGCCTTCTAATCCATTAGGTGCTAATTCTGTACCTGCTAAATCAAATGCTTGTACTTGTTCAGGTAAGTGTAAGTAATACACACCACTAACTGTAGTAGTTTGAGGATTATGATTATGATGATGCCAAAGTTTATCTCTGTCTTCTCCGGGCAAACAAGTTTGGAATGCCCAAGACTGTACTTGCTTAATAGAAACTTCTTTTTTCAAATAAGAAAAACAAGACCATATGAAACTCATCTTAAGATTTATAAAGTCTTCTGTTGGTGTGCCAAACACATTCCAATCAGTTTGATACTTAGGACTATTTTTCCAATAGCGTCCGGCTTCAATCCCTGTGTTAATTTCAAGTATCATACGTTCACGAGAACTTTGATTAATCAATGCGTTCCAATCATAGTATTCGTGAACGTCAAATGCCATTAACTAGTGCTTTCTAAATATGCACAACACTTTTCGGGTGTTGATTCTACGTATGGATCATCGTCATCTCCGTTATTATTGATGCCGGGCTCTTGCCACCATTTTTCAATAACACCATCATTAATAACACACATGTAACGCCATGAACGTAAACCAAAGCCTAAATGGTTTTTGCCAATTAGCATACCCATATAACGTGTAAAGTTTCCTGAACCATCTGGAATAACTTTTACATTTTCTACTTGTTGTGACTTGGCCCACGCATTCATAACAAAGGCATCGTTTACTGAAATACAATAAATTTCGTCAATGTTCTGATTACGTATCTTGTCATAGTTTTCTTCAAAGCCTGGAAGTTGGTATGTGGAGCAAGTAGGCGTAAACGCACCTGGCAAACTAAACAGTACAATTCTTTTTCCTTTGAATATTTCATCGCTGGTTACATCTTGCCAACGATAAGGGTTTGGTCCTTCAATACTTTCATCTCGGACTCTTGTTCTAAAAACCACACAAGGTGGTCTAAAACCTTCAATCATAAATTTATCTCCTTTATTACATACGATTATATACGATTATATACGATTCGTCAACTATTTTTTCTTAGATTTTGGTTTTGTGACTGCTATTGTTGCACCTTTACGTGCTTTCTTTGCGGCCTTTTCTTTTGCTTCTGCTTTTTGTGCATTTTCATCATATGTATGATCTAGTCTGCCATTTGGCAAATCAGCGGCGAATAATGTTTCTGTAGTTGTTTTGTTATACCCCCAACGTTGATTTGATGCACCCTCTTGTACTTTAGGCTTTTGAGGTATACCTAACAATCTGTTAAGTTTTTTCTTCTCTCCACATTCAGGGCATTCGTCCGGCTTTTCTTCATAACGTATTACCTCGTCCCAGAGATTATTACACTCTTGACAATGATATGGATAAATTGGCATGGTTCCTCCTATAATTTATATGTGTATTTAATTGATAAATATATATGGAGGGCTTAGAATGGACTTTTTAAGTTTAGTTAGTGATGTTGGATTTCCGATTGCAGGGGCAATAGCATCTGGCATCTTTGTGTTCACTACTTTAAAGTTTATACTAAGCGGAGTTACTGGATCCGTAAAAAGTCTCAAGGGCATTATAATGGGACTTGATAATCGTGTTCAAACAATGAATAACGATCTAGTTAAAATAGATACACTTATGAGTTATGCTTTGAGTGTGAAGCCCAACGTGGATCGGATTGCCGCAAATGAAGGCAAAGAAGATGCACGTAGAGATTAAGGAGAAGTGACATGATGTGGGTTGACTATACTATCGATCAGGTAGGACCAAATTTTAAAGTTAAAGGTGACTGGGAAGGTGAAGTTATGGGTGTATGCAAAGATGGTACACGCAAAGAAAATTTTCTTTACAAACCAGGTGATGTTTTTATTGTTAATGAGCATGGCTGGTTAGTTAAAACTGATGAACTAACTACTATGCTTAAAAAATACGAAGAAAGTAAGAATGGATCTAGCAACAGCAATTAGTGAATACGGATTTCCTATCATAGCGGCAATGGGGCTCGGCTACTTTGTCTATTATGTATGGAAATGGGTAACCACTGAAATCGATCCTGTCTTAAGCGATGCAAGCAAAACACTTATTGGTTTGATTGATCGTGTTCGTATGTTAGACAACGATATGATACGTCTAACTCAAAAATTGAATATGGTATTAGAGTTTAAAGAACAGTATGAAAAAATGACTGGGCAAAAACTCGATTTAGATCTCGACACTATAGAAAAAGTGAAGAAGGAAATTCAAGATGTCAAAGTCACAAAGCGTCGAAAGTAAATGTAAAACGTGTGGCCATAAGTGCCATAGAAGCAAAGACTGTCCAGATTGTGTTAATGATGTTTGTTACGATTGTAACTGCAAAGACTGTTCTTAGTCTTTAGGCTTACTTTTTGCCATCAATTTTTCTCTAAGTAATTGCATTTCATTGTTAGTTTGTGTAACAACTTTTTCTTTATGAAAATCTACAGTAGGCTCTGTACGCCCATTAGGTAGTTTTTTATTGTGTGCAAGTTGGGCTTCGGCAATTCTACGTTTTAAATTTTTAACACGATGTTCTAATTGAAAACAATAGTCTTCCATTTCCCAATCAATTTGTTTTTTAAACCATCCAAACATTATTTTGTTGTAGCGATAAACACGCCATTCCAATCTTTAGGTAAGTCTTGAGTTTTCATATATTCGCAACGTTCAATCCACATAGTATAATACCCTTCCATCTTAGCATCAAAATGTCTAAGTAATTTTTGACATATCCAAATTGCTTCATCAAACTTTTGTGCTTGATACAACTCGTGCATTTCTTGATGATGTCGTTGTGCTGTGCGCCATGCAGGCTTAGGATTATCTAATACTGTCCAAATACCAATGCCTACAGTTTTACCTTTAACTGCTAAGTCATCTATTTTTAAATAAAAGAAATCGTCTTTAGTTTGTTGGTATGTTGCATCTCCAACAAGTAATACACATCCGTATTCTTTACACTTGCTTTCTATTCTTGCCGCTGTACTTACAGAGTCGCCAAGGACATCATATGAATGACGTTTAGTACTTCCCATTTCACCAAGGTAACCCAGCCCTGTGTTGATGCCAGCACCCATGCCAACAGGAGGACGCCCATCAGGTATAATAACTTCTTCATTAAATTTCTCCACGGCTCGTAACATATCTAATCCACACTGCACTGCTGACTTAGGATGATCGGGATCATCAATAGGTGCATTGTGTACATGCATACTTGCATCACCAATATACTTAATAACCATTCCGTCTGCATCTAGTATAGGTTGCGTAATCGCATCCATGTAGCCGTTCATTATTTTAGTTAAGCCTTTTACATCATCACCAAAACTTTCGCCTAGTGGAGTAAAGCCACGTAAGTCTGAGAAACAAATTGAAACTTCTTTCTTCATACCGTCTTTGATTAGTGCAGGATTTTCCTGTAATAAGCGTACTACTGTTGGTGATGCATATCCTGCAAACTGTTTCTTAATTTCTTGCTTCTGGAAGTATTCACTTACAAATCTATTAAAGACTGCATGTAATCCTACAATAAGGACTGTAAGAACCGGAATTGTCACATCCAGCAAATAAAGGTGGTTTTGCCAAGCGTATAATGCACTGTAAGCAAGACCTCCGGAAAACACAACAATAGCGCCACCTACTATGTAATAGGGTGTAAAACGTGCTAATAATACTAAAATAACTCCAACTAATCCTGTTGCTAATAGTTCTGCTAATAACGCCCAATAAGGTCTTTGTATTTGATCTCCGTCAATTACTGTCTGTAGTGTTACTGCCGCAGGAATATAGTTAAATTGAGGCCCTGTTGGACTTGCAATCATGCCTCCTATTCCTTCTGCTGTGGCTCCTATAATAACTGTGCGGCCAGCAACTATACTTAAATCATCACTGGCCACACTTATTGTTTCAAATTGCTTGTTCCAACGCAACCATATTTGACCATTTGGATCTGTTTTTACTATAGGATAACCAGGTACTCGTATTGCTTCAATTCCGCCGCCGGCTTCCTTAACTTGGTAACTAGGCGCCCCAGTAGAAACACGAATAACTTCCACTGCTAAAGCAGGATACGTATCATCCTGAATACGCATAAGGAGAGGAACACGGCGTACTACGCCATCAATCTCAGGTGTTGTGTTTATAACTCCGACACCATCAGCATTGTCTCCAAGCAGTGGTATAGGTCCCAACATTCCCGGCCATTCAAACATATATGGCAGTGGGTCGCCTATCTTCGCAATACCGCGCGGGACCGCGTTGCGATTGACTGATGTAGTACCTGTTTGTGCTATGACTACACCGTTGCCTGCAAGTGCTTGAGCCAATTCCATGTCGCCGCCTAACCTATCGACCTCTGACATTAGTATTGGGAGTACTATAATACCCGCACCTGCTTCGCGTAACTTCCAGATTATATCTGCTAGTACTTCGCGCTTCCAAGGCCATTGTCCATACTTTTCAATGGCGCTTTCGTCGATAGCCACGACAGCGATATCTTGGGATACAGTCGGTTGATCCGTTGTTTGTAATATATCAAATTGCTTCAACCGTAGCGTTTGAACAATGGTGCTATCTCCATAGTGTATGCTTAACATAACTATAGCCGTTACAAAGGCTATTGCCCAATGTGTGATATATTTGCTCATACTGTATTTATTAGTGATCGTAGATGTATGGACCGTCTTGAACTTTAACAGGCTTACAATATGCTGTAATTCTATGTTCCTTAGGAACTAGATACTTTGATCCGTAGTTTCCGTACTGTCTAGGTATACGTTTAGCATAGTATTGACACACATCTATACTCCTAAAATACATAGGCGACGGTTGTTGTACGTCTGCTATTAATACTACTAGCATAAAGGCGTGTATCATGTTTCAATCCCAAGGTGATCTTATTCTTTTTCTAGTTTTTTTAGGCTGTTCTGGTTTCGGAGGTTTTATTGGTTGTTCGGTTGTTTCGTTATTTGGTTTTCTTGCTTCTTTGTATTTTTTTTCTTCTCTTTGTTCTAGTTGTGCTTTAAACATTTGTCTAACTTCCGGAGCATTATCTGTATGTGATAGAAACATAAGTATTCCGCTCCATGCATTGCCTTTAAATAATAATTGGTTTCCTTTGTAAAGCCTTGCTTTACCATAATCGTGTATGTATACAAAATTCTTGTATTCGTAAACCAATTACATTAAGCCTCTCGCCTTTGCCGCTAGTATTACTAAGGTAATTAAAAATCCACCTAACACTAAAACACCAAAACATACAGCGGCTATTTCAACTGCACGTCTACGTCTTTCTTCTTGATCGTAAATTGCTTTCTGTCTTTGTTTTCGGATATTAACTTCTGTTTGTACTAATTCGTTCCAAGCACTTGGACCACGTGTCATAGAAATAATATTTCTAAGTTCTTCACGCATATCTTCTGCTTTTTTCTTAGCCATAAAAATTTGCATTGCTTCTTCTTCAACTGAGCCTGCTTGAAATAATTTTTTAAATAGCGGAGGTTTCTTATTAAACTCTTCTGCTTTTTTAATATCGCTTACTGCACCCATCCAACGGCCTAAGTCGCCTGCCATACTTTCAATGTCACGACCTACAGCAAAACCTTTTTTAATTGTATTGAATGCCGCGGTGGCGCCTGCGATTGCGGTTATTGGATCAATCATGTTATCTGCCCTTTCTGAAATATAGTAATGATTAGTAGAAGCCCTCTACCTTACTAACTGTATTTATTCAGACTCGATAAATTTATTCCAATCAGCATCACTTGCACCGGTTAAAATTAATTCTAAGATTTGATTGAAGTCTTCTGCTACACCTACCATGATAGCAGTTAAACAAAATAAAATAAAAAATATTATCGGACTTGATAATATTAAGTACCAGTAGGTTCTAAATATTCCGTGTCCATGTTCTTTACGATATGCTCTCTTTTTTGCAAACCAATATGCAATCGCTTTAACAAAACGCTTGATACCTCCGACTACCCAGTCTCCGATAAAGTGTCTAATAATTCTAATTGTAATTAAGATAGGACTAGTGATAACATCGAACAAAAGAAGTGCAATGTCAACTACACCGTCGACTACATGATCTATGGTCCACCATTCTTTGAACCGTTGCCAGCGACTCTTCTTTTCCATACTGTATTTATTTTAGTTTTGTGTAACGTTTACTGTACAGCCGTTTACATTTGTACAATACTGTGTAAGGCTGTATGAGTTTAATCCGGTATCTTGATAACCTGATCCATTTTGCTGTAGGTTCGCTGTAACTGGTCCGCCTGCATTAGTTACACTTATGTTAGCAGTATTACGCAGTGATCTTTGATAAACTGTTACAGTGTTATCATCGCCACTTACACTAATGTTAGCATCAACTTCGCCATAACTGTCACTACCGTGTTTTACAGTATTATCATCTCCAGTAATGCTAATATTACTTTCTTTAGTGCCGCCCCAAGCCAAATTACTATATGCATTGCTTCCACTACTACTGTTTACAAAAAAGTTTTGTACTTTGTTGCGATCACCTGTGACTGAGATATTGCTTTCGTTAATGTTACTGTTGTTTTGTCCAGTAGCGTGTGATACGACAACTGTGTTGTCATCGCCAATAGTTTCACTGTTCACTATGCTACCATCACTGGGAGCACCATCTGCCCAATTATGTGAGTTGCCGTTCATATCTGTACACGTACCATTGGTACCATTAGAACAAAACTGAAAGTAATTGTCTTGGCCATCTTGAACAACTTCCATATTGAGGTTGTCACCAACTTGGTTTATATAAATTTCATTCGCCCAACTAGTTGCCGGTTTGAATAATATCAATAGTATTATTAGCGCCTTCGCCCAATCTATAGTCATAAACAGTAAAATCCCCTTGTTGTATATTTAACGAATATCCATACTCGTTATGCATTTTGATTTGAATAGTGCCAGCACCACCATTATCTATTCTTTTCCAAATCCATTGAGGTGCTTCAAAGTCTAATCGTATACCTGTTTCAGCATCAAATCCGTATATATTAGTATCTTCTGCTAACAATTTAGCATTTGATACATCTAAAAAATCTTTAAATAATGCGGCTAGTGCCGCATTCATCTTATCTAGCATATCATGAAGTAGTTCTCCCAGCATATAATCAGTTTCGTCTAATGCTGTTACCCAAAGTGTTTCTGTACTTTCACCTAGTATATCTGTATCTAATCCATCAAATTCTAAAAAGTCAAGGTCAAGAAAGTCTGCGAGTTTTTTACGTCTAATACGTTCTTCTTCTTCTGCTTCGAATATAGGTTTCTTTTTACGTAAGATTAACAAGTTGTTTATTTCATCTTCAGTCACATCAATAATAATTGGTGGAGTTGGTTTTTGCATACTATGTAATGTTGAAGTTGCTTGAAATGCTTGATTCATTATAACAAAGCCTGCATCTGTCTCAACAGTAATTTCTCCTGTGTAACACATACCTGCTGTATCACAACTTGGAAGTAATGTAATCATACTACCACCAAACTCGTCTACAGTCATTATAAAGTCAGTACCACGTACACCAATTGTTGCACTAGGTGTTCTAATCTTTACATTCTGCTTATACTTCTTAGCAATTTGTCCACTTGCATAACGCACTGTACCTAGTGATGCTTTAAGTCCAATAGATCCTAAATCGTTTGCTGGATCGTATACAAACTCGTCAATTACTAGTCTAGATTGTTCTGTAAGTTCAACTCTTGTTTCGTCAACAAAGTCAATACGCATGGTGCCATTTGCTGTAACAGCCTCGTCCATACTTTGAACCAAGGCACCAACTTTGCCGTCAATAACAACAGTTTTGCCTCTCTCAAGTACTCCTGAACCTTTTACTTGTCCAATAGAGCCGACTTCATCTTGTTTAGCATATATTGGGGTTGTAAATAAAATACAAAATACTAAAAAGAATTTAATCGCTTTGTGTAATATCAACTGTGCCATCATCGCCTGTCATATCTAAATTAACTGTGTTGTCGTAGATTCCACTTTGTGTGACATTAATTTTATTACCGCCGCCTGTAACATCTAATATTACTTTATGTCCTGCTGAATCACCATCACCTGAGATATCAATATCAACTAAGTTACCACCTGCTTGGGTAGAATTACCTGAAGTTTGATCAGTAAGTGTTGTAGAACTTAAACTTGAACTATTGTTTAACACAACAGTTACAACCGCATCTTCACCGTCTACTTCAGTTTGTAGTACGTTACCATCGCCTGTTACAGTAAAGTTTGCTATTAAGTTTTGTGCATCTGCAGATTCACCTATAAACACATCAAATATGTTAGTTGATCCTGTTGCTGTGATGTTTAAAGTAACAGTTTCACAATTTACTCCAGAAGTGTTGTCACAAGTTAAGTCAACGTTGTTGCTGTTGCCTGTAAACTGCCACGTACCAGTGTAATTATTACCTTTTATTTTAGCATCAATAGTGTTGGTATTACCTGTCTGCGTAATTGCAAACGTCATGTCATCACCATCTAGTAAAGCGTCAGTAGTACTGTCGCCGAACTCGTTGTTTTGCCCGTCTTGAGTTATGTCTAAGTCTAAATTGTCGCCAATTTGTTCTATGTAGATCTCGTTAGCATGTGCTAGAGAACCAAGTGCGAGTCCAATAACAAACAAGTATATTTTTATTATTTTTGTCATGTAAGTCCCTCTTATTATTATAGTATTACGGCGTTTCCATTGGTACACAGAGATTATTTGTTGAACATGCTAGTCTATCATCAGGCCATTTCTTTAAAGCCTCATTTAGTTTTAATGGTCTAATAGATGGTACTGCTATGTCAACTGCCTTAGTGTCGTCATTGTGCAATATAACTCCAGCATCTTCTCTACCTTGCATGTTTATCTCCGGATCTTTGAATTTCCATAATCCTTTGGTTTCACCCTCATATATCAGTTCAACTACTCCTGCTTCGATTGCCGCTCTCACAGCATAGTTGACTGGTTCATTAACGGAATAACCTGTTTCCGATTCTAATAATTTAGTTCCTAAATCTAGGAATCTAAATACGTCCGCTCCGGACCTTGAACTTGCAATAGTTTTTTCTGTTGCAATGCTCAATAGCACTTTGCCACTACTAACTGATACTACTCTCATAACCACTGTTACTGTATCAATCCTATACTCAGTTTGTGCACCGATACCTAAGTATCTAGCACCAACACCACCCATTGCTACGTTGCTGTCGTATCCAATGATACCACCTTCAACTATAAGTCCTGCAAACACCATCGGTTTTAGTGCTCTGGGACCATTAGGCATGTCTTTTTCGTATACTTCACGAGTGTTACGGATCAATTGTCTTTCTTTTATTAAATGATCCATACCAATCCTTTCTACGGGTTCAAACCAAGTTTCGTTGCCTACTTCTGATAATGCCTTTATTACCCAAACTTCACTGCCCTGTGTTACTGCACTAGATAGATTAGCAATATTATCTGCTGGCTTACGTTGTCCAGTTTTGTCTTGAAAACTGTAAACAGCCACCGTCATTTTTTTACCATCTAACTCCGGTACTTCAACAAATTTCTTTGCTAAAGGCGAAGGTTGTATTCTAGCCTCACCTGCATTATTCCACGTGTCCAAAGATTGGTTCATAGTAGAACTGCAAGCCGATAGTAATAACACCGTGCCTAATAAAGTTAGTATGCGAATCAAAAGTTAAACTCCCCTGAACCTGGTATTGATATTTCAGTAGTAGATCCGTCTTCTTCAACTACTGTTAAAGTGATTTCACCAGTTGTGCCGTCCTTTATCCAACTTATTTGCGATCCTTCTATTTCTGCTGTACCACTTGATGCACAAGTTTGTACATTTGAATCACATTCAGCAAACATGGCATCAACCATCTGTTTACTTAAAGTTGCATATATTCGAGACTCTACGTTACGTATAAATTTGTTCAAGGTTGTGTTATTAAGTTCCCTCTCAATTCTTGCCGCCTCTGCTTCTGCCTTGTCTTTTAAATCTTGCTTTCTATTAAATTGCAGTTGTTCAACACTTAAAACATGTGTCGAATAACCGTTTCCATAATGGAAAGCCGGTGATTTAAATCCCCAAGTTAACTCTGCATTTGCAAAATTTGGCAACACTACCATGAACAATACTATTAAAATCGTTATTTTTTTCATAAGAACTTCCTCATACAGTATTTATCGTAATTGTGAATGCCTCCTGGGTACCAATATATTTATCTGAAAGGTGTAAAAATTTTTACACCAAACCTATACTAATGTATAGAAATTTTATATACACATATTAAAAACTAAATATAATATGGACACAAAATATAAACAAGAGCAAGACGCTTTGTGGGAAGCCTTAGATGAAACTTTTGGGGTACCTACAATAGAAATGAATAAGTTTCAAATAGATTTAAATCAGTTAATGGCAGAATTAGAAAAATCAAGTATTATAACTGCACTAAGCGAATGTCAACAAAACCGAACTAAAGCGGCTAAAATGTTAAATGTTGGAAGAACAGCATTAATTGCCAAAATGAAAAAGTATGAACTTTAAACGTGACGCCCTCACGCTCTGCTTACAAGTATTTATGTAATCTTCGGAAATAGCATGTCTTTACAAAACGTGTCTACGTCTTGTTCAGGCAGTCCAAGGCTTTTCATTACATTAGGTGTGTGAGGATTTTGTTGCTGGTTGTGGCAGTAGTAATCTTGACATGCTGACACTAGACTAGGATCACCTTCGCCTTGTGTTTCACCTACTTCGTCAAAGTATGCTTTTAAATTGTCTACTGCAATTCGAATAATTTCTGTTGCTTCTTCTTCTGACTTTACATTGCCAGCGGCAAGCATTTTGCCTGTGAATATGTTTTTAGCCCATTCAGGTAATTCGCGTTGTTTCTCTGGTACAAAATGTTCTACACTTTCGTAGTAGCCTTGTATCATAGGATGATCCGGATCAGCACTAGGTGAAAAGTCATGAAATGCACCTGTCATTTTGTTCTTACCTGCAATAACATCAAAGCCGTATATAGGTGCAGTATTTTTTAAGTCTGGAAATATACATACATGCATCATCCATAATCCTTTAGAGTCACGTGCATCTACAACATCGATGTGAGCCCGTCTAATACTATCATTTGCCCATACCCTATTAATCCACCCGCCGTCAGGACGATTAAAATGCTCCAGTCCAGGTTCATTAATTTCTTTAGCCTGCTCATTAAAGATATCAATAATTTCATCTTTACATTTAATTAACTTTTCCCAAATCATGTGTTTGGTAACTCCATCATTTCTTTGAATAACTGTGTAGCAAAATCAAAACATATTTTTGCTTCGTCAGCCATATCATCATTTAATTTTGATCTAATATGTTCTTTCAAGAAATCATGATCTTGTTTAAACTTATAAAAACGTCCATTACCTGGTACACGCTTTGATATCATTTGCCCACCACTTAGATCTCCCATGTGTCTTACATACACATGTGCCATTATTTTTTGTGGATCGTCCATGATTGTTTTCATATGTTCTATGTATTGGTTTACAACTGGACATAGTGCAGGACGTTCTTTATCTCCGCCTGCCCATAGTTGTTCAAAGTCTTCCATTATACTAGGTGCTCTACGCAATGCAGGTGCTCCGTTAAAATGCCCGTGCATCATTGCCATTGCTTCTAGTATATCATACTGTGGATGTTGGTTAAACAAATAAGTTGCATAACGTTCGTTGGTAATTTTACCACCCATAAGTTCTTTTACAAACTTTTGACGTTCTGCATTTTTATGATGTTCCCAAGTTAATTCTTTTAAGTTGCTCAATGTTTACTCTACTTCTAGTTTAAATGCTAAAGGAAAACCGTTATTGCGACTTAACATAGTTGCTTCAACTGATTTCTGTTCGGCTATCTCATAACTATATATGCCAGCAATGGCTGAGCCGTCGCTATGAATGGCTAGAGTAAGTTCTTGTGCTTTTGATTGAGTATGTTTAAAGATTTCTGTAAGAATACTAATTACCCATTCCATTGGAGTTAAGTCGTCATTAAGAATAATAACTTTATAACGTCTAGGTAATTCTGTTTCCTTCTTGATTTTTTCATCAAGTTTAATATCTTCTTTAAATGTTGTGTCTGTCATCATAAATGCTCCTTGTTAATTCGGGGGAGTTTTTACACTCCCCCTAGACTGTTTACTTGTCTGCTACTTCACCGTCGATAGTAAGACCTTCGTTGATCTTAATTTTCTTAGGTTGCAGTTCTTCTGGAACTTCACGCTTTAGATGAATGTTAAGCATGCCGTTTTTAAGTTCAGCATTGTGTACATCTACGTGTTCAGCAAGTGTAAACTCTCTACGGAAGTTTCGTCCACCGATACCTCTGTGTAAGTAGTTTACTTCGTCGTCTCCTTTAGGAGCCGTACCTTCAATTTTTAAAGTATCTTTATCTTTCTCAATTGAAAGATTGTCCATACCAAAGCCAGCAACTGCAACTGAGATCATATACTCATTTTCGTTTAGTTGTGCTATGTTGTATGGGGGATACCCTGCACCTTTGTTTGCTGAGTTTTCGAACATTCTGTCCATTTCATTGAACATTTGATCAAATCCTACAAAGTGTTTATGTATTGAGGGTAAGTCTAGAGTTGTTATTCTTGTCATTGTTTTCTCCTTTTATAAGCAAGATTAATGTTAGATTCCCTATTGGGCAATCCTAGTAAAGCAGGTCTCTTTCCTAACTCTACATTGTTATTTATCATCTGTAGCATACACTCCATTAAATTGTTGAGTACAACGTACAAATGTTGTGCAACGCATAAGGTGCTTTAGCCTTAGTGCGCCTGCATATGTGCAAGTACTACGCAATCCGCCTAGTAAATCCTGCACTGTAGCCGCGACATCGCCCCTATATGGAACAAGTACTTCACGGCCTTCTGATGAACGATAGTCTTTAAGTCCACCAAAATGCTTCTTATTAGCGGCATTACTACTCATGCCGTAAAACTGTACAAATTTCTTTCTTTCGATACCATCTTCCCAAGTTACTGTTTGTGTTTTGCCTTCAAGTTCTTGTTCATTACGAACCCATTCGCCAGTCTTGTAATATTTTGTAATTACTTCGCCGCCGCCTTGATCATGGCCGGCAAGCATGCCGCCAAGCATAACAAAATCTGCTCCGCCTGCAAAGGCTTTAGCGACATCTCCAGGGCAAGTACACCCACCGTCAGCAATAACGTGACCGCCAAGTCCATGGGCGGCATCTGCACACTCGATAACCGCAGATAACTGCGGATATCCAACACCAGTTTGTATCCTAGTAGTGCAAACAGACCCGGGACCAATGCCCACTTTAACAATATCTGCTCCACTTAAAATTAACTCCTCTGTCATTTCACCAGTAACTACATTACCTGCGATGATAACAATGTTAGGATACTGGTTTCTAAATTCTTTTACAAATTGTGCAAATCTTTCTGAATAACCATTTGCTACATCAATACAAACATACTTCAGTCTACTGCCTGTTTGCTCATATACATTTCTAAACTTTACATAGTCTGCATCTGTAATACCAATGCTCATTGCAACATATTCTGTTCTTGCTGGATCATGTGACTTATCATCTTGATCGAAATAATCTACAAGTTCGTTAACACTATAAGTTTTAACTAGACAAGTAAATATGCCTCCAGTAGCAAGTATATCAGCCATTTCAAATGTACCAACACCATCCATGTTACTTGCCATAATAGGAGTACCACGATAGTGTCGTTCTTGTTTTTGTACAACTGGATAACCATCTGGCAACACGTCAGTTGCTACATATGGTTTGTAGTTTCGAAAAGTAAATCCACGTTCTAGGTCAACTTCTTTTCTACTTCCTAGTGTACTACGTTTAGGACGAATAAGAACATCCTTGTAGTCAAGTTTCATATCTTCTTCGATACGCATTATCTAACTCCATAATTGAAAGAGATACTTACTCTATCTCTGTTTGTTCTATTGCCCTGTACTGCATGTCTTACCCAGCCAGGAAATAACAAGAGCATACCTGACTTAGGTTCTACTACATGTTTTTGTTTTGTAAATCCATTGTATGAATCTAATGGTGGCAAGTAATATTGACTATCATCATCTCTATAAAACTCAATATTACCCATATCTTTTTCTGGAACGTCTACATAGAATACACCGCTTAAGATAGCATCTTGATGATTGTGTACAGTATTATATGCACCAAAGCCATTTACGTTAAACCATAAATTGTATAATTTAAGATCTGGTAATTGTCCTTGTTGGCATGCACTCTTTACTGCTTTCTCTAACGCAATTTGCCAATCAATAAAGTCTCTTGAAATGTCTTGGTTAGTACTTTGCCAACCACCGTAATTGCTTAATGCAACTCCGTCGTTCAAATCTTTATGTTTTAGAATGTGCCGAGACATAGCATCTAAATCACATTTGATTTCATTATGCCAAATAATTGTTGGAAAGATTACTGTTGCAACCGGTTCCATTTTACTGACCCCAATCGGCCTTTTGTTTTTGCTGTTTTTTCTTCCAACGTGCAATGCCTGCGGCTTTTTGTTTAGCACGTTTTTCACTAGGCTTAACGTATGCTTGACGCTCACGTACCTCTTGGATAATTCCTGCATCTTGCACTTTCTTTTTAAACTTTCTAAGTGCATAATTGAAGTCGCCATTTCTGACTTCTACATATAAACCTGACTTTTCAGGTTGAAACCCACCACCTCGTGGACCTCTAAAATTACTGCTATTATTATTTCTTTTCAACTGTACCTCCTATTGTATCTAAGTTGTATATTCTATTAACGCTCAGTTTATTATACACTGAGATCTCGGCTTTTGTCAACCAAAAAACATTAGGTAAACTTACCAAATAACTGGCTAAATCTCTTACTTCAGTATCACAATCGTCCAAATTCAATACTACTGCATCTGCTGATTGTACAATATCTAACAACCAATCAATTGCCGGTTCGTCATATAGATATACATTAATAGCACAATCCCAATCTGCAATTAAATTTTGCAGTTGTTGTTTGATATCATCGTTTGGATAAATTAATACAAAACTGTGTGCTTTGTTATACAGTTTGTCTGGTGGCGTAATAACGCTAATTTTGGACAAGGGTCACCTATTCTTTTCTAAGTTTATTAAATAATGTATCATCACTTTGTTCTGCATTTTGTTCATAGCCCTTATCAACTTTTGCTTCCCAAGGTAATTCATCTATTAGCCCTTTTATATATAATAGTTTCTTCTCTTTGAGTGTCTCGTTTGGATGCTCTGCTTTCCATTCTTCTTTAGCAGTTTTCCATTCATCAGTAGCATGTTTGGCATCATAGTCTTCTCTACGTGCTTTTTCTGCTTCTGTTTCAATATTATCTGGTGGTGTATCTAGTACATGTGGTTCTTCTAATATTTCTTTAAGTTCTTCTTCTGTGATATCTTCTTCTACCTGTTCAGGTGCTGTAGCACTTCCTCCGGCGTCCTGCTCGGTACTAGTTCTTTCTTGGGTTTGGTCACTGTCAGGAACTTGTTCTTCTGTAGGTTCCACATCGCCCCGTCCCGATAGACTTTCCTCATCATTGGCTTCTCTATCTCGTTCATTATGTTCCACATCACCATCTTGTATATCGCTGTCTGTAGGTTGATCCACTCTTGCATTTACTTCTTCCTCTTTGGGCGGATAACCTGGATTTGTCATCATCATTTCCGCTCTTTTTCGCTCATACGAATTCCAATCAAAATCGTCGTCCTTTTTTGATCTTGCCCATTCGAATGTGTATTGGCTTGCAATTAGTAATAGAACTGCTAATGGATCAAACACAAAGATAATAATTATAATTACCCAACGCACTGCTTCTTCAAGCATATTATTGTCTGCGGCTTCGCCATAAACAAATTCAGCAATATATTTGATAGGTCCTACTTCTGCTTCTAGTTTTCTATACTCACCTTCAAGTTTATATTTTTCCTCAACAAGTATATCAAGTTCTGCTTCGGCAACTTTAATTTTTAATAGTTGTTCATCTACAGCCGCATCAATTTCAATTGCTTTGTCTGTTTGTGCTAGTTGTGAACGTAGTCTTTCAATTAGTGCTTGACTATTTTTAACTTGTGATTCTGCACTTTCACGTAGTCTTTGAATTTCATCTCTTGCTGTTTGTATAACAGGTGATTCAGTTTGACGCACTTCGTCAATCTTGCCTAGCATTACAAGTTCACGTTCTTTGAGTGCAGGTATTTGTACTGTGCGAATGTCTTTAACTACATCTGCTAGTCTTGTACGTTCTGCATCTACAGTTGATGTAGCATCTTTACGTACTTGTGCTACTTCACCTTGTATTTGTGTGATTCTATCACGTTGTCCTTGTACCCACTTAGCGAGAGCAGTTCTAGTGTTACCACCAAACAATCCATCGCTAGTAACACCGATAATGGCTTGCCCTGCACGTACTTGTCCAGTTTCTTTTGATTGTAATTGATTTGTGACACGAATAATCTCTTCTTCTAGTGCGGCTATTTGTGCTAGTAAAGGTTCAACACCGCTTGAGTCTGAGTCTAAGTTTTCAATCTTAGTTTCGTACTCTTTTGCACTAGTTTCTAAACGTAAGATCTCTGCTGTAATACTTGTTAATTGATCTTCGTACGGTTTAGTACGACTAGTATCAGTTGCTCTAGCATCTGTAATAATTTTGTTCTGTTGTTCAATGGCAGGCTTGATACGATCAAATGCTTTGTCAATACGCTCTTGCTCTTTATCAATTTGTGATTGTATATTAGCATCAGCGCCTGTACCACTAGTTTCTAATGCTTTAATTTTATCATCGGCTCTATCAATAATTGCATTAAGTCTAACAATCTCATTTTCAATTTGTGTAACCTGTGCTACACTTTCTTCGCCTGCACTTGTTTGTTCAATATGTGCTTTACTTAAGAAGCCAAAGATACCCATACTTGTAATAAACATAAGAACAAGTACTGCTGTGGTGAGATAAGACTTCAACCACCAAGTTGCTTGTTTCCAGTATCTGTGGAGCCATACTGCGGTAACAAGTTTACCAACTTCTAGTACGCCTCCCATAATCATAATAGGTATTGCGGCCGCGGCAAAGATAGCCACCAGACCGGCGATTGAATAATATATTGCAACGGCACTAATTGCTAACGCCGTGAGCGTTGTTAAAATTGCTAAGAACATATTGTATTTAATCAATTAATCCACCTACGATATAGTATCATTTAACTACGAAACGCCAACCTTCATGACCTGCTTCTTTACATGCGGTATCTTCGTAGGCTCGTTGTCTATTATTTACTTTTACAGTAGTATATATCACTTTACAGAATCCACTGCCTTGCGGATATCCATGTACTGCTTTTGCGGCTCCAAATGCATTGCCTTCAAACCATTTGAATACAACTCCGTATTCACTTTCTAATGCGGCATATACTGATGAAGTTTGTTTTGCTTTTTGTGAATCACTTAGTCTATAGTTCCAATCTTGATAAAGACGCCAGCCTATATCTGCTGAACTAAGTGCCGCACCATAAGGTCCTGTTACACTATTCTTAACACTTGCACTTTGATTTACACTGTGTGAGGTACATCCTATTAGGCTAACGAACGTAGCCGTTAATATTAAGGATTTCCCAACTGCCATCAAGTTTTTCACAACGTACTCCTCTTACTGGAACTGATTGTCCGTTCCTTGTTTCTGTATACCAAAATTCTTCGCAACCTTTATCTATACCGGCACGTTGAATTGCTGTTTGTTGTCCTGGTCTGTCACTACATTCTAATGTAGTTTCACTGCTTACTGTATCTCCGTTTTGTGTTTGGATTGTTTGATCAGTATAACAATACGGAGGTTTGTAATCAACTTGTTTACTACTGCAAGCAGATAACAGGACTAGTGCCATAATGACTAATCCTGCTCTAACCATTAGTTTGATCCTGCGATCAAACCGTCGAATACTTCTTTAGGCATTCTAAGTTTAACAAAGGTATATGTATTACCTGCATAGATGTAAGTACCACGTTCTTCTTCAATATGCTGACGAACTTTTGTGTCAGAAACTTTGTAAGAAATAAACGTTTGTGTATCTCTATTATCGTTATCAAACTTAATAGATGTTTCACTATTCACTTTGCCATTAATACGCTTTGCAAAGTTATTCATAGCAACTGCATACATCTGCTCTTCAGCCGCCTGTTGATACAGACTTTGTCCTGAACCGCAAGCATATACATAGTCTTTCTTCCACCATAGCCAGCCTTCGCTACCTGCTTGGGCGCATTTTGCATACCACTTTGGTTGAGCATACTCGTCGCGTTCAGCAATAGTTGTCATACTTGAACACGCACCTAGCGTAGCCAATGCACCAACTAGTGCGATAGTTTTAATTAAGCCTTTCATTTTATGCCTCATTAGTTTACAAATGGTGCAACAACCTTATTGAACAATTCTGTTACTTGTTCTTGGTTAGTTGCAAGTTGAATTTTAGCATCAGCCCACGATTGGGTTTGATACTCTACAGTCTTAGTCCACTCTTGGCTAAGAAAGTCCTTAAACGTATTAAACGTTTCCATAAATGTGCCTCCTATTATTGAGCCTTGTTTATATTATGTTTACAGTATATGATGGTTTAGACTAAAAGTCAACCGGTTTTGGTTAAGAAGTTATCATCAGTAGTAAAAACGTGATTAATTATTACACGTCTTTCTGCAACCACAGGGTTTGAACTTGCATGAAAACGGTTAGAATGGAAAAGAACTGCCCGACCTTTTTTAGGTTTAATACGTGCTATTTCTTTTAATGTATATGCACTATAGTTTAAAAATCTAGGGTTATGACTCATTGCCTGGTTATATCGTTTGTCAAACAATACTGTTTCACCATCTGCATCATGACAGTAATATACCATAGCATATCCATTGTCATTCATTAGATCCATATGTGGTGGGTGGTAAGTACCTTCTGTTCCAGCAACTTGAAACAGTGTATTTGCTTTGATCCTACTAACGTTTTGAGTTCTAAACCCTAATGCATATTCTGCAAACATCATAATAGGATGTATACTTTCAAACCATTTAGTTGTTTTTCCTGTGACCATAAAATCGTCATGATCATAAATGTTACTTTGATATTGGAAAGTTTCTTTAATTGTAAGATCTTCTTGTCGTGACTTTTCAAGTCCCACTCCTGAAGTTTGATCTCTAAACCCCCATGTAAGATCATCGTTGTGCATCATTACAGTTTCAACATGATCCTGTAGACTCGGAGGCATAAAGTCATCTAATACTATATGTGTTAATTTTTCCATTACGGCCACCTGTAAAATATATGTGTTGAAATACTGCCTACTAGTTGTATTGACGTTGCCCATTTAGGCGAAACATAGTCAGCATGATAGTGTGTAGCACCTTCTGTGATGCCTCTCATTTTTTCAGTGTGTACAATTTTGTATGCAATAATTTGTGCCATACGCCATGCATCACTATCTCGAATAGTATCAGCCTTGCCATCACAATACCAACTGAATTGGCAACGATGTTTGATTGGATGATAGATACGTTCACTATCAGGCAAGTCTGCGTGTTGTTTAGTTTTCCAACTTTCTTTGATTGGACCTTCTCTAACAACTTCACAGATTGTGTTAGGGAATCGTGTGTCTTGTACTCTGTTGAGTACTACATCAGCAACAGCATATTGTCCTGCTAATGGCTCTGACTTGGATTCAAAGTAAATGTTTTGTGCCAAGCAATATAGTTCTGGTTGATTTTCCTGTGTGTACAGTTCATCAATTTCTGGATTTTGAAATGTACCTGCGTTCGCAAATGCTGAAGTAGCAGTAAGTACAATAGCCGTCCAAGTAGATAAAATTCTCATTTTGTTTTGTGCCTCATCATTTATTTAATAAAAATAACATACAACATTTAGTATGCACTTTTAGTTTCTACGCATTTGTGCGATCTCTGTCGCTTGTTTAGAACCATTCTTGTCATCATCGTCTGCAAATACCGGAACCATATTACTTTTGTGCATGGTTGCAATACCTACAAGTCTACGTTCACCTGAATATTGTAATGGTTGTCGTTGTAGTGCTGGAGCGAAACTATCTTTTGTAACACGGCTAGGAACATGTTGTGTTTCACGTACCTTAGGACCTTCATAAGTCCATGCCTTGTTAGATGTTTTTGCTTTGGGTTTGAAGTTGCCACTTACGTATTCGACATACTCGTCGAACGTCATCACATTACTGTGTGCGTGTATACGTTTCATATATTTGTTGTGTTCGCGATGATCTTTTTGTAACTTTTCTAGTCTACCGGCAGTCATCTTAGTTGCCTTACGTTTTTTGGTATTGAGCGATGTCATACCACGTACTAAACTCATTGTCATACTATTGCGCCTTTCGTTTGCCTATTACTTGTATATAATAGCACGTCTAGGCGCAAAAGTCAAGTTATTTTGGTAACTTTAATTACGCAAATGCTCTTCTTTGCATAATTTTGTATGTAGATTCTGGTCTACCTACTGAATCGTTTGAGTTAGTTTCAACTACTCTTACGTCAAAACCAGCATCTCTTAGCTCAGTTAATCTAGCACCTGGAGACATAATGTCCAAGTTATCAGTTAGATCTTCTGTTGTAAAAGATTTACCATTGCCCCAGTAGTTTTCTAGGATTTGTTGGTTTTGTGTGCCTTCTTTAAAGAACTTAGTTCCTTTAGCTTTAGTTTTCATGTTTTTACTCCTTATTATTTTTTTTATTAAGTTTAACATAATTAAAACTAATATACAATAATAAAGCGCAAACGTCAACCTTTTTTGGTAAACTAATAATTTTCCGCGTATTTTAGCGGTTTATTCGGCCATTTCTGCTACAGCGG
>Ga0209534_10000922_pt1 | contig 32017 bp, 27 predicted proteins | sample COG_07_FD_184751 | JGI IMG/M metagenome (GOLD analysis project Ga0209534, IMG submission 184751) | Pelagic Microbial community sample from North Sea - COGITO 998_met_07 (SPAdes) (version 2) | ecosystem: Environmental > Aquatic > Marine > Neritic zone/Coastal water | place: Helgoland, sampling...
TGTGTTGTTGTCGTTGGTTGTGTTGTTGTCGTTGGTTGTGTTGTTGTTGTCGTTGTTGTTGGTAATATTTCATATTCTATTTTTATTTGTGGTTCAAGTTCAGATGATTTAATGTCAATATTTGTTGGATTAAAATTACTATTTAAAAAAGATCCTCCAGCACCCGCACCATCATTATAATCATGAGATGAAATACCACCATTATATCCACCACCACCTCCAGTTTGACCTTCTGAAGATACATTTAAAATTATACCTTCACCTTTAGTATTAGTTAATGTAATTTCTTGTTTTACTAAATCTATACTTCCTTTGCTATTTTTATCTATTTCAAAAATATTACCATATCCTCCATCCCCATCCATATTTACTCCACCGTCACCACCATATCCACTACCTCCTCCTCCTCCACCACCAGCAATAAAAATAGGTATATTATCTTTATATATAACTGAAGCACTTCCACCAGCACCTACATTCATCATTCCTCCTCCTAAAGAATTACCACCACTAAAATCAGATAATCCTATTTCAGTTAAATTAAGATTACCACCATATATAATTTTATATTCAGTATTATTAAACATACTGACATCATTACTAACATTATCACTAGCATTATTACCAATAAATAATTTATAACTATCACCAGGTATAACATCTATTGTTGCTTTAAGTTCAGCACCTTTACCGCCAGTTATACTCCCTTTGCCACCTATTATAGTAAATGTTGCTTTAGTAATACCTTCAGGAACTGTCCAAGTAATATATTCATTTATATTTTCTTCATTTGAGCCCCATTTAATATCATAAATTTCTTCTATATTATTAAATTTTTCAGTAATATTTGGTTTTTTATAAAAATAAAATATACAAATACAAATAAAAAGTAATAATATTATTATTATAAATAATATTTTATTTTTATTAATAAAATTATAATTTATTTTCATTTTTATAATTTTATTTTTAATATGTATATATTTATTTTAGATATAAAATAATAAAATAATAAAAAAATAAAAAAATATGAATTTAATTAGATAATAATTTAATTAGATAATAAAATATAAATATTAAAAAATAAAAAAAATTATTTATTCTATATTTAAAAATTCTTTTAATAATTGTAATGCTTTGAAACGATGAGAAATTGAATTTTTAGTTTCATTATCCATTTCGCCATAAGTTTCATTATAGCCTTCGGGTAAAAAAACAGGGTCCCAACCAAAATTCATATTTCCACGAGGTTCTACCAATGTTCCTTTTGTAATACCTGTAAAATAATGTATTTGACTATCTCTATTTTCTTGATAAGCAAAAATACATTTTGCTTCAATTGTTTTATCTTCATATCCTAATAATAATTTATTTAATCCATCTAAACCTATTTTTTTCATAAACCATTTAATATATGGTCCAGGTAATCCTCCCAATGCATTAAAACATAAAGATGTATCTTCAACTATGATTGGACCATTTAATTGTAATGATGCTGATTTACATTTTTCTTGTATCACATATTCTGGCTCACCCTGAACTTCTGGTAAATCAATATCTAATGCTTTAATACTATAATGTGTATCTTCTTGATTTGTCTTTAATATACTTCTTACCTCTTCTAATTTATTACGATTACCTGTAATAAAAGTAATAAATGTTTTATTATTAGTATTAGTGTTATTATTATTATCTGTGGTATTGTTCATTTTTATTCTGTATATTTTTATTCTAGATAAACGTTTTTTATTTATACTTATAATTATTTGTTTATATTATAAATATGATTAATTCTTTTTTCTTAATTTTTTTATTTTATTATTCTATTTTTATATTACGTTTCACATTTTATTTTTTTATATGAAAAAATAATAACACTAGAAAGATTTTTTGTAAATGTTTTATTATTTATTATATAATAGTTCATTTTCATTTATTGTTGAAAATAGATTATTCTCAACAGTATTATATGGCAGTATTCTTTATATTTTAACACACGCAGTATTAAATTACTGTGATGTATCTATACTTACTATTATAAATAATTATTATTGGACACTCTTATCTCTAGATATTATTTCATTTACATATGCTATCTATAATTCTATTATAAATAATAATGATATTAATAATAATTCTAATGATGTCTCTGGAGAAGGTAATTCTATGAATGTCAGTTTTAATTTATTAAAAAATAAAATAAATACAATGTTTGATAGGAAAAATGATTTAACTATAACACATATACCAAATACAAACAATAGTAATAATAATAATCATAATAGTAATAATAATAGTAATCATAATAGTAATAATAATAGTAATAATAATAGTAATAATAATAATCAATTAAACAATAGACAAAATAAAAATAAATTACAAGAACATTTTAATAATACAGAAAATAATGGGTCTGACAATGGTAATTATTTAAATAGTGATAATTTTGTAGATACACATCGTAATAAAAAGAAAGACCCTTTAGATGATTTAGATTTTACAGATTTAGAACACATTGCTCCACCTTCTAATGAATTAAACTCATCAGCACAATTTTCAACTCCTATAAATCGTTTAAAAAAAAATAATACGACTATGAATACTAATACGACTATGAATACTAATACGACTATGAATACTAATATGAATACTAGTAGTTCATCAACACCTATTAGTTTAATTCGTAATAATGTAAAAATTCAAGAACCAGTTATTACAAATGATAATAATAATAATTTAAATACTACTGATACTTGTAATGAAAGCACCGCAGGTAGTGATGTTGGTAGTGTTATGGATTTAGCCGATTTTGAAAATTCCTTTTAATTCTAATAATTTCTAAATTTGGTATATAGTTTATACTGTTTTGTAAAATATTATTTAAAGGTATTTTTTTATTTGTATCCAGAACAAACTCTTTATTTTTAGTTATATTACTAGTAGTATTACTAATAGTATTAATAGTATTACTATTATTTTTAGTTAATATACCATTTATAAAATTATAGTTATTACAATTAACTTTAGTCTTACATTCATAATGATTTATTTTAGACAATAAAGAATAAGAATTTGGATTAAATGATTTTGAATTTATACTTTTAATAATTTCTGGATTTAATAAAATAATACCAATATAAATTGTTGTTTCTGTTATATATAATGGTGCCAGTATATAATCTGTATTTAATTCTAATGTTTCAAAATGAATAGTGAATGCTTTACTATACTCTTTAATAGTAGTATTAAAATACTCTAGCATTGACTTATAATTAAATAAATGTTCTAGTGTTATAGATTTATTTTTTTTGGATTTACAACTATGTTCTGTATTATTTATACTATAAGTATAGTCTGTATAATTATTTATGGTTAAATATAAAAAGTCAATATTAGAATTTATAGTTAATGTTTTTTTATTCCAATTTAATGTATCATTATCACACATAAACTGAAATGATAGTAATTTAAATACAATCATTCTAAAATGTAATAGTTAATAATAATAGTTAATAATAATAGTTAATAATAATGATTAATAATAATGATTAATAATGATTAATAATAATGATTAATAATAATGGTTAATAATCATAATTATATATTTATAAACTTGTTAATTTTTAAACTTGTTAATTTTAAAACTTGTTAATTTATAAACTTGTTAATTTTTAAACTTGTTAATTTTAAAACTTGTTAATTTTAAAACTTGTTAATTTTTAAACTTGTTAATTTTAAAACTTGTTAATTTTTAAACTTGTTAATTTTTAAAATTTTTTATTATTAAACTAATAAGATTAATTTAATAAGATTAAACTAATAAATTCAATTTTATTTATATGATTAAAAAATAAAAAATATGTATGATTACATTTTTACACTAATTTTTAGTACTAACTAAACATTGTCTAAGAGCCTCACACCCACTACATGAGTTGCATTTTTTCTCCCAAACACATCCAGTAGAGACCTCGCTCAAATTAGTAAGGTGCGTAACCTTACTTTCGAGTAACACATTAGTGCTATCTGTAGTTTGAGGTTCACAAAAGTTATTACCATCCAATTTCAAGGTTTCAACACTTTTAGGGAAAAATGTGAATAAAGTATACACATTATTAACGGTAAGATCGTTTTCTATTAAAACAACATGTTTCAGATTTGGAAGGGTCGAAATCAAAGTTCCAAGTGCTAAGATACACTTCTCGGAGGCACCCATCTTATGTATTCCCGTAATTACCAATGTCGTTACCTTATCCCGTGTATCTTTCTCACTTTCACACAAAATGTCAGGCAAAACGCCACACAAATTATTAACATTATTAGTATTATTTTCGGGATCATATATAGAAAGTTTTTCTGCTTTAAAAGAAACTGTTAAAGTCATCGTTAAACGTACTCATTCACGCTATGATAGTTTAAATGTGTTTTAGTTAATTATACGTATGATAATCAATTTTCTTCTGTTTTTTTATTTTCTTCTAATTTTCTATTTTCTTAAATTTTTCAATTTCTGTTATATTTTTACAAATTTTTTTAATAAAAAATATGTTTATTGTATATTGTTATCACACTAATTACTAAAAAAAATACTTTAGTCGGAACGAATACTATTTATATATTCCAGAAGTGCATTGGCATTAACAGCAAGTTCTTGAGTTTCTCGTGCTTGTATAGCCATATTAACACAAGTTTCACGAGTAGACATTTTGATACGTAATATTCTTTTACCAATATCTGTTAGAAAATCGGCAAATATCGAATTGATAATTACATATCTTTCTTCAGTGTCCACTGTATTATTCGCTTCTTGTATTTTTAATATAGTATCTTGTTCAAAAGTCTTTACATTATTATCGTTTTTCTCATTTACCATTTTTAACAGAATGAGCCATTATTTTTTGTAATACATATATTTTAACTCATTTTTTTTATCAATTTTTCATTTTTTACCATTTTTTATATTTTTAATTATATTATCATAATAAAAATATATTATCATAATAAAAATATATTATCATAATAAAAATATATTATCATAATAAAAAAATATTATCATAATAAAAATATATTATCATAATAAAAATATATAATTATATTAATAATATATAAATAAATATAAAAATGTTTAATCTTTATTGTTTAACTATTCTAGCAATCACTCTATTAATTATATTATGTTATACTGAAAAAGATACAAAAGAAACATTCTTCAATTCACCTTATTCTGGATTAACAAATCATAGTGATGCTCCTTGGACTATTGATAGACCTACTAAAGCCATTGTTACTACAGTTTTAACTAAAATTATGAATATGATTAATAAAAAAACAACTATGGCATATGTTGTAAATGGATATGACAGATTAGACCAAGAAAAACTCGATAAATTAACAACACGTTTTATTGCTGATTTTTTTGCTGCAGATATGAAGACATTTATTACTAGACGCTTTATCATTATTTTTAAACTTAACTTCAAAACCAAAGAAGTTGAAGTAGAACATATTAACCTTGGTAATGCCACTAAAAATGATGCTAAAGTATTTATGGATTATCCCGCTCCTGAACTTATTTTAACCGATGATAATTTACTTAAAAATGACTATAAAGTTATGGGTTTTAATGAATCTAAACTTGAATACGGTATTTTATCTAGTCAAAAAGAAATTAGAAAACCCAATGAATTATCCGTTGGTAGTTTCTCTGGTTATCAAAATCCCCAAGCCCTTTTACCATCACGAAGACAAAGCAGATGCTGGGATAATAATGGTATTAATTATATTGAAAAACAAACCGACTTAAAAATTGGCGTTGATAATAGCCCTATGAAAAGAATGCCCCAACCTTACCAAAATCCTACTAATGGCAGAAGAGAATGGGAAAGCGATACTAAATGGTTGTTTGATTTAGTCGATAATAGTGGTGGTATTGGAACTAATGGTTCTGGTAAAAGGTTTTAAGATATATGTATAATAATTGATATTAGTTTAAGTTTTTATGTTTTTATTTTAATTTATGTTTTTTTATAATTTTTAAAAATTTTTAGATTTTTTAGTAAAAATTGAAAAAAATTGGTTTTTATTTATAATATAGTATATAAATTATTACTCTTGATTGTCGATTTGAGTATTTTTGAAATTATTTGATTTCATTTGAACGCACGATGGCAAAAAAGTGACAAAAACAGAATACCGATTATAGTCGTTTTATGAACCTTGAAAAGAAAATGGACAGTGTACACATACACATACTGGGTAGATTGTATCAATATAAAGAGTATTATACAGAGCGCGGTAATCCACTACTGTTCTTTCTATGTATGTGTCCGGATTCTTTTAAATACTTCATAATCCCTTTTATTGGTCCAAATAAAGAAAATCCTCACGATTTTTACCCTTGTTTTTACAAGAATGTCATCTTTCCAATTATTTGTAAGAGATTACCCCTACATGATACGAATTTTTTCTCTTTTCCAAAAGACAACATTGATATCTGTACGGAAGAGGTACTTTTGCAAAAACTCTATAGTGATAGTCCAGAGGTTCCTGAAAACAACCCTCTACTTCTATATATGAAGTATATTCACAATGGTAAAATGGTCATACCTACAAATATGTCTTGTATCCTCGAATTGTATGAAGATTTGTATCTAGAAAGTAGATTTAATAGATTTATTTCTATCTTGACATTGGGTCGTATCCTGAAAAACATTAGCACATCTTATAGAATATCTGAATTAAAGATATCTTACTCGACTTATCCACCATATTCTTATGATGTCAAAAAATATCTACACTACGCCACAATAGTACGTCATGACCCTCATAGATGTTATGAGACTGATTGTAACTATAATGATAAAAAAAAAGGAGCATTCATTAACTTTACTTTTAACCGATTATGTAATAAGTGTGAAAACACTGAATACTATGCGTTTTGTTTGAATCTTTCCACGGATTCGAATGGTAGTATATGTATTGTTTACGATACATCCAACAAAAGATATGAATACAATTCTTTTCTAAGTCTTTTTAAAAAACTTAACGAAGATGGCACTTTGTTTCGACCTAACAATCAACCGTCATGTTATGAATGTCTTGATGATGAAGAAATTCAGAAAAAAGTTCTTGCCCTGATACCACATCCTCATGGTAATATTTTTGTGGGAAATTATAAATATGCCTTTAGACCCCCACCACCTGCAATACCTGATTATGATAAGAGGATTGTGCCAACACATTGCATTCAACTGAATAATAACCCAAGCATAGCAACAATTATATATAATACATACTATAATTGGTTTCACAAGGCACCTGAAACAAAAACTATTGGGCGTGTTTTTTACTATCCCAAATCTTATTGTATGATACCGCCTCCCAAAACTACGGAATTTAAGACATCATTCAAAAGAATGGTAATGACTGTAATGTTATGTAATTCAACCGAATCATTACCATATTTACCGTCTGAAATGATTGAATTTATCTTATCTTTCATCTTGGTGTCAGACATATCACAGAAACCAATCTCATCATCTGATTATGACTTGACTACCAGTAACAGTCCTGAGGTTGGGAGATTTCTTGATGCGTTGTATGCATAATTCTTTTAAGATGAATAAATTTTATTTTTTATTTTTTTTGGTTTTTTATAATTTTTAAAAAATTTAAAAATTTTTAGATTTTTTAGATTTTTAAATTTTTAGATTTTTTTAGTAAAATTGAAAAAAATTGATTTTTATTTATAATAGTATATAAATTATTAATTGACTTTGATTTGAACTTTTGTTTTATTAACTTGAAGTCACAATGGACGCACAAACACAAAAAGACATTAAATCTCAGCAAACACAGGAAAACGATTGGGTTTTGAAAATAGTCATTCTCGTGGTGAATTTTCTCCAAACTCTTTTTGAAAAAGAGCAGATAAGTAATGTTATCGCACCCGAAGACGGAGAAAAACCATTGGATAGTATCAAGTCTTTATTGACTTATGTGTCTAAATTGGCTGCGATTCCCGAAGACAATTTCAATAATCTTCTGTCCACGCAAACAAATATCGAAAAACAGATAAACGGTGCAGAAGACATTGTAAATGCTCTTATACCTAAGTTTGTTGGTGAAAATGGGGAGCACATTCATTACACAGATTATGATAAAAACACTTTGTTATTCAAAGTGAAGGAATTGGACAACTACCGTGCTGAGTTGCGTGTTAATAACACCGAACGTACGAACCAGTATTACCTGAGTTCTGTGATCGATACAATTTACACGACTCTGTCGACTTTGATCATCGATCAGAATAGTGGTATTATCATCGAACAATGCCTGAAAGACTGTAAACAAAGTTTAACCGCCCAATTCGTCATACCAGTTCTTGAAAACGAAGAACTCAAAGAACAAATTGAGAATCTAAAGTGGCTCTTCCAATATAATGACGAACAGTTAAAAGCGGAAGCAGATGCGAAGGCAAAACAAGAAGAAGTGTGTTCACATATTCAAGACTTGACTTCAAAAGTCGAAAACCTTAATCACGAACTTTCTGGTTTTATGAAAGACGACACCACACGCAAACTTGTCAATGACAGTGATGGTGTCTTCCTCCAACCGAGTGATGAATATAATGAGTGTCTAGACACACTCAGACAAAAAATGCTACACCTGTTGGAGACCGCGGGCTTGGTTTTTCAGCATGGGAAAAAGTAAACTCGAAATCGTGTTGATGGTCTTGGGTTTGCTTTTTTAAAATGTGCATTTTTTATTTTTTATTTTTTTTTTACCGTTTATAATTTTAAAATAAATAATTTATAATTATATATTTATATATTTAGTTATATAGTTATAATTTATCTATCTTCTCAAATGATGTCATTAGCATCAACATCACCATCATCATCATTACCAACATCATCTTTATTATATCCAGCACTAGTAAGTTCATTAATAGAAAATTGTATTACTCATCCAATTGATGTTATTAAAATACATAAACAGACCAATACACCATTAATTTATAATTTTAAAACATTATATAAAGGCTTTAGTCCAAGAGCCATAGGTAATATACCATCTAGAACTGTTTTTTTATTTACTCAAGATTATTTACAAAATTGTATTATAAGATTTAATAATGATGAAACAAATTTTATCAATAATAAACATAATAAAATAAATAAAGCAGTACAGGCTTTAATCATACCATTTTATTCTGGATTAGCACAAACATTAGTTGATACACCTGTTGAAGTTTTAAAAATAAACCAAATTATGTATATGAATAATAAAAATCCATACAAAGGTTTTTTACCACATTTGGGGAGAAACCTAATTTTTGTATTTTTTGTCTATAACTTTAAACAATTTGGTGGTGGTGGTTATTGTGGGAATAAAGTTTTGGAAAATGAGAAGGGTAGTGGTGGCAATGGGATTGTAACCTGTAAGAATAATTCTTATTTACAAACTGCGTGTTATGGTGCGATTGGAGGATTATTAGGTTCTTATTTTAGTCATCCATTAGATACGATTAAAACGTGTATTCAAACTAACCGCAACTATGATTATTTTAAAGCAAAAGAATATATGCGAGGGTCACATTTACGTGCTGGGATGAGTATGATTAATATATTTATTAGTTTATATGTTTTTGAAAGGATGAAAAATTTTTGATGGGATTTGGTTTTGGTTATTATAGTTTTGTTTTTAGAGAAATAGAGATAGGAGAAATACTTTTTATGTATTTTTATTTAATAGTTTTGTAATTTTTATTTTTTAATATAAAGATAAAATACACTATAATTTATATAAAATACAATTCATTTTAAAAAATTATTCATTTTAAAAAAGAAAAAGATAAAGACAAAGAAAAAGACATAAAATGGAAGGTCTATATTTAATACACACGCGAGAATTTATTAGCACTAATAAAGAAATATATAAAATTGGAAGAAGTAGTAATATAGAAAATAGAGTAAGAAATTACCCTAATGGAAGCAAAATATTATTAGCAATGATTAATAAAAATTCTATACAATGTGAAAAAGATTTAATTAAACAATTTAAACTTACATTTACACAAAAACAATTTTATGGTAATGAATATTTTGAAGGAAATAAATATGAAATGATTGAAATAATATCTAATTATATTATTACAGATAATAAGGAATGTAAGAGGAAAGAAGAGGAAGAGAAGGCAAAAGAGAAAGAGAAAGAAGAGGAGAAAGAAGAAAGCAGAATGATGTGAAGAAAGTGTCGAGTTAAATAAAGATACAGAAACTTATATAAATAGTATTCTTATTTAATATTATTTTATTTTATAATTCTAATTTTACAATTTTGTTTTTATGTTTTTTTATTTTTATATGATTTTTCAAAAAAAAAATGTCATAACCTCTCAAAATACAAATTTGAACAATAATTTTGAACAATTAACTTTATTACACGCTCATTTTATTACTTTTAACAGTCATATATATTATTATTATATTTTTCGTAAATACTTAATTACAGTCTTGAATACAATAAACAAAAATACTATTGATTTGTGTTTTATTAAATTACATCTATTTTAAATGTTTTATCATATGTCAAATATAACTAACATATTATTATAAATATATAAGATATAAATATATAAGATAAATATATAAGATATATAAGATATAGATGTATAAGATATAAATATATAAAATAAATAAAATATGTAAAGTATATAAAGTATATAAAGTATATAAAATATATAAAGTATGTAAAGTATATAAAGTATGTAAAGTATATAATAATTATTCTGTTTTAAGTATTTCCGTGTGCGCGGGCGCGCGTGAAATATATAAACAATATAAAAAGCATATAAATGTTGTTGAGTTGTAAAACAACATAAACAAATGTATTGTTTTATAATTAAATAATGTGGTAATTAAATTAGTAATTTTGTAAGGCGTAATAGAACGCATATTATTAATAATATAATAATATTATAGTTTATATATGAGTGAAAAACATATAATATACAGTGTATAAAGTATATTATTGTTCAAACTTATTGTTCAAATTTGTATTTTGAGAGGTTATGACATTTTTTTTTTGGAAAATCATATAAATAAAAAATTACAAACTAAAAAAATTAATATATATATATATATATATATATTAATTTTGATGAGTTTAAAAACATTATAAACTTATGTATTTATATATAAATAAATAATTATATAATAAAAATAGTAATTTTGTAAGGCGTATAATAACATAAATTATTAATTAAATGATAACATTGTAGTTTATATATAAGTGGAGAAATATATACCATACAGTGTATAAAGTATATTATTGTTCAAAATTATTGTTCAAATTTGTATTTTGAGAGGTTTTGTCATTTTTGTTTTGAAAAATCATATAAATAATAATTTACAAATAAAAAATAAAAAAATTTAAAATATACAAATTTAAAAAATTTAAAAATACACAATATAATTATTTATAAGATTTATAAACAAAATACTATAAATTAAGTATATATTTATTAATTATATAATAAACAAAAATACTAATTATGTTTAATTTGTAGTATTTTTTGTTTATTTTTAGTATATTTGTTAAAAACTACATATATTAATTTTATTTTTAAATTCAACAAACATTATGTATTTTTTGTTAATATAAAAATATTATATTTATATAGTATAATAAAATAAAAATGACAAATAAAATTTGTCCTAAATGTAATGTTGATTTTAAATATATATCTATTTTAAAAAGACATTTAGAAAATTCAGTAAGATGTAGTTCTAATGATGTATATATAAAAAATACTATTAATAATATTAATCAAAATACTAATACTGATAATTTATTTATTTGTAATGATTGTAATAAACATTTTAAATTTAAAACGTCTATTTATAGACATAAATCTATTTCTAAATGTGCAAAAAATAAAGAAAAATTAATAAATGATATTAAAGATGAAAAAAAGAATAAAAAACAAAATAACCAACCTACCACTGCTGTTACTAATAATATAAATCATACAAATAGCCACAATACAACAAACAATACTAACAATACAATAATAAATAATAACAATAATATTAACATTCAGTATATTAATCCATTTGGTTTTGAGGATGTTAGGACAATTCCTATTACAGAAATGAAAAAAATATTAAAATCGGGAACAGAAGCGGGGTTACATATTATAAAAGCGATTTATGATAAGATAGAAAATAAGAATTTCTACAAGCCAAATTTATCTAGACCTGAAATTGCTTGTTTAAATGAGGATTTAAAATTAACAATCTATAAGAGTAAAGAATTTGCTGATGCTTTGTTTGATAGGTGTATTGCTTTATTACATCATATGTTATATTTATGTAAGAATGAATTTACGAATGTGAATATAAAATATATTTATGAAAATATAGAGCATATAGAATTAACAATGAGAACAGAAATTTATGATAAGAAATTAAAGACTATTATAGAATCCGAATTTAGAAATAATAATTTAGATACGAAAGATAGAATAAAAAATTTTATAAAACAAATAAAAGAAGATACATTAGTAAAAGATAATTCATTATTGCAGATAAAAAATAATTTAGATTTACAAAATAAGAAAAATGAAGAATATACAAAAATACTTACTAGAAATGAGTTAAATAAATTATTTGGAGACCCTCGTATTATTTTAGGATTAAAAAAAGAAGAGATTATTTTAAATTTAAGAGTTTCTAGATTTGAAGAAAGTATATTTTATAAATTCTGGATAGATAGATTAAATACAATTAAAAATTATGTTATTGAAAAAATATCCAAGATAGGAGATATTATTAATATAAATAATGAAGAAACTAAAATTATTCAAATGTTAGACCTAGTAGAACGTAGAGTAGAATTATATAGAAGTTCTTCTTATATAGATTTAAATATAAATGACGAATTTATGCTATATGATAAATCTACAATAGAAAAAATAAAACGAATAGAAGAAAAAAAAGAAAGAGAAGAAAGAGAAGAAATTGAAAAAACAGAAGTTATAAATGAAGAAAGAGAAGAAAGAGAATTTATAAATGAAGAAATTATAAAATAATTATTTTTATTATTCTATTATATATTTTTCTTTGTTTTTATTATTTTTAGTTTTATTATTTTTAGTTTTATTCTTTTTAGTTTTATTCTTTTTAGTTTTATTCTTTTTAGTTTTATTAATTTTAGGTTTATAAGTTCCACCACTAATTGCTAGTTTTCTAAGTAATTCCTTTAAATAGTCATCATGTTCTATTCTAGAACATGAAAAATCCATAATAATAAGTTTTTGTATTTGTAATTTGTCTTTTATTAAAGCGATTAACTCTTGTAAATTTATAGTTATTTGCTCTTTATCTTTCATATAATCTCTTATAAATGTTGTATATTCTATTTCTCCATTATTATTATTTTTCATAATTAAAAATGGCTCATAACTATTTTCAATATTTCTAAAAGTTATTTCTTCATCACGATATATTACAAATGTTTTTTTTAACATACGAGTAGTAATATGATGTCTATTATTTACATTATGATTTATATTTCGTTTTGTAGGTTTTAATTTTATTTCTTCCTCTTTTAATTTTTGTGAAAGAATTATACTAAGTTCATCTATATCATTATTATTATTTTTAAATATTTGTTCTATTTGTGCTTTTTTATTATCATATTCATAAAAGCTACTATTTGTATGCCCTACTGGTGCTGATGTAATTTTTCTTATAGTCATACCATCAGGTATTTCAACTAAATGTTGTTTTTTAATAATAGTTTCTAAATTTTCATTTTTTGTAGTATGTTTTACTATTGTTGGTAATCTTCCATGTGCTCTTATTAATAATATATATATATCTTTATCTTCATCTTTTTCACTTTCATAACCACTATTACTACTACTATTAATGGTGTTTTTAAATGTGTGCGGAGGCGTTGAATATCTTCGCTTAACTCCTCCAGTTCTTCTGAAGGATGACTGTATCTCAGGCATTGTTTTGTTTTTTGGATATTGTGCCATTAATTTTTCCATACTTGCTTTAGACATAACAATAATATTATTATTTTTAAATAAGTTTTAAAATATTTATAATTTATATTTATATTTATATATATATATATATATATATATATATAATAAATAAGAAATGAAATATATAAAAAATAAATCAAAATCTAAAACACATTCTAAATCTAAAACACAACATAAAAATCAAAACCAAACTAACTATTGTTGTCTAGATAAAACTAAAAAAAAATGTGTGTCAATTACATCTACTTTACATTTACCACGAAAGACTAAACGTAATACTCGTTCAACACGTAAAACTCATAATAAGCCAAACTATGCCATTACAACATTATTATTTGGTGGGGATGGTTATTTACCAGGTGTGCTTTTATTAGGTTCTAGTATACGTAAAGTTATTCCCAAAGAATATAAAAAATATATTACATTATGTTGTATGGTGACAAATGATGTATCGCTAGAAGCACGTGCTCTTATTTCTAATATTTATGACCGTGTTATTGAAGTTGAGTATTTACAAATCCCTCCTCATTTAATTAAACATAAAAACCCAAATACACAAAAGATTTATTCAAAAACATTTACTAAATTACGTATCTTTGAAATGACTGACTATGATAAAGTATTATTTATGGATTCAGATATGTTAGTTCTTAAAAAAGATATTGTTAGTTTATTTAATCTTAATACTCCTTCTGTTATATTTATGGGTAAAGTAGGTAATACTCCTCAAGATAGATATTTTAAAGAATTTAAAGAAAATGGTAAATTATTTAAGCAATTCCAGAATAAATATTGTCAGTGGAATAAAAATATAAAAGGTAATACTCAATTACACGGTAATCTTATACCTTATACTAACTATGAAAATGAAAAAACAAATGAAGGTATGAATATTGAAACCTCTTTATTACTTATTAAACCTAGTAAATATATGATGAATGAGATACATAAAGAATTAAAAATGATAAAACAAAAACAAATAAAAACACGAGGTGATACAGAAATGGTAAGCCGTATGTTTAAAGATAAACTATATGCTATTGAACCTCGTTTTTTTGGAAGATGGGTCAATCCAGAAGAGCATCCAGAGTTAGTTGTATTAGATTTATATGGTAATCAGGGCAAACCTTGGGATACTAACAAATTAAATTTCTTTATTGGTTGGAAAGACGCAGAATATTGGTGGAACTTTTATATGAAATTTTATAAAAGTGAATATGAAATATGGAATACTAAAATGCTAGATACATTATATAAAAAACTTAATAATATTTTAAATAATAAATATTTAAATAATCAAACTTTAAATAATCAAAATTTAAATAATAAAATATTAGATACTAATCATAAAAAAAATATATATTTTTTTATATTTTCAGGGTTTGGTAATAAAGTATTTTATTTAATATTTGCTATTTATTTATATAATTTTTATAATGGTAAAGTAATTATAAATTTAATGTTGACTAAAACACCTCATAATTCTAATGACGATATTAAATTTGATAAAATATTTCCTAAATCATCTTTAAAGATAAATTATATATATTTAGATTATATATATTCTGATAAAACTATTTTACTACAACAAAAAAAATTATTTAAAAAATATCCATTTTTTAATATAAAAAATTTAAATAGTATACCAAATTATACTATATTACCAGAAAATACCTATTTTGATTCATCATTTAAATTTACATATGATGTATATAAAACACTTAATGATGAAGATAAAGACATTTTTAAAATGGATGAAAGTTTAATTTTAGATAAAAATATTAAAAATATACAAAAGACAAAATATGCACTTATACATATTAGATATGGTGATAAATTAGAGATTGCTTATCGTGATATAAATAAAATGACAAGAGACCAATTTTTAATATATACACCACAATTTTATATAGATATGATAAATAATATACTTATGATGGATAAAAATATAACTATTTATATAATTACTGATTCTACTAATATTATTAATCATTTTATTATAAATAATAATTTTAATACTATGAAAAATATACATTTATTAAATATAAATTGGTTAAATTCATTTTATTTATTCTATAAAGCATCTTATATTGTTTTAAGTTGTAGCACATTTAGCATGGCTGGTGCATATTTTAATCCTAATTCTAAATGTTATATAGTTTTATACCGTGATACTGATACCTATAAAGCTCGAGAAGAATTTTCAATTTCGCCAAATATGATAATATTTAAAGATAAAAAATACAGAAAATATATATTAAATTATAATAAAACATTATTATTTGAAATATATAATTATTATAAAAAATAAAAATTTGTATATAAAAGATTATTTGTATATAAAGGTTATATAATTTATATTATAACTTTTTTTTATATATGAAATATTTTGTCTATACTACTCTAGATAATACTTGGTAAAAGAATATTTTATTTTTATTAAAATATTAAATTTTTAATATTATTATTACTAATAATATTATTATAATAATTTATATCGTTTTCATTTATATCTATTTTTCTACTTTTTAATTCTTTAGATTTTAAATTATTATTATAATTTATTAATTTAATTTTACTTATATATCCTATATTTGATTTTAAAAATGAGATTTCTATAAAATCTTTAGTAAATATAGTAAAATCTTTTAATTTATAACATTTATAGAGTAAATCATAGTATCTTTTTATAAACATAATTTCAATTTTATTATAAAATTGTTTTATTGTAGTATTATTATAAAATATATTATTTACAAATTCTATATGTTTTTTTATATCTTTATTTATATATATATCTTTAGTTAAAAATTTAATATATGATAAATATTTTTTATCATAATTTAAATAATTATATATAGGACCCATTATATTATATCTAACTAAAAATAATGTTGAAAATTTATTTTTCAATAAATAATCTATCAATGTAATATTTAAAAAATATTCATCTATACCAAAACATATATATTCATCACATTTACTTGATTTTTCTTTATTAGAGATTTCACGTGTTGTATAAGTAATTTTTGATACATCCATTTTAATTAAAAAATTTTCTATTATATGTCCAGGTATCTTATTAATACCAATTATATTAGCTGCTTGTATATAGGGTAATATATATTTATTATTATATATATTATCAAATATTCCAAATCCATATATATATAATTTATTTATTTCGTTATCTGAATAATTTTTTTTTAATGAAATATAATGATAATACATATGCATATTATGAAAATCTTCAATGTGTAAATCAATATCGGTAATTATAACCATTTTTGAATCATTATTATCAAAATTAAATAATGGAAAAAATCTTACTAATGTTCCAAAAGTACCTAAATGATATATATCATTTTTTACAAATCTATTACAACAATATACTACTAATTCTATATTTTCTATTTTATTTAACATATTCATAATTTTTTTATCATTATATATACTCATATCTATAAATAGTCTTAATGTAAACTCTTTTAATTTTTTAGTTATTATATCATTTAATATAGTAATACCTTTAACATATTCTGAAAAATTTTTATATCCATTTTTCATTTTAAAAAAACATGAAGATATAATATTTTTTTTTATATTAATATTAAAATCATATAATGGCACAAATTTGCAAATTTTATTTTTTAAATAATTTGAATTGTAATGTTTTTCATTTGATAAATTTCCAAAAGATATAGATTCACAATGTATATTTTTTTTAGTTTTTGATGTGCTAGTTTTTGATATACTAATTTTTAATGTACTCATTACTAAATTAAATTAAATATAATATATATATATATATATTATATTTAATTTAATAATGAGTAAATCAAAAAAATAAAATAATATTTATGTATATTATATATTAAATTTTAATATAGGTATATCTATATTTTTACATAAATAATTAAATAATATTTTATCTTTTGGTGTATTATATGTATTCATTTTACTAAAACAATTATATTTATAAAGAATATGTTTTTTAAAATCATTTAAATAATTATCATTTATAATTAATAATTTTTTATTATTATAATCTTCTATTAAATCATAAATTTTTTTTATTAAATTATTATATTGTTTATATTCATTAATTGTATGATAATTATCATAATTGCATATTTTATATAATATTTTTAAATTTATATTAAAATTATTAGTATATTTATCTTTTAATATTACTTGTAAAAATTTATTTACATTTATTTTATTACTTAATTTCCAATTAATTATTTTATTATTAAAATAATTTGCTAATTTATCATGATTATATATTATACCAATTTCTTTTTCTTTTTTTATGATATAATTTAATACAATTTTATTTAACCACCATTCATCAATACCATATGTAAATATTTTATTATCTTTAAATTTTGTATATGTATTATAAAATTTATTTGATTTATTAATTGTATTTAATTTGTTTTTATTTTTTATTATTATTTGATTTACTAAATTTAATATTTTAGGATCATTATCACGTAATTTAATTAATGTATTATTTAATAAACTAATTGGTAAACACATATTTTGTAAAACAAAATTTGCAGCAGCTAAACCATTAATATATTTGTTTGTATATAAATTATTATATAACCATTCACTACCAATACCACATAAAACAAAACATTTTGTTTTTAATAATTTTATTTTATTAAATAAACAATTTTCAATAATATATAAATAATTATCTTCTACATCAATATCTATTATAAATTTTATATTTTTTAATAATTTTATATTAAAAAATGGATAAAATCTTACAAAAGTGCCAAAAACACCTTTATGCATACCATTAGTTTTATCTATAAATGTTTCACAATAATATTTACATATTGTAATATATGTTTTTTTATCTAAAACTGGTTTTAAATCTAAAAATAATTTATCATTTTCTATACTATGATCATAATATATATATAAATGTATTTTATGATTATTATTTTCAATCCATTTAAGTATTTTTTTTAATCCATTAATATAAATAGTGATATCACGATACATATCATTTAATTTAAATAAACTACAAGATAAAATTATAGCATCTTTTTCTGGTATATTATTACTATAGGATAAATTACATAATATTGTTGTATTGTTTTTTGATTTGTTAATATTTTTTTTTGATTTGTATCTAGAACCATATTTAGTTTTATGGTTTGTTTTACCTTGAGTTTTTTTAGTAATACTCATTTTTAGTTAATATTATTTACTACTATTTACTACTATTATAATGTATATAATTTATACTAATATATTAAATATAAAAAAACGGAAAAAATCGGAAACTTATAAAAATTTATTTTTTATTTACTAATTATAAATTGTGTGCTTACGAATAGTATGATAGAAGATATAAATTAGCCCTTCGCCATCCTTGTAATTCATATAGTATATCATACTATTCATAAGAACTAAAAAATAATTAAGGCGTGTCCTGATTATTTTTTTATTTTGTTTTAGTTTTTATTTTTATGTTTTTGTTTTATTTTTTATTTACTATGTTTCATAATAACTTTACTAAATTTGTTTTTAAAATTTTCAAAATCTTTTAATGATTGTAAAAGAGCATTATTACCTAATTTTTGTTTTTGTTCCTGAGACATATTTAATATTTTATTTACACTATAATATAAATCATTAATTGTAGTTTTATAAGTTCCGTAAAGAAATGTATTATAATATTTATTTTTTGTAAAATATTGCGTCCAACCGTGGGGTAAAAGTTGTTTCATTGATGGTCCTTTTGATGCTTTAACTAATATACCTGTTTTATCATTTTGAATTAATTCATTCATTGGTGGTGCGTTAAGAGTAACAACGACGGATTTTGCTCGACGTCCTTCATCTATATATTGACCCCAACCTTCAATTAAACTGGGGCACATATGGACGTCTGCGATAGATTGTAAAAATTGTATAACATTATAATCTAATATAGTATTTTTAGTATTACAGAAATAAATAGAGCCTATATTTTCAAATTGAGGTAAAAAACTTTCTTTTGTATTAGTAAGGTGCTTCCATTCTTCCCATTTCTCTAAAATAGGTTCTGGTAACTCTTTTAATTTAGGTTTTAATGATTTCCAATAATTAAATAAATTAGTATTACCTCCTGCTTTATTATTTCCAGTAATTATTAAAGGATAGTTAATCTTTTTATGTATCCAGGTATTAATTAATGTGTTTGTTCCTTTCATAGGACTCGAACCCATAATATGTATAAATAAATTTGGTAGTTTTTCAATTTTATCAACATACTTAAATTGATTATTATTACCAAATCCTACATAGTTAAAATTAAAATTAATATTAGGAATATCTAATTTATTTAATGTTTTAAGTCCTTCGCGGGTTTTACATAAAGGTATAATAGTTTTATCTTTCATTCTAGCAATATCCCAATCTGTTATATATTCTTGATTAACAAAAATATATGATTTATCGGCAGGAAATGTTTCTAACGGATATTCTAAAAAGATATGTTCTATAAAAAATTGTAAATTTACTTTTTTAAATAAATTTGATTGTATATTTGATTGTATATTTGATTGTATATTTGATTGTATATTTGATTGTATATTTGATTGTATTTTAGTTTTAATATCATTATATATAACAACTTCTACTTTTCCACCACATTTTTCAATAATTTCTTTTATCGTATTTTTATCAACAACAATTCCACCAACATTATCTTTAATTATAATACGTGCTGTAAATGTTTTATTTTGTTTTATAGATATTTTATTTTGTTTTATAGATATTTTATTTTGTTGTTTAGATGTTTTATTTTGTTGTTTAGATGTTTTACTTTGTATTTTTTTAGTTCTAGACATACTAATATTATATTTAATATATAGAAAGATTAAAAATAGATTAATAATAAATTAAAAAATGAATAAAAATAGAAAAAAAAGTAAATATAATAAAAAAAATGATTATTATATTATAATATTAATTTTTAATATTATTACACATATTGCTTTTTGTGTATTTGAAGATGGCTAAACCAACAAGTATTGAGTATGAAGAAAATGTTGAAAGTTTCTTTAAAAATGCGGTACGTGCCTATGGGTGTGCTCCTGGCGACCTGGAAATTTTTTGGGCACGCTTATTAATTATTTTACAAAGCATTTTGCAAAAAACAGATGAACAACTTACAATTCATGAATCATTAATTGAGTTGTATTGTAGTCACTCCTGGTCAAAGTGGAGTAGTTTTGCTACATCATCTCAACCAACCTTCCCAATTGGCGAATTTATGGACAAACTTGAGGAATTGGTTAAAGTTATTGAAGAAAATAACAAAAATTAAAAAAACTATCAAAAATTGATTTTTTTTATTATTTATTAAGTAAGTGTTCTTATAAATATAAAACTATAAATAATTATTAATAAAAATAATAATTATTAATAAAAAATAATAAATATAAATTATAACTTACCCTTCCAGTCTTCATCATCTAGTTTATAATTTAATTCATTAATAGTTTCATATTTAAGAATAAAAAACATTACTTAAAAAAAATAAATTATATAAATCAACTTATATAAAACAAATTATATAAAGTTTATAATAATTTAAAGTATTGTTTTTTTTATTTAGTTATACTATTTTACGCACACACTTTAGGCACGCCAAAACACTGTTGACCTGCTGGACAATCACTATCAACACCATTTGGACAATCACTATTTTGTGCACAATTGGATACAGCATCGTTATAAGATGTTCCGCATTTTTTATCACTATAACAAGGAAATTTATAACAATTTCCATTACAATCATCATCAGTCATACAGGTTTTAGGATTCCCAGAATTACAATTATTTAATGCATCACTCCATGTAGTCCCACATATATTATTATTTATAGGTGGTGTTATATTATCATGATTCCAGACTAAATAACCATAAGGTTTTATACCTAAATCTTGTATAGAATCCCAATCTTTAGCATATGGAACAGTTGGTATTATTTTGGCTTTAGCATTACCAAATGCTGTTAAATCGGCAGGTTCAAGAGTTTGACCATCGGCACCATATAATTGAGGTGAAATATAATCAATGTTTTGGTCATTAAGCCAAGCATTTATTAAATCATTACCTTGACCTGCACCTGATTTGCAAGCATAAGGTAATATACCACTAGTTGTTATCAAAACATCTAAGCCAATACTTTTACATTTACTAAAACAATCAGCAAATTGTGAAACAAAAGATACATTTGGGGTACATACTTCTATATCAAAACATAATCCATCCCAATTATTATTTTTAATATTTTGTAAATTATTATTTACATATGTAATTGAATCTAATGACCATCCAGTAGTATCAAGACCACCACCTAAATTTAAATATTTTATAGGTGCTTTAACTTGAAAACTATTGGAAACATTGTTTATAATTGCTGATTTTGGGTCTTCACCACCAAATAAAATACCTATGTTCCATGAACCTGATGGTGTCCCTGACCCATTTCCTCCCCAAGTCCATTGAAAATATCCATTTACATTTGTAGGAGTATTGGGTTTTGGATCATCACCTAATTGGTCACTTAAATATGAACCAAACATTAATAATGGATTTCCATTTTTTTTTAAATTAATATTTGAATTCGTTTGTGATTTTGATTTCGAATGTCTATTAGTTAAATAGTTGACTAGAAATACAATACCGACAATTAACCCAATCAATATGATTACAATACTGATATAATAAATAGGTTTTATTGATTTTAATTTATTAATTAATTTAGAATTATTATTTTTCATTATAAATAATGTATAATGTATAATGTATAATATGTAGTATTTATTTTATTTATAGTGAAAAATATAAATATTTTATTTGTATTAAAATAAATAAATATTTTATTTGTATTAAAATAAATAAATATTTTATTTGTATTAAAATATGATTCTTTTTATTAAAATATATAAATATAAAAATTGAATATAAAAATTGAATATAAAAATTGAATATAAAACTAATTATAGTATTATAACTATATTAATTAATTACATACATTTAAATATAAAACACTTTATATATAAAACACTGTATATATTAATAAAATGACAGAAATAAGTGGCTATTATACAGATATTGAAAAAATAATGTTAGATTTAGAAACTAAAATAGATAAAAATGCGATTCATTTAATTAAACAAAACCCTATGTATAATGGGGCTTATTTATATACATTAAATCGTTATAGAAATTTATTATTAAATGAAGTTAAACAATATAATTCAAGTTTAATTATGGATAGTTCTGTAACAACTAATTCTACTCCATTAACTATTGAAACTAAAGATGTAGATTTATATTTATTAAAGATGATGAAAGAACATTATTTTCCAGGATTAATTGAAACATGTAATGGTATTGCTAATATTCCTCTTATTGAGCAAAAAACACCTGAATGGTTTAAAAATCGCGAAACGATGATATCTGCGAGTGATGCTGGATATTTTTTAAATAAATGTGGTATGTCAAGGGCAATTAGTTCATTAAAAATTAAAGTTGGGGTGAGTTCTTATGTTAGTTCTAGTGCTCCTCCATTGATGCATGGTAATACATATGAAGATGTTTCCAGAGCAATTTATGAATCACGTAATAGTGTATCCGTTACGGAATATGGTATTTTAAGGTCTCCTACTGATTGTATTGGAGCAAGTCCTGACGGTATTATTACTGCCTGTCATAAAGATACGTATGAATGTAAGTCTAAATATGGACGTCTTTTAGAAATTAAAAATCCTTATAGCCGTGAAATTGATACAACTGTTAAACCCGAGTATATGGTTCAAATTTTACAACAACAATATACAACTCAAATACCTATTTGTGATTTTGTTGAGACAACGATTGTTGATATTAATTGTCATTCATATGCTTCTAATAATAAACCTTATACATCATTAGATGAAATGTTGGCTGATAAATTAGATATGAGTAATTCAAATTGGGAAAAACGTATTAAAAATAAAAATATTCCTAAAGAAAATCTTAATAAAATGGGTTATGAAAAAGGACTTGTTGTTTGGTATAAAAAGAGATTTAGTGATGTTGATATACGTCATAAGTATGTATTGTATCCATTAGACGCACCTTATGAAAAAAATAGTATTGAAAAATGGGTTGTTGATATGAATGGCGAACATTTTAAAGATGGATTTATGTTTGTGACTACTAAATTTTGGCGTTTAGATGTTTATAGTGAAAAAACTGTTGTTTATGATTCTAAATTATATGAAGGAGAATATGTTCCTAAATTATGTAAAGCGTGGGATGTTATTTGTAAATGTAAAGATATTGGATTAAATAATGGTAGTATTGTAGATTATATTGAAGACTTAGAGAAAAATTCAGAGTCTGTATTTTATAATCCAAATAAAAGAGCACCAAAAGCAAAAAAGCAAAAAATTACAAATAGTGATTTAAATACATATAATCCAACTAATAGTATTGAGTTGGATTTTTAGACTCTTATATTTTAAAATTCTTTTATTTTTCTTTTATTTTTCTTTTATGTTTAGACTCTTATATATTTTAGAGGATATAAAATCATAGTAATTAATGGTAATTGTAAAGGTATAGTTGGTAATCTATTACAAATAGTATTTAGAAATGAGTTGTTTCTTTGTAATTCATTTGTTTCGTTCGTTTCAGGATACTCTTTAATATTAGGTGTGATTACTGTTTCTGGTGTAATTACTGTATCTTTATTGATTACTGTTTCTGGTCTAATAATTATATTGTCATTTATAGGAGTGTTATTATTACTTATATTTTTATTAATTTTTATTAAATTAGACCATTCTTTAATACTATAGTTATTTGACATAGATAAATTACAATTTCCACAAATTGGTTTTAAATTATCAATATCAAGCGTCCCTCCTTTTGATTCAGGAATATCATGACCTACTTGAAAATTAAAGACATTAATTATATTATCACACCAAGACACATAACATTTATTAGAAAATACTTCAGTATTATGTGTTGTCCAAACTAATTCTCTAATTCTTTTTGGTATTGTTTCTTTTTTTATATGTTTATTTTCAATAATAGTTTTATTAATAGATTGTATTATAGTTTCTTTATTACTAGTATTAAGTAAATTGGTTTTATTATTAGTTTTAAGTAAATTAGTTTTATTATTAATATTAAATAAATTGTTTTTATTGAAAATTTTATTATTTTTATTATTTTTATTATGTTTATTAATTTTATTGTTAATTCTATTATTAATTTTATTGTTATTTTTATAATATTTTCTATAATCTATACTTGGTTTAAATTTCATAGTAATATTAGGAATAATTGAATTTAATATATTTCTTGAAAAAAGATGATTCATTTTAAATAATGAATATTTTTATTTTAATTACTTTATTTTATTTAATTTATTTTAAATATTAGTTTTTAAGTTATGATTATAACTTTTCACTTTATTTATAATGTTTTAACTAAATACATTTTTAAATTAATAAAAAAATTAAATAAAAAATTAAATAAAAAAATTAAATTAAAAAATTAAATTAATAAAAAAATTAAATCTAATAAAATAATAATAAATAATTATAAAGTATTCTATAACTTATTTAACTCAATCAAATTAAATTAACTTAAATTAAATATAATATGCCTTCTTCTAATAATAAAAGAAATAATTCTCGTAATACCCGCTCATCTTCTAAGGGAGATTGGACTATGATTGCCTTTTTAGGTTTAGTCGTTGTTTTATTTGGTGCTTATTATATGGCTACTAAAAGCAATCGTGCTAATGAACCTTTTGAAAATGGTGCTCCTAATTTAAAAGCCGCTAATGGAGAAACCATTGTTGCTCTTTTTTATGCTGATTGGTGCCCTCACTGTGTCTCTTTTAAACCTCATTATAAAAAAGCAATGACTGAATTAAACGGCAATGACCATAAAGGTAAAACTTTACGTTTTGTTATGGTTGATTGTGATAAATATAAATCACTTGCTAAAGAAAATGATGTTAGTGGTTTCCCCACTGTTAAACTTTTAAATGATGATGGTTCTAGTAAAGATTATGATGGAGAACGTTCATTTGAAGGTTTAACTAGTTATTTTTCTTAAAATTAGTTTAACTCATTAAAGTAATACTTTATTCTAAATTAGTTAAAGTAACATTATAAGCAATTTTTATAATATCATCAATATCTGAATGTGTTGCGTTTATTTTAAGAAATGACATAATATCACCAGGTATTTCAATATTAATAATTTTATATTTATTTTTATTTATATTTGTTTTTTCTAGTTTTTTATTTAGAATACATTTGGATAATGTTCTTGTAAATAAATTTACATATTCTGTTATATTAATTGATTTATAATTATCTTTATCTATAGTGTGTCCTTGATTAATTAAATAAAAACCAATAACAGTTAAACTTTCTTTTTCTTCTTTATTTTTATCTATATTATTGTCTTTTGTTGCTTCTTTTGTTGCGTCTTTAGTTTGTATAGTTTCATTTATTAATTCTGGTTTGGTTTGTGTAGTTTCATTTATTAATTCAGGTTTCGTATTGGGTTTAGGAGTTGTAATAGGTTCAGTAATAGGTTCAGTAATAGGTTCAGTAATAGAATTATTATTTATCGTGGTTGTGTTATCTATTAAGTCCATATCAATAACACTATCAATTGGTAAATTATCTAAAATACCACCATCGCAATAAATATCATTATTGATTGTGATTGGTTCAAATATAAAAGGTATTGCTATAGAAGCACTTATTGCTTTATGAATAGGTAAATCTGGATTAGACTCTTTATTTAATAGTTCAAATTTATGTTGAGTTAAATTTGTAACGCCTATTTGTAAATTTATATTATATTTTTCATAGAGTTGAATAAATGTAAAATTCTCATTATTCGTTTTATTATAAATACATTTTTTTATAAATAAGTTTAATTTATTTCCTGATTCAAAACCTTTTAGTGTTGTAAAATTTAGTATTGAATCAACATTTATTTGTAAGTAATCTTTAAAAACCATTTGTTTTACAATTAAATTTAATTCATTTGATGTATAACCTAATGCTAATAATGACCCAAAAAGAGCACCAGCGCTACTACCTGTAATACTTTCTATTGTTTTAATAACATTTTTTTCTTCAAAGTACTTAAATAATCCTATATAACTAATGCCTAACAATCCACCTCCAGATAAAACTAAATGTTTTAAATTTATATGTGTCATTTTAAATTTTATTTATTTTATAATAAGGTTCTACTGTTTTAATACTATAATTTAATATAAATAATTAAAAGTATTTCATTAAATTATTCTAGATACTTTAACTTTAAATAAAATAGTTTTATATTAAAATATAAATATTATAAAATGAAATTAAAAAATATTATAAAATGAAATTAAAAAATATTATAAAATGAAATTAAACAATAATTAAAAAAATAAAAATATTAAATTAAATAGTTGAAATTAAGTATTAAATTTAAAAGTTGGCTTCATGATTTAATACTTTTCCACCACCAGGGACGGCTTGACGCATACCTTGGGGTGCAGGTGCCATATCACCTAAGTAATTAAATTGGTCAAGAGGTGAGGCACATTGGTTTTTTTGTTGAGATGAAGGCCACGCTTTAGGCATTTCAGCACAATCGGAGTTAGGTTGAGAATAGAATTTACGACCAGTTCCTACACCATTAATATCATTTAATACCATTTTGCCAACACGACCATCAGTTACAAATTTGTATTTTTCGGGTAACATAGTTCCATTTTCAAAACCTTCTTTAGAATCGGCAATGGGACAGGGACCACAGCAATTTAATTTACAGGCAACATTACGATGACGGTCCATTAAGGCATCGGCATTTTCTTGAAGAAAAACACGATAATGAAGAGAATTGCTAATGTTATTATCAGATCTAATTAAATCATTAATAAAATTACTTGGACGGTAATCAGTAAAATGACGACCATCAGCCATACGAGGTGGGCATTGAAAATGTTTATTATCACTAGATTTAAAGCAAGTATCCATTTTATTTATAGTATATTTATATTATATTAATTTATAGGTTATAGTTTTAATAATATAGTATTTATTATTTATCAATATTTTAATTTTTAGAAAATAAATATTAATATAAAAAAATTTTAGAAAATGTTTTAAATAATTAATATAAAAAAAAATAGAAAATGTTTTACATAATTAATATAAAAAAAATAGAAAATATTTTAAATAATTAATATAAAAAAAAATAGAAAATGTTTTTAATTGATATTAAATAAAAAATAATTGAATAAATTAATTATTGTTATTATTATTATTATTATTATTATTATTAATTGGTGGTGGTTTTTCTACTTGTGGTATTCCGCCATATTCTGCTGCTTGTTGTTCAGCCATTTGTTTTTGTGATGCTTCATAATCACGTTGTTGTTTTTTTTGTAATTGTTTAATAATAAAACTATTGAGTAAATCATTTGATACTATAAGTTTTGCTGTCTTAATTGCTACATATATCATTAATATTAATATAATTGTAATTACAATGGCTTTGATATAATATATATTTTGTTTTAACCAAGATGTTGATCCTAGAGAGTTAATAGGAGGAACAGTTGCTTCAGGATTCAATTCTTTTTCTATTGTTTCATCACTCATATCTTGAACATTATCAAAACTCGAGTTGGAATTATAAAAAATAGTTATCTCTTTTGGAGTTTTTTGTATTGGTCTTATATTTTTATTTCCTGGACCAAGCATATATTTAACAGTATCTATTATATTTTGGGCGATGGGAACAATTTCTTCAAATATAATAAACGTCCAATTAGGATCGCAAGGTGGATAAGGTAATGCTCCTTCATAATAAAAAAAAGATTTTGAACTTGGAAAGAGTTGTTCTGGGTTCCAATGACTACTTACATCAATATCTTTTTCAATAGGCATTTCATTTGAAGGCATACGATTTATAAATTCATTCATAAATTCATTTGCTGTGCCATAATCATCTCCTTTTTTTAATAATATTGATAGTATTACACCACCCTCATCATCACTTGTTGGACTGCGGTTATGATAGAGCAATATTTCTAAATCAGCATAACTTTCATTTATAGTATGCATACTTGTATGGTGTATTGTCATTTTACGAAGATAGAGAAATTCATTTCTAAATTTAATAAGGCAATTAGGAGAAAATGTTACAGTTGGTATATTATTAGACATACTAATACTACACGTGGTTGCCTCATATTTAGATGATAATCTACATAATGAATTACAAGGGTCAATTTTACTAGTATCTATATTTAAAGGTGCCGTGTGTGGTGCTTTTTTATTACATGTTCTATATTTACTAGACCATTCACCAGAGCGGTCAAAAGCCCACATACCAGGTGTTTTAGCATCATTTAATTTTCTAGGAGGTGCTGTCATTTATGATAGTTTTAATCTATTTTTATTTATTTTTTATTATTTACTATTTACTATTTATTATTTTTATTTTATTATTTATATATTTAACATATAATATAATTAGTTAAATTAAATTATATTAGTTTAATTTAATATTATAAAATTATAGAATAAATAATAATTATAGAATAAATAATAATTATTCTAGAGACTAATAATTACAGATACTAATAATTCTAGAAATAAATTAAAATGATAATAAAAAGTTTATTATTTATAATTGTATGTCTATTTTTATATGAAACTTATAAAAATACTTTACAAATGACAGAAGAATATTTTACTATGTTAAATAATAGTTAAAAAAGGAAATATAAAATATAAAATAAATTGAAAATAAATAATAATATTATAATAATATAAATAATATTATATATAAAGTATTAAAATGAATAAAATAATTGAAATAATATTTAATAAAAAATTTATAATTATTATATGTATAATTATAATTATTTTTTTTTTATTATTAAAAAACAAAAATGAATTATTTAATCAAAATATAGTTAAAACATATACTACTGGTAATATTATTGAATGGATTGTGCCAAATGGAGTATCGAAAGTTAAATTTACTGTTATAGGTGGAAGAGGTTATACGCCATATGGTACAGCACCAACATGGCCTCAAGGACCAGGAAAAGGGGCAATAGTAACAACAGAATTAAATGTAGAACCAAATCAATTATATAAATTATATGTTGGTAGAAATGGAAGAGATGAAGTAGGTGGACAACTTCATGTATCATTAGATAATAATCAAACTATAAATTTTAGTGGAGGTGGAGGAAATTATAGACCATATCATTCTGGTTGTGGTGAAGGAGGTGGTAGTGCTTCAGTTATATGTGTAAAAAATGCAGAAAATACATATAATCCAATTATTATTGCTGGTGGAGGTGGAGGTGGATTTAATGGTGGTAATGGTGGTATAAATAACACGTGTAGAGGTGGTAATGGAACTGATAGACATAATAGAACATTCTGTAATATAGTTAGAATGTGTGGTGGCTTAGGAGGTAATCAATGTGAATTTAATATTACAAATATAACGTATGGTGGTTGGGCACAAGACTATTTTTCTGGTGGTGGAGGTGGTGGAGCAATTGGTGGTAAAGCAGGAACAGGTTCTGATGCGGGTGGTGGTGCTGGTAGTTCATATGTAAATACAAATTATGCAATTTCTAATACTACTAGTTATACTACTGATAATAATTATATTGGTCCTTTAATAAAAATAGAATTTATTGCACCTCCTATTAATTGTGTAGGTTCTTTTGTAAATACTGGTGAATGTTCTAAAACATGTGGTGGTGGTATTCAAACAAAAACATATACAATAACAACACCAGCACAATATGGTGGAACCGCATGCCCTAATCTAAATGGTGATACAGAAACTCAGCCTTGTAATACGCAACCTTGTCCTATTGATTGTGAAGGTTCTTATGGTGAATTTAGTCAATGTTCTAAAACGTGCGGTGGTGGAACACGAACAAAAACATATGAAATAACAACTCCAGCACAACATGGTGGAACACCTTGTCCTATATCACCACCAATTAATGAAACGTGTAATACACAACCTTGTCCTATTGATTGTGAAGGTTCTTATGGAGAATTTAGTCAATGTTCTAAAACGTGCGGTGGTGGAACAAAAACAAAAACATATGAAATAACAACTCCAGCACAACATGGTGGAACACCTTGTCCTATATCACCACCAATTAATGAAACGTGTAATACACAACCTTGTCCTATTGATTGTGAAGGTTCTTATGGAGAATTTAGTCAATGTTCTAAAACGTGTGGTAGTGGAACACGAACAAAAACATATGAAATAACAACTCCAGCACAACATGGTGGAACACCTTGTCCTACATCATTACCAATTAATGAAACGTGTAATACACAACCTTGTCCTCTTGATTGTATAGGTGCATTTAACACTATAAATAAATGTTCTAAAGAATGTGGTGGTGGTAAAGAAACAGTACAATATACTATTTATCAAGAAGCACAACATGGTGGTAAACCATGTGAGTATACTGGTGGATATACTGATCGAATAGATTGTAATATTTTTGAATGCGAAAATAAATTAGATACACCTTATTATAAACGTTTCAAACCATTAGAATATAATAAAGATAGGGCTTACTATTGGCGTAGTGATAAATTAGTTGAAGAAGGTATAAGAAGAAACCAAGATGATTTACAACAAATACAAAATTTACAAACATCATTTGAAAATGAAACTGATGAAAAAAAGAAAAAAGAATTACAAGATGAATTGGATTTATATAAATGGAGAAATAGTATTTTAGAATCGAAAGATAAAACTACAGGTTTATCTAGAGATAAAAGAGATATTATTACAGATTATTATCCTGAAGAAATAGGACAACCTCGTGTTTGGATGGAAAGACATTCTCATTTA
>Ga0209534_10000926_pt1 | contig 31967 bp, 22 predicted proteins | sample COG_07_FD_184751 | JGI IMG/M metagenome (GOLD analysis project Ga0209534, IMG submission 184751) | Pelagic Microbial community sample from North Sea - COGITO 998_met_07 (SPAdes) (version 2) | ecosystem: Environmental > Aquatic > Marine > Neritic zone/Coastal water | place: Helgoland, sampling...
GAGAAGAAGGCTAAGGATGCTGACGCTAAGGCTGCTAAGGAAGCCAAGGCTGCTGAAGAGAAGGCTGCTAAGGAAGCCAAGGATGCTAAGGAAGCCAAGGATGCTGACGCTAAGGCTGCTAAGGCCGCTGCCGCTGCCAAGAAGGAAGCCAAGCCTGCGAGCAAGGAAGTCAAGAAGAAGGAAGAACTCAAGCGGGTTCAAGAACGCTCGGAAACGATTGACTTTGCGATTCTTGGAACAGCCAAGGCAAGCGATAAAGACGACCTTCAGGTCATGAAGGGCATCGGCCCATTCATTGAAGAGAAACTCAATGCGCTCGGAATCTACACCTACTTGCAAGTCTCTAAGATGACCTCAAAACTTGAAACTGACGTCAACGAAGCCATCGAATTCTTCCCTGGCCGTGTCAAGCGAGACCAATGGGTCAATCAGGCGAAGATTTTGCTCGGTGAGGACGTGAAACTTGATGAGAAGGCACTCAAGCAAGCCGAAGACCTTGAACGAATTTCTAAGAAGGCAGAATCGATTGATTTTGCAACGCTCGGTGTCGCAAGTGCTTCAGAGAAGGATTCACTGCAGACGATCAAAGGGGTTGGTCCGTTCATCGAAGAGAAATTGAATGCGCTCGGCATTTACACCTTTGAACAAGTTGGAAACATGACCCCAGAGATTGAAACTCAAGTCAACAAGGCCATCGAGTTCTTCCCTGGCCGAGTCAAGCGAGACGAATGGGCAAAGCAAGCAAGGCAATTGGATAAGGGCAAGAAGTGAATGGCCTTCGTGTGTTCAAGGTAGGCCTGTTACGGGCCCTTGAATCAAAAAGGCAATCCAAAGGAACCCGAGCAACACCCCGCAGGTTTTGAAGATTTGAGGACCCTTCACTTCGTCAGAAAAAATGTTGTCGAGCCGTGTCCCTGCTAAGGTCCATGCAACCATCGCGAGCGTGCATACGGACACGGTGATGAACACAATGACAGCAATTCCCGTCAAACCGCCTCCAAATGATTCTATGAATTTACTCATTATCAAGATGATAAAAGCCCACTCTTTACCGTTGACGAATTGCATTGTGATGCCTGCTTTGATTCCCAAGAGCGAATCAACACCCTTCGTTTCAATCGTTTTTGGATTAACGCGAAACATGATGACGACCATGACTGCGAGGAATATCATTCCAATCCAGTGCAGAACTTGCAACGCAGTGTTGGATTCACTTAATGCATCCACGACCAAGCCGATGGATAGTTCAAGGCTAACCAGGCCAATGACCATGCCAAGAATGAGTTTGATGTTGCTCCTCGCCCCGAACAATCCGCCGTGGGCAAAACAAGTGAGGGCATTCGGGCCCGGCGTCATTAAAGCGACTGCAATTATTGTGAACAAACCAGTTAACGCTACAGTATCCACGAAAACTGTAAAATTCAAGTTTTTTATAAAACGAACCTTTGTTTTGAATACAGCATTGCTGTTTCGTCGCTATGTTCATTTAGACGCTTAATTCCTTTTTGAGAGCGTAAGCAAGGTAACGATACTCATCTTCCGAATTGTAAATTTGGGCTGAGATGCGGATGTATCTGCCCTGTGGACTTGGCCACGACCATACCGGTACTTGGATGCCGTACTTGGTTTGCAATACCGCATGAAGCGGGTCAGGTTCGTGAAGGGGAATTCCGTTTGTGGCCCCGTCTTGGGGAAGAATGAGGGTCGATATGCAGGCGATCATCTCATCTGGACACGGAGCATCTATTCCAAGCGCTTCACACAAAATGTTTCGTCCTTTGATGGCCAGTTCGTGGTTGTGCTGCATGATGGATGGCCAGCCTCCATCGACCAACCCAGCCATGAATTCAATGGTAGCAGGAAGGGCACAATGTGCTGAGATGTCACGTGTTCCAGTCCAATCAAATTCGTGACGAAACCGAGTCGTGTCTCCAAGAGGAAACGTCATCCCGTGACTGATGGTAAGCGGGTGAATGTTTTCTTGTTTGTCCTTTCGTACATGAAGAAATGCGGAGCCTTTGGGAGCGCACAGCCATTTGTGACAGTTGCTTGTGGTGTATGATGCCCCCAACGAATCAAGCGATAGTGGGACCATTCCGATGCCGTGAGCGGCATCCAAAAGAACACTTACGCCAACGCCCTCAAGCTTTGCAGTGATCTCTTCAAAAGGCATCAATAGACCTGTAGGACTGGTGACGGTATCAACCATCGCGAGCACGGTTCGTGGCGTGACGCCCGCCATTATTCGTTCAATGATAACGTGTTGACCTTCAATCGGAAACGGGATGTTGACGGTGACAATCTTAGCCCCCCACCGTTGGGCTACAAAGTCAAGTGTGTTGCGACAGGCCTGATAGGCGTGGTCAGGAACGAGAATTTCATCGCCTTCATTGAAACGAAGAGACCGCATGACCGTATTCACTCCAGATGTTGCGTTTTCAATTAACGCCAAGTCCTCAGCATCGCATTCAAGCATGGTTGCGAGGGCCTTGCGTGAATCTTCCATGAATTTCATCGCCAAGTCTTCGTAAAAGCGAACCGGCTCCTCCTCGAGAAGGTCCTGCCACTTCCTTTGTTCTTCTCGAATGAAGGTCGGTGTTGCTCCAAAAGAGCCGTGATTGAGAAAAACACAATTCGGATCCAAGATCCAAAGGCCAGCCAATTCACTTCGTGAGGGTCGGTCCATGGCTGAGCCAGGAGGGCTTAGTCCATCAATACTGTTCATATGAAGACGGTTTCACTCTTGTTCACGTCGTAGAGCAACAAATCCAGCGAGCATGATGGACATCATACCGAGCATGAAACCAAATCCAGGAATGGTCGTCGGTCCCGAATCTCCGTCCATATTAACGGTGATAATTGCAGTGAGTGTGTCCGTTCCATCCGTCCAAGAAACGGTGACGTCAAGGGTTTCGTCCACATCTTCTCCAATCACAATGATGGCTCCAGCGCTGACTTCGCCAGCAATGGGACCAACGGTGATGTCGTTCACGGTGACCGTGATATCGTCGCCATCGGTATCGATGCAGTGTGCAGTGATGTAGTAACTTCCTGCAGGAACGGTGATGACTGGTGGTGTTAAGGAACTCACGCCAGCTTGTGCCGTTGCACCAGAGAGCGCAGGAATAGCGGCGTCTCCCTCAAACGAAGTCGGCATTCCATCCACTTCCAAGGAATAGTAGACCGCACAGGTTGGCAGCATGTTGGCTGGGAAGGAATTTGCATCCATCGGGTCGGTTCCAGCAGCTACTTCGTCCACATTGAGCGCTCCGTCACCGTCAGCATCGGTGTCGAGCAAGTCGCAGGTTCCATCGTTATCAAGGTCGGTTGGTACACTGTTGATGTCGTTCGGGTCAGATCCACATTCGGTTTCAATCGTACTGTCAACACCGTCTCCATCGGAATCAGAGCATCCATCACTTTGGACGGTTGCACTTGCAGGCGTGTTTTCGCACAGGTCGTTCTTGTCGTAAACGCCATCACCATCGGCGTCGGCGGTTGATGCTGAGATCCAACACACGCTGGAATCGGTAGCCAATTCGGTTGTTCCTGCTTTGAACACGACGGTAATGCAAGCATCGGTCGTATCAGCAAGGTCGTGGAACGGGAGGTCGTAGGTATGTGTTCCATCGTTTCCTGCAACCCAAACATGGTCGTTGTCCATCATGATTGTTGTAGTGGATGCGGTATTATCTACAACCGCCCAGATAAAGCGGTATTCTTGACCGGCGTCCAAATCAACGGCTGAAATGGTCACGGTTCCCCATCCCTCAGTAGCGTGCATAGCAACTGAAACAGCCATGCTTGCATCGTCTTGGTTTGATGTATCATCGATGACTTCGATGTTTTCGCTGGTCATTGTTCCCATTGATGCAGAGTCTGAGTTACGAATGAGGTCGCACATGACAAAATGTGTTCCTGCAGTAGTTGGACTCGGGATGCTGACCTCAAAGTCAAAATTATTCCAATGCGAAATCCACTGAGTCGAGGAGGCAGAGGTTGAAGCAACCGATGCTCCTTGGGCATAGATTCCACAGTCGACTTGGTAATGATCGACATACTGGTCAACTGAATTTATTTGCACCCTTCCAAATATATTCAAGTTATTTCCGATAAGGACATTGCTCAAACCATCAATGTCCCACTCATCTGCCTCACCGCCGAGAACAAATGGATTCGTGGAATTGGACGTAACAGGAGCTCCTTGAATTGTTAATTCTGCGTAGAGAAGATACGTCTCGTTGTAGAGCCCGCTTTCCACGTATTCATTGGTTATCGAATCATAGTTATTCGCGTACAAACCAGGGTCATCGATTGTAATTGTAATCGAGTCAGTGGACAAAGTAGGAGTAAAATCGATTCCAACAGAAGTGCCATCTCTATCGTCAATAAGATCGTAGCAGTGATGAATATAATCATGAGATTGCGTCGTTGTGTTCCAATTTTGGTCGACTTGAGGCTCACAGAATGTGATATTGAGGGCGTAGGTTGTCCCAGGGAATAATTCTTCAAAATCAAAAGTTGCTTGAATCTGAACCGTATTTGTTGAATCCGTTCGCTCGATGTGTTTCGATACAATTCCATTTTGCGTCATATGTTCTAGGCCTGTGTAATCTTCATCGATGACTTCGATGTTTTCGCTGGTCATTGTTCCCATTGATGCAGAGTCTGAGTTACGAATGAGGTCGCACATGACAAAATGTGTTCCTGCAGTAGTTGGACTCGGGATGCTGACCTCAAAGTCAAAATTATTCCAATGCGAAATCCACTGAGTCGAGGAGGCAGAGGTTGAAGCAACCGATGCTCCTTGGGCATAGATTCCACAGTCGACTTGGTAATGATCGACATACTGGTCAACTGAATTTATTTGCACCCTTCCAAATATATTCAAGTTATTTCCGATAAGGACATTGCTCAAACCATCAATGTCCCACTCATCTGCCTCACCGCCGAGAACAAATGGATTCGTGGAATTGGACGTAACAGGAGCTCCTTGAATTGTTAATTCTGCGTAGAGAAGATACGTCTCGTTGTAGAGCCCGCTTTCCACGTATTCATTGGTTATCGAATCATAGTTATTCGCGTACAAACCAGGGTCATCAATTGTAATTATTGTGCTTACAAAGGAATTCCCAGAACCGAGGTCTACATCATCAATGGATTCATGTTCAATAAGATCGTGGCAGTAATGAGTATACTCCTGAGATTGCGTCGTTGTGTTCCAATTTTGGTCGACTTGAGGCTCACAGAATGACAACTCAAGCGTATATTCAGAACTCATATCGAGGTTACTAGCAAGAACGGTTAATGTAAACGAAGAATCCCGTTCGATATGTTTGGTTCCAGATGTTAATGAGACTGTGAGGTCTTCGTTACCAGTAGTCCTACTTGTTGTTTCTTGCGCATTCGTTGATGCTGAAAAGGCGATGGTTGAGAGGACAAGCAATGTTGTTAAAATCAGGGCAGACATCTTTCTCTGAGGGTTGGGCATAATTATCTACGAGTGAATAAAGGGTATAAGGATAACTCTGTGCAATTGAAACCATCGTGCGGGGCAGGATTCGAACTTACTCGGCTAGATAGCCGTGCAGTTCTCATCTGTTGATGAAAAGAGATGCGGGGGGCAGGATTCGAACCTGCGAACCGATAAGGAATGGGACCTAAACCCACCGCCGTTGACCAAGCTGGGCGACCCCCGCGCAAACTGATGGCCGCGCCTCGCGGATTTCAAACCGTCGCTCAGGCTTTCACCGTAAAGCCAGTGGATTGGATGATGTTTACAACCTCTTGAAGCATAACATTGTCACGGGTTACCACGGTGCCTGAATCAGTTTCATGTGACACTTCAGCACGAACAATTCCTGGATGACCGTTCAAAACATTTGCAACCCGCGTGGAACAAGACGGACAGGTCATGCCGGTGATGACGAGGTGATGGGTTGTTTCTTCCATGCAGATACCATGAACTCGTATGCTTTGAATTCATCGTCAACGAAGAACGCTTGAGGGCTGCCACCAGCGCAGCAGTAAAGAATTGCTTACGACGCTCACCGATGAAAGCGACATTGCTGCCGCAGCAAATGCTGGAGGGAGCAACCATCCCGTCCATGGATACAACAGCCCCATGGCGAGAGGGATTCCTATGATGTTGTAAGCAAAGGCCCAAGCAAGATTGGTTCGGATCCTCGTCATCGTTGCCCGTCCAAGTTCCAACGCCGCTACGGCGTCAGCCAAATCATTGCGAACAAGGACAATATCTGCGCTTTCCAAAGCGATTTGGCTTCCTGCCCCCATGGCCAATCCAACGTCGGCAAGGGTGAGTGCAGCAGCATCGTTGATGCCGTCACCAACCATGGCTACGACCTCGTTTTGCTGTTGCAATTCACGGATATGCTCGGCTTTCTCATCCGGTTTTACGCCGGCCACAACGGTGTCAACCCCCACCGATTCGGCAACGGTCAGGGCCGTTTCTTCTCGGTCTCCAGTCAACATGATGACCTTGATCCCGGATTGCTTGAGTCGCTTGATGGCTGGGGCGGAAGTTTCTCTGATTCGGTCACTCGCCTCGATCCATCCGAGCAATCGTTGGCCTTTGGAAACCATCATGATCGTTACACCTCGTTTGGCTCGTTTGATGACGTTCTGCTCCAAATCATCCGGTAATTCATTGACAAGGGCGTTCATCAATTCGTAGGTCCCAATGGCTACGGGTTCGCCATCCATTGCCCCAACCAGACCTTGGCCAGGAAGGGTTCGAACATCGCTAACAACAGGCCTTTTGTCCGTGACATTGGACCAAGAGGTGTGAACTGCATGAGCGAGTGGATGGGTTGATTCCAATTCTAAGGCGGAAGCAATGCCGAGCAATTCTCGCACGTCGCTGTCCAACAATTCGATGTGACTGACCCTTGGCGTTCCAGCCGTGATGGTCCCCGTTTTGTCAAGAACGACCACTGAGGTTGCATGAGCCCGTTCCAATGCTTCAATGCCTTTGATGAGCAATCCGTAGGCTGCCCCTCGCCCCGTCCCGACCACAAGGGCGGTAGGTGTCGCTAAGCCCAGAGCACACGGACAGGCGATGACAAGTGTGGAGACCAGTACCATGACCGCCATTTCAATCGGTTCCATATCGGAATTTGGAGCCAACGATTCTGCCAACAGCCACCACACAATGGCGGCTGCAATCGCAGCAACGACGACGACGGGAACAAATACGCTTGCTACGCGGTCAACCAAACGCTGAATGGGGGCTTTGCCCATTTGCGCTTCATCGACCAAGCGGATGACTTTCGCAAGCATTGTATCGCCAACCAGCGCAGTGGTGCGCACATAGAGCGTACCGTCGAGAACGACCGTCCCAGCAACCACTTCATCGCCCTCTTCCTTACGAACAGGATACGATTCACCGGTCATGCTTGATTCGTCAACAAGAGCCGTATGTTCTTCTACCCGGCCGTCCAATGGGACGGTCTCACCGGGGAGGATTTTGATGAGCGTGTTCTTTGCGATGTCTTCGACGCGCCGTGCTTCTGTACCTCCGATCTCCAAGACCACCCAGGCTTCATTGGGTTGCATTTCCATCAGGTGATGAACAGCGTCGGTCGCCTTGAGTTTGGCCCTTGCCTCCAGATAATTTCCCAGCAAGACGAAGGTGACGATGAACGCCGCTCCATCAAAAAAGACATGCGTAGATTGGAGGATGAAAATCGGACTCCATGAGAACAACGGAGCGAAGGTCACTGCAGTGGACCAGAGCATTGCCACCGTCGTCCCAAGATGGACAAGTACGTCCATATTTGCAGTTCCACGGCGCAATGAAGCCCAGGCATTGCGATGAAACTCAGCCCCCGACCAAAGATAAACGGGAAGGGCAGCCACAAAGGCCAGAACAAGACGAGCGTTCATGCCACCAATGGTCCCAAAATCTTCAAACACCATTGAAAGCACAAATACTGGAATACTGAGGGCAAAAGCGAGAGTGACCTTTGAAAAATGGGCTTTTAGGTCGGCTTTGTGCCGTTCACGCAGCAGTGGCGTTGGTGCTGGTTCTGTCGCTTTGAAGCCGGCATTGTTGATGGCCTCAATGCATTGGGTTTTGGCGTTGAGGTCAGCGGATGGTTTCAACACGATTCGTGCTTTTTCGAGAGGAAGATTGACCGCTACTGACGCCACGAATTCCATGTCGGAGACAGCTCTTTCAACGGATGCAACGCACGAGGCGCAGTTCATTCCAGTCACTTGGAGGGTCAGTTCACTCATTGATTTCATCCTCAGTACTGCAACAGGTCATGAGTTGCCATGTTCCTTCGTCTAAAGTGACACAGCCACAACCGCAGCCACACATCCACCCTACACCATCCCAGCCTTTCCCGCCTTCAGCGCGGGTGTAAAGGCGTTTCATCTTGCAATTGCATTCACAACGTTCGGCAGTAATGCGGGCCATGATTTGGGGTTTTTGTAGTCATTAAAAAAGGGTGGTATTGACTACAAAACCAAAAAGTATACTGTTTTTGTTAATTTTGGCGGGGAAATAGTTAAGCGAATACGAGATAACCTAGGCCGATGGATTCTTCTGAATTTGTTGAACGGCTCTCGTTTCACGTGGATGCAGGGCGTTTGGATTCCAAATTCTTTGAGAGCATCAAATCCTTTGAAGAACAGCGACCAACCTCAATATCTTTCGGCCACATAAGCGAAGCTGAGTCATCACAAGCACCGAAGGCTGGTGTGCCTGTTGCAGGCCATGAAGAGGCCACGGGATTCGTACTTGCAGACCATGCGATGCGCATTGCTTTGGGCACTGCTGCTGCGACTGGGGCCACCATGATTCTCTTTGGAGTGGGTTTCCTTTCATTGTTGATCAGCGAGAACTTCGACGCTATCGTGGACGCCGAGGAATGGTTGATGTCCATTGGTTTTGGTCTTCTCGCTATCGCTTCATGGGTTTCGTTTCGAAGACAATATTCCGGTAAAGCTGAAATCTTTCTGAATGAAGCGCGAATCATCACCTTCAGTGTAAGTGCCCTGATGGCGTGGATCATGTTCGTTGAGGGGCCAGGTGGACGCGATGGGAACAGTGACTTTGGGCCGTTTAACAGCGGCCTTTGGCTTCCTTTGCTCGCACTTGCGTTATACTCAACCCGAAAAGCGCGTGAGTTGGACGCTCGCTTCACCTATACTGCGACATGGATCATGGGTGCATTCCCCTTCTTTTACGCCCTTAACGGCCAGGACGATACCGCCGCTTTCTTGTGCGCAACCTTGGTTCTTGGTGCTCTTCTGAGAGAACTTTTCGTGGAGTGGGATGATGGTAATAGAAAGCCTTCAATGGCAGTTCAAGCGACGTTCAACGCCTTTGCTGCTGCCGTTTGTGCTTGGATTTTGGTTGAATCCTTCGACGAAGCGTTCAGCGTCTTCTATGAAACAGCATGGATGTTATACTTCTCATTCCATTTGGTGGCTTGGATGATTTGGATGGAAGTCGCTCCTCGACGGTTTGGCTCCAAAGTCTACGCTGGAACAACGGTCAACAAAGCTTGGCCAGGGGTCTCGGCGGTCATGGTGTTTTACACGGGAATGCCGTTAGCGCTGGCGTTCAGCATTTCAGATTACATGGATGTCCATCATGTGGATTTCCTGTTCGGCGATTTTGAATTGGCTTGGCTGTTGGCCTTCATGATTCATGGTGTAATGGGATTGCAGATGTTCGGATGGAAGTTCGATGCTGACAAGTTAAGGACCTCTCTCACTGAACCCAGTTCGTTTACAGGCGGGGTATTTTTCGTGATGGCCTTCATATGGTTCCTGATTTTGATTTCAGACTGGCTTGAGGACAATGCAGTGTTTGTGTTCTTGCCCTTGGGCGTTTTCATTCTCTTCATGGGCACCAAGAAGTTGATTGCAGCTGGCGAATCTGACGAGATTTCTAAGGTTGAGCATCACGTCAACATGATTCTTGAAGAAGCTTAAATCGGCGCAAGGTCAAGTGACCCGGACCAAACGTCCAATCCTCGCAAGCGGCAGGCGAATCGTTGTCCAAGTTGCAAGATGACCGGTGTGTTTCCAGAACGGTCAGGTTCAGCCGTTGTCACTTCAAGTCCGAATTCATCGACGACAAGCCGTTGCTTTCCACCCAGTTGCGCAAGATGCATGCGCCCTGAAACAGCCCCATCATCGCCCAAGTCAAGGAAGACCCAGGGTGTTTTCAGACCAACGACACGAGCGTTGTAGGAAGTAGGCGCCGCTTCGTCTGAATCTCCGATGGAGCCTCCACGCATCAGATGCACGTGATAGGCGTTAGAGACCAATTCCCATTCCAGTCGTTTAGCGACCAAGCCTTGTTCTGAACAGTGCATGGCGAGTTCAGCGGTTTCTTCGGGGGAATGAACCCATTCTTGGCCGTGTATCATCGATTTGAGCTGACGGTGTGCCATCAAATCGGGATACCGGCGAATCGGCGAGGTGAAGTGAACATAGGCGTCCAAGTTCAGACCAAAATGGCCGCCATTTTCTTCGCTGTACACGGCTCGCTGCATGAGTTGGAACAGACCTTGGTCGACCACTCTCCGTGTGGATTCCGTGAGTGAACTTGCAGCTTGTTGTGCTTGGCGTAATGAGATGAGAATGTTGTCCCTCGCTTCGGGGTCAATGACTGTAGACAAATAATCGGGGACATCTGTAGTGGTATCTTCAATTCCAGAGAGGTCAATTTCTCCTGAACCAAGGTTGGCCCAATCGCCCAATATGTTGGACAATTCATGAGCGTCACTTTCACCATGTTTGCGCGAACTCGGCATGGGCAATTCAATGGGGATGTCCATGGCGCTCAATTTAGCATTCAAACCTTCAACTTCAGGGCGGTCTGGAGGTGAGTGACAGCGCCAGGGGAGCGGCGCCCCTTTGGCTCCTAAAAGATGGCCAACAGCAGCATTGGTGGCGACCATGAACGATTCGATCATGCGTGTAGCATCGTTCGGCCATTTGACTTCAACAGCGATCGTTTCGTCTCCGTGAAGGCGAGGTCGCAATTCAGAGTTGTTCAGGTCAAGGCGAATTTCTTGGTTCTGCCAGTGTTTCGCTAACGCCAGCATTTGGTCGTATTCGTCCGTTTTCAGCACATCACCATAAGCGATATTGGACTTGACGTGAATCACCGCTTCATAGGCCTGAGTGTTAACGATCTCATGGTGAGCGTTCAATTCCATACTGATGACCATAGAGAGGCGGTCGACATCAGCCCGAAGGGAGCACAAATGGTCAGCAAGACGCGGCGGTAACATCGGCAAGACGGTATGCGGGAGATAAACAGAAGTCGCTCGTGCTCTGGCGGCTCGGTCAAGTGCAGTGTCGACCCGAACGTAGTGGGCAACGTCGGCGATAGCTACCCAAAGGGTTCGCTTGTTGTCTTGTTCAATCAGGCACACGGCGTCGTCGAAATCTTTTGCATCGGGCGGGTCAATGGTCACGAATGGAAGATGACGAAGGTCGGTTCGTCCTCTGGCGACCTCGCCGTCCCCATCGACTTCCGGAAGGCGGTCAGCATGGTCAACCAAGCCTGTATCGTACGTCTCAGGAAATGGATTAACGCCGTCTCTTCGCCGCGCAAGAAGTCGGTATTGCAACAGTTCCCGAACGGTCCAGCGGCCGCCAGTCAGCATCAACAGAGCCATGGCGGGTTCGTCGTCCCGAAATCGGAGCCCAGAGCGCCGTTCAGCGCAACGCTTGGCTTCACGAACAAGGTCGTAACCTTCCCAAGTCCGCACGCCCGAATCGTCCAGGGCGAAGGCTTCTGGAAGCGGTTCTTTGAGCAACAGTGCCTGCCAGACATCTTCCAAAAGCGCATAGAGTTCCAGGTCCTCATCGCTTTCGATCCCACTTTTAGCAGGATGAGGTAAACCCGTCAGAGGAACAGAACCTTTCCCTGCATGGCGGCTCATGAAGTCCTTCCATTTGCGTACCGATGCTACGAGTGTGTCAATTTCCGCAGGGCGACGGAAGCGTACGGTTTTACCCTCAACCGAAACAATTCGTTCCTGCCGTTTCCGTGCGAAGGCAAGACTTTCCTCAATCTTGCTTTGAAATGCCCTTCCAGCCTTTTCATCCATAGAAAATTGGTCTTCCATCCGCTCTTTAGCGGTAAGAAACGCCACCACATCAGCGTTGGACCAAGCACGCTCCCAATCCTCAGGAGCAGCAAAGTGTTGGGTGACGCGACGCCACAAACGTTCATGTTCGGGTGCTTTTGGCCCTTTGCTCTTGTTTTGACGATTGGGGCGCGAAGAGCCCTTGCCTCTCCGCCTTTGACCGCCCGCCATGACGGTTGGTTGCGCCCACCCGTCATGAAGTCAACGACGTCACAATCCGATTTTATTCAGCCCGTCAAGAGCCTTCCGTTGTTGGTCGCTGAGGGCATCAAGTTCAGTCAACGTGAACTCAAGTTCAAGGTCACTTCCATTGTAGCCAGCCTTGCTCATTCGTCGACGATCACCTACTTGCGTGAACGGTTCAACGGTTAATCGACCTTCCTTACCGGAGGGGAGACGCACCTTCACTTTCCCGCCCAGCATCAACACGGAGTAAGGGACGGGAACATCTTGAACCAAGACGCCATCTTCCCAGCGGCGCTCTTCTCCAGCATCAATTCGAACGGTAACGACAACATCGCCCCGTTCCCCTTCTGGATGGTCGTGACCTTGTCCCTTGACCGTCTTGGTCGTGCCGTGAGCAACGCCTGCATCAAGGCGCAATTTCATCGTGACCCGTTTGGTCTCCATGCTGGTTCCTTGTTGCTTAAATCGTTTGAATGAGAATTCGAATTGCCCGCCTTCCAAGCCCTGTTCTACCGTCAGGTCAAGTCCGACGTTAATGGTCGCAGCTTTTGCTTTCGGTTGTTGGCGTTGTTGACGCGGCCTCCCGCCCATGCCTCCCATTCCGCCGCTCCCGAACATTTGGCCGAGAAAATCATCCATGCCTCCCATTCCGCCGCCACCAAAGTTCATTCCAGGGCTACTTCGCCCTCGTCCACCAAACATGTTGGCCATTTGCTCTTGTTGGTCGTGTTCACGGCGCGCTTCTGCTGTGCCGATTGAATCGTAAGCAGCCTGAACCTGCTTGAATTTCGCTTCGGATTGGGCATCGCCTTGATTGCGGTCGGGGTGGTATTTCCGTGCAAGTTTACGAAAAGAGCGTTTGATTTCGCCGTCGCTTGCGTTGCGATTGACGCCCAATACATCGTAGGGATTAGGGGAGGCCATCATCTTCAAATGAAGCGCTTGCCCCACATCAACCCTCCCATCAAAACTGATGGAACAGTTGTTTTCAAAGGCCTGTTTTTTGGGACAATTGGAGGATTCTCGGGCTTCGCCCACTGCCTATTGACTGCGGAGTCGTTATAATGAGGGTGTTAGTGGGTCGGAAGGCTGAGGTTAGACCATGTCTGATGAATCAACCGCGACCAAGTCCTTCGAGATGAAGGTACAAGAGCAACAAGACAAGATTGAAGCTCAGTTCCGTAAGATTACCCGTGGCTCCTGGGCCCGCATTATCCGCATGGCGCGAAAACCCTCGAAGCAAGAATTCCGACAAACCTCAATTATTTGCGGTATCGGCCTCTTTGTTTTGGGAGCTATTGGTTTCGGTATTCTTGTGGTGATGGATAACTTCCTGCCGTGGTTGATTCACGATGTCTTCGGCATTGGAAACTGATTTGGAGTGAAAATTATGTCAGAAGCTTTCGTTGCCTTTGTTCGTTTTGAAGAAAAATTACTCTTGCTCAAGAGGTCGGAGCAATCCGAATACTTTTCCGGCCTTTGGGACGGAGTTTGGGGTGTAGGAGCCACGCCAGAGGAAGTCCTCGAACGTGTTGCTTCTTCCACGGGAATCCCCGTTGAATCACTTCATTATCATGGCTCAGGGCCTGAGCGTGGAATCGATATGGGACGTTCCCTTGTTGATGTGATTCCTATCCTTGTTGTTGCTGATACCGATGCAGTAGAGCCTGCAGGCATTTACACGCATGCTGAATGGATCGACCCAGGAAACATCAAGGAATTCAAGTGCATTTTCTCCGACATTGATATGGAGAACGCGGACGGTTTGTTCCGTGAGATGTACGGTAGCGTGGGAGCCTTCCTTTACATCGTCAAGACCGCTATTAACTCCGAACAGCGCGTTGCTGATGAGATGCACGCCCGTCTTCACGGTAGCGGTTCAATGACTTCACTCAACGGTGAAATCATGTCGATTCTTCATCCAACTGCAATGCGCGGCTACGTCTTCGTAGAGTCCAGTGCTCAACATCACGTTGAGAAACTCATTGGGCGCTCTGGAGGGCGCGACCCCTCTGCTCGCCGTGGCCTCAACCAAAGCCCTCTCAAGAACGCCAAGAACGTTCTTCCTGGCGAAGCGCCACTCCAAGACATTCTTCCTTACCTCATTCCAAAGGCAGTTACCAGCGGAATTGAAGTCGGTTGTATCGTTGAGATTGTTACCGGAGCATTCAAGGGCGAAAAAGCGCGCATCACCAGCGTTGCTGAGTCCAAGGAAGAAGTCAGCATGGAATTGTACGAACAAGTCATTCCAATGACGCTGAACATGCGTGGAGACCACGTTCGTGTTATCGAGCGTGTCGGTGAGTGAACCGCTCATTCAGCGCTTTCTTTTCCTTACAACGTGCGACCGTTTATTTTGAACCGTTTACACAACGTGCATTTGACCTCATAAACAGACAGTAGTGTCTTCAAGAAAACCTCATTTCCCCTTGAGTCTATCCTCAAGAACAGCCATTTGGATTTGCATGGCTTTTTTGTCTTGCGAAGCAACTCGGAGCAGGATGATTGCTCCTGCAATTGTTGAACCGAGTCCAAAAATGAACACCATTGCGGAGAGGTTGTAGAAGAAATTACTGATAAAAAACATAGCAAAGAAACCGACCATCAGTAATGCGGCGCCGAGTGGCTTTTCGTTTTTTCTGTATACGTCAGGAATACCAGCCTTTGCTAAGGTTTCTTCCAACTTCAGGTTCTTATCCTTCTTCCATGTTTCTTCTGCTACAAGGGACAAGAAGATGAGTATGACTCCGATAAGACAACCTCCAAAACAAATCGTCAAGCCCCCCCCCAAAATCGTCCTCGAATGCCGTAACTCCTACAAAAAACCCGGCTATCATTACAGCAATGCCGACATAGGATGCTCCATTCGAGGGTTTTGCTTCTTTGACCCGAATGTACCTCATGTAGGCATCGTTCACCTCCTCGGAGAGCGGTTGCATTTTGACTGCCCCATTATCGGGCTCTGAAGGGGCGGGTGTAGCATTGGTTTCCGATTCTGGTGCCGGATCGGAGCCGATTTCTTTCTCAACTTGAGCAGGCCCAGTGTTGGCCGCAAATGGAAGCGTACCAATTTCAATGGAAGTTGGTGGAACTTGGAATTCTTCTTCATCCATGCTCACTCCAATCAAGAACGGATTACTATGTTTTTCCCTCACTACTCCGTAGGGTCTTGTTCTTCAAGGGACTGTAGCGTTCCATTCAGGCCCTCCTGAATGCCATCATCAAGGCCAATTGCGTCTTGCATTCTCTAAAAGGTGCTTGTTGTGGTTGTTCAACCTTGGTCAGGAAATCCCTGCCTGACTTTGGTTGAAATTCAGACTTTTTGCCAGTCTGAGCCGTTCCACCAGAGATTGGAACCGTCGCTCATGAGGCGCCATGTATGCCCCTGCTCATCCGTCCATTGATTCTCAACGGTCAGTTCCACTGCTTGAACGGGAGCAACAGCAGCCATCGGTTGAGCCACTGCGGGCGAAGAAGTAACCGCTTCAGTCATTGGAGAAGGCTCTATTCCCATCATGGGTGAGGTGAAATCCTTGGTTTCAATAACATCTGCGTCTCCTTGGCGGCGCAGGAATGCAACGACCGCCCCTGCGATAACAAGCAATCCGATTCCGCCGCCAACAAGCGTACGCTGCTGAGCAGCAGCTGCGTCTTCATCTGCAGCGATCTTCGCTTCGACCTTGGCCTGTTCGTTATCACCCATGCCGTCATCGTCAGAATCAAGGGTTTCACTAGCATCGTTGGGGAAGGCATCGCTGTTGTCACCCACGCTGTCGTTATCGCTGTCCAGCCACTCAAAAACATCGTTGGGAAAAGCATCACCGTTGTCGCCGTAGCCGTCATCATCCGCGTCTACGGTTTCACTTGCATCGTTGGGGAAGGCGTCTGCATTATCGCCAACACCATCGCCGTCAGTGTCGAGTGATTCGGCAGGATTGTTCGGGAAAGCATCGCCGTTATCTCCGACTCCATCGCCGTCAGCATCCACGGTTTCGCTGGCATCATCAGGGAAGACGTCAGCATTGTTTCCTACGCCGTCGGAGTCGTTGTCCGCTTGTTCGGCAGCATCATCGGGGAAGGCGTCAGCATTGTTGCCCACGCCGTCGGAATCGTTGTCGGCCTGTTCGGTAGCGTCGTTGGGGAAGGCGTCTGCATTATCGCCGACGTTATCGTTGTCTGAGTCCAACGTTTCTGCAGGGTCATTCGGGAATGCGTCTGCATTATCGCCGACGTTATCGTTGTCTGAGTCCAACGTTTCTGTAGGATCGTTCGGGAATGCGTCAGCATTGTCGCCGACGTTATCGTTATCGGAGTCAAGGGTTTCTGATGCATCGTTAGGGAACGCATCAGCATTGTTTCCTACGCCGTCATCATCGCTGTCTGCGGATTCACTGGCATCGTTGGGAGCCCAATCGCTGTTGTCGCCGGTACCGTCGCTGTCTGAATCCATTGTTTCGGTTGGGTCGTTGGGAAATGCATCAGCGTTGTCGCCGGTACCGTCGCTGTCTGAATCCATGGTTTCAGTTGGGTCGTCAGGGAATGCGTCAGCGTTGTCGCCGGTACCGTCGCTGTCCGAATCATTTGTTTCCGTTGGGTCGTCAGGGAATGCGTCAGCGTTGTCCCCGGTGCCGTCGCTGTCTGCATCAGCGTGCTCGTTTGGGTCGTCCGGGAAGACGTCACTTTGGTCGCCATAACCGTCATTATCGGCATCGTAATCAATGATTTCAACCGTGTTCGAAGAGGTCACAACAGACCCGTAATCGACACCATCACTTGGCGTCACCGACATGGTCCATGTTTCTCCGATCGAGGTCGCAGAACTTGGAAGGGCCAGGTTGTTGTTGTGTGCAAAGACCACGCCACCGTTTTTGCGCCAGCGGATTTCAGAGCCCGAGTCCGAATCCCCGTCCGAATCAGCGAAATCGTAGTTGCCGTCGAGGGCTTGGTCGTAGTATGCTTCGGTAATGGCGCCCGATTGTCCCGTGATACTGATGAAGACGTTTGAGGCCACTGGAGCAGCGTTTTGGACCATGGTTTCAGTGATGGAGGCGCTGGTTGAATCCCATGCATCTCCAGAATTTGTATTGCTAGCGTCGCCTTGGAGTACGGCGATGTCAACGCTGACCGTTCCGCTTCCACTTGCAGGAGCCTGCCAGTCAAAAGCCCAGCCGAGTTGGCCTGAGCCGGTGTGGGTTGCACTTGTGCCTCCTAGGATTTTGACGCCAGTTCCCGCATTTTGAATGGTGCCTTTGTCAACAACAACGTTGAATCCACCGACAAAGGCCTGAGTTCCACCGGTATGGGTGATGTTGATGTTGTAGACTTGACCTGCATTGTAGATTGTGGGGAAGTCGTGGTTTGCGGTGATGCCGGTCCCTGAACTGTAATGGCATGTGCAACCTTGACCGGCTTGATTGTGGATGCCGTTCATCTTCCCATCAATGGAAGGAACGGAGGCGATCATCACGGCAACGAAAGTTATGCACAGCAAACGGGCAACGGTCTTCATGCCCCACCCTTCACTCAATTATCATATAAGCAAAGTGGTGCATGGATTTGAAACTGCCTTTTGGGTCCAAATCCGGAACATTCCATCCGTTGATTCCATCAGCGGATGCTTTGTAAAGCAGAATGGCGAATGACCAAAGAGATGAAATGAACGCTTCTTTTCATCCCTTCATGGAGGCCTCTACAACATCGTGGGGCGAGCGTTTCACCTTGGAATTCATGGTTGTTCTGCTCTTTGTTGGAGCTTTTATGTCGCTTGGTGCAAGTTTTTGGCTCCCCCCGTTTGTATTGATTATCATTGTGCATGTTGGAGTGGTTGCGTGGCTTTACCATCTCCGAACGTTCAACGTTAACCGCCGCGACCTACGTTTTTTAATGATTCCAGCAGCCATTCTTTTGATTGATATTTGGTCGTCGTTTCCATCGGTACCTCCTTATTACGATCGAGCTTATCACCTCCAAATATCAAATCGGATTCTTGACAGATGGACTTGGGAGCCTTACCACCAAGGAATTCCGTATTCGTTTCGACCTGAATTGATGTCGGGGATTGCAGCCGTAGAACTCGCTTGGTCCGGAGAAACATACATCGTTCGATTCACCCCTTTTCTTGTCCTTCTTGGTACAGCATGGGGCCTGCAACACCTTTCTGAGCACCTCACAACAAAGACTCTGGCTCTGTTTCCTCCAATGACCTTCCTTTTGTTCCCCATCGTCCTTGAATTTGGGCGAACGATGCTGCTGGACGTACTGATTGTCGGTGGCCTTCTGTGCGTTGTGGTATTCTGGATCAAACAAGATGAGGACTCAACTCCTCGTTCATGGTTCAAAATCGGTTTGATAGCAGGTTGCTGCGGCCTTGTGAAGTATCCTTATTTTTACATCGGCCCTTGGCTAGGAGTCCTTCTTCTCTACGAACGAACACGCTTTGAGACGAAATTGGTTCTTGCAGGGTGGTCGGTTCCAACCGCGTTGTTTTTGATTCGAAACACAATAAATCAACAGGACCCGTTGGGGCCGATGAATTCACAACTTACCGGTACATACCTAAGTGCAACTTCCGAATTTGGATCGTATACCTTTGATGTTTTCACGGAAGATTTCATCGCTCAGTGGCCGGTAGCTTTGCTTATTTTCGCATTGCTTGGAACCATTCTCATCCAAAAAGAACATCGCCCAATACTGTTCAAAACTTGGGTTCTCTTGCTTCCGGCCTTCATCCTTTTCGGTTTCATCTTGGATTTCGGATGGGTCAGGTATTCAACTCCATGGCTTGCATTGTTGAGTCTTGGAATACCTTCGGCGATGCAGTCACATCGCCTGATTCATGAACGCCTTCAATCCAAAGCAGTCGTTGCAGTTGGGGCCGTGGTTATGCTGTGCATGTTGTCCATGACTCATGTCATGATGAGCGATGAAAACCTTAGGGGATTTTCTGGTGCTGACATACTGAAACGAAGTCAAGACCATGCTGAATTGTTCGTTGGTGTTGGTGACGTGTTGCCCGACGGGAGCATTCTTTTGGCAGGAAATGACATCACTGTTGGACTTTATGCAACCAATGAAGCCTATCGTTTTGGACCCTCAACCGACCCGGTGAGCGACTCCATTCTGGTCGTTGATGGGACGCATGTGTTCACTCATACCTCCATGAATCGGTTTTCATTCGAGTTAAATTGGACCTATTTGTTGGGTTCCCCGATGACACCGTTTGCCGATGTTTCAACCGAGAAGGTGAACGGTTACGTTTGGGAAACCGACCATGTGCGGTTGGATGAACGCGGTTGGTGGCTTGAGAATCAAGGTGCCCTCAATGGAACAGGAGGCCAATCTGGGGACATGGTGTGGTTGGATGAAGGAGCCACCTTTTCATGGCCGACGGATACAGCGCCTCACCTGATCGTTCGTTATGACGGACCGTCGCCCAATGCGGGAGTGTTCAATGCTCTTCTAAGCGAAGAACATCCGGATGTACTGTGCCGTACATTGGAAACTTGCTCGGAGTTAGAACGAAGTACCCATCATGATGAACGATGGTTGATGTGGGGGCTAAAGGATGACTGAAAAGGCCCTGTTGGGAGCCCTCATGTGGGCAAAATTGTTTGACCACATCTTGGATGAAGCAACGGCTCAGGCATTCATGAACGAACGGATTGAACTTGAAACGCTTCGAGAAATAATCAACGACTCAAAGCACATCGTCAAGGAGGGAGACCTGCTTCGTACAGCCCAACATGAAGTTACCAAAGTCACCATTGAACAACGGAAAGACCGAGCCGCTCAGCACCTTGAGGAGCTGCAACCTGTCCTCCAAACCTTGGTCGGGCTTCCTCAAATTGAAGGGCTTGCAATCACCGGTTCAGTAGCAGCTGGAGTCAACGTTGAGGGCGGTGATGTAGACGTTCTCATCATCACTCGCCCCGGATGGGTTTGGCGCGTTCGTGCTGTGGCGGTTTATCTCGCACACCGTCATCCAAACGGACAAAGGCTATGCCCCAATATGGTGATGGCTTCTGACCACCTTGCTATTGAACAAAGTCTCTACGGTGCTCGAGAGATGATGCTCATGCAGCCCATCAAGGATGAAGGTGGAGTCTCGTCGATGCAAGAAGCCAACCCTTGGGTTGAAACAATGTTACCCAATGCGTCATACAAAATGACAAACAGACATTCCTCTTCGAAAAGAGGCACACCCTGGTGGTGGGCCATCTGCCGTATGCCGCTCTTGGGCCGGCTGTTCGAACGGTTTGAATCCAGGCGGCGAATTCGCGAACTTACGCGGTTGAGCCATTCTTCTGAAGCAATATACACGCGCTCGGTTTGCAGAGGGCACGAAAACAATCACCGAACCTCCATTGAACAACGACTTGAAGAAGCCATGGAGGAGTTGCAGTGAACGACGCTTCGTACCACAAAACGGTCGCAGATTACTACGATGAAGAAGCCCATTCGTTTGAAGAACGAGCCCACACCAACCCGTTGCTTGGCCACTTACGCCAACGGTTTCGCGACGTCGTGCTTGAAGGCGAAACCTCCGCCCTTCTTGAAATCGGTTACGGTCCAGGACTTGACATGGTTTGGTTTGCCCAGCAGGATGGCGTTTCTGCAGTTCATGGCTTGGACATCACCCCCAATTTCCATGAGATTGTCTCTCAAAAAGCAAAGAGTATCGAAGCCATTCACCCGTATCTCGGCGGCCCAGAACAATGCCTTGATTATCTGGAAGAAGGCAGCATCGACACGGTTTACGTGTTCTTCGGCGCCCTGAACACATGTGCAAATCTCGATTCAGCAGCGGAGCATATTGCTCGTGTTCTCAAACCAGGTGGAAGGGCAGTGTTGACCTTTGTGAACAAATGGTACATGTTTGATGTGGCTTGGAACCTGCTAACCCTTCGTCCAAAAAAGGCAATTGCAAGACTCAAGAAGGTGTGGACGGGCTATTCTCCAACCCGTCAACTCGACTCCCGTTGCTACTCATCCCGTGAAGTGAATCAACGGTTCTCGCCCCATCTCCGTCGGACGATGAAACGTGGATATTGCATCACACATCCCGCCTGGTACCGCCACCATTGGGCGCCGTTGGGAAGCCTTCGCAGTCGGTTTTTGATGCGGTTTGACCGATGGCTGAGATGGACTCCCTTCTGGAATCTTGGCGAATATTCTCTTTATGTTTACGAGCGTCCCGAGATCAAGGATTGAAGCACTCCATCAAGGGCCTCATGCGCATCGTCGCCTTCAATGTCCGTTTCTTGTTCGGATGTCAGCCGAATGGAAGCAAGAACCGATTGGCGCGTTTGTTTATCATAACGGCGAAACATACGCCAACGGCTCATCCGAACAGGTTGAATCAACCGAGCACGACCCACTGCGTTTGCGAACCGTTCTTGCGTCGTTCGAACCAAGAGTTGTGGATGAAAAATTCCCGTTGTTTTTCGTTCAACGTGTTGCCATATTTCTTTGGCCAAATCGTTGACATCAACAACGGCCATCCAAATCGGCTTCCCGGGAAATAACGGGATTTCGTTGGAGCAGTACAAGGCGTTGAACCACGAACCGCCCCCTAAGATCCACGGAGCTCGCATGACGCCAATTCGGCCCTTTTCAGCAGCATCCCGCAGAGGCGCTTCACCGATTCCGTAGGACGTCGCGTAACCTGTAGGCTTGTAAGGTTGGCCGATTTCAACCAATTGTTGGCCGCAATCCCCGTAACTTAGGGTTCCGTGAAGGGCAACAACATGGGGTGGATTTTTCATTTCCGAATGGGCTTTCAACATCGCTACCATGGCCGTTTGAGTTTCCAGAGCGATGGAATTCCGTTGTTTTGATGTTGCCCCCTTTGGTCGAGCACAAAGCAGTACGGCATCGTATCCATCAAGCGTTTTGTTCCAATCGGTAACCCTGAGGAGGTCGAGATGAATCCAGGTTTCAGCGTCCCCTGACGGAGGGTTATGGCAGTAGGTGGGGTCTGCGCTCATGAGAGGCGGTTTGTGGTTGAGCAAGGCACGACCGACAAAGCCACTGGCGCCGAGTAACAGAACCTTCATCACCGGTCCAGGAGAGGGCCTTTTATTGAGGGTTCCGCGTCCCAAGTGTGCTCTTGATTGTCACGGCGCGATTAAATAGGGGTGTTAAGTCGGCAAGATACCCACGTCTGTGGATGGAGTTGACATCATGTCCCGAAATAGCACATCTGACCAAATCAAGAAAGCCCTTGGTGTGAAGAAGTGCAATGGCAGCGTTGACTCCGCGACCGAAAGTCTACCTCTTGAGAAGGCCATGGAAGTGGCCCGAACAAAGGCAGCCCTAGGTCACTTGACCGGAGCAGATCTGAAAGCACAAACCAAGGAAGTCATCGGGACTTGCGTGGCCATGCGTGTGAAGATTGACGGTCATTGGGCCAATGAAGCCCTCGCGATCATTAACAAAGGAGAATGGGACGAGCGTTTTAATTGAAAATCACGGACCGCGGAAGAGGTGCCTTGAGCACTTCGTAGACCGCAGGGGTGAGGAATATGGAAAATAAAATTAGTGAAGCAATCAAGGCAGCTGTTGAATCAGCACCTAAGCGTAAATTCGTCGAATCCGTGGACATTTCGTTCACCATCAAGGACGTAGATTTGAAGAACCCAACGAACCGTATCAAGGAAGAAATCCGTCTTCCCTCTGGCCGCGGTCGTGAACTTAAGATTGCTATGTTTGCCGCTGGTGAAGCAGCATCTAAGGCAAAGGCAGCTGGCGTCACCGTTTTCTCTCCTCAAGACATTGAAGACTTTGGTAGCAAGAAAGGCCGTGCTAAGAAAGTAGCAAATCAATTTGATTTCTTTCTCTCAGAAGTTCCTCACATGGGACTTATCGGTCGATACCTCGGTGTCGTCCTCGGTCCTCGTGGTAAAATGCCTCGCCCAGTCCCTCCTTCCCTTGACCCTGGTGTTCTCGCCAACGGTCTACGAAGCACTGTGATCATCAAGTCAGGTGACAAGATGACCTTCCATGCTTCATTCGGAACGGTTGAACAATCTCACGAAGAACTCATGGCCAACGTCATGGAAGTCTTCAACCGTGTAACCAACAAGTTGGAACGTGGGGTCGGTAACATCCGCTCACTGTTCATCAAGACAAGCATGGGTCCAGCACAACGCATTGAGGTGGTCAATTGATTCCAAAGGTCGTTTCATGGAAGAAGGACACTGTCAATGACCTTCACACGCTGCTGACCGATGGCAGTACCATCGCAATCATTGACATTCACGGCGTTCCTGCTGGTGCAATGATCGGCATGCGTGCAGACCTTCGTAAGAACATGAGGATTCAGGTTGCAAAGAAGCGCCTGATGAAGATTGCATGGGAGCGTGCAGGTTTCAAGTCCGAAGAACTTGATGAACTCTACGATTCCGCTGTTCAGCCTGCTTTGGTCTCATCAACAGGCCTCAACTCCTTTGAGATGTTTACTGCTCTCAAGAAGACCGAAGCTGGCCGTGCTGCAAAGCCTGGCGACGTTGCTCCGTACCAAATCGTGGTTGAAAAGATGGATACTGGTATGCCTCCTGGTCCCATTGTCGGTGACCTCAACTCCGTTGGAATTCCTGCAAAGATTATGCAGGGAAGCGTCCAAATCCAAAAGCGAACGGTCATTCTTGAAGAAGGCGACGTCTTTGAAGGCGAACTCGGTATGATGTTGTCAAAGATTGGCATCAACCCAATGGTCGCCGGACTGCGCTTGTGCGGCACCCTTGAAGGAGGCACACTCTTCGCTCCAACAACTCTTGACATCGATTATGAGCAATTCGAGACCGATCTCATCAGCTATGCTGCTGGTGGATTCAACCTCGCTTGCAACATCACGTGGTTCACCACGCAAACGATGCCTACACTCCTTGCAAAGGCCAGCCGAGAAGCGCTGGCTGTTGCTCTGGAAGCGGCGGTCGCAACAGCAGACACCCTTCCACACCTGGTGGCTCGTGCCCATGTCAGCGCTCTTGGCGTTGCAGGTACGCTGAGCCCCGATGCACTCGACGACGAATTGGCTGCCATGATGGGCGCTGCTGCAACCGCAGCAGCCTCAGCCGCATCCGCAGTTGACACGAGCGCTTCCGATGCCCCAGCCGAGGCAGAAGAAGAGGAAGACGAGGAAGAAGAGGCCGGATTTGACGGACTCGGAAGCCTGTTCGGCTGAACAAACAAAAATTGAGGTGAAAAAATATGGAATACGTATACGCTGCTATGCTACTGCACGCTGCTGAAAAAGACATTGATGAGAAGTCGGTAAAGGCTGTCCTAAAGGGCGCTGGAGTCGACGCTGACGACGCCCGAGTGAAGGCCCTGGTTGCCTCCCTTGCTGGTGTTGACATCGCTGACGCCATGACCCAAGCCGTTGCTGCACCTGCAGCTGCTGCCCCTGCCGCCGCTGGCGGTTCTGATGCCCCTGCCCCTGCTGAAGAGGAAGAGGAAGAAGAAGAGGAAGCAGGCTTCGACGGTCTTGGATCCCTTTTCGGTTGAGAAACGGTATCGAGCGCCGCCGAGCGCACTCTTGGACGCGACATGCTCGCCTCCTTCGCGTGATGCACGGTTGACAAACTCGGTTCCCTCGCGGCAACACCTCGCCTTAACGGGCGGGACTGCGAACGACCGTGCATGCACACATGAACAAACACTATCCTGAGCGTGAGCTAGGCCGTAGAAGGGTTCAACACCCGTTCACGAGTCGAAGGCTCATGGTGCGCAGAGTAACACTTGACTTGGAAGTCAGTGTCTCGCCCATTGAATCCATACGGGTCTTCCGAGAACTCGCTGAAGAAGCGGGTTGGTCGCTTGAACGACATGAAGGCTCACGTCTTGTTGATCGCTTCGCTATCATCATGCCCATGGCCCAATCTGCGCGAACACTTGGTGTGAAAATATTAGACGGGCCGATGAAAGGAACCGAACTGACTTGTTGGTCTGAAACGCGTGGCTCAGCAGGAGCGGTCAATATCGCTTCTTGGCTTGTCCCTGGGGGTCACGAACAACCTCAACCACTTGCGATGATTCAGCATTGGGTGGCCCGTTTTTCACGTTGTCCTTGGCGCTGGTCGTTTGGCGAGCGCTCCAAAGTTGGTTATTTACTACCGGTTTGGCGTAAATCTCGTAAATCATTCATTTCGCTAGGGTTTGATACAAGCAAAACAGGATGGCCCTATTCGGTACCGCATCAATGGCCTTAGGATATTTATCCCCACCTCCCGTTTATGATAGGGGCTTGACTTAGGCTCCAATAGCCCACCTCCTCTCGTGGGGAGCGGCCAGCATGCAAGGTGAGCGCCAATTAAACAGCATCAAATCGGTGCTGTTGGTAGTGCTGATGCTCACCATGTCCCTTTCCGCAGGCATCGTTGAAATCAATCGTGCTCCATGGATGGAACCACAAGATGCCGTTGCTCTTCCATTAGGGGAACCGCCGGTACGCCAATTTTCCAGCGGTGCGGATTGGGAACTCCTAGCGAGCGAAGAAACTCTCGAGACAGCTGTAAATGCGGCGATGACTCCAATCACGTTCAACTGGACTGCTTGGTCTTCAGGTGTCGCGAACAGCACCTCGAGCCTGTACACTTCAGGTGATTCAGGATGGTACAACAGCATCGTCATCGACAGCAATGATAAGGCGCACATCGTCTTCTACCGTGATGACAATTCGGATCTCATGTACGCAACCAATAAATCGGGGTCTTGGGCGACTTCATCGATTGAAACCAGCAACAACGTCGGGAAATACTGCAACTTGGCCATCGATTCAAACGATGGTCTGCACGTTTCTTATCAGTACAACACCGGAACTGCGCTCGAGTATGCTTACAAATCGGCAAGTTCGTCCTCATGGTCAAAGACGACCATCGATAACACAGGTGGAACATTCACGTCCATTGCCATTGATTCCAACGACAAACCTCACATCGCTTACCGGGACAGTGGAGGAGATTTGGGTTATGCAGAGAAGACGGGCAGTTCGTGGTCCTTCAGTTCCGTGCAATCTGCTGGCGATATCGCCTTCACATCGATCGCCATCGATTCAAGTGATGACATCCACATTGCTTACTACGACGCCAGCAACAAGGACATGTTCCACTTCACCGATACCTCTGGCTCATGGGTGAGAACAAACCTCGAAGACATCGGTACGAACACTGGCGGAACGGCCCTTGACATCGCCATTGACCCAACGACCGATGAACCAGGCATCTCTTACTTTGACATGGACGCTACCTCGCTAAAATACACGTATTACACGGGCAGTTCGTGGTCTGCCTCAACCGTTGAGAACGGTGCAGATTACGGCCGTTTCAATTCCATTGCCTACGATTCACTCGGAAACGTTCACATTTCACACGAGTTAAACGGTGCTGATGATTTGTATTATAGTTCAGACAAAACGGGTTCATGGGTCTCCACGCCCGTTCATACCACCAACAGCGCTGGAACCCACACTTCTATTGCAGTCGACGGTAACGACGACATACACATCGCCTACCGTTACAACAGCGGATCAGCTCTTTACCACGCTACAGTTCAAGGCTACAATTCCGGTTCTGTAACTCGGACGGCTGTTTCAGGTGCGACCTGCAGCATATCGCCCTCACTTCCAAACGGGTTGACATTGAATCAAGGAACGTGCACCGTCAGCGGAACGCCAACGACCAGCGGTAGCAATCTGACCTACAACCTCACGGCAACCTCTTCCACTGGGGTTTCCAAGACCGGTGAATTCAATCTCTGGGTGACCCTGATCGCCCCGTCCATCGCTTATTCAGGCTCACCGTTCACGTTTACAGAGGGTACGGCGATCTCAAGCATCACGCCAACCAACACCGGCGACAGCGCAACCTGGAGCATATCGCCTTCACTTCCAAATGGATTGAACATTGACAGTTCAACAGGTGTCATTTCAGGGACCCCAACCGTGACCGCATCGTCAGCCTCCTATGTGATCACAGCCACAAATAGCGGTGGATCGGATACGGCGACCATTTCGCTCACGGTCAATGCGCAAGCGCCGAGCGGGCTCTCCTATGCGACAGAAAACATGACGCTTGAGAAAGGAACAGCGATGACTCCGAACCTTCCTTCAGTCGGCGGTGGAACCGTCACCTCCTGGGAGATCAGCCCGTCATTACCAAGCGGATTGACGTGGGGGACGTCGGATGGTAAGATTAGCGGAACACCAACCGTGTTGCAAACGACAGCGACCACCTATACCATCTGGGCCAACAATTCAGGCGGAGAAGCTTCAGCAAATGTCAACATTACCATCAACGATGCAGTACCAGTTATGTCATACTCGACCACAGAAATTACTGAAACGAAGAACGTCGCCATCAGCCCGAGCATAAGTCCAACCACGAGCGGTGGAACCATCACCTCGTGGGAGATTTCACCATCTCCTGGCTCTGCCTTTACCTTCAACACTGCAACGGGTACCATCGACGGAACGCCAACCTCCCTCTTATCTCGAACCCAGTACACCATTTGGGCGAATAACTCGGGCGGCTCGGCAGTTGCTTACCTCAACATAACCGTCAACGACGTTGCACCAAATACAATCGTTTACTCATCGCATGATTTGACACTCGAGAAAGGGACGCTCATGACGACCACAACGCCGGCCATCAGCGGTGGAAGCGTGACAACATGGGAAATCAACCCATCCATTCCAAGCGGAATGGCGTTCAGTGCAAGTACTGGAGCCATTAGTGGAACGCCATCGGTGTTGCAGACAACAGCAGTAACCTACACAATATGGGCCAACAACTCCGGCGGTTGGACCTCCACCGAGATGAACATCACCATCAACGATCAGGTTGCCTCCATCACATACCCTTCAACCGTTGAAGTTTCCAACGATCGAGCGATGACGACAGTCACGCCAACCAACACCGGGGGGGCTGTTTCTACGTGGGAAATCCACCCTTCACTGCCAACAGGTCTCAACTTCGGTAGCAGCAACGGAAGCATCTGGGGCACACCAACAGGATTGTTGGAGAATGTCACCTATACGGTGTATGCCAACAACAGCGGAGGCTCACCCAGCACCACGTTCATACTCGGCCTCAACTGGACGCTGACACCAAGCGCCGAGGGCGCGTACATCACTCGAAACAGTTCCATTGCCAGCGACCTCACGTGGGAGTGGGATTACGATCCGCTCGAAGCTCAGAACCTTTCGCTGGTGACTGGAGAATGGAACACCTGTGCCCTCGATAGCAATCAAAACGTGTTTTGTTGGGGTCGAAACGGCAACGGACAAATCGGCAACGGACAAACTGGAACGGCTGCCTGTGGTACATCTGGCCACAAGTGCAAGGACGTCCCGACGGCAACCAACGACCTAGGCTCCGATGTGATCTCCCTTGCCTTTGGACACCAGCATGCATGTGGCTTGCTTGACACAGGTGCCGTGAAGTGTTGGGGTCGAAACAATGCGGGTCAACTCGGAACCAGCGGCGGAGACAAGGATACGCCCCAAACCATCAACCTGGGTTCAGGGCGAACCGCCACGAGCATCTATGCCGGTGGCCACTACACCTGCGCCATCCTCGACGACGAATCCGTCAAGTGCTGGGGGCAGAATGACCAAGGTCAACTCGGTATTGGTTCAACCTCGAACGCCAACACACCGACCACCATCAACACCCTCGGTTCCGGGCGCACGGCTGTTTCGCTGGCTACGGCCTTCGATTCTGTCTGTGCCTTGCTCGATGACGGGTCGGTCAAGTGTTGGGGTTCAGATTTCGATGGACAATTGGGCAATGGGGGTACGAATGCGGACCTCTCCAGCCCACCCTCATCTGCAATCAACCTCGGAACCAGCCGCACTGCAAAAGCCATCACGGGTGGTGAGTTCCACTTCTGCGCCATCCTCGATGACGATTCCATCAAGTGTTGGGGCCAGGGAACCGATGGGAAATTAGGAACGGGCTCTACCGGTGACAGATCTACGCCCACCTCAACCAGCGGAAGTTTTGCTTCAGGACGCTATGCTGTCGCCATTGATGCTGGCTACGATCACACCTGTGTTCTTCTCGATAACGGCGACATGACCTGTTGGGGCAGTGACGCGGACGGTCAGTTGGGCAACGGCGCCTCATCATCCAGCACCGTCTCATCGCTCTCATCCAACATCATCAGTCTCGGTACTGGTCGCACTGCTATTTCGATCTCCGCAGGTGGAACGCACACCTGTGCCCAACTGGACAATGGACAACTCAAGTGCTGGGGGAATCGAGCAGACGGTCAAGTTGGCGACAACGGGAATTTCAACAACCCGTCCGATCGCACAAGTCCTTCTTCAGTCTCCAGCAACAACCACGGCGGAAATACCTATCTCAATACGGGCGTGATGCCTTCTTCCGCTGTTACTGGCGCTACCTGCGAGATCTCGCCTTCCCTACCAACCGGTCTCAGTTTGACCGCTGGCACGTGCACCATCACCGGCACACCGACAGCTACGGCCATCAACGCCACCTACACCGTTTGGGCCAACGTCTCCGGTCAGTCCTTCAGCGGGCAAATTTGGCTTGAAGTTGGGTTGAACGGACCAGATATTTCCTATTCCTCTTCCTCCTATACCTACACCAGGGCCATAGAAATCACCTCGCTCATTCCTTCGAATGTCGGTGGCGAAGTGACAACTTGGGCCATCAACGCAACGTTGCCATCAGGCCTTACGTTCGAGACCAGTAACGGTACAATTTGGGGCACACCAGATACAATTACGACCGCAACCACTTACACCATTTGGGCCAACAATTCAGCAGATTCAGATTCCTTCACCATCACGTTCACCGTCAACGCCGCTACTCCGAACTTCTACTACGGCAGTGCGAGCGGTGGAGGCGCACACACGCTTGTTCTCTATCTGGATCAGACCATGAATCCACTCACGCCGACCCAGGCATCCGGAGGTGGAGCGATCACTTCGTGCAGCAGTTCACCATCGCTGCCTTCTGGCCTGTCGTTGAGTTCAACATGTGTCCTTTCAGGAACACCAGATGCAACCGCTACCGGTGCCTTCTACACCATCACAGGAACCAACACAGGCGGTAGCGATACAGCGTCGTTGTACATCGAAATCCGCTCCTATGGTGGAACATTGAGCGTGACACCAAGCAACACTGAAGGCAGCGTGAACAGTTCCATTTCAGACATCACCATGTCCTATGCGCATCAAATCAGCAACTACGGTTGGACGTCCGGTGTAAGCAACACGACCACGACCCTCAGCACTAATTTCCTGACCGCGGGTGGAACGCACCTGCTCGGCATTGATTCGGGCGATCAAGGCGAGATGGTCGTTGTCTATGCACATAACGATACAAGTTCAGCCAGCGGCACCTACAGCTTGGCCATGATGTACCGCTGGGGCGGAACATGGACTGAAACCATTCTCGACACCGGTACAGATACGGGGTACCATCCATCGGTTGCCATCGATCGACAAGGCGCAATCCACATCGCCTACATCGATGATCACAACGACAAACTCCGCTATGCTACCAACGCTTCAGGTTCGTGGGTCTTCACAACCTTGGGAAGTTCAACCTACGACAACGATGACGGACGTGGAACGGCGATTGTCGTTCACCCAATTACAGATGTCGTTCACATTGTGACGACCATCAACGATAACACATATCGTGATCTTCAATACCACACTAATGAGGATGGCTCATGGGTGAACATGACCATCACCAATACACTCTCGGATGAAGGTCATGACCCTGCTATGGCGATGGATGGCGACGGAAATCTCCACGTCGCTTACTATTGCGACGATGGTTGCAGCGATTTGCGTATGTCCAGCCGAATCAATGGCGTTTGGCAAAACGAAACGGTTGCGAGCACCCTTAACATTGGAAACGATCCTGACATCGCCATCGATTCACAGGGTACGATTCACATCGTGTCACAGTACCTCAATACCAAACGTATCTATCTCCATTCCGGTACGCCAGGAAGTTGGACTGAACAAACAGGGCTCTCAGGAGGAAACGCTCACTGGCCTGTGGTATCGGTTGATTCAAATGATGCTGTCCACATCTCCTATCATTTTGGAAACACACAAAAAGATGTGATGTACATGACCAACGCTTCTGGCTCTTGGTCAACAGCGTCCATGATTGAAGGATACGGTGGCTGGGGCAGTGAAATGGCAATTGATGATAACGACGATATATTCATCGCAAATTTGGCTGTAGGTATTTGGAATGAACTTCAACTGACCACGGTCAAAGGTTCAGGACAAGGATTGACAGTTCGACCAATCTATGACATTTCACCGATGCTTCCCGACGGTTTAACCATGAACTGGCGTAATGGAACCGTTTCGGGCACACCAACAGAAGCCCTTGCCAACACAACGTTCACCGTCACAGTCACCGCCCTCGGAACCACCACCACATCGGCCTTCACGCTCTTCATCACCGGCGCTCCCGGTGCTATCGCTTACAGCGACATCTCAGGGACAAAGGGTACGGCCATCACCCCCGTCACACCGTCCATCACCACCAACGGCACGACCGGTAGCGTGACCTCGTGGGCCATCAGCCCAGCTTTGCCAAGCGGTTTGTCCTTTGGAACGAGCAATGGAACGATTTGGGG
>Ga0209534_10000927_pt1 | contig 31965 bp, 31 predicted proteins | sample COG_07_FD_184751 | JGI IMG/M metagenome (GOLD analysis project Ga0209534, IMG submission 184751) | Pelagic Microbial community sample from North Sea - COGITO 998_met_07 (SPAdes) (version 2) | ecosystem: Environmental > Aquatic > Marine > Neritic zone/Coastal water | place: Helgoland, sampling...
GTGATGAATTAGGACTTTACTATCTCTTTATGACTGTTATTTTAATGGGAGTTATTCAGGTTTTAGCAGGTGTTTTTAAACTCGGAAAATTTGTCCGTTTGATTCCGCATCCAGTGATGATGGGCTTTGTGAATGGATTGGCAATTGTTATTTTTCTTTCTCAATTAAGTATGTTTATGACGTCTGAAAATGGCGAGATGGTATGGATGCAAGGAACCTCATTATGGACCATGATTGGATTGGTTGGCTTAACAATCGCTATTATGTTTGGATTGCCACAGATCACTAAAAAATTACCGGAAGCATTGGTGGCTATTTTGGTGGTTTCTGCAATTGTTATTTTTGGAGATTTAGATGTAGCAACTGTTGGAAGCTTCATTAGAGATGGTGGTGGTGAAGGCTTAAAAGGTGGGTTGCCACTTCCTCAGTGGGCTATTTTTGAAAAAATCCCTCTTAATTTTGAAACCTTAAAATTTATTGGACCCTATGCATTGATTCTTGCAGCGATTGGATTGATTGAATCCCTAATGACATTGAACCTAATCGATGAGCTTACTGAAACACGTGGAAACTCCAATAAAGAATGTATCGCTCAAGGAGGTGCAAATATCGTTACTGGATTGTTTGGAGGTATGGGTGGATGTGCAATGATTGGACAATCTATAATTAATATCAAAGGAGGTGGAAGAGGCCGTCTCTCTGGGATTGTAGCTGCTCTCGCACTTTTAGCATTTATATTATTTGCATCAGGGCTAATAGAACAAGTTCCTATCGCTGCATTGGTAGGTGTTATGTTTATGGTGGTGATTGGTACTTTTGCATGGTCAAGTTTTAGAATTATTAATAAAATTCCAAAAACAGATGTATTTGTATTGATATTAGTTTCATCGATGACGGTATTTTTTGATTTAGCAATCGCTGTAATTTCTGGAGTGATTGTCAGTGCGCTTGTATTTTCATGGGAAAATGCGAAACGTATTCGTGCTCGAAAACGGATCAAGGAAGATGGTACTAAAGTGTATGAAATATGGGGACCTTTGTTTTTTGGAAGCATCAAAACGTTTAATGATAAATTTGATGTCAAAAATGACCCTCAATCTGTTGAAATTGATTTTGTTGAATCGCGAGTGAGTGATCATTCTGCTATTGAAGCCATATCAAACCTTGTCAATAAATATAAAGTAGATGGTAAAACAATTCACCTTAAACACTTGAGCGAAGATTGTAAGATTTTGTTATATAAATCCAGTCCACTTTTTAAAGATGTTATAATAGAGGCTATTGATGACCCTAGGTACCATTTAGCTGAAAATCCTGAAGCTTTTACAGAGGGACTTTCAGAATATAAACTCTAGCGTTTTTTAATACGTACAGAATTGGGAACAAGCTTTTTGTAATCTCCATCAAAGCGAATAATTTCTCTTACAATAGAGGAGGAAATAAACGAAGTTTGGGCAGAGGTAAGTAGAAAAATAGTTTCTAAAGTTGATAAATGCCTGTTGGTTTGAGCGATTGCTTTTTCAAATTCAAAATCCGCAGGATTCCGTAAGCCTCTTAAAATAAAATCAACTCCAATTTCTTTGCAGAACTCAGTAGTCAAACCACTATAGGACATTACTTTTACTTTTGGATTGTCTTTGAAAGTGTTTTCAATAAACTGTTTGCGTTCTTCTAATGAAAACATATAGTCTTTAGAAGAGTTTTCGCCAATGGCAATAATAACTTCGTCAAATAAGGTAACACCTCTATTAACAATGTCAAAATGCCCTAATGTGATAGGGTCAAAGGATCCTGGAAAAATTGCTTTCTTCATATTGTAAAGTTAAGGATTTTTCTGAAGTGCTTGTCGAATTGCGTTGTCAAACAAATCGGGCAATGAAATTCCTGCCTGAGATGCTTGCTGGGGTAAGATGCTTTCTTTGGTTAAACCAGGAATTGTATTGATTTCTAAGAAATGCGGTTTGTTGTCTTTAAAAATAAATTCGCTTCTAGAAAACCCATCTAATTTTAAAACCTCATAAATCTTTTTAGCAACCTTTCGAACATCTGTTTCTTGGGCAGTGCTCAAACGAGCAGGGGTAATTTCTTTTGATTTACCTAAGTATTTTGCTTCGTAATCAAAAAAGTCATTTTCTGTTACAATCTCGGTAATTGGGAGTACAGTAACCTCCCCTTTATATCGAATAACACCAACCGATACTTCTGTGCCGTCTAAAAACGATTCAATAATGAGTTCATCATCTTCTTTAAATGCGGTTTCTATGGCATTTGGTAAGTCCGCTTTTGAATAGACTTTGGTAACTCCAAAACTACTACCGGCTTTATTGGCTTTTACAAAGCAAGGAAATCCAACAGCCTTTTCGATGGCTGTAGAGTCAATTGCATCGCCAACATTTAAAAAATAGGAATTTGCTGCGAGAATACCATAAGGTTTTAACGCACTTAAACAATCACGTTTATTAAATGTTAGGGCCGCTTGGTACATACTACAACTGGTATGCGGAATAGATAATAATTCAAAATAGGCTTGCATAAGTCCGTCTTCGCCTGGACTGCCGTGAATGGCATTAAATACGCAGTCAAAATTTATTTTTGAACCAGCAACATTAATAGAAAAATCAGCTTTATCTACAGGGCGTTCTGTTAAATCTTCTGCAACATATACCCATTTATCTTTAAAAATATGGATGCAATACGCATTGTAGCTTATTTTTGGTAAACTGTCGTAAACGACACCTCCGCTTTTTAAAGAGATTAAATATTCGCTAGAATATCCGCCCATAATGATGGCAATATTTTTTTTCATTTGTACGTTTATAAAGTAAAAATATTACTTTTATCTCAAATCAAAATCATTTTAAACCAAATATATTTACTTCAAACTAAACAAGCTAAAGATTTTAAGGACACAAATATTTGCTTAGCTTTGTTACATCATTAAAACAAACCATGAATTTCATTAAATTCTTTTTTAGTAAATCATTTATAAAGCAATTAATTTTTGCATTTATAGTGTTATTAGTTTTTGGCTTTTTAGCACTCAAATGGCTCAAATTGTATACCAATCATGGCTCTTTTGTGACGGTGCCAGCACTTACAGGTAAAACTTTTGAATCAGCTCAGTTTCTTATCAAAGATCTCGATCTTAGAAGTGAAGTGCAAGATTCTTCAAACTACAATCCTAACTACCCTAAGGGGGCTGTGATCGAACAAGATCCTTTGGCAGGTAGCAAAGTCAAAGAAGATCGAAAAATATATTTAATTCTTAACCCTTCAGCCTACAGGACACTTCCAGTACCAGATGTCATTCGTCGGACGATCAGACAAGCAAAACCCACACTTGAAACCCTAGGGTTTCAAATTGGATCAATGATCTATGAAGATGATTTAGGGAAAGATGAAGTTTTAGAAATACGCCATAACGGTCAAATTATTGAAGCAGGTACGATGCTTCCAAAAACCTCGAAAATCGACCTTGTTTTAGGAAACGGTGTTCGAAAGCAATAAGTAACCATGGAAGAATCCAATGAATTTTTAGAGAATGAAAGTGAATTACATGAGCATTATTCGTTTACAGTCGAAAAAGGACAACAGCCTTTACGGATTGATAAATACTTGATGAATTTTGTCGAAAATGCCACTCGAAATAAAATACAAGCCGCCGCTAAAGATGGTAGCATACGAGTCAATGAGTTGGTTGTCAAATCAAATTATAAGGTGAAGCCTTTGGATCAAATCCGTGTTTTATTTGAACATCCCCCTCATGAAAATTTATTAGTACCCGAAGACATTCCTATTGACGTTGTCTATGAAGATGATGATCTACTGGTGGTCAACAAAGCACCAGGGATGGTTGTTCATCCAGGACATGGAAATTATTCTGGAACTCTGATTAATGCCTTGCTATTTCATTTTGATAATTTGCCTAATAACAGTAGTAACCGACCAGGCTTAGTCCATCGCATTGATAAAGATACAAGTGGATTGTTGGTTGTTGCTAAAACTGAAAAAGCGATGGCGCATCTATCGGCACAATTCAAAGCCAAAACAAGTGAGCGCGAATATGTTGCCTTAGTTTGGGGAAATGTTGAATTAGAAGAAGGCACAATAGAAAGTAATATAGGGCGTCACCCCAAAAATAGGTTACAAAATACGGTCTATTTTGGAGATGAAGCAGACAAAGGAAAACCGGCGATCACCCATTACAAAGTTCTTCAACGTTTGGGCTATGTGACGTTGTTAGCCTGTAGATTAGAAACGGGTCGTACGCACCAAATACGGGTGCACATGAAACACATTGGACACACGCTTTTTAACGATGAACGGTATGGTGGCGAGCGCATCCTTAAAGGAACAACTTTTACTAAGTACAAGCAGTTTGTAGATAATTGTTTTAAAACCCTTCCGCGTCAAGCCTTGCATGCCAAAACCTTAGGGTTTGTACATCCTACTACTGGAAAAACGATGTCTTTTACAACCGAAATTCCTCAGGATATGCAAAGTTGTATCGGAAAATGGCAAACCTATTCGAATCATATTTCAGAAAATAAAGACTCATGAAACTAGTTATCTCACCTGCAAAATCATTAAATTACGAGAGTGATTTACCTACCAAATTAAGCACCAATAGTCATTTTTTGAATGAAGCTAAACAATTGAATACAATTCTTAAAAAGAAATCGGCCAAATCACTTTCGGAATTGATGCATATTTCATCTAATTTAGGACAGCTCAATTATGAACGTAATCAACAGTGGACGGTGCCTTTTACTACTGAAAATGCGCGGCCAGCTATCTATGCGTTTAATGGCGATGTGTATCGTGGGTTAGATGCCTATACCATTGAAGCATCAAAAATAGAAGCTTTACAGCAATCTGTACGAATTATATCGGGTTTATATGGTATTTTGAAACCATTAGACTTGATACAACCTTATCGTCTGGAAATGGGTACAAAAATTCCCGTAGGTAAATCTAAAAACCTCTATGACTTTTGGCGGAAAAAAGTATCAACTGCTTTGAATGATGAATTAGAAGAAGGGGAGTTGTTTGTGAACTTAGCAAGTCAAGAGTATTTTAAGGCCATAGATGTCAAAATTCTTAAAGTACCCGTTGTTCATGTCGATTTTAAAGAATTTAAAAATGGACAGTATAAAACCATTGCTATTTTTGCGAAACTTGCCCGAGGGTATATGACACGACACATCATTGAAAATTATGTGGAGACGATTGATGGCTTGAAAACCTTTGCAACGGATGGCTATGCGTATGATGCGAATTTATCAACGGATACTAAATTGGTGTTTACCCGTTAATTTATTTAAAATAAGACGTACCTTTGTGGCATCGTTCAGAATGACCTATCGTATTGTATACTGTCATTTTCAAAACATAATATATGACATTTCAATCATTAGGACTTATTGAAGCCCTACTTAAAGCAGTCCGTTTACAGGGCTATGAAACCCCATCTCCAATACAACAAAAAGCAATTCCTCCAATTCTTGAAGGTCTTGATGTATTGGCATCAGCTCAAACAGGAACAGGGAAAACAGCAGGATTTACCCTGCCAATGTTGCAAATTTTATCCAAAAACCCAGTACCACATCGTCGTCCCGTACGTGCGTTAGTGTTGACACCAACCAGAGAATTGGCGGATCAGGTTTATACCAATGTAAAACATTACAGTAAGTTTTTGGACTTGCGTGCTGCTGTTATTTTTGGTGGGGTGAATCAAAATCCACAAATCAAACAGCTTCGTAATGGAGTTGATGTTCTCGTAGCGACACCTGGGCGATTGATTGATTTGGAAAATCAAGGCCATTTATCATTGTCCAAAGTCGAGATCTTTGTACTTGATGAAGCTGACCGTATGTTAGATATGGGGTTCAAACGTGATATCGATAAAATCCGATCATTGATTCCATATAGACGTCAAAACCTAATGTTTTCAGCCACCTTTTCAAGAGAAATAAAAAGCTTGGCACAAACCATTTTACAACGTCCAACACTTGTAGAAGCAACCCCAGAAAATACAACTGTTGAAGCGATTGCTCAACAGATATATAGAGTGGCAAAAGAGAAAAAAACAAAGCTTCTTATCAAATTAATTCAAGATGGGCAGTGGCAACAAGTATTGGTGTTTACACGGACTAAACACGGCGCTAATAACCTTTGTAAAAAGCTAGAAAGTGCCCGCATTTCTGCAATGGCCATTCACGGCAATAAAAGTCAAGGTGCAAGAACAAAAGCCTTGGCTGGTTTTAAAAATCATGATATTCGTGTGTTAGTTGCAACGGATATTGCTGCACGTGGTTTGGATATTCCATTACTGCCACATGTGGTCAATTACGAGCTTCCAAACATTCCTGAAGATTATGTGCACCGTATTGGTCGTACAGGTCGAGCAGGTGCAAATGGTGTCGCCTTGTCGTTAGTCTGTGCCGAAGAAACTTCTTACTTAGCTTCGATAGAAAAATTAACAAAGCAACGTTTTAAGAAAGAAATTGTTGAAGGTTTTGAACCTGATCCAAATGCGTCTACCGTACCGCCTAAACAAGGTGGTGGACGTCAAAGACGTGGAGGAGGTCGACCAAGCAACAACCGACAAGGGTCTGCTGGTGGCGGTAACCGTTCTAACCATAACCGTCGCCGCTAATTTTATGGAATTCCAACCAAACAATCCTTTACATGGCGTAAAACTGGAACAAATTCTCATTGCTCTTGAAGCTCATTATGGCTGGGAAGCGATGGGCGAAAAAATAAATATCCGGTGTTTTACAGATGGACCTACTTTAAAGTCCAGCCTTAAATTTTTAAGACGCACGCCTTGGGCCCGTACCAAAGTGGAGAACCTTTATTTGAAGTTTTTAAAGACGCAGTAGGGTGGAGGTGATTTTATATTTTTAGTAATTACAATTGCTGTTTTTAATAAAATTCAACTCTAGCTTTTGTCCTTAAATTTGTGAAATAAATGTTAAACTATTTAATATTAATAGTAATACTATTATATTTGTAATGTGTTACCATGGAAAAACTTCAATTACATATCACTATCAGTCCGGATCTTTACACAAAGAATCCTGAGTCCTCGGTTTTAGGCCAAAAAATTGTCTCTAAAAGTATTGAGATGATTGATGCACTAGGTTTTGAAGATTTTACGTTCAAAAAATTGGGTCAAGAGATCGGATCTAACGAAAGTTCTGTTTATCGCTATTTTGACAGTAAGCACGCAATGTTGGTGTATTTGATCAACTGGTATTGGAGTTGGATTGAGTATAAATTGGTATTTTCCACTTTGAATGTGCCATCAGCCCATGACCGCCTCACTCAAGCAATTTTGATATTAACTGCTGAGGTTACAGAGGATAATGCGTTTTCGTACATCAATGAAGTCCTATTGAACAAAATTATTATTTCAGAGTCATCTAAAGCTTACCATACAAAAGCTATTGATAGCGAAAATAAAAAAGGCTATTATAAAACGTATAAACGTGTAGTGCAGCGTGTGAGCGACCTTGTAAATGAAATTAATCCGAGTTACGAATTTCCACACATGTTAATTTCAACAGTGATTGAAGGTGCTCATCATCAGCGGTATTTTTCAAAACACTTACCATCGCTGACCGATTTTGAAGAAGGAAAAAATAATATTGTTAGGTTTTATACCGATTTAGTTTTTAATACCCTTTCAAACCAATGAAACAAGTGTCATACATCATAGCTATGGGTATTAGAGTGCTAATTTTTGGATTGGTATTTAGCTCTATTATTCTTCAGCCTGTTATAAAGTCGATGGTGGTTTCTGAGCCCCAAGCATTTTCTTGGCTCGATATGGAAACTGAAAGTGATTCTAGTGAAAAAGAAAATCAAGAAGTAGAGGATTCGAAAGACAAAAAAGTAGAGATTCGATTTACAAAAGAAGAATCTCCTGTAAACATCTACCTCAAAAGAGGATCTATATTTGGAGTGCATTTTTTAAAAATGGACATTACCATTGATACTCACAATCCCCCTCCAGAACTGGCCTAGTCTTTTCACCATTTAGAGGCTCTGCTTGAAGTGGACATCTTCTTTAAATCATCTCAATTACATTAAAATTAAATTCAAGTAATACATCTCTCTTTGTATTGCTTAAATATCATATACCATATTATAATGAACAGTTCAAACCCATTCAAAAATTTAAAATCAGACCTACCCTCAAGTATTGTTGTATTCTTCGTAGCATTACCGCTATGTTTAGGAATAGCCCTAGCCAGTGGGGCTCCACTTTTTTCAGGACTTATAGCAGGAATCGTCGGTGGTGTTGTTGTAGGGGCTATTAGTAAATCATCCGTAGGTGTTAGTGGCCCTGCAGCAGGTTTGGCAGCTATTGTCTTAACCGCCATAGGAACCCTAGGTAGTTTCGAAAACTTTTTATTAGCTGTTGTATTAGGAGGTGTTATTCAGTTTTTGTTTGGGATCTTAAGAGCAGGGGTAATAGGTTATTATTTCCCATCTTCAGTTATTAAGGGGATGCTCACAGGAATCGGAATTATTATCGTCCTAAAACAAATTCCACATTTCTTTGGATATAATTCTAATCCAGAAGGGAATTTCGCCTTTTTTAAAGTGGATGGCGAAAACACATTTTCGGAAATATTAAATGCTATAAATTTCATTAGTCCTGGAGCTACAATTATTGCCCTTTTTGCGTTGGCTATATTGCTGCTTTGGAGTGAAGTTTTAAACAATAAAGGAAAGTTCTTTAAACTGGTTCAAGGGCCGTTGGTCGCTGTTGCTGCGGGAATTATTTATTTTTTAAGTACTAAAGGAAGTACGCAGTGGGGTATTTCACCAGATTTATTGGTGAGCGTTCCTGTTCCCGAAGATGCAACTTCTTTTTTCGCACAGTTTAGTTTCCCAAATTTTGGAGCCATCGGCAACCCTGAAGTATGGATTGTTGCGTTTACGATTGCCTTGGTAGCAAGTTTAGAAACTTTATTATGCGTTGAAGCAACCGATAAAATAGATCCGTTAAAACGCGTTACTCCTACTAACAGAGAGTTGTTAGCTCAGGGTATTGGGAATGTGGTTTCTGGCTTTATAGGAGGGTTACCAGTGACACAAGTAATTGTACGTAGTTCGGCCAATATACAGTCGGGAGGGAAAACAAAAATGTCAGCCATTATCCACGGATTTTTATTGTTGATATCGGTGATTTTAATTCCAAATTTGTTAAATAAAATTCCACTTTCTGTTTTGGCAGCAGTCTTGTTTATTGTTGGCTATAAATTAGCCAAGCCAGCATTGTTTGTAGAGATGTATCGATTGGGATGGAAACAGTTTACTCCCTTTATTGTGACAGTATTAGGAATTATCTTTACAGACCTTTTAGTTGGAATCGCATTGGGTCTTGCCGTTGGAATTGTTGTTATTTTGATTAAAAACTTCCAGAATTCTCATTTCTTACACATCGAAGATAAGAGTAATGGCGTACATAAAATAAAAATGACCTTGGCAGAAGAAGTTACTTTTTTTAACAAAGGAGCTATTCTTAAAGAGTTAGATAATTTGCCACGTGATAGTTATTTAGAGTTAGATGTCACAAAAACGCGTTATCTTGACAATGATATCATTGAAATTTTAGAAGATTTTTCTGAAAAAGCACGTCAAAGACATATTGATATCAAATTAATATCCGTTAGAGGTGTTGTTGAAAACCCAGAAAGTTTTATACAGTTTTTTCAATTACGCCCACAAACAGTTTAAAAAAATATAAATAAATTAAATAAAAAATTATGAATGCACACACTAAAGAAAGTCAAGCAGTAATGACCCCACAAACATCTTTACAAGCTTTAAAAGAAGGCAATGAACGTTTTGTTAATGCAACGCAAGTTGTAAGAGATTTAAACGCACAAGTAGCGGCCACCAGTACAGGACAATATCCTTTTGCAACAGTCCTGCATTGTATAGATTCGCGCGTGTCTGCTGAGCATGTTTTTGATCAAGGGATTGGTGATTTGTTCAGTATTCGTATTGCTGGAAATTTTGTTAATGAAGATATTTTAGGGAGTATGGAATTCGCTTGTAAACTTGCAGGCACGAAAGTATTGGTAGTTCTTGGACACACCGCTTGTGGAGCCGTTAAAGGCGCTTGTGACCATGCACGTATGGGGAATTTAACGGCACTGATTAATAAAATTGAACCTGCAGTTGAAGCAGTAAACCTTCCTGAAGATGAAGCGTCGAGAACCTCGGCTAATATCAACTTTGTGAATACTGTTGCCGCTAAAAATGTCGAAATGACTTTAAGCGATATTCGTAACAAAAGCGCTATTCTCAAGGAAATGGAAGCTAATGGCGAATTGATAATAGTAGGTGGTATGTATGATATCTCTAATGGAAAAGTGACTTTTTATGCTTAAAAAATCTAATCTCTTTGTGGCAGCATTAACCTGTGTGTTAATGCTGCCTTTTGTAACAGTCGCCCAAAGTAGTGATTTTGGAAATTGGCTGATTTATATAGGTAGTAAGAAAGTGAACAGCAAGTGGAATATTCACAACGAGATCCAGTTTCGAAATTATGACGCCATAGGCGATTTAGAGCAATTATTACTGCGTACAGGAGTCGGGTATAACCTATCCAAAAATAATCATAATGTATTGTTAGGGTATGGATATATCAATTCCGAAAACTATAGTGGTGATACAACAGAAAAAATCACGGTAAATGAACACCGAATTTTTCAGCAATTTACCTCAAAACAAAAAATAGGAACAGTATCATTAACCCATCGCTATCGATTTGAGCAGCGTTTTGTGGAATCAGATTTTAAGATGCGTTTGCGTTATTTTTTAGCTTTTAAAGTGCCCTTGCTGAAAACAGAAGAAATGCCTTCGAAACTGTACTTATCAGCGTATAATGAACTATTTTTAAATACTGAAAGTGCTGTTTTTGATCGCAATCGTGTGTATGGCGGATTTGGCTATCAAATTAATAAAAACATTCGTGTGGAAGCAGGATATATGAGTCAGCTTTTTGAAACTTCTAGTCGTGATCAGTTTAATTTGATAACGTTTGTGAATTTTTAGAACGCTTATTTCAGCGTGTTCTTTTCCTTCCGTTTTCTCGTTCTTTCTAAGACAGCTGTTAACGCTTCTTCGCTAATAGGTTTTGAAATATAATCATCGAATCCCGCTGCTTTTATTTTTTCTATGTCCTCAGCGGATGAAAACGCCGTCCGTGCTATAATGGGTAATTTTGGACGCTCTTCCTTTATCAATTTCAGGGCCTCAAAACCGTTCATATTTGGCATTTTTAGATCCATTAATACAATATCGATTTCCGGTTGAGTGTTGCAAATACTAACAGCTTCTTCGCCGTTTTTTGCATGAATAATAATACAATCTAAATTGATTTTATCTTTTAATAATATTTCGAGATATAGATAATTAATTTCCTCGTCTTCTGCGACTAAAATTTTGCAATGATGCTTGCTATTATCTTTTATAGTTTGCTCTGAAGTATCAGTTGCTAGTTTGTACTGTGTTGGGGTGTAGGGGATGGTCACAAAAAATGTTGCTCCTTCTTCCTTTTTAGATTTAAGTGTGATTTTTCCGCCTATTAATTTAGTGTTTTCTTTAGCAATTGATAGTCCTAGACCTAGTCCGCCAAATTGTTTTTTTATTTCTTTTTCTTCTTGTGTAAAGCGTTCAAAAATAGATTTTTGTCTACTTGTTTTTATTCCAACCCCTGTATCTTTAACATAAAGTTCTAAATGTTCGTTTATTTTTTTATACCCAAACTCTATTGACCCTTCAGTTGTAAACTTCAAAGCGTTTTCAAGTAAATTGCTGAGGATGTTATTTAATTTAGCGGCATCGGTAAGTATGAAGCTTTCTTTGTCTGAAAGCCCCTTTTTTAAATATAGTGGTGTGTTGTTTTCTTTAGCTTTGAGGTCAAAAACTGTAAATAATTCCAAAAGCAAGTTGTTGAGACAGACCTCTCTTTCGATAACTGTTACTTGGTTTGAGGTGATTTTTGATATTTCAATTAAATCATCAATTGTTCGTAATAGCTGATGTCCACTATTTTGAATAATACTGATGTAATGTTTTCGCTTACCCTCTGCAAGATCAGGGTCATTTAGGAATTTTGTGAACCCCAAAATCCCATTCATTGGCATCCTAATTTCATGCGATAAATTACTTATAAAATCATTTTTGATTCTGTCATTTTTTTCAGCATTTTCTTTATCTTTTAAAAACTGTAGCTCCTTTAATATACGTTCTGTAATATCTGCAAAAATAACTGCGATTAAATTTTTTTGTATTTCCCAAGCAAATATTTCATAGTATTTACCATTAGTTGATTTTTTGTTCTTGTAATTTATCGATGTTCCTTTTTTTACTATTTGATTGTATATTTCCAACCAATACCAATCAACAGGTTCAAATAACTCTTTGTAGCGTTTCCCAATAAGTTGTGATTTTGTTTTTCCAACTAATTCCGTGAACGATTTATTTACATATCGGTAATAATATCTCGTTAAAATAAAACTAATTTCCTTCTTTTATCAGTTCAATGATTTTTACATTTTTAGGGACTGAGTCAAAAAACTGATGCATCTGTTGTTCATCTTGGCTTAAGTTTTTAATCGTTTCTTTTTGAGCAATAATTTGCCGTTCTAATGCTTCATAAGTGGGTTTGTTCATACATTACAGTTGAAGTTTATTATAAAAAATTGAAACGAAATATAATATTAATTCAATCAATATTCAACTTATTAGGACACAAATAGTAATGTAAATTATTTGTGTTCAAATATTTAACCATGTATATGTTATAATTTTATCTCAAAAAAGCATACCTCTGCATTATGATAGTGTGAGGGTAATTTTGTGGTGTTTTGCAATTTATTAATGCCTAAAAAATTAAATCCACAGCCTTTATAATAGCTGATAAGCCCTTCGTTTCTACCACACGTATCCATTCTTATAAACTGTTTTTGATGCTTAAGTGCCTGATCTTTAGCCCATTCAACAATGGTTTTCACGAAATTGTTACCTCTATATTCTGGATTTGTAGCAATGCGATGAATGTATATTGACAGAGCATTTTCTTTCTCTTCCCATATTTGTGGATCACTATAAGTGATGGCCCATACACACGCTATTTTACCGTCAATTATTAATTTGAATTGTCTATTTTGAATAATTTCAATTGCAATATTATTTTGATTAAAAAGCGGCCATTGGTTTTTAGGAAATTTTATTTTCTGGAAGTTAGTTGCTAAATCATATAATCTGAATATTTCAGAAATATCATTTAAATTACTAGTGGTTATAACCATGGTGTGATCTATATAAGTACTTTCCTAAACGCTTAAGAATTTTAGTTATAAATCTAACACAATTTATTTAAAACACAAGTACTAGTACTCGTTAAATAGCTGCTTTTAGCTTATATTGAAGTATTTGAGCAAGTTGTAAATTATTTTTTTGCTTTTCTTGACATTGTCACCAAAGCATACTTTGATAATTTACTGTTATCGATAATTAGTTTAGTTGTTACGCCTCGACTGTATACTTTTGTCCCTGATTCATCTAATTTTATTCCTTTTACGATGTATGTTTTGCCATCTTTAGCTTGAAAAACCAACTTGTCACTTTCTCTAGGGTTTCCAAAGCAGTAGAACTCATTAGTTTTACCTGCCTCAACTTTGTATAAATAATAGCTATGGTTATTAATTTTTACACTAATTATTCCTATTGAAATATTGATTGACTCCAGCAGAATCGAATTTAAAAGTAGAATTATTTTCCGATTTGTCCAGCTTATTGTGAATGGTTAAGCCCCACAAAATGAGTTCCATACAAAAAAATTGATCCTCTTTACTTAATTTATCTGCGTACTCTTCAACAATAGCCACTAAGGGTTTTATAGATTTTAGACTTGTAAAAAATTCGTTATCGGAATCCGTATAGTTCAATTCAATAAAATTGTGATCAAACCACTCAATCAAATCGCTGTAAGGAGTTTTAACGCCTTCTTTTTCTAGTTTCGAAATGCGTGGAAATAGCTGACTAAATTGTATCAGTACTGCATTGTCTATAAGAGTTTTAGCAACTTCATCAGCACCTTCTTGTTCGCCTTCATAAACCAATTCAATCTTTCCTGTAATAGATGGGATGATCGACATAAAATCCACCAATCTAACCGTTGTTTTTTCAGCGGCTGTTTCAATCAATCTTAATTTTGCTGCTGCCATAAGATTTTCCATTGCACTGATCGTTAGACGTGCACTAACGCCACTTTTGGCATCTACATATTCACTTTTACGGGCGGTAAAAGCAACCTGCTCCAATAAGTCTTTTGCTAGGTTAGGAACAACAATAGAAGCTTGATCTTCTTTAGAAATTCTTGCTTCCTGTGCTGTAATTTCTCGAGCCAGTGCAATTGACTTTGGATAGTGTGTGAAAATCTGCGAACCAATTCTATCTTTTAAGGGCGTTACAATACTACCTCTATTGGTGTAATCTTCAGGGTTAGCTGTAAACACAAATTGGATATCAAGAGGCATTCGCAGCTGAAACCCGCGTATTTGAATGTCACCTTCTTGTAGGATATTAAATAAAGACACTTGAATACGTGCCTGTAAATCGGGCAGTTCGTTTAAAACAAATATAGACCGATTGGCTCGTGGTATCATCCCGTAATGTAAAACACGTTCATCGGAATAGGGTAGTTTTAAAGTCGCGGCTTTGATCGGGTCAATATCACCAATCAAATCAGAAACATTCACATCGGGAGTTGCCAATTTTTCAAAGAATCGATCAGAGCGGTGTACCCATGAAATGGGGGTTTTATCGCCCATTTCGGCAATCAAATCTCGTGCATATTTTGAGATCGGTTGAAACGGACTGTCATTAATTTCAGAACCTTTAACAATCGGCATGTACTCGTCAAGGAGGTCTACCATACTTCTTGCTATTTTGGTTTTTGCTTGCCCACGTAATCCTAATAAATTGATGTGATGCCCAGCAATAATTGCTTTTTTTAGTTGAGGAACAACCGTATCTTTATACCCATAAAGCCCTTCAAAAACTGGCTTTTTTGCTTTGATACGCGCAATTAAATTTGCCTGAATCTCTTGGTTGATTGTTTGATCTTTATAACCTGATTTTTTCAACTCTTTAAACGTGATGTCTTTACTCATATTCTTTTAATTCTATTTTTTTCGTAATCTTCAAATATCATTTCTCCCAAACCAGATAACCCTGTTAAAAAGGCTTTCCCTTGATTTTGCGCTGTAAACAGCTCCACAAACTGACGCAGATAAGGATCTTGGGCAATCATAAATGTGGTAATTGGAATTTTTAATTTCCGGGCTTGTGCTGCTTTGTTAAGGCATTTCGAAACAATCATATCATCTAAACCATTACTGTTTTTATAAAACTCTCCAGAGGGTAACTGAATACAGCTCGGCTTACCATCCGTAATCATAAAAATTTGTTTGTTTGTATTTCGTTTTCGTCGTAAAATATCCATTGCCAGTTCCAATCCAGCAACCGTATTGGTGTGGTAAGGGCCTACTTTTAAATAGGGGAGGTCTTTCACTTTTATGGGCCAGGCTTCATTTCCAAACACAATAATATCAATGGAATCTTTTGGATACTTCCGATGTATCAGTTCTACCAACGCCATCGCTACTTTTTTAGCAGGCGTAATGCGGTCCTCACCATACAGAATCATAGAGTGACTAATGTCTATCATCAACACAGTACTCATTTGAGCTTTGTGTTTTGTTTCCTCAACAATTAGATCATTTTCTGTTAATCGAATGTCTGAGATTCCATTGTTAATTTGTGCATTTTTCAAACTCTCCGTCATGTTGACTCTCGATAAATCATCTCCAAATTGGAACGCTCGATTTTCACCATCACGTTCATCGCCAATACCAATTTTTTTTGTACTATGGTTGCCAAGACCACTCTTTTTTAATTTCCCAAAAATCTGGTTGAGGGCATAATCTCGCAACGCCGATTCAAGTTTGGCAGTCAGCTTGTTTTTTCCTTTACTAGTTCCGTTTCCAGATTTTACAGCATCCGGATCAATATCTTCTTTGATATAGCCTCGCTTTTTAAGGTCTTCTTCAAAGTCTTCTAATGAATAGTTTTCGTTAAAGATATTATACTCGTTGTCAAGCGTATTTAGCCATTCAAACGCTTCTTCAATATCGCCCGAGGTATGTGTCAAAAGTTCTTTGAACACCCCAAACACCCGATCAAAATCGGATACCTCTTTGACGATGTGTTTACTAAACGTAAACCCTTTTCCGTAATTGAAGTCTATGCCTGTCATACTTACAAATATCAGAATATAAAACGCTTAAATGCGTTAAGAAGGTATTAATCTTTTGGTTGTTCTGACAATAAACATTTAGGTTTTGTTAGGGTTTAAAGTGTGGTAAGACTTTTTGGTATTGATGCATGGACTTGGTTTAAAACTCTAAACTTCGGTTAAGCTGCTTATGAAGATTTAGACTTGGGATCAAAATCAATTATAAATATATAAAAAAATCACGCACCTCCAAAGTCATACGTGATTTTAATAAGTGAAGTAACTTTTAACCGTTCAGTAAAGGCGTTGTAAACGCTCCCAAATCATCCACCCCATGGGCAGTTACATAATTTATAAACGCACTACCAATAATCGCCCCTTTGGCATACCGTGTGGCTTGACTAAAGGTCTCATGATCTGAAATTCCAAACCCTATAACCTGTGGGTTGGTGAGCTTGAGGTCTGCAATACGCTTAAAATAATCGGTTTGTGTGTTTCCAAAACCACTTTGACTTCCTGTGGTGCTGGCACTGCTCACCATATAAATAAAGCCATCCGAAATACGATCCATATAACGAATGCGTGCTTCGCTGGTTTGTGGTGTAATTAAAAAGACATTGAGCAATCCATACTGTTCAAAAATGGCTTTATATTCCTCGTGATATACTTCCACAGGCAAGTCAGGAATGATCAATCCATCAATACCTACTTCTTGGCATTTTTTACAAAATGCTTCCACACCATATTGCAGCATTGGATTAAAATAGCCCATCAAAATCAAAGGAATAGACACTGATTTTCGAATGTCTTTCAGTTGATCAAACAATACAGTTGAAGTCATGCCATTGTGTAAGGCTTGAGTAGAACTCGCTTGAATGGTGGGACCATCCGCCAACGGATCGCTAAATGGCAACCCAATTTCAATCATATCAACACCATTTTTTTCTAAGTTTTCAATCGTCGTCACTGTGTCGTTTAAGTTGGGATATCCCGCCGTAAAATAGATGGATAATAACTTCTTATCTTCTTGTAATTTTGCTTGTATTCGATTCACAATCTTAGAGTTTAAAATAATCAATATAGGTATTCAAATCTTTGTCGCCGCGTCCCGATAAACTAATCACCACCACATCTTCAGGTTTGAATTTTTTATCTTCAAAAATAGCCAACGCATGAGAGGTTTCAATCGCCGGAATAATACCTTCTAACTGCGATAATTCCAGTCCAGCTGTCATCGCCTCATCATCCGTCACCGAAATGAATTCTGCACGTTTGGTTTCATACAAATGCGCATGCATAGGACCAACCCCAGGATAATCTAAGCCTGCTGAAATGGAGTAAGGCTCTGTGATTTGTCCGTCCGTAGTTTGCATCAATAAGGTTTTACTGCCGTGAATAACCCCTTCTTTTCCAAGTACGGAAGTCGCGGCACTCTCGCCTGTATAGATCCCTTTCCCTGCTGCTTCCACTGCAATCAGTTTCACGTCGGGTTCATTCAAATAGTGGTAATAGGCGCCAGCGGCATTACTTCCACCACCCACACAAGCCACCACGTAATCAGGGTTTTCGCGGCCTTCAACCTCTTTCAATTGCCATTTCGTTTCTTCGGAAACAACCGATTGAAAACGCGCCACCATATCTGGATAAGGGTGTGGTCCTACAGCACTTCCAATAATATAATGGGTATCCACAGGATTATTGATCCAATCGCGAATGGCTTCATTGGTAGCATCTTTTAGGGTACGGCTTCCAGACAATGCTGGACGTACCTCTGCGCCAAGCATTTTCATACGTGCCACATTAGGTGCTTGACGTGCGATGTCAATTTCACCCATGTAAACAATACATTCCAAACCTGCTAAAGCACAAACAGTTGCTGTAGCTACCCCGTGTTGCCCAGCCCCAGTTTCCGCAATGATGCGCTTTTTTTTCAGTTTTTTCGCCATCAAAATTTGACCTATGGTGTTGTTGATTTTATGTGCCCCCGTATGGCACAAATCTTCACGCTTCAAGTATATTTTGGTATTGTATTTTGCAGACAATCGTGTTGCGAAATACAATGGTGTTGGTCGGCCTACATAATCTTTTAGGAGTTGGTCGAACTCTTTTTTGAAATCAGGTTCTGCCATTACCTTCAAATAGTTTTGACGTAATTCTTCAACATTAGGGTACAACATTTCTGGAATAAATGCTCCTCCAAATTGGCCGTAGTAGCCTTTTTCATTCACGTGATAACTCATAATAAATGTTTAAATTTTTCTAAATTATTTTTATTTTTCTTAGCGGGTGCATCTTCAAATTTACTATTCACATCCACCGCATGACAGTAGGTTGCTGCCACACTTGTTTTAAATTCTTGTAATTGGTCTGCATTTTCTAATCCAATCCCGCCACTTAAAAAATAGGGTTTTGTTGAGGGGTAGTGTTCTAAAACAGACCAGTCAAAGCAGTACCCGTTTCCGCCAGCCAAAGGCCCTTTGGTATCAAATAGATAATAATCACAAACGGTTTCATATGGCGTTAGTATAGCAAAGTTAAACTCGTTTTTAATGGAGAATACTTTGATGATCTCTATATTGAGTGCTTGCAAAGATTTGCAAAATTCAGGCGTTTCTTTTCCGTGTAATTGAACCGCTTGCAAATTGTGGGTATTGATTTTTTCGACAATAGTATCATAAGAAGCATTCACAAAAACGCCTACTTTTTTTATGGTCAACGGAAGGGTAGGAGTCGATGCAGATACATGGCGTGACGAACCCTCAAAGAAGATAAAGCCCATATAGTCTGGTTGGATCGCAGCGATCAACTGAATATTATCATCATAGCGCATGCCACATACTTTTAGTTTCATCCGTTCAATTGTTTTATAAATGCTGCAGCACTTGCTCCAGGATCATCTGTTTTCATAAAATTCTCACCAACTAAAAATCCTTTATAGTCAGAAGGTTGTAAACTTTGAATATCTTCGACAGTACGAATCCCACTTTCTGAAATTTTCACAAAATCATCTGGAATAAGCGTACTGAGTTTTTTGCTTGTTTCTAGGCTGACTTCAAACGTTTTAAGGTTTCGGTTATTGACTCCAATCATATTGAGCGACGGCATCACAGATTTGTGCAACTCCTCTTCATTATGAATTTCTAACAAGACTTCCATCCCTAAACTTTGAGCAAGGGTTGAGAAATTTTGAATTTCTTCACGGGTCAAAATGGCAGCAATGAGTAGAATGACGTCGGCGCCATATGCTTTTGCTTCCACAATTTGATAGGAATCAATAATGAATTCTTTTCGAAGTAAGGGCATGTCACAACTGGCTCTTGCTGTTAATAAGTCTTCTAAACTCCCACCAAAATATTTCATATCGGTTAATACCGACATTCCACAGGCACCTGCAGATTCGTAGCCTTGTGCCACATCCTGCACATTCAAATTTTGATTGATGCAGTCTTTTGATGGTGAACGGCGTTTGTGTTCTGTAATCAGTCCAGAAGTGCTTTCTGTTAGTCGCGTACTCAAGGAGGGGCAGCGACGTTCAAATAGCACAGATGTTTCCAGTTGATGTAATGGAATCAATTGTTTTCGAAGGGCAACTTCGAGGCGTTTGTCTGCTACAATACGATCTAATATACTGCTCATTATAGGGCGATTAATTTGGTGAGACATTCATTTGCTTTTCCAGAATGGAGGGCTTCTTTGGCCAATTCATAACCTTCTATGTGAGCTATTTTTTTAGCCGTCGCAATGGCGAGACCAGCATTGGTACACACCACATTATTTTGTGCTTCTGTTCCATTTCCACTAATAATAGTTTTAAATATTTTTGAAGCGTCTGCCACTGAATTTCCCCCAAAAATAGCTTCTTGTGTGTTGTTTTGTAAACCTAAATCTTCCGAAGAAAATAGGACTTCCGAGTCATTAGATACGATTTTAACGGAATTGGTTAATGAGATTTCATCATAGCCTCCAAGGTCATGAACAATACTATAATTTTTGTCTGTATCTTGATATAAATAACTATACAATCGTAATAATTCTAAGCTAAAGACTCCCACCATTTGATTTTTTGGAAAGGAAGGGTTTACCATAGGACCTAACATATTAAAAAAGGTTTTAACACCTAATTCACGTCGGATAGGAGCTACGTTTTTCATGGCGGGATGAAACAATGGGGCGTGTAGTACGCAAATTCCAGTGGTAGCAATAGCACGTTCTAAAAAGTCTGTATCGTTTGAAAATTTTACACCCAATGATTCTAAAACATTGGAAGATCCACAAGCAGAAGACACGCCATAATTGCCGTGTTTTGCGACCGGAACGCCTGCAGCGGCTGTAACAAAAGAGGAAAGTGTTGAGATATTAAACGTGTCTTTACCATCGCCACCTGTACCACATAAATCAATAGGGTTGTAGGCTGATAAATCCACAGGAATACACAATTCTAATAATGCGTCTCTGAAACCTTTTAATTCTTCAAGAGTTACTGTTCGCATCATAAAAATAGTCAGAAATGCTGCAATTTGACTTTGATTATAATCGCCTTTGGAGATGTTAATCAAAATCTGCTTTGCTTCTTCAGAAGATATTGTTTCGTGGTTAATGAGTCTATTTAAAACGTGTTTCATTGTTGAAAATTAAGATTGTTTTTAGGAATTAATCCAGTTTTCTAAGAGTTGTTTTCCGTTGGGTGTGAGTACCGATTCTGGGTGAAACTGAACTCCTTTTACATCAAATATTTTATGTCTTAATGACATGATTTGTCCATTTTCATCTATTGAAGTAGCTTCTAAAACTTCTGGTAAAGTTGCATCAACCACCCAAGAATGGTAGCGACCAACCTCAATAGTTTTATCCATGCCATTAAATAGTGGTTCATCGTCAACACAAATAGTAATGTCGGTATGGACCCCGTGATAAACTTCCTCTAAATTTATAATTTTTCCACCAAATACTTCGCCTATTGCTTGTTGTCCCAAACAAACGCCAAGGATACTTTTAGTGGATGCATATCGCTGAATCACCTCTTTTAATAAGCCAGCTTCGTTAGGGATTCCTGGACCTGGTGACAGTACTATTTTGTCGAAATGCTGGATGTCTTCAATTTCAAATTTATCATTCCGCAAGACTGTAACATCACAGTCCAAATCTTCTAGGTAATGGACTAAATTAAATGTAAAACTATCGTAGTTGTCAATGACTAATATCTTCTTCATGTTCTAAATGGTTTCGGCGAGTTTTATCGCTTTGGTTAAAGCGCCCAATTTATTATATACTTCTTGAAGTTCGTTTTCGGGACTTGATTTGGAAACAATTCCTGCACCAGCTTGCCAATGGAGTTGGTAGTTTTTACTCAAAAAGGTTCGAATCATGATGGCATGGTTGTAGTTTCCATCAAAATCCATAAATCCAATGGCACCACCATAAAATGCACGGCTTGTTTTTTCGTAGGTTTCAATAAGTTCCATCGCTTTGTATTTGGGTGCGCCACTTAAGGTGCCCGCAGGAAAGGTATCGGCTACAATTTGCATTGTTGGGGTGCCTTTTCTTACCTTACCCATCACTTTACTTACCAAATGAATAACGTGTGAAAAAAATTGAACTTCTCTGTATTTTTTGACATCTACATCTGTGCAATGACGACTTAAGTCGTTTCGAGCCAGATCAACTAACATGACATGTTCACTATTTTCTTTTTTATCGGCGACTAATTTTTTTGCTAATTCGGCATCTTTTAAGTCATCGCCAGTCCGTGCAAAAGTTCCTGCAATGGGGTGAATTTCTGCATTTTGATCTTGTACAACTAGCTGGGCTTCGGGTGAACTTCCAAAGATTTTAAATTTCCCGTAATCAAAATAAAAAAGATAAGGGGAGGGGTTGATACTTCTCAATGCTCGATATACGTTAAAATCATCTCCTTTAAAATCTTGTTGAAATTTTTTAGATAATACCAATTGGAATACATCGCCGCGAGCACAATGTTTTTTAGCGAGCTCAACATTCGATTTGAATTCTTCGTCGCTCAAGTTGGAGCTAATGTCTCCTTTAGATTCAAAATTATAAGATGAAAAACTTTGCACTTTAATCAAATGATCAATGGCATCAATATTGCTTTCGGATTCGTAACAATGTGCAAAAATATAGGCTTCATTTTTGAAGTGATTAATGGCGATGATATTTTGATAAACAGCATAATACATCTCTGGGATTTCAATGGAATCGTCCTTTTTTGAGATGGTGACATCTTCAAAATATTTTACAGCATCATAAGCTGTAAACCCAAACATCCCATTATTTATAAATTTAAATGAGGTGTCTTTTTGGGTTTCAAATTGTTTTATAAATGTATCAATTTCGGACGTCACCATATCTGAAGTTACAGTTGTGGTGTTGACGGTTTGATCAGGATATGTTTTAGTAATCAAATTGGCGTCTACTTTGATAGATGCTATAGGATTGCAGCAAATGTAAGAGAAGCTGTTGTCATTGCCGTGATAGTCGCTGCTTTCTAACAGGATGCTATTCGGAAACTTATCTCTGATTTTTAGATACACACTCACTGGCGATATAGTATCAGCGAGTATTTTTTTGTAATGTGTTTTTAATTCAAATTTTTTCATAAAAAAAGGCTTGTCGTGATGACAAGCCTAGATATTTTGATTTAAACATACAGGGGTGTATCACGAGTTTTTTTTTCGAGAGTACCACCACCAAGTATTATTTAAAGAAAGGTTCATAATTTAGTTATTAAAAATCAAATGTAGCAACGATTTTTATGATTGCAAAATTAATTTAATAGTTTTTTAAAATTTTAAAGAAACCTTTAAATCAAACTCATTATAGATAGCTTTATCCTTTAATCCATCAAAAAAACTAGCAGATCCGTATTTGATTCCAAATTTAGTACGGTCTATTTGGAAGGTTGTTGTTGCAGTATCATCTGAAACGGTTAAATCAAAAGTGATTTTATTTGTGATTCCTTTGATCGTAAGGTCTCCAACAACAGCGTAGTTTGCTTCGTTTTTGCTAACCGATGTAAAAACTAAAGTTGCTTTTTGATGTTTTTTGACTCCAAAAAAATCATTTGCTTTTAAATGACCATCTAATTTATTTTTGTAATCCCCTTCAAGATCGGTGGTGTTGATAGAGGTCATATCCATTACAAAATTTCCTCCAGTCAATTGATCTCCATTGAATTCAAGCGTACCTTCACGAAGTGTAATCGTTCCTTCATGTTGTCCTGTTACTTTGTATCCGACCCAGTTAATAATACTTTGTTCAGTATCTACTTGTTTTTTTTCTGTGGCAGTAAATGCTGTAAGTGCTAAAACAAACAAAAGGGCAAATAATTTTGATATTGTATTTTTCATGACATTAATTAAGTTAATTTAAATGCAAATTACACATTTTTTTAATGGCACAATACTTTTAGGGTTGGTAATTTTCTGTTAAAACTTCCGAGAACCTTAAGATGATTTTGCTAACTTTGTAAAATGAAATATTTAGTTCTCTTGTTAATTTTTTTAAATCTGTCCTGTAAGTCCGATAAAAAAGCCCCAGTCATATTAGAGGTTCATGATTTTGCAGGGGTTGCTCCTTATTTAGAACTTGAAGGTTCAAAAACCTATGTAGTAAATTTTTGGGCAACATGGTGTGCACCCTGTGTAAAAGAATTGCCTCATTTTGAAACCCTTCAGGCCAACTATAAAGACTCTGTAGAAGTTATTTTAGTGAGTTTGGATTTCCCACATCAGTATGAAACAAAATTAAAACCATTTATTCAAAAGCATCATCTAAAATCCAAAGTAGTAGTTTTAGACGACCCTGATATGAATTCGTGGATTCCAAAAGTAAATCCACAATGGGATGGTGCAATCCCTGTGACACTTATTTACAATAAATCAAAGCGTATGTTTTATAGTCGTACCTTTACCTACCAAGAATTAGAAACTGAACTTAAAACTTTTTAATAACCCACAAAACCAAATTGTTATGAAAACTATTTTCTTTTTATTTCTATTATTTTTTACTGTTGCTTTTTCGCCGATTATTCATGATAAAGGATATGATATTGGTGATGTTGCAACCGATTTTAAATTAGAAAATATTGACGGTAATTTTGTCTCTCTTTCTGATTTTAAGCAGGCCAAAGGATTTATCGTTGTTTTTACTTGTAACACATGTCCGTATGCAGTAGCCTACGAAGTCCGTATTGAAGCCCTGAACAAAGAATATGCTCCAAAAGGGTATCCTGTCATTGCAATTATGCCTAATAACGTTCAATCAAAGCCCGGAGATTCCATGACAGCGATGCAAAAACGTGCGAAAGAAAAAGGGTTTACATTTCCGTATTTAATAGATGCCGATCAATCTATTTATCCTCAATATGGAGCAACCAAAACACCACATGTTTACATTTTAGAATCTACTGACAAAGGCCCTGTTGTACAGTATATTGGTGCGATTGACGATAATTATAAAGATGCAGCATTAGTGAAAATCAAATATGTTCAAAATGCTGTTGATGCTCTTTTAGAGGGTGTTACTTTTGAGACGCATAAAACCAAAGCTATTGGCTGTTCCATCAAGATTTAAGACTACCACAACAAACAAAAATCAATACTTTAAATTAATTTACTAAACATACACTATGTCAGATTTACCACAAAATGAATGGGCTTCACAATTAGAGGGCAATTCAAAATCAATAATTTTAGATGTGCGTACAGATGCAGAAGTAGAAGAGGGGATGATTCCAGACGCCATTCACTTGGATATTCATCAAGGTCAAGCCTTTATTTCGGCACTTGAAAAATTGGATAAAACAAACCATTACTACGTTTACTGTAGATCGGGTGCGAGAAGTGGGCAAGCATGTTCTATCATGCAACAATTAGGTTTTACAGCTGTTTATAATCTTTTAGGTGGGTTCAATGAGTGGGATGGTGCAACCGAAATTCCTCAATAATATGCGTTATTTTAAATTTGGATGTGTACTCTTAGTTTTACTTACTTTTTCTAATTGTAAGAATAATTCTTCTGAGGCTATAGAGCTAATTACGGCTGCCGAAATGAAGGAAATCTCTAAAATTGAAGGCATTCAGTTGGTCGATGTGCGCACTCCAAATGAGTATAATGAAGGGCACCTTCCAAATGCACTAAATATTGATTTTTTAGATAAAAATTTTGAGATAAATATCCAACAATTAGATAAAACCAAACCTGTCATTGTGTATTGCCAGCGTGGGAGTCGCAGTGCAAAATGTGCTTCACAGTTAATCGCCAATGGATTTGTGAAAATCTATGATTTAGATAATGGTTTTTCTAAATGGAAATCAAGTGGCTTAGAGGTTGAGAAATAAAATTTTTATCCCCACAAAGGATTCGGGTAGGCGCCTTGTTTGGTAAGGTCTGCTAAAGTTCTCACCGCTTCTTTTTTGTCATCGTAATAAGTAACGCCAAACCATGTGCTTTGAGCTTCAATCACTTCGACTTTAATATGTCCATTTTCCATCATTTCTTGAGTCACAAAAGGCAAGTATATTTCGTTTTTTTCGTGGTTGTCAACGTTTTCTAAAAATTTTGTAAAATAGGTTTCGATGTACTTAAAAATCGACGCATTACAAATCCAGAAATTCATAGAAACCGATGTATCAGCATCAAGAACTACTCCTGAATCTTCATCGATAATTTGATTGTCTTTCTCTGTAATTTTAGTGCGTTCTATTATAGAAGATAACTGGTGATTATTCACTTCACAGACACCTCTAGAGACGGATCCAAATTTTGAAAGTGTATTTTTAAGGTTGTAAGCAACCAAAGCAAACTTATCGGGAGTATCATTATTTTTGATAAATTTTGCGGCACCCTCAAAAGCATTTTGCCCATAATAATCATCGGCATTTATAATGACAAAACTTCCTTTGATGACTTTTCTTGCAGTCCAAACGGCATGAGCAGTACCCCATGGTTTTTCGCGTTTCGTATTTAGAGAAATTGCATCAGGAATGTCCTCAATTTCTTGAACTAAAACATCTAATTTTACATTGCTAGGAAGGCGCTCTGAAAGATGAGTTTCTAGGAATGATTTGTTAGCAGCTTTTGTAATGACTACAATATGGTTAAAATTATTTTTAAGGGCATCAAAAATACTGAATTCCATCAAAAATTCTTCTGCAGGACCTAAATCGTCAAATTGTTTTAGTTTTCCGTATCGGCTACCGCTTCCAGCGGCCATCAATAGTAAAGTCATTGTGATTTTTTTTGTTTGCTGCAAAAATATAATTTTTAAACTATAACTAAAACTTAATTTAGCAATTCAATTTTAATTTGGTTAAAAGCCAAATATTAATTGTAATTTTGAATCAAATTTAATCAATATTTTAACTTTTATTTTATGAATACAAAGCTATTAATTACGCTTTTGGTACCACTGTTTTTAGTACCGTTTTTAGTTGCTGCTCAAATCCCTGATTATTACTCCAGTGTTGGTTTTAATCAAAATGGAAATGCACTCAAACAAGATCTTTCTAACTTAATTATTGATACACACAACAATTTAATTCCTTATTCTTCTAGTTCAATAGACACCTGGGATGTTATTTATCAAAGTGATGCGGATGTTTCCATCTCAGGAAATGTGGTTTTAATTTATGGATATGATGATACTGATAATGTTACAAAAAATGATCGTACACGTGAGATTAGTTTACAACAAGTCGGGTCATCTTACATAGGGCGTTGGAATAGAGAGCACGTATTTGCGAAATCTCGAGCAAACCCCGATTTAGAAACGGATGACCCTGGTCCAGGAACAGATGTTCATAATTTGAGAGCAGCCGATGGTCAGATGAATCGTTACAGATGGAACTTTGTTTTTGGAAGTGGATCCGGTAATTCGATTCAAATTGATGATAATTTCTATCCTGGAGATGAATTTAAAGGAGATGTAGCCCGAATTATTATGTATATGTACTTACGCTACCCAACACAATGTGAGCCTGTCAATATAGGAGCCGGTGATACAACCTACGCTACCGATATGCCTGATATATTTTTGGAATGGAATGAAGAAGATCCTGTTTCTGATTTTGAACGCAACCGAAACGATGTTATTTTTTCTTATCAAGGCAATCGAAATCCGTTTATTGACAACCCCTATTTAGCAACTCTTATATGGAATGGTCCAATTTCAGAAGATTTATGGGGATTACTTTCTACACCAGATTTAGATTTTAAATCTGTATTTATTCATCCAACTATCGCTCAAGACTATGTGTATTTAGAAGGTTTAGAACTGTTTGATGGCTCTGTTAAAATATACAATCAGTTAGGTCAAGAACTAGAATATGAATTAGAAGGAAATAAAATAAATGTTTCTAGCTTGTCCAAAGGAATGTATTTAATTCATATTCAAGATAGAAATCAAACAAAATTATTTAAGTTTTTGGTGTATTGATTGCCTTAGATTTTTGTTAGTTTTCATTTCAATTGACCTCTTACTAATTTATGAGTTTTAAATAATCTTGTGGGTCAATATCTTTGGCGATGATCATTTTATTTTTATCTAATAAATAAAACACAGGGGTTTGTTCGATGTTGTATAGCGTTTGGTAATCTACATCTATTTGCGAATAATTTCCACTGACCTCTTTTGCAGGTGACACATGATTCCACGAGCTCAACTGATGAGTCTCAATGAATTTTTTCCATTCTGTGTTCACATCAGTGTTCATGTTTACAGCATAAATAGAAAGGTCTAAATTTTTCCATTCGTTTTTGTGTAAACGGTTAATTCTTGGAATCTCGGTCTGACAATGTCCGCAAGTGGGGTCCCAAAAAACAACGACAGTATAATTGGCGCTAGTGGTGTGTAAATAAAGTGGGTTACCATCCATAGAATTCATAAACAACTCCTTTGCTTTGGATCCTAGTTGATTATGCTCTAAATGTCGTGCTTTTGAGTTAAAAAGTTCCTTTTGAACCAAGGGAAGCCATTCGTATGTTTTGTTTTTAAAATACCTAGTGTATAAATTTAAAAATATACGATCGTGCCCCATTTGTTTCGGAGCTATGTATTGGTCCATAAAATACATGCTCATGTATTTAAACATATCGTTTTCAGTAGAATAGGCTTCATCTAAAATTTTGATAATATCATCTGAAATTGCGTCCACAGTTTTGGGAACAAAAAATTCAAAGTATTTAGAAAGTTTGGGTTCTAAAAAAGGACTTCTCAATAAACGACTGTCTTTGAAATCAATGCCTTTAAAATAATTGTTTTTTAAATAAGAAATAGAGTCCTTTTTAGTTGCTAATTTTTGATTTTTTGTAAGCGATGAAAAATCGTCTATTGGCTGCGTTAATTTAAATAAAAGAGCTAAAGTATTTGCGTGTGATTTAACATAGTTTCGTTTATAATTTTTAATTTCTTCTTCAATAATTTTAATTTTTTCTTGAACGAAAAACTTTTCTTTTTGGGCATCGATAGTTGTAGTGGATTGTTGTAACAATTGGATCTGCGTTTGTTTTGATTTCAAAAAATAATTAAAGTCCCTAAAGTCTATATTTAGTGGAGAATTATAAATTTTTGTTTTTGAAGGGTCTTTGGAGTTGGGCTCTATTTTGAATTGCTGAACATCATCCATTAGAAATTCAAATTCTATCTCTTTTGAATTATTTAGAAGCATGTAGATTCCGCTTACATAGTTATCGGTTTTCTTAAAAGTGAGTTTACCGGTACTATCTGCGGTCACAGTATCTAGAAGCGTTTGATACTTCCCGTAGTGGCTAGCGAGGTAAAAAGACTTGTTTTTGTAAGTATCTGATTGAAACTCCACAACACACCCGGGATCTTTAGTTGCTGTTGTATTGCAGTTAGTGAGGCTACAAAAAATTAAAAATTTCCAAAAAAACGAAATATTCATATTGTCATTTATTTAAAACAAAACTAAGAACTTTTAAGAATCAAAACGTAGTTTTAGCTAAATAATTGGTCTGAAGTTAATTTCATTACGCCAAGGATTTTAATAATTTTTATGGATTATAACACAAAATTTAGTAATTAGTTTTCTTCATTATTTCTGAAAACCACCAAAGTTGTTAACAATTTTTTTATATTTGTTCATAAAACCAATTGACTAATCTTTACTTATTTAAGATGAATAAAATAAATGTAATAAGACTTTTATTATTTACGACTACTCTTAGTGTATTTGCAAATACTCATGAGGCAGTTAAAAATAACTCTACAATAAACCAATTTGAGACTTCAGCTTTATCTGTTGCTCCTGTAATAACAACACAGCCAGAACCAACAGTCGAAGTGTGTCTTGGAGATGCAATAGCATTGTCTGTAGTAGCATCACCTGGAACAGGAGCTGTTAGTTACCAATGGCAAAAAGATGGTGTTGATATCGGTGCTGAAACAGCGGCTGATTTGAACATATCGGTCTCAACAGCAACTGATGGTGGCGTATACCAATGTATAGTTACGGATGATGATGGTTCTATAACATCTTCTACATCAACAGTTACCGTCAATAGCCTACCAACGATAGGTATTACTGGAAACCTCATAATATGTGAAGATCAAACAACGACTTTAACCGCTAGTGGAGCTTTAAAATACGATTGGGGTAGTGGTTTTACAAATGTAGCGGCATTTGATGTAACGCCATCTGCAACTTCAAACTATGTTGTCATTGGAGAGGATTCAAACGGCTGTGTAGCCTCTAATTCTGTTCAAGTTCAAGTGAGTCCATTACCAGCAGCATCAATAACGTCAAATGCATCTGTGTGTTCTGGGGCAGATGCTCAATTTATAATTACAGGAACTCCAAATGCAGTAGTAACCTATAAATTAAATTCAGGAGTTGATACAGATGCAACGTTGAATAATTCAGGAACTTTTAGTGTCACGATCCCAACGGCTTTATCAGATCAAACACTTAGCTTAATTAAAGTTGCTAATTCAACTTGTGAAACAATTTTATCAGCCTCTGAGACTGTGTTAGTCAACCCTATTCCTGCAATGCCCGCAGTTTCTAGCCCAATAACGTATTGCCAAGAGGACATTGCATTAGCTCTTTCCGCAACAGGAACGGATTTAAAATGGTATTTAGCTTCAACGAGCGGAGCACCATTATCTGATGCGCCCACTCCAGAAACTTCAAACCCTGGAGAATTTTTATATTATGTGAGCCAAACAATAAACGGATGTGAAAGTCCAAGAGCTGAAGTTAAAGTTCAAGTTAATGTCATTCCTTTAATTTCAATTTCTGGAAGTGATACGATTTGTCTTGGAGAATCTACAACCCTTAATGCAGCAGGAGCTATTTCTTATGTTTGGAGCCCAGGCGGTGAGACGACTTCAACAATAACGGTTTCTCCAACTTCCAATACAATATATTCCGTTACTGGAACCGATGCAGATGGTTGTTCCAGTTCTGAAACCCTAACAGTTATTGTAAACGCTGTGCCAACAGCTAGTTTAAGTGTTTCAGGTCCAATTTGCTCAGGAGATGATGCCCTATTTTCGATCACAGGTTCGGCAAATGCAACAGTGGTTTATTCAATTGATTCTGGTGCTGATCAGTCCGTGGTACTAGATAGTGGCGGTTTGGCTAGCATTTCAGAAACTAATCAAGTCTCCGATGTTGAAATGCGTCTTGTTTCGGTCAATAACGCGGAGTGTACGGTTGCACTGTCAGATTTGGAAACCATAACTGTGAATCCCAACGCTACTGCCCCTGCAGTAAACAGCCCTATCGAGTATTGCTTAAATGAAACGGCTACAGCGTTAACAGCAGCATTTAATACTGGAAATAGTTTAGTTTGGTATGATTTTGATGGAACACAGTTGCCCTCATCGCCTACTCCCCAAACTTCAAATGCAGAATCTCTCACTTATGAAGTGAGTCAAATTAATGCCTTCGGATGTGAGAGTCCACGTTCTCAAATTACAGTTATTGTAAAACCATTACCACAAGCACCTTCTGTAGTTGCGTCTGAAGTTAATTTGTGTTTAAATGAAGCTGCATCCCCTTTAGATACTTCAGGAATTTCGAATCCACGGTGGTATGATGCACCGACAGCAGGAAATTTTCTAGGAACTACACTGACCCCAGTCACAACTTCTCTTGCGACTACTGATTTTTACGTGAGTCAGACTATTGATGGTTGCGAAGGTTCACGTACACAAGTTGATGTGATTGTAAATTCAGTACCAAGTGCTCCAGCAGTACCATCTACTTCCGTTTTTTATTGTAAAAATGATACAGCAACTCCTTTAACAGCGATTACTTCAACAAGTGGAACTTTAAATTGGTATTTAGTTGCTTCTGGTGGTATTGGATCCCTAACTCCTCCTAGTATAGATACTAATGCAGTCGGAACAAACACCTATTATGTGAGTGAAACAAATAATTTAGGGTGTGAGAGTTTACGAACAGCAATCACAGTAACTATTGATGATATTCCTTCGACACCAACTGTTGGGATAGTCACAAATCCGAGCTGTTCATCCTCTACTGGAAGCGTAGAATTATCTAATTTGCCGGCAGGAAACTGGACAGTAACCAACATTACAAATGGCACAACCTATTCTAATTCTGGATCAAATCCATATACAGTAAGTGGTT
>Ga0209534_10000933_pt1 | contig 31844 bp, 29 predicted proteins | sample COG_07_FD_184751 | JGI IMG/M metagenome (GOLD analysis project Ga0209534, IMG submission 184751) | Pelagic Microbial community sample from North Sea - COGITO 998_met_07 (SPAdes) (version 2) | ecosystem: Environmental > Aquatic > Marine > Neritic zone/Coastal water | place: Helgoland, sampling...
ACCGTCTATATATAAATCTACATTTTGATTGAAAACTGAAACATTAATACACGTCCATCTTTGTAAAGGAATATTATTTAAAACTGCTATATTTTTTTTGCTCAATATATTACTATCTTCTATATTTTTCTTATAATCATCTAATGCCTTTAATGCTTCTTCCCTTAATTTAATAGTTCCTTTTGATTCTGCTGTTCCTTCATATGTATTCTTTGCTTCGGTAAGGCTATTTTTAAGATTATTATTATTTGGTGTTATGTCATGATCACTTTGGGCTTCTTCGAAAGCTAGTCTTGCTTGGTCATCTGCTTCTTTAGCTGCTTCGTGTACTTTCTTTAATCTCATAAATTCTCCTTCATTTTCATTAATCATACCAACGTCAGGTTTAAAACAGAATACTAAGTTATTTTTTCCAGTTTCCATATAAATACCCGGATTTCCATCAAGATAGTAATCTGAACCAGTTCTAGTTGATAATCCTCTCATTAAAACATTACCTAAATGGTTAGGGTTTTTACTAAAGTGTTTTAAATCAGATACATAAATCCATAAATTCAAGGAATATTCATTTCCTAAAGTAGATGCGGGAATTAGAGCAGGTTCTATAACTAATGGATTATTATCACAATCATGCATATAATCTAATAATTCTACTTCAAGATAATTTTGTATTTTATTCTGAGAAAAATTTTGATAATAAATATATACCATAAATACCACAAATACTATAAAAATAATACCAACCGCAATTAAAACTATAATTGCTTTAGTATCCATTTTAAAAAATGTACTTTTGGCATTATTAAATGTATTATTTATATTAAGGAAATCATTAATATTATTATTACTCATTTAATAATAATTTAGAAAAAAAAAATAAAAAAATTATGAAGGACTATTAATTGAATCATAAATTGATTCTTTAATTTCTTGATTTTTAAAATAAATATAATCTCTTAACATAGGATTAATACTAAAAAATTTCATATTTCTTAGATATAAAGCCTTTAATTCACTTGTTGATAATCTAAAAGGAGAATATTCAATTTTCCCTATATAACAATTAGCATTTTTATATGCTTCTCCTACTATAATTTTATTATTATTTAATATTGGAACATTATCTAATAATTGACTTTTTCTTAATTGTTTGTCTATATAAATATCAATTTCCCTTCCATTTATCGCAACAGCAATTTGTAACCATTTCTGCATTTTAATTCCTTTTACTATTATACTTTCTTCAGAATAATTTAAATCTAATGTTTCTTCTTTACTAGAACTACTATGAACTCCTAACCTTTTAATAGGAATTGTAATTATTAATTGATTTAAATTTGGTTTATATTTAATCTTAAATGAATATTGACCACTTTGTTTGTTGCTTTGCTGACTATTTTTAGTAGTTTCTCTTCTTATAATATTTTTAGGAGCATTGAAATTAGATAACCATAATTCGTTTCCATATACATTTTCGAAGTATATATATAAAACATAAGTTTCTATTAGATTATCATTTATTATTTCCTCAACAAGAATGGAAGATTCGTAATCATTAAAAAGAGGTAATATATCAGTTTGCGGTAAATCCTTTTTTTTCATTTGTTCTCTAAATAAATCTTCTGTTAAAACTACTATTTTTTGTGTGGTATTATGATATAAAACTAATATTATAATTAAAAGGAAAAGTATAAAACATATTACTACTGTAAATTGTCTAGTAAAATCGGGCGATAATAGCATAACTTATCTTATAATTAGATTTTTTTATTACATTAATCTTCCAAATAATAATCAGTTTTAACATTTTCATCACTTATTCCATGTTTATGTTCGGATTCATTTAATATATCGTGGTGATGGTCATGTACTACTTCAACATTATGTGTATGTTCTTCTGGTAAAATAACAGATTCAGTGTTTTGAATTACTGATTTTTCTGCTATAATATTTCTAATATTAACATAATTAATGGAGTGCGTATAATATTTAAAATCTGTTATAACACCATTTAATTTTAAATCGGCACCTTCCTCTTTTTTACCAGGACTAATATGTAATGGTCCAGAATTATATCTAGGTTCTCCAAATAAAGTTTGAGATGTATGTAAATTTCCGTTTATATATATTTCAACTAGTTTTTCATTAATGATTATTGCGATATGAAATTTTTCTTTAATGGGGACATTCTTTACATCGAAATATTCTCTATAATATGATAAATTATTAAATTCACCTTTTCCTATATCGCATTTATTTGTCTCATTTTCTTCTGGCGCGTGTGCTTCTTCAGTATAAATAATATCTTCTATATCTATTGGTTCAATATTATAATTTCGTAATTTACTAAAACTTGTTTCTTTATATGGATGTATCATTTCATTAATATATTGGTCATATTCTGTTTTTTTATTTTCACTTTGCGTGGTTACAACTATTCTTAAATCATTTATATATGGATGTAACCATACACCTGGATTTTGAGTAGGATATGTATTAATAATCTTTTCCCAACACGTTAATAATATATTTTCTTCTGGTCTTAATGCCTTAGATATAAATATATTAGTATCAGGTGTTCTACTATTTTTACTTTCACCATTTGTACATTTACTATTCGGTTTCTTTGCGTCTGGATTACTTTTTACTAAATCAATTAAATCTTTTTCTTTATCTAATTCTATAGTATAACAATTATTATTATTTATACCAAAATAATTTGCTTTACCTAAAGTATATCTATTACATTCAGCAAGAACATTATCCGGAACTATTTTTTCTCCTGTTTCTTTTTTCATTTCACCTATAATACTATTTATATCTGTAAAATCATAACACCCCTCTAAACTTTTATCTTCTTTATTTTCACCATTTTTAATATCCATTTTTTCTGCTATATTAATTAAATTTATGTCTTTGAGTGAATCTAAGTTTTTAGGTAATAATTCCGGATATTTTTCTCTTAAGTTATCTTGAGAACATATATTATCATATTCGTCATTATAATATCTCTCATTTTTATCTTTATTAGCTTTAACTTTTATGCTACTATTTCTAGCTACTTTTTCATCAACTTTATATACCATATTACAGTAATTCTTGTGTTCATTAATAAAATTCATACATTGTCCTTTGCTCATTCTAACTTCGCCTTCATCATTTGTAAATAAACCACAATTTGCGGCAGCGTGACTTAACATATCTTTTGCTTCACTATTTCCATTTTTTAAATCTAAATTATGTGCTTTACAAATAAGATGTACTCTTTTATTAAGGTGTGATTCTAAGTCTATTTTTCCACCTTTAATATAATCTTCTAACTCTTCTAAATTTTCATTACCCGTATAATTATCAAAACATTTACTTAATTCTTCCTCTGTATTATCTTCTCTATATGTCCCGCATTTAATATTAGGTTCATTTAATTCTTGACCTTTAACCATAATTGCTTTCCAATATCCAGTATCACAATAAAAATCATTCAATTCTAAGAAAAAAGCAAAAGAATATTTATTAATTGCCATAGGACATTCTAATGCTTTATTTTGTACTGGTTTATGTTTAACATCACCGTCAACTCTATATATTGTATAATCGTATTTGATTCTTTGAGATCCTGATTTATTATTTCTTTGTTTAATAATATATACTATATAAAAAATAATAAGACCTACGATACAAGCTAGTATGAACCACGTTATATTATCTTCCATAAAATGAGTTATGGCATATAAACCTTTATTTGTATTACTGGCATTTTTCCCTTTAAATAAAACATTTTTATTATTATTTGCTTTTACAAAGTAATTTTTAAATTGTTCCATATTACTTTATTATTATATATTAAAATTTATTATCAAAAAAAAATAATTATTAGATATTCATTTTTTCTTTGAATGTTTTGACTCCGTGACAATTTCTACATAATGCCTCTAAGTTATTTAGTTCATTATTTCCACCTCTATATAAAGCAATTATATGATCTACTTCATATGTATTGTCTAACATATTATTACAATGTGCACAACGCCACTTTTGATTAGAAGCAATGTATTTTTTTTTACTTTCACTAACATTTCTTTTAATTTTATTATTTGGTTTATGGATAAAATTTCTTTTATTATTATTCATTGAATTATTCATATTATTCATACCATTCATATTATTCATACCATTCATATTATTCATACCATTCATATTATTCATACCATTCATTGAATTATTTATTGAATTATTTATTGAATTATTTATTGAATTATTCATATTAGGAACATTATTGTAATATCCTTTATTTCTGTTTTGATTTTTAATATCAAAGTAAGAACCCATCATATCATTTATATTTTGGTGAACAGGTTTTTTATCAATATCTTTAAAATAAATAAGTAATTTCTTTACTAACTCTGGATTGAAGTATATTAAAATAAAGGGTATAAATAATGCGATAATTTTGCTATATTTGTAAAATCTTTCAAAAGCAATAAAAATTTTATTTTGGAAATATTCATTTACAATAAATATTAGTATTGGGACAAAGAGAATAAAAAAGAAGTTCATTTATTATTAAATGATATTTTTTATTTAAAAAAGACTTTTATAAATTTTATAAAATGAAAATAAGTCCTAAACAAGCAATTAATTTAGAAATAAAACTAAATAAAACTATTTATTCAAAAGAATGGATAGAATTGGGAGATATTTTATATAAATGGCGTATAGACCCTACTTATTATCAAATAGACCATCCATTATTTTTTAATATAACGAAAGAACAAATGGAATGGGTAACAAAAAATATTATAGTAGATAAAGAAGAATATCAGTTTTATCAATTATTAATATATTATTAATATTTACAAAAAATATAACATATTATCTGAAACATATAATATCTCTTAAAAGATTATCTGAAACATATAATATCTCTTAAAAGATTATCTGAAAAATAATTTTGAAATATTTCTTTTCTTATAGTAAGTGTAGTATATAAAACCTATAATAATACTTAATGCTATAATAAATACTATAATTTTCCCATTTTTATTATCATTAATAGGAATTTCCATTTTTTCAAGTAAGTTAGGAGTATATATTTTCCTATATTTTTCCTTAAAAGATTCATAACTCATTACATCTTTGTTTAATGAAATATTTACTTGGTTATGTAAATTAAATAACCATTGTACTAAACTTTCTTTATTATCTAAACTAATTGAAATTGGAAAATTATTAAGGTGTGTTCTATAGTGTTCGCGGCATTTTTCACAAGGTAAAATGTATTGAACAGATGAAAAAAAATCATTATATCTCCGTTTATCTTGATAGGTAGGATTATCTGAATATCCAAGTGTAATAGTATGTAATGTAAACCAAAAATAAGGTCCCCATATTTTATTGTCCATTATAATATAATATATGGAATGAAAAAAATAAAATTGAAATAAATTTATTTAAGTAAATTATTAAACTTTAGTATAAATGAGTAAACGTAAAAAATCCGGTGAATATCAAAACACCTTTTGTGGAAACTGTGGTAATTTAGGACATACCTATAAACGTTGTAATCTACCTATAACTAGTTGCGGAGTAATTCTATTTAAAAATAATGAAAATTTTATTGAGAAAGATAAATTGGATGATAGATATAGATATCTATTAATTCAAAGAAAGGATACTTTGGGATTTATAGAATTTTTAAGAGGAAAATATAAGGAATTGGATCATAAATATATTCAACAATTATTAGAAATGATGACTGTGTGCGAGATAGATAAATTGAAGAAACATACATTTGATGAACTATGGAATATTTTATGGTTTAATAGGAATATGAACCATTATAAGAATGAATATGAAGACTCCAAAAAGAAATTTCATAGAATAAAGGAAAGAAAAGAAAATTCTTTAGAAGAACTAATTATGAAATCTAATATTACTTATATAGAGAAAGATTGGGGATTTCCAAAAGGAAGAAGAAATCTAAGAGAAACGGATTATGATTGCGCACTTAGAGAATTTGAGGAAGAAACAGGTTATCAACGGGAAGAATATAATGTTTTAAAGAATATTGCTCCTATTGAGGAAGTTTTTTATGGTTCTAATGGTATTAAATACAAACATACCTATTATATCGGACAGAGTAATAAAGATATAGAGTTGAAAATTGACTTCGATAATTTTCATCAATGTACGGAAATTAGTAAGGTAGGGTGGTTTTCATTGTCAGAATCATTACAGAAAATAAGACATTATAATGAGGAAAAGAAAAAGGTTTTAAAGAAAGTTAATAAACTATTAAAGAATAATAATTGTTAAACTTTTTTTTGAAAAAAAAAGTTTTATCAAAAAAAAGTTTTATTTATTAGAAATCTTCGATTTCGTCAAAAAGTTTTATATGGATTAAAAACTTTTATATGGATAAATCAAAAGCGTTTTTTTGATCTAAACTTTTTTTTTGAAAAAAAGTTTTTTTATAATATATATATAAATGGCAACTAAGAAAAACAATATATTACAGTTAGAAGCAAATGAAAACAATATTAAAACAAGAATAAAGGATAAAAAGAAACAATATGGTAAGAAGTCTAAATCTTTTTATTATGATGAAGTGGACAAAATATTACAAAATGATAAATATATAAATAATAAATATACTAATAATTTTTCATTTAATAATGAAAATAGGGTAAAATTGGAAGCATTAAAAGAGTTAGTAAATAATTTAGAAAAGGATATAGATAATGACGGTTCCTATCCGGAATTATTTGATTTAGACCTAAGTCATAAATTATATCATAAGAAGGAATTTCATCAATATAAATTAAAAAAAACAAAAATTAATAATGGAAGTTTAGAGAAAGATATAAATAAATTATCAAAAAAAATGTGTAATCCTTCGGGGCCTCTTCTTTTATCTAATCCCCAGAAATTATTAAAAAATTACATATCTCCATATACTCCATATAACGGTTTATTAATATATCACGGCGTAGGTGTAGGTAAAACTTGTACAGCTGTAACAGTTGCGGAAGGTTTGAAGGAAATAATTAAAGGGAATAAGAAGAAGATTTATGTTTTGTTAAATCCTAGTATTGCTGAGAATTTTAAAAATGAGATTTTAAATAAATCCTTAATAGAAAAAAGTATTGAAGAAGCAAAGAAAAAATGTACTGGAGAAAGTTATTTTATGGATGGTATAATAAAAAAAGGTTTAACAAAAAAAAAGAATATGTCTAGGTTAGTAGATAATATATTAGGGGAGTATTATGAATTTTATGGTTATATGGGATTTGTTACTAAAGTAAATAGAATAATAAAAAATATTAAAAGTAAAAATCCAAAAGTTAAAAATCTTACTGAAATGAATAAACTTATAAAAAAAAGATTAAAGGAATATTTCTCAGATAGTATGATTATTATTGATGAAGCACATAATATTGCTTGTAAAACTATTGAAAGTGGGAAAAAAGAAGATAATCAAAGTATAAATATAAATGAAAATATAAATGTAAATGAAAATATAAATGTAAATGAAAATAAAAGTAAAAATGAAAATAAAAGTAAAAATGAAAATGAAAATAAAAATGAAAATGAAAATAAAAATGAAAATAAAAAGAAAGAACCAGAAAAATTAGTAGGGAAAATGTTCACTCCAGCAATAAAGAATGTTTTAAGAAATGCTGAAAATTTAAAGTTAGTATTATTGACAGCTACGCCTATGTATAATGAGGCTTTTGAGATTGTAGATTTATTAAATTTACTTTTATTAAATGACAAAATACCTTTAATTAAGCAAAGTGATATTTTTGACAAGGATAAAAATTTAAAATCTGGAGGTGAAATAGTATTAAGAAAAAAAATGAATGGTTATATTTCATATTTGAGGAGTGAAAATCCAATAAATTTTCCTTATAAAATATATCCTTTAAATTATAAAAAAAGATTTATTAGAGGTAGTTTATATCCCAAATACGATAAACATAATGAACCTCTGGGTGATGATATTATAAAACATTTACAAATTATAGGTTGTGAAATGAGAGGATTACAGTTAGAAGTATATAGGAAATATTATGAAGAAAGTAATTCTGGAGCATTTGATAGTGGAGCACAGATATGTAATATGGTATATGGTGATGAATTAGGATTACAAAAGGAAGATATGAGTAGTGCTTCTAATCATTATGGTTCAAGTGGATTTCATAAAGCAATTGATTTTAAGGATACTACAGAAATAAGTTGTAAAATTAACGAGAGTTATGAAGCAATGTTTGATTTAGATAATTTGGAGGGGATTTCTTGTAAAATCCATACTTTTATTTCGGGAATAATGAGAAGAATGCCCGACGGTATAATTTTTGTATATTCTCAATTTAAGTATATTGGTATCTATCCTCTTGCGATATTTTTAGAATTAATGGGTATATTTAATTATAGTGGAAAGAATATTTTAAAAAATAATAATGTGGAACCTAGAATGGAAAATGGAAAACCACTTAAATATTTAATGAAAACAGGTGATTCTAGTAAAGAATTTGATAATTACAAGAATAAAGATGAAGTCAATAATATGGATGGTGGTTTAGTTAAATTTATATTAGGAACTAGAGCAGCTTCTGAAGGTATAAGTATATATAATGTACGTGAAATTCATATTTTAGATCCGTGGTTTCATATGAATAGAATAGAGCAAATCAATGGTAGAGGTATTCGCAATTGTTCGCATAAATTTTTACCTTTGGAAAAGCGTAATGTAACTATTTATATGTATGCTGCTATAGAACCAAAAGAGACAAATAAGGAGACTAGTGATTTACGAATGTATAAAATTTCAGAGAAAAAAGCAATAAATATGGGGAAAATACAGAGAATTGTTAAATCTTCCGCCATCGATTGTTATTTAAACAAAGAAGGTAATAATTATATGGATGATACTTGGGATAAAAATATTAAAATAGTAGATTCTCGTGGTAATGAAATAGAATTTAATCTTGCGGATAAACCATTTACAGATATTTGTAATTACAACACTGGAAAAAAATGTGAAGCCATTAAATGTTTTAGTAAAGGTAATAAAGAAAAGAATTTAACAGACAAAATAGATGATACAACATATATTAAGGAATTTTCTATAAAGGATATAGAGCATTATCAACATTTAATTAAAAATTTATTTATAAATATTGGAAAAGAAGAGCAATATATGAAAGTTGTATTTAGATTAGAAGATATCAAAGATTATATAAAAGAAAATGATAAAATGGATATATATAAAAAAGACGAAATATTATATTTTTCTCTTGATGATTTAATAAAGCAGGAAATAGAAATCAAAGATATGTATAATAGACCTGGTAGAATAATCAATAAGAGAGATTATTATATTTTTCAACCAATAGATTTACCAGAAGATATTCCAATAGTTTATAGAAGATTGGAATATAAACATAAGATAAATAAGGTAGTATTGAAAAATTTGGTAATGAATAAAACAATTAAGAATAATGCTATAAAGAATAATGCTATAAAGAATAATGCTATAAAGAATAATGCTATAAAGAATAATGCTATAAAGAATAATGCTATAAAGAATAATGCTATAAAGAATAATGCTATAAAGAATAAAACAATTAAGAATGATGATATAAAGGGTAAAACTATTAAGATAAAAACTAATAAAAATGTAGATAGGGAATTAAATAATAGTATAAATTTATTTTGTAAGATTGGTTTAGAAACAGAAGATTATTTTTATAATGAAAATCAGGAAACTAAGAAGAAGAAGAATATAAAATTACATTTAGATTTCTTAGAGAAATCCGGTTTCTTAAAGGAAATAGTTATAATAGAATATCAATATGATAATTTATCTATGTCAGAAAAAGAAAATATTGTAAAATTCTTAATTACGAAGATTAATGACGTACCTTATAATTCCAAACTTCTTAAGGATTTAGTTGATTTAGTTGATTCTGGCAAAATAAATCCAATCGTAAAACATTTAAATGTTTCTTTAAAAGAATTATATGAAGATAGTATTGATATAATAGATGAAAAGTTAAATTATTTAATTAAATATTGTTTATATAATCATTTGGAATTTAATAGACAAGAAGGATATGAAATAAATATGAATATTGATTATTTAGGATATCGGATATATTCTTCTAAAACTATTAGTCGTAAAATAGAGAGCAAGTTGTTTTCTTATAAGTTATATAATAATAAATTTATAAATTCTTCCACACAGGATAGAATTATATTAGATACATATCACGAAAATTACAAATGGACTAAATATAGAAATAGAGATTTGGCCGATATGTATGGATTATATTTCTGTGATAGAATTAAATTTAAACTTGTAGATAATAGAGATACAAATTCCAATAATAGAAGAACATTAAAACCAGGTGTTGGATGTGAAAATAGTGCAACTACTAACAGGAAATTACTTATACCTTTAATGAAAACTTTAAAGGACGGTGATAGATTATTGGACGATGAGGCAAAACAAAAATATAAATGTTTGGTTATAGAATTATTTTTTAGATATAAAGAACATATGAGTCAAAAGGAAACACCAAAAGAAAAATTATATTTTTATAATCAAGGATTACATGGTGTAAATTATGAATAATTTATATCAAGGATTACATATAAATAATTCTATAAATAATAAATAAATAAAAAATTGATTGAATTATTATTATTTAAATTAAAATATTATAAATATTATAAATGAGTGACATTTTTACAGAGAGTATTTTATCAACAAATATTCAATTAAAACCAAATGAATATAACCAAAGTATAGACGATATTATTCTAGAAAAAATAAAAAGCAGAGTAGAAGGTAAATGTGATAAGAATGGTTATATTAAAGAAGATAGTGTAAGCATAATCAAAAGAAGTATAGGCAGTATATTACAGGCACAATTTAATGGTAATTGTACTTTTAAGATATGGTATAAAGTATTATGTTGTAATCCTACGGAGGGAATGATTATTAAATGTTCCGTTTTAAATCGTAATAAAATGGGTATTTTTTGTGAATTATACGACCATAAACCCTCTCCTCTTACTATAATTCTTGCGAAACAGCACCATTTGAGAGATAATAGATATGAGGATGTAAAGATAGGTTCTTGTGTTGACGTAGAAATCGTAGGTATAAAATTCGAATATAATGATACGCAAATATCATGTATTGGAAGGTTATATGATAGTAAAAGCGAAGATATACATGATAATGGAGAAGAGGAATATTATCAAGAAGAAGATGATGTAGAAGAAGAAATGGAACACGAAATAGAAATTCCAGATATTAAAGAAGATAAACCAAAATCTAAACCAAAAAGTTTAATAGATTTAATGACTTCTTCGGGTCAAGAAGAAGAAGATGAAGTTGGTAGTGGAAAGGCAGAAACAATGGGAAGTATGATAGACGAACCTATGGATGAAAATTTAGAGTTAAATCTGGAAGCAGTAGATTTAAATAATTCCGATTCTGAAGAAGAAAATGTATTAGATGACGAATTAGGTATGGATTTCGCAGGGGAAAAATTAGATTTAAATGAGGAGGCAGAAAAGAATACTGAATCCGTTCATTTAACGGAAGAACAGGAAAATATTGAAAAATTAACTAATAAAGTATATGATTTAGAAATTAAAAAGTGTGATAATGAAAAATGTATAAATTTAGTAAAACCTCCAACCGGTAGAAGATTAAAGAAGAGTTATATTACATATTATAACTATTCATTACTTAATAATATGTTTGTAGAATATTTCAAAAAGAATAATAAAAACCCTAGTAAAATTCTAATCAATAGTAATTATCAATATAAAGACGATATGAATAAGTTTATTAAGGGATATTTAAGTCATATGTCGATAGAAGAAACAGAAGAAATTACACACGTCGTTTAAATAATTTATTACAATATTACTTAATTCCAATTTTTTACTTTATTATAATATTTTTAGCATATCTTCTAATAACTTCTCTTTCTAATTCTCTTTCTTTTTCAATATCTAAAAATTGTTTCATATATTGAGTAGAGTTTCTGCTTATTTCTTTACATTTATCTAAGTTATTTTTACACCATTCATATTTTTCTTCTAAATTAGAATAATCATCTTTTAGAAGTATATAATGTATATTTGGAATTAATTTATCTTCCATAATCCAACTAAAATTCCTTGGTTTAGCCATTAATACTACACTATTTGAATATAACATCCATTTTAATCCACTCGCGAGTTCATTGCCTTCTACTGATATTAAAAATTTATATTGTAATTGCTTAGTAATGTCCAAAGCTTCTTTAATATATTTATTATTGATATTATTTCTAGTAATACCTACTGTTTCACAATTATTTATTACTTTATTTTGACAAAAACCTATATCAATACCTATATTATTCTTATTATAATATTTTTCTACAAGAGAATATCTATTTGCGGGTTTACTTCTTTTACCTGTGGTGCTACCTCTCCATAAAATGATATTTTTTTTTGTTTCAAATGGAATATCTGGATTTTTGTATAAGTAATCTACTAAGTTCATATGTCTGTGTCTTTTGAAATTAATTAATATATTGTTATTATTTTCTCTTCTTGTTTTACATAATAAAGGTAAATTTGTCGGATTATTATTATAGTCTCCTATTAAAAATAATATATTATTATGATTTTTCGTTTCTTTTAAGAGTTGTTTGAGGTACTTAGGATAAAAAGTGTAAATATATATATCATTTTTTTTTAATTCTTGTATACTTTTATTTTTTTCAAAATTACTTAGATTTAATAAAATTGTACTTTTATTTATAGGTATATCTTCTTTTTTTATTTCAATTTGTTTATCATAGAATTCTCCTAAATAATATTTTATTCTATTCATATATAAAAGTTATAAATAAAAGTTATAAATAAAATTTTTCTAATGTTTTTTCGAAAGCATAATTTATATATTGTATATCATTATAAATCTCAACATCTTCTAAATTATATATATCTTGTAAATCTTTATCTATTAAACATTTTAATTTATATCCTTTAGCGTAATTAATTGTAGAAGTTAATTTTTTTTTATAATAATTTGGATGGGAATTTTTAGAAATTAGAGGTAATATACAATAACCGTTTAAAAATTCTTTATGAAAATCAATAAAATTCAAATTATTTTTTAATATAATTTTTTCCTTGTATTTAATAAGAGATTGTGGTAGGTCACCCCTTCCTATAAGTTTTATTTTAAAATCATATTTGTAATTTTGACTTAATATTTTTTTTAATAAATCATAATTTCTTCTTTTCTGATTTAAATTACCTTGAATAATATAAACTGGAATTTTAGTTTTAATTTTATTAAAAGAAAAAGGAAGTATATCTGCTTCCAAAAATCTATTTGATAAAAAAGGTGTTAAAAATAATATATTTGGATTTTCTTTTAAGCTTGGTGTTAATTCATGTGCTATATATTTTTTATTTTTATTATCTTTATCTAAATATTTAAAATCTTTATTATAAACAGTACAGTTTATAAAATAATCATAATTAAATATTTTTTGAAATTTAATATTAGGATATTTGTTTTTTATATATTTTTTAAAAAAAGGGCAGTGATAAATCGACAAATATATATTTAATTTTTCAAATAAATCAATATTCAAAATATAATTACATTTGACTATAACAGATTCTATTATTTCGTAGTGTCCAGGATAATTATTGACAATAATTAATTTTTTCATATTATATAAATAATTATGATATATTAAAAAAAATATTTTTACTAATTTATAAAAAAGGAAATGATTTTAATAATTTTTCCAAATCTATTTTATTTCCTTCTCTATAAAACAATGAACTGTCGTATTGATTTAAATTTGTAATTTTTAAATATTCTCTTTTTTGCGAAGCAAAATAATCCATAAATTTAAAATCTCCTTCTAATAGTTTATATTGATCTAACCATAAATTAGGTATATCATAGGCATCCGAACATATTAAACCATGTAGCGAAGAACTTATAATTTCCTTACAAGAACATATATAATCAATAACATTCTGCCATTTATCTTTTGGATTAATTAAGTAATATTTAGTTATATCAATATTATTTATGTATTTCTTATAATTACTTTTGTGTGGAACAATACCAATTTTATTTTTTAAATTTTCAATTATATTTGGTTTATAAAATTTAGGTAGTAATAATGCAGGGTCACCATATATTTTAGGAACATATATATTTTTTTTATTCATTAAAATTTTTCTTGTAAGCGGACCTCTAACCGAACAAACATTTAGTTTAGTATATCTATGACCATTCTCTAAATTATTAGGTGTACGAATACCTGAACCAAATATATATGAATTATTTTTAGCACAGTGTATATAAGAACCTATACATAAAATATTTAATGATACATTTTCTGTATTAAATACTAACTCATACTTTTGATTACATATTATTTTTTTGGTAATAAATTTAGACAACTCATCACCAAAATTACCATTTACTGATTTATCTTTGAAATAAATTAAATTTACTTTCATATATTATATCTAATTATAAATTTATACATAAATATTCGTATATGTTCAAAATATAAGTAAAAGGATACTTCAACTTTTAATCGTAATTTATTTTTAGGATTTAATTCTTCTAAATTCATTAAAAATATTTTTTTATTTATTAATTTATTTTTATTTATTAACTCTTCTTTATCAATAATTATTTCTTTGTCATAAAATTCCCTAAATAATATTATAATCTTTCTTCTATATTCATTAATTACTTTTAAGAAAAAAGTTTTAGAATTATATAGTATATGGTTAAAACTAAAAAATTTAAAAATATAAAAAATATAAAAAGTATAAAAAATAATAAAAAAACTATAAAAAAAAATAAAAAGGTTAAACAAATCATTATAAAGAAAAAACTTATGACTGATGAAGAAATCAAAGACAAAGAAAGTGAATATTTTAGTAAAAAGTATTTTAAACATATTATAAAAAAGGATTTAGATGTTTATTATTTAAAAGACGGAAAGAAAGTATTATTGGCAAAATTCAGGAAAAAAGTGATACCTAAAAAACTGTGTAAGTTAGTGATTGATAATTTAAAAGAAGCGGCCAAAAAAGAACATGATAATCGTGGTCCAGCAGCAGGACCCATAGATTTCAAAAAAGTTCCACAATACGTTAAAAAAGAAAATGTCAAGGAACAAGGAAAATATAGAATTTACGGTTATTATTCAGATACAACACATAAATTAGTCAATAACTATATAGGAAATAAAGCACAAAGTAATATTATAGGTTATTTTGATAGACCAGATAGAAATACTAATACTATAAATCAACCTTGTCGTTTAACTGCCTTTAATGCGAATAAACCTGAAAAATTCAAAAATGTAATTCCTTATATTCGAGCAGCAGATAGAGTTTTTAAGGATTTAGTTCCGGCACATTATAAAAAACAATATCAACGAGCACAACAAACGAAATTTGTTATAGCAGATACTGCTTTCAGCACTTTAACTATTAATTATAATTGGAGAACTGGATTACATAAAGATTCTGGCGATTATATAGATGGTTTTGGTAATTTATTGGTATGTGAAGAAGGAAAATATGAAGGAGGATATACAGGGTTTCCACAATATGGCGTTTGTTTTGATGTAAGGGAAGGGGATTTTCTCGCAATGGACGTACACGAATCGCATTGTAATACGGAAATAAAAGGTAAGACAAAGGATTATACAAGATTATCAGTTGTATGTTATTTACGGAATAATATGATTAAATGTAAGTAAAAAAAATAATAAAAAAAAATATATTAATAATATAATGAAAAGTAGGAAAAATCTTAGGAATAAGAATATAAATTTCAAGATGACTAAAAAAAAAAATAGACATAGTTTGATAACAATGAAAAAAAATAAACATAGTTTGATAACAATGAAAAAAAATAAACATAGTTTGATAACAATGAAAAAAAATATACATAAAGGTGGCGGTATATTTAGAGAGAAAAAAAAAACAGCCAAAAAGAAATTAGAAAAATTTGCAAAATATATATATGAAATAGCTAAAATAATTGATAAAATTAATAATACTATAGATGGTAAAAATTTTATAGAAATGTTAGACGAATATATTAAAACCTATAGTAAAGGTAATTTTATGGGAGAATTTTATAAATTTAAATTTAAAGGGTTAATGCAAAGAACTCGTAGTGCTCCGGAAAAAATAGAAGAAGGACCATATCGGGATTATTTAAAATCCATAATAGAAAAAAGAGAAAAAGAATATATAGAAATACACAAAATTTATGAATATAATAAAAATATAATAAAATTATTGAATCCTAATTCAAAAGATAAAAATTATTTATTTTTTGCAACTTTAAAAGATGAAGAAATTAATAAAATAATTTTACTTACTCCCGTCAGCCAAACAAATGCAGTCAAATTAAAAACAGATATAGACGTCAAACCTTTTTTACCAAATTGGAAAAAACAAATTAAAAAAAACCACAAAAAAATAATACCTACACAATCATTTGAAGCCACAGAATTAGAAAGTATAAGTGTTGCTTATCATATTATATATAATTCTTTACTTCAATTCTTAATTGAAAAAATAAAGACGACAACAACTGATTATATTAAGATATTAGCCAAATTATATGAAAATATACAGAATATGCCTACCGGTCATTTGAAGAATAATTGTGATATTTGTACATATATATCTAGCAAACAAAATTTGGAGAAAACTATCGAAGATATTATAAAGTATATAATTTCAATACATAATAAAAATGAGGGAACTGTTCCTCAAATAAAATTTAAACATGATGAGAAAACACCTTTATCCAAGTGTCAAATATTTGTAGCTTTAAAAATTATAATAATAAAATTATATGTATATGCGGAAGTAACATACAGAAAGGACCCTAATAATTTTATTGGTAATAATTTGGAAGATAAATATTTAAGGTCTCTGCAGGATATCATAAATGCACAATTTAATTTATATAAACAAAATATATATAATGATGAAACTATCACACCAACAAAGTATTTCGGAATGAAAAAAGGAAAAGATGAAACACGTATTAAATTGCTACAAAACGTCTCTGATGATTTTAAGAAAGTATTATATAATGCTACAAATATAAAGTTAGAATGTAAGCATATTGGTTGTTCTTTAAAAAAAACTTCTGAATATGATTATTGTCCTATACATCTTTGTGAATATAACGATTGTAAAAAATCTGTTTATGTTAAATATCTACGTATAAAGTGTTGTAAAAAACATATGTGTAAAAAAGAAAATTGTAGAAACACAATATTTAAAGAAAACGCATTGTTCGGAGGAGATTATTGTTATGATCATATATGTAAAGCCATAAAATGTTTTAAAGAAAAAAAAGAAGACGGAAATTATTGTAATGATCATACGTGTTTGGGACTCATAAAAATTGATGTTAATACGCATGTCCAATGTAAAAATATGAGAATTGTCACTGAAGGTAAGTTTGGAATAGGAATATCTTACAAAAAATATTGTAACAAGCATATGTGTAATACAAAAGACTGTGTTAAAAATGATTTATATCTTACTGACATAAACTATGATGATGATACATTTAAGTATTATTGCGACGAACACAAAACAGTATATATATTAGAAAAAAATAATAAAAAAGATTACACAAGTACAAATTATTATGAGTTGGAGGGAAATCAAAATCAAAATAATATAATAAATTTAATTAATGAAACAGACTATGTAAAAAAAAAAAAAAAAGAAGCAGCAGCACCAGCAAGAGCACCAGCAAGAGCAGCAGCACCAGCACAAAAAGAAATAGAACACCCCCTCTTTATATTTACTTTTGAAGATTTTGAAGCAAAAGAAATAATAGGATTTTTTATAACTATATTAGAAAAAAAATGTATTATTACAGACGTAACAAAAGGTTCAGTAGCATATACAAAAGGTATACAAAAATATGATGAAATTGTTAAAATTAATAATGACGTAATAAAAGGCAAAAAACACCAAGATATTGTAGATTTGATTAACCAATATAAAATAACCGCGTTAACTATTAAAATTATAAGAAATAGTAACGCTGAATCCATATATAGAAATAAGGTAGCAGCAGCAGTAGAAGCAGCAGAAGAAGAAGAAGAAGACGAAGACGAAGACGAAGCACCACCACCAACACCAGCAAGAGCAGCACCACCAACACCAGCAAGAGCAGCACCACCACCACCAGTAGCAGCACCAGCAGCAGGAACCGAAGCAGCAAGAATCGCAGATGAAGAAGCAGTGAAAGCCGCGGAAGAGAAAGCAGCTGCCGATGCAGAAGCAATGGAGAAGGAAGCCGCAGCAGCAGCAGCAGCAGCAGCAGTGAAAGCCGCGGAAGAGAAAGCAGCTGCCGACGCAGAAGCAATGGAGAAGGAAGCCGCATCGGCGGCAGCAGTGAAAGCCGCGGAAGAGAAAGCAGCTGCCGACGCAGAAGCAATGGAGAAGGAAGCCGCAGCGGCGGCAGCAGTGAAAGCCGCGGAAGAGAAAGCAGCTGCCGACGCAGCAGCAGCGCCAGAACCAGCAGCAGCAGAAGCAGCAGAAGCAACAGCAGCAGAAGAAAAAATAATAAAAGAATTTAAAACAATATCAGAAAACATATTTAAAAAGAAAATATTTAATGAGAAAATATTTAATGAGAAAATACTAACTGACTTATTTAATAGATACGACACAAAAAATAATATATCACACAAATTAGGCATATATATAAAAATATACAAAATTATATATTGTATTTTAAAGAGTATAAAAAAACATAACAATGTTCCAAAAAGCCTAAAAAGCCTAAATGATATTGTGGACGATTACGAGCGTTTCGATGAAGACAAAGATATATATAAAGAATTACGAAGTATTATAGATAATTTAAACATTATGTGGGCACAAATATTAAGTTTTCGGCTAATAGAAAAAAATGCTAAACAAAATATTGAACAAAATGCTAAACAAAATATTGAACAAAAAATAAATTTGTATATTATTGAAGTAAATAAAATAGGAATAATAATAGTTAATTTAATTTTAAAAACCACAGATTTAGAAATAATAGTAGTTGATAAAATTTTAAATAAATTAGGAGAAATAATTAAGGATTCAGTAACAAAAGAAATAATTAAGGATTCAGTAACAAAAGAAATAATTAAGGATTCAGTAACAAAAGAAATAATTAAGGATTCAGTAACAAACAATTTTATTGATAAGTTACAATCAATATACTGGACTAATAAACGAAATAAACTAAATAATAAAAAAATATTAAGCAAACTTGATACCAATAAAGCTTGGAATCAAACTCTCGAAGACGTACAAACAGCAGTAGCAAAAGCAGTAGAAGAAGTAAAACCAGAAGCAATAGAAGCCGCAAAAGCAGAACTAGCAGCAGCAGCAGCAGCAACAGCAGAAGCAGAAGCAGAAGCAGAAGCAGAAGCAGAAGCAGAAGCAGAAGCAGAAGCAGAAGCAGCAGCAGAAGCAGCAGCAGCAACATTAGCAAAACAAGCACCAGCAGCAGCAGTAACAGCAGAAGCAAAAGAAAGTATAATTTTTGGATTTGGAGATAATATAACTGTTGGTGGAGATAATATACCTGTTGGTGGAGGTAAAAAATCAAAAAAGAGGCGGAAAACACATAAAAAAAATAAAAAAACTAAAAAAAATATAAAAACTAAAAAAAATATAAAAACTAAAAGAAATATAAAAAATAAAAAAATCAAAAAATCAAAAAAAATAACAAATAAACATAAAAAAATAACAAAAAAGAATAAAAAATAATTATTATTTACTTCTTTTTATACTAAAACCACTAACTATATCAGTTTTTTACATAAAATATTTTTCTATTATACATTTATATGTCTATTAGAAATCTATTAAAACCAGACATTTCTATTATAGGTTCTGGTATTATTGGTAATTCCATTGCTCTAAGTTTACAAAGAAAAGGTTTTCAAGTCCAAGTATTTGATAAAAACCAATCTACTGGTTTCGGTACCACTTCCTATTCCAGTGGTATTTGCCGTATGTATTATTCCCTACCAGTTTCTGCTAAGTTTGCCTGGGAAGGATATCACCGTTTCCTAAATTGGCGTGATTCGTTAGGATTAAGTAAAAAATACGATGTCGCAGAATTAAATGAATGTGGAGCAATGATATTAAAAAGTGATATTTCCAAAGACTTTATTAACCATACAAGTAATATAATGCGTCAAATAGGTGTCCCAGTTCAAGATTTAGATTTAATTGAAACCCATAAAAAAGTGAGTAAGTTAGGTATGGACGTTTATAATAACTATTACCCACTTAATATTAATGATAATGATTTCGGTATACCTAAAACCCGAAATGATTTAGTCGGTTCCATTTTTATGGAGAAAAGTGGATATGTTAGTAATCCGCAACTCGCTGCCACTAATCTATACCAAGCGGCCAAACAAGAAGGTGTCTCTTTTAACTTCAATTCCAATGTAAATGATATTATAGTAGAAAATGAAATAGTTAAAGGTATCCATTTAGATAATAATGTTTTCATTGATTCCCCTATAGTCATTAATGCCACTGGTCCTTATTCCAGTAAAATAAATGATTTAGCATATAAAGATAGTGATATGGAAAGTGATATTAATATTAAATGCCGACCAATGAGAATCGAAGTTGCGTATACAAATAATTTAAAGGATATGGAAACTACAAATTTAGAAGAAGTTAATATGAAAAGAGACGGTTTAGTGGTAATAGATTTAGACAATGGAATTTATTTTAGACCTGATTTAGATAATAATTTTTTAATAGGTTCCACAGAAGCAAAATGCGATAAAGTAATATGGGCAGATAATTTAGACAACTTAGACGACGGTTTAACTGACCAATGGACGAATCAAATGTATAGAGCAGCATTACGAATACCTAATTTACCTATACCAAGTGGAACAAATAAGAAATTCGTAGTATCTACTTATGATGTAAGTGATGATTGGACACCGATATATGATAAGAGTAATATAGGGGGATATTATATGGCGATGGGAAGTAGTGGTAATCAATTTAAAAATGCGGGAGCAATAGGTCCAATGTTTGCGGATTTAGTGGAATCGGTTGAAAATGGACATTTACATGACGAAAATCCGGTTAAACATAAATTGGAATATATAAATGAAGAAATAGATTTAGGGACTTTTTCCAGATTAAGACAACCTTTAGATACTACTGCTAATGTTTTCGGATAAAAAACAAAAAAATTATTTTTTTTTGTTTCAAGGTTTATATGTCTATTGTTTTATGCTAAAACTTATTCAGCTTCAGTAGTGTGGAAAACAATAGTGTTTGCCAGCTCCGCAAGAATTTCGTTGAACTCTTGTCGTGCGACATCTACCTCAGACCCCGACAGCGCATCCTTGAACGCTTGTGAATCGGAGCAGCAATCTGATAGAGTGTTGTATACTCCCACGGTAATACCGTTTACTTTCGTAATGACTGCTTGGTGGTCACTAACCCAGTCTTCTGCTGGTGTGTCAGTGAGTAGTGGAAGAACTAGAACCTCTCCGTCCTTTGGAGTAGGGTAAAGTTTGCTTTCCATTGTAATAGTATCGACTGTCTTAATAAACACGTGGTCCGTGTTGTATTGTCTCGGTCCTGCTTTTCCTAGCGGTGCTTGTGGGTTAATACCACTGTTAGCACTGCGTTCCTTAACAGCAACGTCGTCGAGACTGTATGTACTTACACGCATAAAACCGTGTGTAAGGTTAAAGTCGTGGTCTTCTCCCCCGTCTATAACGGGGTAAGTACTTAGGTCTGTTTCCTTAAGTCCGAAGTGTCCAATACCTTCTTCGAAGACGGGAGCGTTGAAATCACCCATCAGCATAACATTTCCTTCGAAACTGTTAATAACTGACTTAATGAAAGCATATTCCGGTCCATTCTTCGTAAAGTCTTTCTTGGTACCAATACTCTTGAGGTGGACACAAATAATGTGGTATCCATTCTCAAAAAGTCCCGAACCTTCTGGTCCTTGAACGTGAAGAACTCCAAACCTGTCTTGGTATTTCTCGTAGTCTTTTGTATCCTTTTTAGCTTCCGTCATGTAAGCAAACACCTCTTCGGGTGTTAGCTCAGATACTTGGTAAGTCGAAGGATAGTAAAACTTCTTAGACATGTTTCCTTTGTGAACACTCTCATCAAATGTGTGAAAACTTAGTCCTTCAATGTCCGTGATTGCTGATTGGTCGTGTTCTGGACAGAATACAACACCGGATTTAATAACTTGAGAAAGGAAGTTCTTCATACGAAGTCGCTTCACAGTCTTAAGGTAAGAAATCGCACTTGTTGATAGGTCCGAACGCTTATCAGCAATCATAAATCCACCCAGTTCTCCCATAAGAAAATTCGCAATGATTCCCTTAAGGTATGCTCCAAGTGTTTTATCATTCTTTTCAATTAGGCTGACTGATAGAATATCGTCAACCTTTGATTTGTAGAATGTTTTTTTCTGGGTATCGTCCATTTCTTGTGAAACAGTTGCTTCCCAAGAATCACTATGTGAACCTTCTACTAGCTTATCAGTATCGATATACTTGATAAGGTAGTCTACCATTTTGTCCTTAATCTCGTCAAGGTCACAAAGCAGAAGTGCTGCAGTAAGTTGTTCTTTATTCAATGAACCCAGTTTTTCAAGGAATTCCTCCCTTGATTTAACATTTTTAAAATCGTCTTGCGAACAAAAGTTCGAAGTGATAATATACTTAATATATGTCATAAATGATCCCATTGTAAATGTTTGTAATTATCTTTACTAGATTTTTAATATTCAATTTTTTTTATAAAAAATATTATTTTTCAAGACCACAAATTAAACAAATATAAGACACATTATCATAATGGTGAAATCTACCTTTGTCTTCCCAATTATGGTTACAATTATTAAATAATGTTTCATTAATTTTAGTTTTTTGTTGTTCTAAATTACTTAATTTTTGTCTGGTATTAATAATTTCAGATTGTAAATCTGTTTTTTGTTTAATTAAATATTTGATTTGTATAGAATTCATTTATTATAATAATTTTATATAAATATTTACAATTTTTAATTAAATTTATATAAATTTTTGGATAGAAATTTGAAAACAACTAAACTAATTTTATAGTCCATAGTTAGTCTTATACTAACTTTTATATTATCTGGAAATGTTTCTATATATTCATAATATTCTTTATCTCCGAATTTATTATAAATTAGTTTTTCTTTATCTTCAAATGTTGTTTCTAAATTAACTATATATTCTGTTGGATTATTTCTTTTTTCCCGGTATATAAAAAGTTGTATTCCATTGGAATAGAATGGTTTGGTTTTGAAAAAAATAAATACTTCTTTATGGTGAACTTTGAATGTCTCTATATTAAAAGTGTGTTTTTTATCATAGTCATCAAGAATATAACATTTAGTATTTGATTTTAGGGAATTACCCATATTGATATATTTTTTGATAATGTTTAAGTAAAAGTAAGTTTAATAAATAACTTAAAAATATAATAAACATACTATAGAATATGAATAATAATCCGTCAATTCTTTGGGCTCAAGACAGAGCTAATCTGTTTATTACTATTGAAGTAAATAATTTTAAAAACCAGGATATAACATTTAATACTAATAATGTTAGATTAGTTGGAGCTAGTGGAAATATAGAATATGATATAGTAATAGATTTTAATAGTGATATAGTAAATGAAAAAAGTAATTGGATAATAAAACAGAATTGTATTGAATTAGTTGTAATGAAAGGAAAACAATTATTCTGGCACAAACTTACCAAAAATAAACAGAATAATATTAGAATAGATTGGCAAAAATGGAAAGACGAAGATGATGATGAAGACGATTTATTACAAGATTTTTCTTCTTTTCAAAAACAATTACCAGAAGAATTTATGAATCAAAACTTTGAAGATATGTTACCGGAAGATTTGGATAATTTAGAAGAATCCGAAGAATCTGAAGAATTAAATGAAGATTTAGTTTTAGAAGAAATAAGTAATTTGAAAACAGAAGAATTAGAGGAAGAAGATTTAGTTTTAGAAGAAGATACAAATGACGGAGATATTGATACAGATATTGATACAGATATAGTATTAGAGAATAATGATATATATACAGAAAAAACAAGTATAGAAAGTTTAAATGCCGAAGAATTAAAAGAAAATGATAACGAAATTATTTTAGAATAATTTTTTTTATATTTTTATATTTTTATATTTTTATATTTTTATATTTTTATATTTTTATATTTTTATATTTTATATTTTATATTTTTATATTTTTATATTTTTTTTACTGCGTTTATAGTATATAGATATAATGGATATACAGGTAAAAGAAACTTACATTAAAAAGGATAAAAAGGATAATAAGAATATCAAGGTATTCCTTTTATTTAAAGAAAGTAATTTGGAAGTTAATCTTAAAAAATATGATATTAAATGCCCAAAAAGTGTTTACGAAGATTTTAATGGTAAAAAGAAGGAGATAATACAATTTTATAATGGTAATGAGATTGTAGTATTATTAGGTTTAGGTGAAAAGGCAAAAATAAATATAGATAAATTAGGTAAAATTATAACTCATTTAGGGTTTTTAATAAATCATATAGATAAAGAGAGAATAATATATTATTTAGCAGTAGGGGGATTGGAGTTTTTAAAAGACCAGATATTTTTATTATTGGCAACTCATTATGACCAAAAAAACTTTTTAGAAAAAAGTTTATATAAAAAAAATAACTTGACGGAATCTACTGAATCTTTGATTTCTAATCAAGAAAAAAGTTTAGATCAAAAAAATAACTTGACTAATAAAAAAACTAATAAAAAAACTAATAAAAAAAGTAATAAAAAAACTAATAAAAAAACTAATAAAAAAGGTAATAAAAAAAGTAATAAAAAAAGTAATAAAAATAGTAATAAAAACGGTTTATTAAAACCTGGGATTTTTGATATAAACTTTTTTCAAAAAAGTTTAGTGTTTGTTTCTGAAAACCATATCAAGAAGTTAAATGAATGTATAATTTTATCTGGTTCAGTTAATTTAGTAAAAGATTTAGGGAACTTGCCAGGAAATATTTTAACTCCTCCTAAGTTTGTAAAAATAATAACTAATTTAGGTAAAATATCTGGATTTAATGTTACTGTATTCGGACATAAAACACTAAGAAAAATGGGTATGAATACTTTATTATCTGTATCACAGGGTAGTAGATATAGTGGTTATTTAGTTAAAATCCAACCTAAAAAGTGTTTAACTATATCAAAAAAGGAAAAACCTATTGTTTTAGTAGGCAAGGGTATAACATTTGATAGCGGAGGAACATCATTAAAGAGACCGCGAGATATGATAGATATGAAAACCGATATGTTAGGTGCCGCAACTATTTTAGGAGCAATAAATCATTTAAGTAAAATGGGTTCTAATAAGAATGTAATAGGTTTACTAGCAATTGCTGAAAATATGCCTGGGAAATTTGCTTCCAGACCTGGAGATATAGTAAAATCTTATTCTGGTAAAACGGTAGAAATAGTAGATACAGACGCAGAGGGAAGATTAGTTATGGCGGATGCTATTGCTTACGCGCATACATTCAAACCTAAGTTAATTATGGATATTGCGGGATTAACGGGGGCTCAAGCAAATTTAAGCGAGGGTTTATTTGCTTCAATAATGGGAAATAATAGAAATAAAAATAGTGAATTAATTAAAATGGGCGAAAAAGTAAATGAGAGATTAGTAGAATTACCTATATATCCGGAAAATGTGGAACAGACTGAATCGGAAATAGCAGATTTTAAGAATTATAATTATAAATATAAAAATGGTATTATATACGCAGGGGCGTTTTTATCTAATTTTGTAGAAGAAGGGCAAGATTGGATACATATGGATATAGCCGGACCAGAAAAAATTAAAGATACTTCTACTGGTTTTGGTGTTAGATTATTAGTTGATTATTTATAAAAGAATTTTTATTACTTAAATTATTATTCTTTTTTAACTTCTAAAAATTCTTTTATACTAAGTTCTCCCGAATTATTTCTATCTAATTTTTTAAAATGAGATTTAATTTTTATTTCAGAATTAATTGATTTTTTTTTATTTTTATTTTTATTTTTTTTTTATAGTATTTCGAAAATTTCATTATAAGATATTTTTCCATTTCCGTCTTTATCAGCTTCAATAAAATATTTATATTTATTTAATTTAAATAATATTTGAGGGAAAATAAATATATTTTCTATAAATTTAAAAATATTATTTTTTTTTGTAATTTCTTTAAGCATAAATTTTGAAGGTAACCATAATAATATACAATTTATTATAAATATTGACAAACCAGTAATTATGGAATTTTTTTTAAAATCTTTATTTTCTATACTATTTTTTTTAAGTGAAAGTGCTAAACCAATATTCGCAATTGGAGGAATTAAAGCAGTCGCAATACCAATAGCAACTAACTTAATCCCTGAATTATGTAATAAAGCAATAGGAAGAGCAACACCACATAATAACGCAATAAAAACCATATAAATGGCATTAATTGGATTCGCTCTTTCTTTCATTTCATTAGTAGGCCAATCTTTAGTGAGTTTTTCATCAGTAAATGGGTTTTTAATTTTTTGAAATATTTTTCCGAATGTATAAGATATTAAGAGAGTTAATAATAATACCATACATACTTGTAAAAACCATTTTTTATATTTAATATCTAATTTGTAATGTTGTTGTGTAAGAAAAGTATAAATAATATTTTTTGTAATTAATGCTCCTATAGGACTTAGTAACATAGAACCTAATATTGTAGTTGCTGAATTTGTAGCAAGACCTATACTCGCCAACCCGGATGATATTAATCCCATAAGAAAAGCATTATTATGGTGAGATTCAACTAATGATTGTTTAAGTAATTCTAGTTTTTGTTTATCATACATTTATATATATATATAATAATTAATATTTAAAAATATAAAATATTATCAAATAATATGAATTATAAAGACAACGTTATTTCAAAAAAAAAAAATGTAGACAATGTAAAAAATGTAGACAATGTAAAAAATGTAGACAATGTAAAAAATGTAGACAATGTAAAAAATGTAGACAATGTAAAAAATGTAGACAATGTAGAAAATATTCAAAATGTAGAAAATAAAGATACTAAAAAAACACAAGAAAAGGGGGGGAAATTATATTCAGAAGAGTATTATGAATTAAAATGGTTAGTCCCTTAACTATAATGTGGTTTATTTTGTAAACAATATGTTAGCATATCTTCTAAATGTTTACAACTATTTATATCATTATTTATATTAATATCATTTTGGTATTTTAGACAATCTATATATTTTTCACTAATACCTAAACAAATATCTGACTGATATTTATTTTTTGTCAAACCCTCATTTTGTATATTACCCTCATTTTGTATATTACCCTCATTTTGTATATTACCCTCATTTTGTATATTACCCTCATTTTGTATATTACCCTCATTTTGTATATTACCCTCATTTTGTATATTACCAAATATACCATTAAAAATCGCATTTCCAGCAGCGGCACCTGCTCCTATTCCCACACCACTCATTATATTATCTTTCATTGTTGGTTGTTTGTTTACGGTAGGTTGTTTGTTTACGGTAGGTTGTTTGTTTACGGTAGATTGTTTGTTTATAGTAGGTTTTTTATTATTTTTCCTATTCGACGTATAAGAGCGTCTTGGTTTATTAACAAACGGCATTTTATATATATAAATAATATTTTTATTTTTTATATCATATTATTTTATATCTTAGTAAATAGTATATGGATATTCGGCGTATAAAGGTAGAAGACGAATACAAATACATAAATAGAAAAACCAAGAAAAGAGTTAATAAAAGAATATTAAATAGAATAAAATCATTAAGAATACCACCAAGTTATAAAAAAATTAGAATCAGTAATAATGCAAAAGATAAAGTCCAAGCAATAGGAGTAGATGAGTTAGGAAGAAAACAATATACTTATAATCCTAAATTTGTTGAGGAACAACAAGAAATGAAATTCCGGGATTTAATTCAATTTGGTAAAAAAATTAAAAGAATAAGAAAGGATTATAGAAGTATTATTGATAGTAATTTACCAATTCATAATAAAAATAAAATTATTTCTATAGTATTATATCTCCTAGACCAATGTAAATTTAGAATAGGATCCGAAGAATATAAAAAGAAATATAATACTTATGGAGCAACAACTATAAATACCAATCATATTTTATTTAAGGAAAATGAGGTTGAAATAAAATTTGTAGGAAAAAAAAGTGTAGAAAATACTAGTACTATTAAGAATGAATTGATAATAAAAATATTAGAGAAATTATGTAGTAGAAATAAAGGAAAAGAGTATTTATTTTATTATATAGATGAAAAAAATGAGAATAATAATATAACTGCTGGACAAATTACTAATTATTTAAAGAAATATAGTAAACATTTAAGTCCTAAAATGTTTAGGACGTGGAATGGAAATAGTGTTCTTATAAAATATCTAATTTCTAAGGGTGTTCCTGTGAATGAAAAAGAAATCAAGAAAAATTTGAGAGAAGCAATTAAAAAAGTAGCGTTTGAATTACACAATACTGTTTCCGTTAGTAAAAAAAGTTATTGTAATTCAGAAATTTATACTACATACCAAAATGAAAATTACAAATTCTTTGAATTTATTGATTTGAATAGAAAAGATAATGGCGATAAGAAAGGAACAGACCGAATATTAAGTTTATTTTTAATTAAGTATTATAAGGATAAGTAAAGTAAATAAAATTATATAAATTAAATAAATAAAATTATATAAATTAAATAAATAAAATTATATAAATTAAATAAATTATATTAGTAAATCTTTTAGAACAAAACCTGCCAGTAGAAACCAAGCGTCATTACTCACTTTATCTTTTCCTTCAGATGGTTTCCCTATTAAATTAGAAATAATTGGAACTTTTGTTAACATATCTTTATTTTTTTTAATAAATTCAATAATAAAATATCCTAAAACAAATGTAAAAGCAGCGTTAATTAATCCCATTTATATTATTATAGATATTTTTTTATTATATATTTTTTTATATAAAAATTGTAATCGTGTATTTCATAAAGTGCTTATCAAAGTGGTTAAATAATTGTCCTATAGGATAATACAAACTAATTATAAAGATGAACTTATTTTAAAAATGGATAATCATAATATTAGAAGTGAAATATTTGATAATATAATTCCTAATTATATTTTACCTATTGAATAAAACAATTAATTAAAATATAAAAAGTAAATATTAACTTTAATTATAAATTAAATATAAAAATTATATTTAGATATGGATTTTAAGACTTCTTTAGAAAATAATAATAATATAGAAATTACCAAATGGGTAATAACGGGAATAGACCTAAATAAAATAATAGAGTATAAATATCCTATTTTTTATTTGATTAAAAAAAATAATATTGAAATGATTGAATTATTTTTCAAATATGGAGCTTATGTAAATTCCTATTCTTGTGAATGTTATCAAACACCTATAATGTACGCTGCTGAATTACAAAATGATAAAATAATACAATTATTAATATCTTATGGAGCAAATATAAGTTTTGTAGGGAATGAAGGTTATAAAGAAGATTTTAGTAATAGTGTTTCACATTTTAATTTGAATACTAGTTTAGTTTATTGGTATTATAATTGGAATCCATTTTTTTCTGCTTATGATTGTGGAAACGTGAATGCGGTTAAATATGTATTAAGAGAAGGATTATTTAAAATGAAAGAAGAATATTCAAATTATTTTACAAATAATTTAGGTGTAGACGAAAGAATGTTTAAAAAAAGAAATGAAATTAAAAATATTTTAATTGAATCAATGAAAAAATGGACACCTAAAAGACATTATTTATTTCATAAAAATATTAGAAATAATATTTCTATATTATTTCATTTAAGACAAAAATTAATGATTATAGATATAACATTACCTATAGAATTATGGTGGAAAATATGTAATATTATTAGTATTTAGTTGATTTCTTATTACTAGATTTTTTCACTGATTTCTTAGGTGATTTATTATTACTAGATTTCTTAGGTGATTTCTTATTACTTGATTTCTTAGGCGATTTCTTATTACTTGATTTTTTTGGAGATTTCTTACCCATTAAATTATAAAATAATTTGTTTATAAAATTTTTTTTTTTTGTTTTTTTTTTAATATTTTTTTTATTTGTGAATAAAGGAACTTCCAATTCTTCGTTTTCTTCTTTTTTTATTTGTTTTATTTCTTGGGTAGAAAATTTTTTTATATTAGACATAGTATAATATAGTTTGAGATTTTATTATTTTATAATTAATTTAATTTAATTTATTTTCACTTTATTTTTTAATCCAACCGCATTTTCTCTGTAAATGCTTATCTACTTTGCAAACATAATAATTTCTGGGTGCCGACATTTTGCCTCCTATTGTTCTTTGGCAATTATCATTTAAAGGAATTTTTTGTTTTAATAAACCGTAATTTGGTTCGCAAACATTTTGGTAAATTTGAGAACGCATAGGACTACCCTTATAGCAATCATCTTCAGGTCTACAATTATAAGGGTTTAATGGAATACCTAATTGAAATCCAAATACACCTGGTTGAAAATGTTCTATATTATTTCTAATTTTATTCATAAATAATTCAAGTGCTTTTTGATTATTAAGTAAATAGACTAATATGATAATTAATGTTATTATAAATAATTGACTTAGTGCACTAATACTTATATTCATTTATAATACATTAACATTTATTTTTTATCATTTTTATTTTCTAATTTGGTCATACTTCTACCCCTCAAGTTTTTTTCAGGTAAAGGATATGCTTTTTCAAAATCTACTAAATTATTTTTATTCTTAATTTCAATCTTATCTATATTTACCTTATTCATTACAATTAATAAAATTATATAAAATAATAAGGCAAAAAATATAATTTTTACAACATTTCCAAATGTTATTTTATTTTTAATTTTTTCTATAAGTAAATCTATATTTGTTTGTTCCATTTATATTAATATTTTTATTTTTTATTTTATCTAAACCTTTATTATAAATTATTAATTTCTTAAAATAAATTTTTTTTTATTGTATAATTATAATATGACTAATACAACGGATTATACAAATGAAGAATATTTAAATTCTAAAAATAAAAAAGAAATTTCGAATGTTAATTCTATAGGAGAAAATATTATTCACGACGAAAATTTGGTTCCAAATGGACTGGGAAACAATACATTATATCAAGTTGGAAATCAACTTAAACGACCCGAAATAGTAAATGATAATAATGTTAATAACATAGTAAATAATAATATTATTGTTAATAAAGAACAAATACCAATAGTAGAGAAAAAAGAAAATATTCAAATGGTTATAGAAGATATTGAACCAACTGAAGTTACCAAAGAATTAAAAAATTTGAGTAATAAATCAAACTCTCATAAATTAAATAACCATAAATTAAATAACCATAAATTAAATAATAATAATTCAAATATAATGATTATATTAAAAGAATTAAAGCAGATATTCCCTTTGAGTGTTATAATAGCAATAGTTGTATTTATTTTGATTTTCATTTACATTGTAAGATTTTAAATAACTATAACAACATTAT
>Ga0209534_10000935_pt1 | contig 31799 bp, 24 predicted proteins | sample COG_07_FD_184751 | JGI IMG/M metagenome (GOLD analysis project Ga0209534, IMG submission 184751) | Pelagic Microbial community sample from North Sea - COGITO 998_met_07 (SPAdes) (version 2) | ecosystem: Environmental > Aquatic > Marine > Neritic zone/Coastal water | place: Helgoland, sampling...
CCATAGGCTTGAGTATTCAAACATACCAAAGTTTAGTAGGAACAAATATTCCTTAGCCGCTACTTCAAATGCATCTCCATCAGTCTTCCAAGCGTTTCCGCCATATCCTGATGAATCCCATTTGCCTGCATCGTATGCTTCTTCCATAGCCGCATACAATGGACCACTTGCCCAGTCTGAGCTAATGGTTGGATACATCTTTAATGATACTGCGTCAAGACCGTGCATATGTAATGTATGAAATACGTGTTCAATTACTTCTTGTGCATCTTCGTCACCTGTTCCAGGGGTGGTATCACTGTTTAAGTACCAAACCATATCGTTAGCAACGTGACTATCAAATAGTGGTGACAAGTTATAAGAAGCAATACCTGCATCAGTTAAGAAGTTTGGTGTGTAATCAGCACCAGCACCTCTTGCTACTCGTTGTAACGTTGGGCCAACTGCTGCGTGATAAGTTCCTGCGTCACCACTTAGCGTTTTAATAAATGTACGCTGTGATGCTTCGCTGATCCCTGCACCATTTGGATCTGTAAACAATTCAAACATACGTGCTACCTTTTCAACAAAGGCATCAGGCACTGCTGTTTGGCCGCCGACGGTTCCTGCCGCTACAATTCTTACACCATTAACTGTAACCTCACGACTAAAGAAATTACTTCCGTCGCCGGTAAGATCAATAATTGCACCGTTGTTGTATTCTGGATCATTGTCGGCGTTGAACCAATCAGGATCAATATAATAAGGAGCGTCTAATACTAAGTCTAAGCAATCACAAATACCATTTCCTGGGAGAACATTTCCACCTACATAGTCTGCGGGATTTACTGCGTTTGTAACACCACTATTGATAAATTCTGTATGTCCAATCCAACTAGCATTGTCAGCACAAATAATATCAACATTCTCACCTGCACCAACTTGTTGTACTTTACTGCTGATAGCAACATTTTCATTTGTTGTTGCAGTTTTCCACGGATTTTGTTTTGTTTGCATTCTATACAAAGCGGTTGTACGGTTTATTGTAGGTTCTGCGTTACTAAAATTACTTTGTACACTACTACCGCCAACAGTCCACATTTGATAGTTGTTGTATGCATTTGGCCATCTGTCGGTTAGTGTATTGTTGGTTGCACAATGTAATTCTTCCCACGGTGGCATATATGTCTCAGGATATTTTTCAGGACTTTCGTTAATAAATTTTACACGTTCGTCGCTTTGTAGTGCAGTTGCTTCTTCTAGTGTAAGCAAATAACTACCACGTGTTGGACTATGTAGTTTTTCGTCTTCGACTGTAACTTCTCTACTTGGTACACTAGCGTATGTATTTCCGTCTGCAATAAGTTCAGCATGTAGTTCAGCCCATTGCTCAGTGTTATGTGTTCCTAGTGTATAATATTTTTCGCTCATGTTTAAACCTTAATTTAAGTTGACCCAAGCACTGTTTGCATAGCCTTGGAATTTATTTGTCGTATTTTCTAAATCTTAGATCATATCCTATTCTTAAACACATCAGCACCTGTTCCGTCGTTTGCAAATGTTCCTAAGTTAATTAAATTTACAGCCATTTATTTCTCCATTAAGCCACTGATGATAAGTTTGTCCAAATTGCGCCATCGTAAAATACAACATATGGTCTAGAACCTCCTGATGTAAGCGGATCCCAATTTGTTTTGTCTGCAACACAAATCATTCCTACAGTTGGACTTGCTGGCGCTGCTGATAATGGTGTTAACGACATTATATCAGTAACCATACCTACTGATGTCACAGAGGCTTTAGTTGTGCTTCCAACTTGTAGTTGAATTTCATTTGCTGCGTCTAGGACAATATTTGTTGCACTTTGTAATGTAGGAGTTCCTGCACCGGAACTAACAAACTCTGTTGCTGTTACTGTGCCAGTTATTGTAATGTTGCCAGTGCCTGTAATATTGTTACTATTAAGATCTAAGTTGCCACCTAGTTGCGGAGTAGTATCACTTGATACGTCTGCAATGCCGCTGGCGCTAGAGATAGTAATAGTTTTAGTTGCCCCGCTTCCAGATGCAACAACGCCTGCTCCAACAAAATTAATTGTTGTAGCTGCTGTTGATAATGCTGAACCTTCATCTTGGATAGTAATTGCACTACCGCCACCACCACCACCGCCGAATCCTTGCAAATTAACCCATTCCTGAGTTGCTATTGTTCCATCCGCATCTGGTAGTATAATATCTCTGTCTGCAGTTACACTGGTTGCTTGTAGTTTTGCTTCAAAATTATCAGGAACAGTGCCTTCAAAAATAAGTTTAGTGCCTTGACTAATCCAAATATTTTCTTGTGGATACAATGAAATATTTTGATCAGATTTTAATACTAATTCTTTTCCAATTGCTTTAATTGTTGTCATGTGTGTAACTCCTACTAAACATATTTATTCAAAATGTAGTCATAAAAACAGGGGCCGTAGCCCCTGTTTCTTTGGTTATCGAAATACCTATTAGGTAAATGCAAGTTGGTTGCTTGTAACAGCCACTTTTGCAAGATAGTCAGCAGCATTACCGAGCGAGCTTGCTTGGTTGCTTAGTTCTACATAACCATAACGTGTCATGAAGCTAACTACTGGCTCAAATGTATTCGGGTCTAGGACCGTGCCACTTGACATTAGCGGGATGTATGGGCAATAGAATGCCGCTGCATCTGTTTCTGTTGAACCTTTGTAACCAACAAGTACATCGTCGTTGGCTGCATACTGGTTAACATATACACGCATTGTGCCGTTTAGAGTACCTACAAACTTAGTATTTGTTGGTGCTTCAAACGTACCTTCTGTGCTTCTTGCGAAAGCTGAAGTTGTTGCACTTTGTAGTACTGTAAGTACTGTTGGGCTAACTACTGCCCAGTTACCTGCGCCACGTCTTGTACGTGCTGCAATTGTGTTTGCATTTTTGTTGATAAGAACTGCAAGAGCTGCATGCTCGTCACCAACAAATGTAGCTGTACCTGATACGCCGCCTTGAGCGTATGTATCTGTACCACCAGCAAGACTTGTTAGGCTTGAAATGATTTCTTGATCGATTTCAGCAGTAATTTCTTGTGCAAGTGCTTGCATAATTTCTGCTTCAACGTCAAGACCATGCATGCTTTGTGCGTCTTGTGCTGCTTCGAAAGTCCAACGTGCGCTGAGCTTACGTGATTTTGCTTCAACAGTTTGTTTTAGAACTTGAATGCTAAGTTTTTTACCTGCTTCTGCTTCTAAAGCTGATGTTGCTGCACCGCGATTGGTTGCTGCATCACCTGAATAACCGTTTGCAATTGCGAATGGGCTTAATGCTTCATCGCCTGCTGTTGCGCTGTCAAATGTTTCAGCGTAACGCACACGTAGTGTGTGAATTTGTCCAACAGGGCCTGTCATAGGCTGTACACCAACGATTTCGTTGGCGATAACTGTTGGCATGACACGTCTAATTACTGGAAGGATTACTTTGTTTAATGTTGCAATGTTTCCACTTTGAGTAGCACCAGCTGTAACTGCCTCTGCGAGGTAGTTCTTAGTGTTCTCAAGTGTTGTTTCCATCACCATTTTTTTCGTTCCAGTTAGACCGTCTGTTAGAGCTGCTTTAGTTGCGCTCCAATTTTCCATTAGGTTGTCTGCCATTTTCGGTCTCCTTAACTAATACCGGCTAGCTTACGAAGGTAAACAATATCTGCGCCGTTTTCAGCTTCTGCTGATTCGGTTAATGCTTCTTTATTTCCAGTGACTTCTTTCGAATTTTCACTTAGTACCTTCTTACTTGGGGTCGCATCTTCCTTCAATACTGATGGTAGATACTTATTAAATGCGTTTTGTAACTTGTCTGTATTAGTACTTTCAAGTAATGCACTCATTATTTCTTTTTGCTGTTTATTAAGTGGGGCCATCATCTCTTGCATGACAGCTTTGCGTTCAGCAACATCAGCTTTGATGCGAGCATCGCGGGCTGATTCTGTTAACTGTACTTCTTTTTCAGCGATTTGTGCTTTAGATTCTTCAAGTTTAACTTGTAGTTCATCCATTGCTTTGTTTAGTTTTGCAACTTCAGTACCTTCATTGAGGTAGCTGCTCATAAACTCTGCTGCAAACGTTTCGAAAATCTTGCGACCAAACGTATTCTGTTTAGCAACTTGAATATCTTCACGTAATGTAGTAAGTTCATTCTTAATAGTATTTTCAAGAATGTTCTCAATCTTCTCAGCAGATTTTGCAATAAACTGACGTTTAGTTTCGTTGATTACTTCTTTGCCTTCTTTTATCATTTTGACTTTTGCTTCAACTAGTGAGCGTTTGTCATCATGAAACTCGTTAAGCTCTTTCGTAAGTTGCTCCATAACAAATCCCTCTAATTGAGACATGTTAGTTTCTTGCAACTTGCGGTCTTCGCGAAGTTCATTAATTTCTTTGCGAAGTGTATCCATCACAAATGAATCAAGCATTTTTGAATGCTCTTTCATGTGCTTGCGATATGATACACGATCTTCTGCAACTTTGGCTTTGTCTTCTTTGAACTCTTCGAGTTCTTTAGAAATAACATCGCCAATCATTGTATCCATAGCTTCAACAATCTGCGACTTGTCATTTTCATAACGAGCTGCAAATTCTTCTCTAAGTTCAGCTGTGATTGTCTCACGAGCTTCCGTTAGTTGGGTTTCCCAAGCTTCAGATAACGAAGACCTGACCTCTTCGGAGAGCGTGTTTGAGTTTAATAGTTCATCCATTGCATGAGCCATATTAATCTCTCCTATACTTCAGGTTTTTAATAAAGTTTGTTACCTCTTCCTGGAGATAACGTTGTGCGCCTTTATCATGTCTAGTTGCCTCAGCGACATCCATTAGTACGTTTCCCCGGTTATGATTCATAATTCTTTCATAAATTGGATCGGGATAAGCACTTGGAGCACTTGGATTTGCAACAATATCAACTGTAATGATTTCAAAATCTTTTACTATGCCTTTATCGTCAACGTTGCCACTGCCTCGGCTAGACACGCCTAAATTACATCCACTCTCTATAAGGGTTTTACAAATATTTCCCATTGGAGTAGGTAATAATTTCAGCTTACCAATACCATTTGCACCATCAGTATCCATTTCTGTGATAATGTGTGATACACGATCTAAATTAATATTAAGATCATCTGGATGATCGGCTTCGCCTAATACACTGTATCCACCTTTAATTTTTTCATTGATTGCTTTAACAGCATTATGAATTTCTTCTTTGGTGTAGATACGATTGTTTTGGTTGCGTACATCGCCTTCAATAAAGATACCTTTCATATACAAGCTCTTGCCACCGTTAGCTTCTTCGATGCTTTCGGTAACAATGTTTGCTTGTCTAAATGTTAAGTGTTCTTTTAGCGAGGTATACATATTACTTCATTCCTCTAATTGGACTGTCGCTTTTGGTAACTTCACTCTTTGCACTTGGCGCAGGGCTTAGTTTACCAGCTTCTTGAGGACCAGTTACGCCCATATCTTTTACAGCAGGGGCACTAGCTTTAGGGCCGTCTTTTGTATCAGTTGGGTGTGGTTTAGCATGTGCATTTCCAGCGCCTTTGGCTACTGGGCTTGCTGTGTCACTGTTGTCACTGTGTGAAACACTAACTGCTGAAAGTGTGGCGCCTTCTTCCATTGGCTCTACAGATTCTTCCATTTCTGGCTCATCCATATCGTCAGCTGGCTCATCGTCCATCATATCAGCAAATGCTGCACGTAGTTCTGCAATTGCATCTTCTACGTTGTCCATGGCTTCTTCTGCATCGCCGGCTTCGTCGTCATCGCCTTCTTCTGCTTCTGGTTCCATGTCCATAGCTAGTTCCATTTCTGGAGCAGCATCGTCCATGTCCTCGTCGTCCATGATTTCTTCTTGATCAATTTCTTCTTCTGCTGTTTCGATATCGCTAAGGAAATCTTCTTCGTCATCAGAAACATTAATTGCTTCTTCGACTTCGTCCTCATTGCTATCATCGTCAGCTTCATCAAGATCGATCGTTTCGTCTAGATCCTCTTCAGAAATCTCGTCTTCTACTACCTCATCGTCTTCGGTGATACTTGACCAATGGTTTTTGGCTTTCTCAACAAATACGTTGTGTAGGAGATCAGCAGCTTTGTCTTGCTCATCGTTAACGAGATACTCGAGAACCTTTACTAAAGATTCCTTATGTTCGCTCATATCTTTCTCCTTAAAAAATTACAGGCTTACCAAGATGGTTTACATCTATATTTAACACACCAAGACGTTTTGCTTTAGAAACACCCTAAAAAATGGGTATTTTATGAATAAGTTCATAAGATAAGTAAAAACTGTGTGAAAATATATTAGCCTGCGGGTTTAGCGTAAACTTTTTTAATGTTTTCCATTCGTGATGCATGTTCAATATTATGCACTTCACGTTGTTTTCTTAGACGATTTATGTGCTTTAGTGTAAGCCTACCTTTGCGGGTATCGTCTATTTGTCTATTATTATAATTGTCTTCTTCCGCATCATAATACTCGTTTAATATTTCTGTACTACGCATTTTCATCACCCCCGGTTGCTTCTGCTCCACTAATTGGACTAGCACCCTCATCATCAGCTGATGCAGCATCAACATCAATGTCAACATCTCCACCATCTGGAATATCAAATCCTCTTACACCAACGTTACCTAATCCAGGCATATCCTGGCCTTCTGGTGTTATACCACTGGCATTTTCTTCTGCCCACATACGTTCATTTTTAAGTATTTCTGCTTCGGTCATACCTAAGTATTTCTCCATTAAGAATCTTCTACTCATGTAAGGAACACCTTCAAGTCCACTGAATACGTTAGCTCTTGCAGCATGTATTTCAATTTCTTTGTATTGACTAAAGCTCTGTGGCTCTACAAATTTAAGATCAAACAAGCTAGCATCAATGCTAAGACCTTTGTTTTTCATAAACAGTTTAAATTCTTTGTCCATAGTAGGAGCAATAGTATTTTGTAATCTCATACAGTATTGATTAAATCTATACTCTTGAATAAATGCAGTACCTACTCTTCCATCAACATGTGTTGCAGTACCATCATCTGGACCTGTTGGCAAATAACTGCTAGGAACACGTAATGCTCTTAGCATTTTGTTTGTAAAGTAACGCAAGTCATCAATTTGACCGAGGTTCTCACCGCCTGGTAATACTTCAACTTTACTACCTCTGCCTTCAGCAGTTTGGGCAAAAAAGTAGTCTTCCATAATACTTAATGGATTATATGCAGCATCCATAATAGTTGTGCCGCCACCTGTTTTGTTAGGAATACGCTTTTGGTGTATTTCGTTTTTGACACGCTCAACAAAACCCATAGCTTTGTTGGGAGGCATATTACCCACGTCAACATAAAATACTCTACGCTCTGGAGCACGTTGTACTCGATAGATAATAATACTATCTTCTAGTAGTTCTTTTTGCTTGTAGGTTTTAAAGATTGGATCTAAAATACTGGAACCAAAGGGCCAATTGTTGTCCATGCCTTCGGTGAGACCCATGTGTACAACATGTGTTGCATCTACATTATATTCTTGTATAGTTCCTAGACTATTACTGTAGTCTGCGCTATTATTAGCACCATATGCTCCGCGGTCCAGTGTTTGTCCACGCATCATACTGTTAACTGTGCCATATGTTTGAGAATGTTGCACAGGCTGACTAACTGTTTTTTCTTGCATATTAACATCAAGATTTTTCATTATGTATTGTTCTGGACGTTTACCTTTGGCTTCGTTAACAATGCTTTTGGTAACATCTACAGGATTTACATAGTATAATTCCCATGTTTCTGGATCTCTGATAAAAAATTGATCCCCGTACTTAACAGTGTTACGGAACATTCTAAAAATACGTTTGTCCCAATCTTGCAGACTACACCATTGTTGTAGTGTTTGCTCAAGAATTCTGCTTTCGCTTTCTGTAGCAGTTTCCTTGAATTCAATTTTAAAAGGAACATTAGTTGTTTCGTCTAGCTGTGTGCTAAATTCACTGATAATATCAAGAGCAGCATTGATTTCACTGTCCATGTCCATTTGATCATATTGTGCATAACGCTCAACTCTATTTGGTTGACCGCTGTATACTTCCGGTAGCCAGCTTTGAAAACGACTAGAACTACTAGGTTTCATGCCCCCAGCTTCTTGTCCGCCGTATACTGTAAAGTGTTTTTTCCAGCTCATGTGAATCTCTTTTGTTTCATTATACTAATATTTATACGTTTTGTCAACTGTTAGTTTGCGTTCAGTGCGCCGTGCAGCTCTTTAAGAAGTCTCATAACAGTTGCCATCTCTGGCCCTTCATTTTGCGTTGTGTTTGGATCATCACGTTTGCGAAGCTCTTCTTTAATGGCGTCGAGAGCTGCACGGCTGGATGGGTCGTTCATGTTACTCATATTCAGATTCGCATATGATTCTATCCCTGATATTAAAGCATTCGCATTAGTAGGTCCCGCTAGTAGCTGTGCGAGTTTATCTTGTCCAGCAACGCCTGCAACTTGTGAAGCAATCAACATCGCATCCATAGCCAGCTGGAAAGAGCCTGCATCTTCTATACCTAACATTCGCATCATCGGACGTATAGCCGTTTGTCCGAATGCTGTACCAGCAGCGACAATTAATTTTTGAAACTCACTGTTAGGGTCGGAGAGTTTGCTACTAAATCCTTCAGCCATGCCGCCAATGGCTTCGCCTAGATTTGCTATCCCATCAGTTCCAGTCATTGATTGAATAAAAATACCTGTTGAGGCTTTTATAGATGCTGCAACTTCATCCATAGTACTAGCCAGACCCCGTAGACCTTTATTTTTTTCTGCATTTCCTACAGTTTCATTTATTGCTTCTTCATATGCTTTAGTAACATTGTCTATTGATTGAGTTCTGGCTTGAATAGCTAGAACTGCTTCTGCAGCCGAATTTCCAAACGTTGCCATTATCCGGAATTGCTGCGGATCTAGTATACCACTTTTTTTAAGATTTGACACTAGTTCTTGACTTTGTACAGCAAAATCTTCTGTGCTTATCGAAGCATCACCAAGACTATTAGTTACAAAGTTAATTAAATCCTGTGCACCTTCTCCGAAAAACCTAATGAGTTGAGGAGCAAATGCGTTGGCGGGAATGCCAGTTGCTATCCCTGTCAGTATAGCGTCACTCAGCTCTTTACCTTGAGGACCCATTGAACCCAAAGACTCTGCTAGTCGTGCAAATTGTTGTTGGGTATGCATGGTTTGCTCTGACAGATAACTCTGTGCTACTGCACCCTTGCGAGCTTCCATACCTGCTTTTCTTCGTTCCTGTACGTCTTGCCCTGTAATAGCTGCCATTGCTTCATTAATTTTTAAAGTTTCGACCATCTGATCAGTAAACTCGCCAGTTTTAAGATTTCTCAAACCTTCTGTGCCGATTGTTTGACGTCTAATTTCTAATTCATCTGCTAATATCATAGCCATTTCGTCGGATTTCATTCCAAAGAATCCAAAATTTCTAGTGCCGTCACGCACAGCCTTTCCTAATTCTAAAAATCGGTGCATGCCTTGACTTGTGGTGTCTCCTAGTCCTGCCATAACAGCACCGTTGGTGCCGACTATTTTACCAAATTGATCAAGTGTAAGTCCTAGATTACCTGCTTGGGCTTGTACTTCAATTAACTTATCGCCAAAATTAACACCAACTCTGGCAGTTTTATTCATTACTTCACCTAGTTCTTCAGCATAGCCGAATGCCATGCCAAACTGAACGCCAAAATTGGCCATACCCATCGCATCAAAAATCCGTTGACTGAAAGCGCCAGCTTTGGTCTCGTCACCTAATCTTGATATTCCAGCCGCCGCTCCAGAAGCCGAATTTGTCGCGCCTCCGATTCGAGAAGTCATTTTACTCAACAAACTTTTTTGTGCAGCGTTACCTTGTTCTATACTTTTAGACAAATTATTAACTGCCCGCTGAGTTGAATCGCCGCCTGTTTTAACACCACCTAATGCATCACGTATACTTTTAGATACATCTAGTAGATCTCGTTGAGTACCTTCCATAGCAAAATCAGGTACTTCTATTGGTACAGGTCTACCCCCTATTGGTATTGAAATTATTGCCATTAACTGCTCACTTAACTATGATAAATACTTTTATATACTGTTATTTATAGGCGGAAACATGTCAGATAATCCATTAGCAAATTTCTATCGAAATAAAGAAATATACGTAAAATTACCCACACAAGGTAAATGGTATACCACGCCACCCAAGCTAACACAAGAAGGCGAGATCGGCGTATACCCAATGACATTACAAGACGAAATACGTATGAATATACCTGACAGCTTGTACAACGGTGAAAGTTTATTTGAACTGTTTCAAAGTATTTGTCCAGACATTGTAGATCCTTACGAAATAGCTATGCCAGATGTAGATGTACTTTTGCTAGCAAGTAGAGCTGCAACTTATGATAAAAAAATGTCAGTGGAAACACAGTGTACACACTGCGAAACACCAAACAGTTACGAAATTAATCTAGCGCAGGTATTGAGCAATGTTACGTTTAACACAGATAAAAAAGAGATAGAACTACAAGAATTAGTTATCTCTATCAAACCCAACACGTTAAAAAGTATATCAGCAAATACACTAAAGACAGTTGAAACAGCTAGAATGTTACAAGAAATACAAAACCAGGATAGTGTGTTAACTGACGATTTGAAAACAAGATATGGCAATAGTATACAAATAGCTGCCGCTGCACAATTAGCAATACTAGCTGATGCAATTGAATACATAAAATTACCAGATGATACAAAAGTTGTAGACATAGAACATATTATAGAATGGCTATCTAACAGTAACAAAAAAACTATCGATACACTACAAAAAATATGTGGAGATGTTAATCAAAACGGAATCAGTAACGAATTTGAGTTTGTATGCAACAATGAAGAATGTTTACAAAGTTTCAAAGGTAAAGTTGAGTTTAATCCAGCTTTTTTTTTCGGCAACAGATTACAAGAGCAATAACTCCTGAAAAAATAAATCAGTTAGTTGAAAGTTATGATCAAGAACGCAAAAAAATACGCAAAGTAGTTAATCAAATAGCACTTTATTCGAATGGAAGTTATACAGTTCAAGACTTACACAATATGACAATGCAACAAGTTAAAGAGATTCAAGAATGTATGCAAGAGAAAGTTGAATTAGAAAAACAAGCAAGAGAACAATCTAAAGGAACTAATCGTAAAACTTTTTAATGTTTCTTCGAAGAGCTAAAGCTCATCGTCATACTCATTTCATTTCGTATGATATTTCTTTCTTAGATATAATTTTTATTATGATTAGTTATTACCCTGTTTTCAGTCGCACTTAGCTTGTTACAGCCAAGTGCAAAAAAAAAGCTAAAGGTCATTACCCCGCTCCAGATCGCTCCGTTATAGTGAAACCTATTGCTAGGCAGAGGCGGTCTTGCGCTACCCCTTTACTCACTGCTTAAGACGCAGAAACTCCAAATGCTATAACGTCAACATTATTGGATATCCGTGGGTTACAATGGCACAGTAGAGCCCACTCTTTTGGTTTGTGTCCCTCAGCAAGTTCCGTTGTCTAACCAAACCAATGGCGACTTCTCAATGCTTTTTGTAAAGAGGGTATGTTATGACTGGTGTCTGTTTAGAGATTCTACAAGTGCCTTAGATCCGCCAACGCGGACATTTATTATGCCGTTGTAATATTCATCTGTTTCTAAAACTTTACGATCAAATTGCTCCCTAGCTTCTAGGTAACTCATTTCGCCTCTGCCTGTACAGAAGTAAAGTATTTCTCTTGTAAAGTTTTCTTTGCCTAAGTTTTCAACATCTGCGTTTAACTTGTCACTGCTTCCCCAGTAGGTCTTCCAGTCACTTTCTTTAGTTGAACGCCTTTTGTTTTTTCTGCCTTTGAGTGGTTTTTTAGTTACTTTAAATTGTGCCAGTTTTTTGCCAATGTACTTTTTACCGTTCGTGGTATTGGTTATGAGGTATACAAATCCTACGTATTCCTCTGGTATTTGTTCAACAATTTTGTCTTGATAAGTCCATTGCATATGTTTATATAGTAATTAGTATATATGCCTTTAACCATCAATGTCAACCTAAATGTACTTCTTTTTTAAGATTTCCCAGGTTTGTTTATAACCTCTGTCAATCTGATGAAAATGTGTGCTTGCTTGTGCAGCAGAGTGATCGTTTCCGCCTGGAAAACAATTGTCTCCAAAAAAGATAGTTCTCGAGTCTTTGTAGTCATTGAGTACTTGGCCTTTGTCACAGCCAACGGGAAAAATATCTAAACTAGTTTCTCCGGCAATTTGAGCAACGACATCATCGAACTGTTCATTGAATGCAAGTGCTACTATTTCTCTAGCATGATTGTGTTCTTCCCATTCTACATATTGAGCACGTTGATTCCAATCAGCATTACGCCCGCAAATACTAAAGTTGGCAGTGCCTATTCTTTGTTCAATATGGTTACCAGTTTTTTCTGAATACTTAGTTCTATCAAGCTGATCTTCTAAAAATTTATATTGCTCTTCAGACAGTTTCCATGTGTTTCTACGTTGTTCTTGTGCACCGATAAACATATGATTACCGCTACAATGATACACCCTACTAAATGTATTAGTGAGTGTTAAACCAATCTGTTCTAGTGTTTTAGGTCTATCGCTGCCTGTTACAATTATACAGTGATGATTGCAAATAAAGTCTAACATAAACTTTTCAAATTCAGGATCGATGGGTTTACGTGCATCTGTAAGTGTGCCGTCTACATCAAAAAGGAACTTGGTCGTCATTCTCTTCGTACTCCTTTACTTCTTGTGGGAACCATTTGTACAACAAATCTATTGGCATACTGTATTTGAGATTTTGTATCTTTTTTTTCGAATTTACATCAGTAGTAATAGTATAAGCATTGCCAAGTGTTAATGTACTAGTATCAGTAGTACAAGTAATTGTATTGTCAGCGATCCAACTTTCGAAATCATCGTCTCCTTTAACATCTTTGTTATTAAAACTATCTATGGATATATCTGATATATTAAAATCGTCGTCATTCTGCATCTACAAACTCCGTATCTGTACTAAATGTTGTGAACCCACCTTCTTTAACAACTTGCAGTATTGTGTTTACACGACCCACAAGTTCATCTCTGTGTGAGATAAGGAAGATATTTTTGTTACGCTCACGTTCTATCTTTTTGAGAACTCCTAGTGCTGCATCTACTCCGTTGGTATCCATGCCACTATCAATCAGTTCGTCAACAGCAAGAAAGTTCATTGGTGTATTCATACTTTCAAATACATCTCTAAACGCCCAGCTTAACCCAAGTATGAGTCTATTGCGTTCTCCACGACTCAAGTTATCAAAGTCTAACTCTCTGCCAAGCTCAGTGATCTCCACAGTTAAGTCTGGTTGGAACTGCACTTCATGCGGCAAGCCTAGTTTAGTCAAATAATAAGCTAGTCTGCTGTTTAAGTATTGCAAGTTCTGTTCAATGATACGTTTTCGAATAAAACTGTCTTTGTTTGTTAGCAGTTTGTATAGGAAGTCTTGATGATCTTTTAGAACAGTCAAATCATTCATATCTTGCCAAGTAATTTCCTGCATACCTGTTTCACGTAATGCATCAACTTGTTCTTGATAAGTGTCGGTGTCTGATGCAATGCGTTCAGCTTCTGTTTTTAAATTGTTAACAGTGTTTTGATGCTCAAGTGCTTCTTGCAGTTTATTATAATGTGTAACTGGCATCACACCTAGTTCACCAAGTTCTACTAACGCACTTTGATATTCTGTTTTAAGATCAGTATCAGTGTCAATATGTAGTTGCGATTCACTAACTGCTTCTTGTTTTGTTTTGAGTATTTCTTCGTGTTTGCTGTCGTGAATACTCTGACCGCATGCGTAACATTCATGCTGCTGGGTTGCTATTAAATCCTTTTGTGCTTTTTCTAAACGCTTTTGTTCTCTAGTAATACTGTTTACTAGTTTTGTAATTTCTGTTTCTAATGTAGTTACTTGTGTTTTCTTTTCGAGGTAATCGTTTAGTAGTGCATGATTGTCAAGCTCAGTTTGTATATCTATTTTTTCGAGGGTGTTGATTTGGTTCTTAATAACTTTGACATCATTTGATTGTTTATCTCGCCAGATGTTTTGCCTCCGCTCCAAATCACCAATACTTTTTTCAATCCTGGCATTTGCCTCTTCAATTGCATTAATTCTATATTCTTCTTGCTTGATTGCATCTTTTGTCAGCCTTTGCTGTTCTTTGAGTACTTCTGCTTTCTCACTAAGTTCTGTAATACCTAGTAGCTGTTCGATGATCGCTCGTTGATCATTTGCTCGCATACTGAGAAAAGGTTCGGTATATGTGTTAAGTGCAACAATGTGTTTGAACATATCGTGGCTCATACCAAATAGTTTTTCTATTTGTGCTTGAGTTTGACGGTTCTCACCTTGTGCTTCGTCATCATCAACGTTTTGTTCGTTGACATAGTATTTAAGCACATTAGGCTTTCTGCCTCGTTCGATGCGATATTTTACACCATCTTTTTCAAAATCCAGCGTAACCAACATACCTTTGCTGTTGGTTTTATTAACAAGATTGTCTTTGCGAATGTTTGTGAGTGCGTTTCCATAGATAGCATAACTGAGTGCGTTAATGATAGTGGTCTTGCCAGTACCATTTCTACTTCCATCTCCGCCTAAGTCTAAGTTATTACCTAGTACCAATGTTAGTCCATTGTCATTAAAACGCACAGCTTGTGTAACGTTGCCGACACTCATAAAGTTCTTTACGGTTAAGTCATTTAATGTAATCATAGGGAGTTATATATATCTACTAGAATTTTCTTGTTTATCATTTCGCTGTCTACAGCGTTTAAACTATTGTACACTATCTGGTCTACATTTTCAACTTCGATATCGTCTACAACTTTCCAATCCTGTGCATGCTCTTCCTTTTTGCTGGGGATCAACGCTATCTCTCTAACGTTGTACTGTTGGCTAAAAGTTTCTTTGATAAAACTTGCTTCTTCATAACTGATGTTAATGTCTAATGTAGCACGACAATAAGTGTGTTGATTTAGAATAACGTCAGGTTCGTCGATTAATCTGCTAAGAGGAACAGTTCTATATCGCGGGCCTGGATAATCTATATACTCAGGTACACCATTCCATTCCAGTTTCATCATGCCTCTGTCATCGTCCCATGTGTCAGCATAGTTATGACCAAACGGGCTACCTAAGTAGTGTACGTTGCCTTTGGCTTGTCGTTTGTGGAAGTGTCCACTGAACACATACTCGGGGCCTTGTAGATGTTGTGCATTGATGCCGCCGTGATCTGGCATCTCAACCATTGCATTCATCTTAAAGAAAGGAAGTTCGAAGTGTCCAAACATATATCGACACTTGGTCTTTTGTAAGCCTTTCCATTCGTCTCCTACTAGCCAAGGCACAAGTGCAATATCGTCTTGCACCATCATATCCTCGACTAGTGTTACATTTTCAAATAGTCCTGCATATGGTAAACTGTTTAAGTCACGTTTCTCACGATAGTATAGATCATGATTACCCATAATCATATATACATGCTTGAATGCACGACTGAGTTTACCTACATTTTCAACACTGTGATTGAGTGTACTAACATTTACGCTAGCTCTGTGATGATGCCAGTCGCCTAAGAATATACAGGTTTCACAATCTTCGCTTTGTTCAATAAACCAATCAACAAAGTCGGCACAATCTCGATTGTGTTGTTTGCTGTTGTTTTTGTTGCCAAAATGTATGTCTGTAAAACATGCGGCTTTACTAAAGAATGTCATGGTTCTCCGTTCAAAGAATGTCTACTTTGTACTTACATTAACTGATAATGTGTGTGATGTCAACCTAAATGTTGAAGCCGTGTTCTTTGCGTTCTTTGTCTGCGGCTTCGTCCCACTTAGCACGTTCTGCCATTTCGTGTTCAATTTGGCGTGTCCAGCTAGGCATCTGACCATTTTCTTGTAGTAGGTCATCTCTGATGTTTTGATTACGCTTTTCCAAGTTCAACACTCTTGTAAAACTGTTTGTAACTGCGGCAGTGTAATATGCAAACGGGTTTTGACTTTTAAGTTCATTGAACTGTAGTCCAATTTGCGATAGCTGTAGTAGTGCATGACTACGCATTTCATCTACATATGTATAACCACGCCAGTTGCTGCGCATACTGTAACGTTCGCATAGTTTAATATACATTTTTGCTAGGTTATTAGTGATCTTGCCATGCTGTGTATTGAAATGTCCATTATCGAATCCGCCTTCCCAGTGACTGCGGAGTACTTCTGTAAGTTCTCCGTTCACATAAGCATAGTGTTGGAAAGGTGGGAAGTTACACTTTGCATGGTGATCTGCGGTAGTTTTAGGTTTGCTTTTTCTTCCAGGTTCTAGCGGTACATGATCAAATGTCATCAAACGAAAAATAAGCGTGTTTTCTTCAATTGTATCTGGATCGATTTTATATGTAATCTGTTTGGGTTTCTGACTAGCTTTGCCGTTGTTATCGAACCAATCCCAATACGCTGATTCATATGCTTGTAAACTTAGCTGATGAGCTCTGCTTTCTTTAGCTAGTTGTATAAATTCAGGATTATTCACATCTGCAATGTCTTCGACAATTGTATCAAATCTATTATATTCTTCATCGTGACTGCTACAAAAACTGAGTTTACTTTTGTGTATTTCTTTGAGCATGTCCTTGTTGTTTAAATATTTTTGTTTTTTCATAGTGTTTCCTTAAAATTAGTTATAGTATATGTTCGATAATTCAATTTGTCAATCAATACGCACTTAATTCTGCTATAAATACATACATAGGAGAGTTTGATGAGATATACACATTTAACGGAAGATATAGCAACTGATATTGCTGTTTTTTACGGCGGCAGGTTTCAGCCTATGCATAAAGGTCATCATAAAGTTTATATGGATCTAGTAGAACAGTTTGGCTCCTCTAACGTATTTATCGCTACTACAATAGCCAAGAATGCAACTCCTGAAAAAGACCCATTCAGCTACGAAGAAAAAACAGGTATTATGACAGAGATGTTTAATATACCTGCTAACCAGATTGTTAAGACTAGTCCTTATAGACCGGATGTAAGTTTAACAGGCAAAGACCCGACTAACACTGCTATTGTATTGGTATTCAGTGCCAAAGATGCAGGACGCTTAAAAGGCGGCAACTATCTCAGAGATTATACTCCTGGAGAAGAAATGGTACCCAGTGATCAAGCAGGATACATATATGAAGTTCCGATACAAGAAGGTGGCATGAGTGCTACTGATTTCAGAACAGTTATGAAAAATGAAAGTCTCAATGATAATCAAAAAATGATGAAGTTCAGAGAGTTTTTTGGAAGTATCAATGAAAACGTGTTTAATTTTATTAAGGATAAACTAAATGGCAGTGCTAGCTGAAAACAAAACTAGATTGATGTTGCCTAAAGGGGCAGTTGGTTACTACGACAGTCCTTTATTGTCTCCGTTGCGAACTGCTAGCGGCGCAGGTCTTGGCATAGTGTTTCCTTATCAGCCTGACATCACATATAGTCAAAGTGTAAGTTATAGTCCTTATGACCTAACACATACCAATTATACATACAATGCTTATAGAAACACACCATCTCCTAGTATACAACTTATGGCACAATTTGCTAGTGTTACACAAGAAGAAGCGGAATATACCTTAGCTGTACTACATTTTTTCAGAAGTGTGACAAAAATGTTTAGCGGCATGGGCGATATAGGTAACGTACCTGTAGCAGGCACGCCACCTCCTGTTTTAAGATTTAGTAGTTTCGGATCGCAAGTATTAGGTGCACCACAAGCAATAAGTAGTACGTCTGGAATTAGAGTTGTCATTTCAAATTTTAGTACTACATTTGATAGCAACGTAGATCTCAAAGATGTAAACGGACAACAGATTCCCACAGTTATGAGCTTTGCAATTGATCTTATGGTTCAGAACACACCTGACAGGCAGAAGAATGAATATAGTACCGGACAATTTATTAATGGTAATGCATACACAGGAGGGTTTATCTGATGGCAACCCCTAAGTATAAACAAAGTAGTAATTATGCAAATACTGCTGTGAATAGAAAGTATTTGGAATTATATAATCCTACTGTTACTTCTAAGAATTTAAACTCAGCAAAACGAAAGCTAGTTATACAGCAAAAATATAATAGACGTCCTGACTTACTTGCATACGATTTATACGGTAATAGTAGACTATGGTGGATATTCGTACACTACAATAGAGATGCAATCAAAGACCCGATAATGGACTTTACCAGTGGAAAGATAATTGAAGTACCAAAAACATTCAATCCTTCGGGAGTTAATTAATGGCCGCAACAAATTTCTACGAAGAAAATATACTCAACAAATTTGCCAATTACACATATAATTGGAAGATTCACATGGTGCATCCTACAGAAGCTACTAAATTTGATGATAATATAAAAGCAGATCGTACTATTGTATTAGCTGACAGCGGAGTTGAAACTGAAATCAACATCGACAGCGTTGAGCAGAATATGGTACTGGCATTCTCAAAAGCAGATAGAAATAGTGTAGCTAACCAATTTAATATCCGCCTAGTAGAACCTGGTGGTGTTACACTGTTTAATAGAATACTATTTGCTGCTAGAAAGTTAGATATTGAAAATCACTTAAAAGCAACATACTTGTTAGAACTTAACTTTAAAGGATATACTGACGATGGTGTAGCTGTTAGTAATATAATAGGACCATATTATTACAGTTGTGTATTACTAGATTTAACTTTAGACTATAGAGACGGCGGGACTACGTATGTTGGGAATTTTATCGAAGTAGAAAATGATGCATACAGTAAAGTTAGTTTGCATTTGCCATCAGATATAGATGTAGAAGCTAGTACATATGGTGATTTTTTAAAAGCATTTCAAGAAAAAGTCCAAGAACAAGAATTATACAGAGTATCTTCTAGTACTAGCCAGTTTTACCCTAATAGATATGAATTTGTATTAGATCAAGAAGTTAGCCATTGGGGAGATTGGGAATTTGGTGCTACACAAGGCATAGATGATGAAACAGGCACTAGAGCAATAAGTGTCAGTGGTAACGGAACACTAAAATTTAATTTCCCACAAGGTACAAGTATTGTTGCAGCACTTGCTACTGCATTATATCAAACGACAGAATTTCAAAAGCTACCTATATTCGACGGTAGTAGTGGTAAACAAAATCCTGAAGACGGAACTGCTCGGCCTGAAAAATTATCAAAACTTTCTAGCTGGATGAAACTCGCAACAGATGTTGAGTATCAGAACTATGATCCGTTACGTAAGCATTATCAAAAATTTATAAAGTATACAGTAGGACAATATATTACTCCAGAACTTATACACGATCCGGTGAGTTATCTAGAACTTTATAAAACCAAAACACTACAACAAGAAAGACTCAAAAACATTGTGCGCAATGGACTGTTAAGGAAAAAATTCGACTACACTTATACAGGTTTAAATACTGAAGTATTGAATCTAGACATTCAACTTAACAATACCTACTATCAATTACAAGCACTACACCAAGGTGCTGTGCAATTCAGCGATCAAATGTTTGCAAAAATAAATTCACGAGTACAACCGGTAGCGGATCGGATCGGGACGATAAGTGAAATAACAGCAAAGATAAACAAGAATAACGCTGACAAAAGTAAATTAGAATTAGAACTTGGAAATCTTAGTGATCACCCGGCGCTCCGAGAGCCCGCGCTGCGGGATAGATTATTAAATGAGATAGCTGTTATTAACGAAAAAACAGAACAACTACAGCAAGAAAAAGAACGTATCCAAGATGAGAGATCTGAACTTCTTGAACCATTCTTAAAGGATAATCAAGTTACGCCTAGAATTCAACGTTTACAAAATAGATACATTACTCAAAGTGATGTAGTAAGTACTGCTGCTGTTGATAGAGCATTTGAAGAAGCAGAAGATTTGCCATTAACTTTTATAGCAAATGCTGTTAATAGTAAAGCTACTGCTGGACCCGACAAAGGAGATAGTGTAGGTACAGTTATGTTAGGCGCAGTTGAAATTAACCTTAATAGTTTAGCAGATCTGGCAACTATGATAATTACAGTTAGAGGTGATCCTTATTGGTTGGGTAAACCCAAAGGCGCAGGTAATAAAAATATTCAAAATAATGCTGAATATACCAGAGGAGGCAATAGCTTTTTCTTAGACTTAAATTTTCCAACTTATCCAGAAGATAACACAGGACTAGTAAACATACCAGAAAAAGATTTTGGTATAACAGGATTGTATAGAGTAACACAAGTGCAAGCAAGATACCAAGATGGACAATTTATAATGATGTTAGATACATTTAGAGATACTAATTCCAATGTTGGATTATTGTTATCTGAGCTTACATCTGGTCAAATTGATCTCAATGAATATAATCAACTTGCTGACAGATTTGTCAATGAAGAACAAGGCGATGGCGGCAGCGAAGGATCAACTACCAGCACTACGAGCGGTAGTGGTGTTGGTGAATTTGAAAACGGAACTGGGTCTGGAGTAGTTACACAAGCGCAAAATGGTATTAGAAATCAAGCAGTAGATCCCAGTGTGGTTAGGATACTAGAAACAGCTGGTATAAACAGTGGTGTAAATGTTGTTGTTACCAGTGGCGGTCAACCAAGCAGTGGCCCTAATAGAACAGGAAGTCGCAGACACGATAACGGTATGGCAGCAGATGTTCAGTTATTTGTTCCAGGGAGATCAACACCATTGGACATCAACAACCCCAATGACTTACCCATAATACAAAACTTTATAAATCAAAGTCGTTTAGCAGGTGCAACTGGAATAGGCGCAGGTAACGGATACATGGGAGACAATACATTTCATATCGACCGTTCTTATCCAGAAAAAGGATATACACAATACTGGGGCGGCCCGTTGGACAATGGTACGTTTAGATCTAAAAACGCACCAAAATGGTTAGCAGATATAGCACAAGGAAGAGCATAGTATGAAATACACAGGCAAAGACAGTGAAAGTACTGGCATTCCCGATAGGTATTATCGAGGAGGTAGCGCTGGCGCAATTATGCAACTTAACGGTGTATTTGTTGCAAAAGTCGTAGCTATCAAAGATGATACATTCCAAGGCCACATTAATGTAGAACTAATAGGTCACCAAGTTGTTACTGAAAAAGATAACGACGATGTTAGAAGACAATATCATCGAGTCAGACGCTTGATGAATTTTGGCGGCTCTATACAAGACCAAGGATATAGTAATCAGTACGGTATGATAACGCATCCACCAGCCCCAGGCAGTGAAGTACTAGTTGCATTTACAGGCGCTGACCAAGAGGGATTCTTATTAGGCGTATTACAAGACGCTGGCAGAGCAGGTCAAATACCAGGTATACCCGCAGGCGAATTAGCAGAAGGTGGGCAAACAACTATCGGTCCTAGTTTAGATGCAGGTGTCGCTGTGTCAAATACTACAAAAAAAGTCAGACACCCTGTATCAGATCAATTAGCAATACAAGGGCTTGGACTAGATAGTGTTAGAGGATTAACCAGTAGTGGATCCAGAAGAGAGTCTCCTATAAATTTGTTTGGGTTTAACACACCCGGCGGACATAGTTTTGTTATGGATGATGGTACCCGCAATGATGAGGATGTATTAGTTGCTGATAAAAATAGAGCAGCAGGCGAAAATAAACTAATGCGCTGGAGAAGTAAAGGCGGCGCTCAAATATTAATAAATGATACTAGTAATATTGTATACATTGGCAATCACGCCGGCACTAGTTGGATACAAATGAATTCTGCAGGCGACATTGATGTCTACAGTGAAAGTAGAATTAGTTTACACAGCGAAGATGATTTTAATTTATATGTAGGAGGCACGTTCAACTTAGATGCAGACAATATTAATATTAAGTCAAGAGGATCAGAAGGTATCAAAATAGAAAATGCAACAGGCGAACTAAACGTACACAGTGCAAGAGATATAAAACTTACTACCGATATGAATGGACATATCAAAGCCAGAGGAAATGTTAGGATTAGTACAGATGGATTAATCGATCTTAACGGTCCACCTGCAACCGCTGCTATAAAACCAGTAACTCAAAATTTAACAAGTAATACAACTGTTAAGAAAAGTGTTGCTGGCAGAGTACCAGAACATGAGCCGTGGGGCGGGCACACAGAAGAACAAAGTAATATAGCTGTACAAGCACCAAGTAGTATAACAAATAAAACTGCCAAAGACTATGACTTAAACAACCTACAAAGTAATAAATCTCATAGTTACGACGAAATAAAGCCACAAAATGTAAACACTAACAAAAATAGTGGACTTGGTTCTGTAGAACCAGACGGTCATAAGATGTTAAATCCGAGAACCGGAAGAGGATGGCTCAGAGGACGGGGAGGTTCTTTATAATGTTAACTGAAGTTCCAGAATACTTCCGCACAGTGTGGACAGACTATGTTATAAAAGATGACACTATGTACAACACCCTAATAGATATTACTACAATAGATGCAAGCGAATCTGTCAGAAGTGTTGCGTTAAATTTTAGCAGATATAATGCTTACGACACTGCAGGATATGGTGAAAGTAATTTCGCAAACGGTGTAACAGAACAACAAGCATACAATGACTGGATATTAAAATGGGCAAATGAAAACAGCAAAGTTTTAAAATCAATATCTAATTTAGATATTTTAAAAATTACACAGAATCAATATGATGCTATTGCGCTGTTTAACTGGGCAACAGGGAATGTTTACACAGTAGAATCTCCTGAAGGTCAATATGATCTGAGATCTGTTATACAAAATAAAAACTGGGATAGTGTTGCAGACATAATGTCCAGAAGTACGATCAACAAAGAAAAATCTGTTCTCTGCGCAAAATTATTAAGACTAGCAGATTATGATTCATTCAAAGACAGGATATGGCTTAGAACTCAGGGTATCCATGACATGCGTAAGAAAAACGAATTAAGATTACTAGATAGTCAACAAATACGTTTTGCTCGTTTTGCATATTTTGCAGAAACTGGCGATTTTCTACCTTATACGCCAGAAGGGATTAAACGAGATATTGTTAAAAAATATAACGATACACTTATACAACAGAGATTTGAATCAGATGGCAACACTACACAATTTAAACTTACCCAATCTCCGAGTGTATATCCTGTTGAAAAAATAAAAGTATTGGTAAATGGACAACAGATTCAGTTGTATTATGATTATACCGTAGATAATACGACACTAACTATCACACATCCCCTTATAAGTGGTGATTTAATAGATATTACTATTAAAATATAAACTGAGTAGTTAATTTTGCTATAAATAGTAGTATGGCAACATATTATGGATATAGTACAATCGACACAGTTATAGCTAGCAAGACACTGGTAGACTCAGAACTTGCTAAACGTGACCTAATGAATCATTTTTACACTCGTCGGGGTGAGAGAGTGCAGAACCCAGAGTTTGGAAGTATACTGCATGAACTAGTTTTTGAACCTCTTGACAGTGAAACAGAATCGGCAGCATTAGATGATGTCAATCGTATTATTAATAACGATCCTAGATGGATTGCATTAGAAACACTATTAAGTAAACCCAATGATCATACTTTACAAATTAAAGTAAGATTAAGGTATGACGACACCGGAACAGCAGAAGAGCTGTTCTTAACATATGTAGGCGAGATAGCATAATGGCACAGGGCGCAAGACAGAGCAGTTTATTTGCTGCAGAAGATTTTAGTGTTGTATACGAAAGTTTTAGCGAAGCTAATTTTCAAGCATACGATTTTGAAACTATACGTAACAGCATGGTTGATTACATCAACAACAACTATCCAGAAAATTTCAATGACTGGATTAGTTCAAGTGAGTTTGTAAGTTTAATTGAACTTATGGCTTTTTTAGGTCATAATTTAGCATTTAGAGCAGATTTAGCAAGCAGAGAGAATTATTTAAGCACAGCAGAACGCAGAGAAAGCGCCCTACGTATTGCTGATTTCTTAGGCTATACTCCTACTAGAAATATTGTTGCTAGTGGTTATTTAAAAGTAGACAGTATTACAACTGATGAAACAATTTATGATGTTAATGGTGTTAGTCTTGCAAACACTACACTACAGTTTGAAGACTTAGTAGACCCAGACGCTTATCAAAATTTTATCACAGTAATGAATGCAATTTTTCAAAGTACAAGTCAGTTTGGATCTCCGTTTAGTAAATTTATTAATAACGGTATAACAAACGAGATTTACAGAACTACTAGTATTAATAATACAACTACAAAAAGTTTCAGTAATTCTGTTAATGGCAGTAGTGCTAGGTTTAGTTTACACAGTGTAGCTTACAACAACAAAAATTTAATTGAAAAAGACCCAGACCCGTATGGTGTTATAGATATACTTTACAAAAATGACAACAGTGGATTTGCAAGTGCAAATACAGGATTTTTTGTAGGATTTAAACAAGGTACATTGGAATATCAGGACTTTAATATCAATGACGGTTTACCTAATATGGTAATAGATATCAATGAACAAAATATTAGTAATGGAAATATTTGGGTACAAAGTATCGACGAAATAGGAACTGTTCAAAAAACATGGAGTAGAGTTGATAGACTGTTCGGACTTAATGCAATTTTTAATGCAAGTCAAAATGGTGTCAGAGATATCTATACTGTGGCTAGTAGAGAAGATGATCAAATTAGTATTGTTTTTGCAGACGGAGATTTTGGTAACATACCTAAAGGTATTATCAGAGTCTGGTATCGAGCAGGACTAAATGAAAGCTACACTTTAAATCCTGACAATTTTAATTCAACGTCTTACAGTTTCACTTATATTGGTGCTGATGGGAATTCTCATAATGCAAGACTCTCATTGAGTCTTAAAAATAATGTCACTAATGCTAGTACTAGAGAAAGTGTAGATAGTATAAAAGCAAACGCAGGCCGTTTTTTTGCTACACAAGACAGAATGGTAACAGCAGAAGATTATAGTATCTTTCCTGTTACAGTAAGTGAAAATATTCGTAAGATAAAAAGTGTAAACAGAGTACACAGCGGACATAGTAGATTTAGAGATTTTTACGATCCAACTGCAACTTACAGCGATGCAGTAAACTATCTGACCGATGGTTACCTGTACGAAGATAATGTAACTACTCGTAGTTTAATTAACTTACCCACTAGTAATAATAGTAATCAAATATATCAAAAGTTTTTGAAACCTCTATTGAATAACCCTGAACTTAAAAACTTTTACTATAACAGACACACATACAGTGGATTACATATAGCAGCTAACAGCTATAGTGAAGCTGGCTTGGGTATTAATGTGTTCAATGCTAATAATAGTGAAGACGGTGTGTTTAGATGGAATCAAGTTACTAAAGGTGCTAACACTTGTACAGGATATATCACATATAATGCATTTGTGCAGAGATTAGGAAGTGTTGCAACTAATAGCTTACACAAACTACAAGTAAATGGATTAGCAGAATTTATTACTGCTCCATATAAAATTGGATATGTTAAAACAATTAATGTTGTTGATCAAGGTAGCGGATACACAACTGTACCATCTGTTACACTTCTAGGCGCAGGCAATGGCGCCACTGCAATTGCCAATGTTAGTGCTGGTAAAGTTATTAGTATTACTATAACTGATACTGGCCAAAATTATACATCGGCAACTGTGTGTAATATTACTGGCGGCGGCGGCACCGGATGTATTGCTACTGTTACAGTAGACAGTGCAGATACCAAATGGGTAAGAGTTACAAAACTTTTCAAAGATGGACTTGGCAATGACAACAACACCGGAGCACCTACTGGAATTGATACGTCAGGCAAAGGTGCAGTGAGTATCAATGCTGTAATTCCAAGTGGCGCTAGAATTAGGAGACTTGTTCCTAGCTGGAGCTCAGACTTAACAACAACGGTAAAAGATAGTTTAATCTCTAAATTAGAATCAAATGTGGATTTTGCACTAAGATTTAATCCTAGTAGCCAAGAATGGATGTTGGTAGATAGTGCAAATTTGCCCAGTAATAGTGTACTCAACAACAGTGTAGACAAATGGAGTAGACTGTACGAAGGTGATAATACAAATAATGGCAGAGATAACAGTTGGACAATCCGAGTTAACTATAACAATACTTACTGGGAAATACTAACTAGAAAATCTAGATTTGTATTTGGTAGTGATTCAGAAGTAAGATTCAACAACTTAAATTTTGAAGAAACATTCAGCAGTGAAACACTTAAACCGCACAAAGATACAGTAGAGGTATTAGACATAAATCCTACTAGCAGCACAAACGCAATACCTTTGGGCAAAAACTATAAGTTCAATACATTTGGATATTACACATACAATGACGGATTTACAGATCCATATAAAATACGTGTTACTTTAGCCGATCCCGACAATGATGGTTATCCATCTAACCCGGAAGCATTTTTAAATGTAACAAAAAATCAAAGCATCAATCTAGGAACAACTACAGAAAATGGTTATACATTTGTAGTACAAGATAATGATAATGGAAGTACAATAGTAACTGGTAGAGGAAACTTGAGAACCAAATATCAGAGAATTGCTGATCTAAATCAACTGATAGATCCTAGCACTACTAATATAATTGATACTTATGTATTGTTGCGTAGTTATGATAACAGTTATAGGACCTGGAGTATATATGACGGAAGAAGTCAAACTAAACCTAATCCACCAACAGTTAGCGAACTAACAACATTATTTGAGAGTTTAGAAAGTAAAAAAAGCATCAGTGATCAAGTTATATACAGACCTGTTAAGTATAAACTACTGTTTGGCGATTTAGCTAATAGCGAAGTTCAGGCACGGTTTGTTGTAACTAAAACTGCAAATAGTACAATGAGCGAAACCGAAATACAAAATAGAATTGTTAATCTTATTACCAAATATTTTAATGTCGATAATTGGGACTTCGGTGAAGACTTTTACTTCACCGAGATGGCAGCTTACATACACAATAACATGATTGGACAGATTAGTCAAATTACAATTCAGCCAATTAGTGAAGATTTACAAAGTACAGACTTATTTGAAATATCAAGCGATAGCGACGAACTATTTCTGCCAGTTGTGAAAAGCAGTAACGTTATAATTTCAAATACAACACTTGCTAATCCGACAAGTTTAGCAGCAAATCCTGGAGTTAGTATTACATGAGCGAACGCAATTCAACCCCAATAAACGCACCAAAAATTACCAGACCAGGCGAAAGCAGTGAATTTACAGGTTCTAGAAATATTACAGAGTTTTTACCTGCGATATTCAGAACAGATTCAAACAAACAGTTTTTAGACACAACACTCGAACAACTAATGAGTAGTGGTAGTTTAATGAGCATCAATAATATGATAGGCAAAAACATTGCCACAGATGCAAACTTTCTCAGAGACAATAGAGAAAGTGACAACTATCAATTTGTTCCTGGCAATGTTATTAAAGATAAAGACGGCGTTGTTGAGTCAGCATTAACATATGACGATTTAATTAATACTCTAGCATTTGATGGAGTGAATGTAAACAAGCAAAATCAATTGCTAAATGAAAAAGGTCATACTTTAGATCTACCAATTAACTATGACATGTTTATTAACTATCAAAAGTATTTCTGGACTGTTGATGTTTTACCTCCTTGTAGTATTAAGCCCACAAGTTCGGATGTTATTGACATTGACACTATTTTCGATGACGTGTATTATACAACACCAACATTGAGTACTAACAACACACTTGAACTTATGAATGGCATGCGTATTAGATTTATGCCAACACAGATTGATAGAACACTACAAACTGTACTGGGCAACCAAACATTCAATGCTACGGTCGTTCAGGGTAATGTAGTTAAAGTTTATAAAAATAACCAACTTGTAGAAGACATTCCTGCCAACTACACCTATAACAGTGCAAGCGGTGTTGTGACATTTGTAACTGCACCAGCAGTGGATGATGAAATTGAAATTCATACATTTTATGCATATAGCACTAGCGGAAATTATGCAGTCGGTGACATTTATATTGTAGACGGAGTTGGGTCCAACGAAGGTATTAAATTAACAAAACAGTTTACAAGCGGCCAAGTTGAAGGTACATATAGCAAACGCAACTGGATGAATCGTACAGTTTATAGCAGCTTGGTTCCTACTGAATTTGATGCAGCTGGCACTAGTTTTGATTTTACACCGTACGACTTGAGCGAGTTCCGTATGACTGAAAGAGATTACGTAGTAGAACAAAGATGGAGTACAGATCAAAGTGCATGGGCCAGAAGTAATTTATGGATACACGAAACCGCCGCACTAGCAGTTGTGGCATTTGAAAATCTAGATCAGAGTACATACTTGCCAGATAATTTTAGAGGTGTTAGGCCTATTATCGAATTTCGTGCAAACATTGAAAAACACAACTTTGGTCAACGTCATATCGCATATGTAGATCATTTAATAGAAGCAGAGATTAATCCATTTGCTGATATTGTAGGTCTGGCGGAGTATAATCATTCCACATATAATATTAACACAGTGTGGAGTGAAAAAGGATTTACTAAAAGCGATAAAGTAAAATTAGTTATGACTGGCGATACAACTTATTGGGAATGTCAAGAAAGTCATGGTGTTGGAAAAAATCCTAGTTATTACGAAAATAGAAAATACTGGAAACAAATCTCAGGTCAAAATTTAGAAAATGACGATTTAGTGATGTTTCTTCGAACTATTGGCGGTACATCTGCTAATAAAATATACAAAGTTACCGGAGTCGGCTCTAGTATTAATTTAACTGAGTTATATGGAAACAGCAGTACACCTCTTATCGAAGGCGATAAGGTTGTTGTATTATTCGGATACAACACTTTAGAACTACCTTATGAGTTAAACTCAGATCCCTACAGTGGAAGTGAGTGGCATTGGAACGGTACAAGGTGGATATACGGACAACAAAAAACACACAAAAGCGCAAGTATGTTAACTAGTTTGTATGACACTACACTTACTTCATTGAGTAATCTAGACAAATATCCAAACAGTAATTTTGTAGGAGATCGTATTTTCGATTTTGGACGTAGTTCAAGTACTGCTTACGACAATGCACTCGGGTTTAGTCCTAGCTATGTAGACTACGGAAATACTCCGGGACTAAATTTTGACTTTGGCGCAGGGGCAAACAGATATAATTATATCTTAGATGATATAGATACAAGCAATACGGCAACGCTAGAAATACCAGGTTACTATTACTATAAGATAGGCACACGGTACTATAACAGTTGGAGCGAAATACGAGATGGTCAGCCTGTGCGTAGACACATACAAAAAACAGTCGGCTCTGATCCTAGCACCATTGATATAAATTTAGGCACAAGCGATTACAATAAACCTACTGAATTTAGATTTCAATTACGTGACAACTTGTTAACGGCAAGTACAGTGACCTCGTCCAGAACGACATCGATTAATGGAACATTACCTGATCTATACATGCCAACAAATACAACAATTAGTATACAAACACTCTTCCCTCAGGGAGAGATAGAATTTACTAAATTTGATGGTACTGCATTGAGCAATGTTACCAGAACAGCAGGAGTAACAGATCGATTTGATTTAGTCATTGGCGCTATGCCAGACAGTAATATAATCAAGTATAGGTATACCGGAAGTAGTGAGTATGGCATTATAAGACTGTACGATGAAACAAATGCAACAACCATTAGTGTAACCAAAAACGGCGAGGCGTTTACTAACTACACAACAAATGGAAAAATACTTAGTATCAATAGTGGTTTGGTAGAAAATGATGTATATGATATAACATTTTACACTGATAGTGAACTTGATGTTTCGGCAGAAGGATATTTTGAACCTGCTGACACACAAATATACAACCCGCAAAATAAAACATTAACAACTGCTAGTTTTGGAGATATGGTTAGTCATATCAGCGAACAAATGGAAAGTATACCTGTGTTTACAGGAGATTACTTTGGTACAAACAATTATGATAAGATTGGACGAGTGCATCAGTTTGGAGGCACAATTAGACAACAGCCATTTAGTACAGAACTATTAAATGTGCTAGCAACTAGTAATGATACAGACATTTATAGTTCATTGAAACATGCGGCAAACAGTTATGAAAAATTTAAAAAACAATTTGCAATTAAAGTACAACAGTTACACAATGATATTCCACAAGAAACTACAGTTTATGAAATAGTAGACATTGCGCTGAGTCAACTAACTATTGGAAAAAATTCAAATAGTGCATTTGCAAACAGTAATATGGCAATGTTCAGAGATTACAAAAGCAAAGACTATACGTTTACAAACACTATGAGTAAAACGTTTGATTTGCCTGAGACTGTAAACACATATGATGATGCGCAGAATCACATACAAGTGTGGCTTAAACATAATAACTCGTCGGGTGATGTAGTTTGGCAGCCTTTGCTTAAAAATTTAGACTATACAATTACTAATACACAAGTTACAGTGACTAAAACTGTGGTGTATCCAATCAATGGCGCCTCTGTTCATATACGATGGTATCCGCAAAATGCTGTTAGTTTTATTCCTAGTAGCGCAGTTAAGTTAGGTCTTGTTAGACCTTATACAACTGAAATTACTGCAAGTGAATTAAGAGGTCACGACGGTAGTGTGCATACCAGAAAAGGTACAGAACTATACGACAGAAACAAAGTAGGATTTGATCCAGTTGATGCATGTTTGTGGGATTTAGAAAATAGAATTTATAATAACCTACAAGCTAGTTTAAAAACTATTCCTAGTTATTTGGATATAATACCTAGTCCTTATCGACCAACTCCGTACACTCGGTCTGACGTAGACTCACTGCTAAAAAATGAATACATCAAGTGGATTAGTAAGAACACAGTTGCTGACTCAATATACGACATAACTGATAAGTTTACTTGGAACTATAGTAAAGTTGAACCTTATATAGGACATTGGAAAGGAATATATCAATACTATTTCCGTACACACCGTCCTCATACTCATCCTTGGGAGATCTTAGGCTACAACGAAAAGCCAACTTGGTGGGATGCAAATTATAGCTGGACAGACCCGTCATCTAGATCAAATCTATTAAACGCAATTGCACGTGGGATTTACAACGATCCAGCTGATGCTATTAAAAAATATGATATAAATTTAGCTACTGGGTATAATGTTGTGAATAATCTTGTTACTACCGGGGGTGTTTTGAATGATCCGGTAACAGCAGGTGTTGTTACTTGGCCAACTTATAACACTGATATAGATTTTGTATATGGAGATCTAGGCCCAGCAGAAGCGGCATGGCAAGAAACCAGTGAATATCAGATTGTGAAAATTTTAGCATTAATGAAACTAAGACCACTGTGGGTAACAAACAGTTATTTTAGAAGTAACGAAAGACAACTTTTAGATACATCTGGGATAGAAAATGTAACATGGATTAACAAAAGCGAACTACAGTTAACAAATAATATTGATGTTCAAATTAGCGGGCTCGAATATGAAAACAGTATTATACAAAGTATAAGAGTAATTGATCCAGGTAATGGGTTTACAAGTGCCCCAGATTTGTCTGTAT
>Ga0209534_10000937_pt1 | contig 31783 bp, 44 predicted proteins | sample COG_07_FD_184751 | JGI IMG/M metagenome (GOLD analysis project Ga0209534, IMG submission 184751) | Pelagic Microbial community sample from North Sea - COGITO 998_met_07 (SPAdes) (version 2) | ecosystem: Environmental > Aquatic > Marine > Neritic zone/Coastal water | place: Helgoland, sampling...
TGGGTTAGTAAGTTTTGCAGCTAAGTTCCATGCCATGTAAGCGCAAGTGAAGGCAACGATTGCTTCAGAGCCTGAAAATTTAGCTATATAAGCTTCGAGTTCTTTTAGATTGTCCGGTGTGTGCACAATTCCTACGGGTTGAAGTTTTACTGGCTTAGACATAATTAGTCCTCTGATGAAATGTAAACTTTAATTTGACCGCGAGCTGATATAGCTCTTAGAGATTCATTGACGACACTTTCGATTTCCCGTTTAAAGTCCATATCTTTGGTGAGATTTTCTAAAGACTCTTCTAGATGCTCTAAACGCTCTTCAAGTTCTTGCATTTCTAATGTATCTAAACGAGATTCATGGTCGTCTGTAAGGGATTCAACGTCATCGAGTTTTGATTCGACATTATCAAGTCGTTCTTTAAGTTCTTCGGTTTGTATTTCTATTGAGGGTTCTTCTTGGTGAGTGGGGTTTGCTAAATTACATTCAGCGTGTGCGTCAAGAAAACTATAAAAGCTTTCTATGAAATTACGTTCTATAAAAACTTTAGTAGAGTTCATAATTAGTCCTCCTTTTGAATTTGCTTTTGATAAACTTTCCAACCTAAATTACTTTCAAACTGTTGTGATTGAGTAGCTGAACAGAACTCAATAGGCTCACGCTGGTTGGCTTTTAACACTTTTTCTAAGGTTGTAAGTTTAGTGTGCATTTGAAGCATGCAGACTGCAGCATAGCCTTCAACAAGAGTCTCATCGTAAAGATGCATTTCAAAGTCATCTTGTGCTCTAGATATAAGATCTATTATGAGTAGAAGCTGATCATCGTTAATTGTGATTGTATTCACGCTGCTAATGCCTCCTCTGCTATGTCCCATAGCTTGCGGTTAATGGTTACGTTTTCTTTAACAGAAGTAATTGCTTTGGCATCTTTGTAGCCAACAAACTTCCTGTTGTAACGTTTGCGTGGACCTAAGATCTGGAAGCCACCGCGTAGAACGGTTTCTTGAACTCTGTTGAAGATTGTCCAGGCATCATCAGCCATGTCTTCTGCACGGGTTGGTCTTAGTGCTTGAGATATGGCACGGGCATCAAACATGTTGCCATCAAGTTCTTCTAATGACGGTCGATAGTTGTTAGTGTTTTCGAAATAGTCATAGCGTGTACTTAGTGCCTGCTTTGCAAAGTTGTTGATTGCTCTTTCATCAGGGATGATGCGTTGGAGTTTTTCTGTAAACCCTGTGACATTTTCTAACTTGGCTGTTGTATAAGTAAGCAAGTCTTCAAAGCTGTCTAGGTTACTTTTGTAGTGAACCATTCGTTGGTCGAATCCTTCGCCAGCAATGATGCCGTTGCTACAAATAAACCGATAGACACCAGCGAATAGCTTCATTGATGATTTGCCATCGTGTGAGTTATAGAAAATTATTTCTGGTTGCTGTTCTGCAGTGGCACTAACGTCATTGCGTTTAGCAAAGGCCATGAGATGCTGTCCATGTGCGTCTGCTTTTGATGTTCGTCCTCGAACCTGGGCTGCTTGTGTGACGCCATATCCGTGGTCATTCATAACTTCGATGGCGTGTGCTGAATTAAAGTTTCCATACTTATTAGACAGCTCTTCTGAATAGTCATGTGCATATACAGCTGGTGCTTTTGTATATATTTGGTTACTGGTTAAAAAGTCGTTATTTGGATTTCTTGAATAGATTAGATCCGGCACGGTAGTTCTCCTGAAAGTTTAATTATTTTCTCGCTGTTGAATTTAATGTGCTCTTGTAGAGACATATCGGGGGTGGCTGTAGCAACGTTTTCTGGGTGTTTGATACACCACAAAAGGTGTTCAGTGGCTTTTTGTATTTCGTCTAGTTTGCTCATTACTCGTCCTCTTTTGGGTCGTCAAATGGGAAAATTACTCGCATGTAGTCGCCTTCGATTTGGACGACGTCCCATTTATGTGTGGGGCATGTGTCAAGCCACGTCCATAATTCTTCGCTAGTCATGATTTGATCTCCTCAACGTCTTTTTCGTATACGGAATCACTTATCCATGACAAATCTATATCGCGAGTTGGTGTAAACAACTTCACGCTACCGTCATCGTTGCGTAACTCGTCACCGTCTTCGTTTACTTTGTAGAACTGTATGTCCCACACTTCAGTTGAATATTTTTTACTCATGATTCGTCCTCTTTTGTTACCCAGATGCCGTATTCTTCAAGCTCATCTTCAGTAGTGGCTTCTATTCCATGCTGCGCTAAATAATCCATGACAGCCGTTGGGGAGTCGAATTTCAGCAGCTCGTCGTTATCGTCGAGTAGGTATTGCCGACCATTTAATGAGATCCCTTCTGGGTATGAGTACACAATGTATTTGCTCATGACTCGTCCTCCATGTCTTCAGCATGAAGCTCTTTGCCGTACTCAAGCCCTGCTTTAATAATCTCTTTTGCATGTTTTTTAGTAGGTGCAGTGCCGTGTGCCATGTGTGCGAAGTAAGATATTCCTGCGAATATTTGTTCGTGTGCGGGTACGGCGTCGGACGCCAGATCGGTTATGGCAAGTAGTGTGTGTCGGTATGCATTGATGTTTTCTTGTGTATTACTCATGATTTACGCTCCGCGATTAGTCGGTCTAGCATTTCAGCGAATAAGTGCAAATGCGCTTTTATTTCGCTATAGGGTTCGTCGTAGTTAAATTGTTTTTTTGGTGTTAAGGCTGAAGCAAGTTCTACATAGCTTGGACCGTTGAGAAAAAGTTCAAACTGACGATTTTGTATATCTTTCAGTTGAGCTTCCTTATCTCGTTTTTGTTGGATGGCAAGCCGTTCGGGTTTAGATAGTTTGCTCATGACTCATACCTCTCGTAGATTGTGTCGAGGTATTTGTGGAAATCATCAAGTTGGCACGCAACGAACGCAAAGATTTGCGCTGCGTAATAGAAGAATTTTCTGGTGATGATTAGCGTGTATTTACGGGTGATACGTAACAGTTTGACATAGTCGATGTTCATAGCGCGCTCCTCGCGTTATTAGCTTAACTATTATTAGTATTGCTCATATTTTATGAAAAAGGAAGCTTTGTTCGTGGTTCGTGGTCCTCGGTTCGTGGTTCACGCACACTGTTTCTTGTGCACGAAATGATGATAGTGAAGCAGGCACACTGGATACCTGGTGGGGGCGACCGCTACACTTTGGGCTATACAGATACATAAAAAAACCCACCTAGCCAATAGTGGATGTTGATTGGCTAGGTGGGCAACGGAGTTAGAAATTGGCGCGTAATGTAGCGTCGTGTGCTGTAAGTTCTTTGGTGGAGATTTGGGCGACACTGATTGGTTTATGCGCTTTGGTATGACGGGCGGCTTCGTTGTCTAGTTTACGTTTAATAGCATTGCGTACATCGTCTCGTCCAACTTTGAGCTCTGCGTCTCCTATTGCGGTAGCTTGAAGTAATGCGTCGCGTATTGCGCGTGCGTCGGTTCCGAGTTTGCGAAGTATTAACTCTACGTTGTTTTTATAAGTTAATTGTTTTTCAGAGATATCAGTTTTGCCAGACAGCTCGTCGAAACTTTTTAAGTACATGCACCACTCTGCCCATAACGTGGCACCCGTGTTTCTGATGTTGTACTGGAATACGTTACTAGGGCGTATTGCTGTACCTGTTGCCCACGAGCCTACAGATTGTGACATTGTGGTGATAGTGCTAGCTACTTCGTCGACTTGGTCATTGAACGCTTTTTGCTCGTCGTCGGATCCTTTGTAAGGTGTGTCTCCGTACGCTTCGTAGTAAGCCATGGCGTTATCGATTGCAGACGATTTAGGCATTAGGCTGCCTGTGCTTTGGTTAATCACAAAAGTTTCTAACAGATATGCAGGATAGTCATTCGGTGGGTTGTTGATGGAGTGGGCTTTTTCTGGGTCGGTGCTAGGGTCAGCGTCGACGTCGTTTAGTGACGATGTAACAGGTGGGTATAACTCTTTAGTCTCTAGCTCGGTTGGATCGAAGTGGTTTGATTTAGCAGTTACTTTTTTTGCTTTTGATAAAATAGCGTTTGCTGAGTTGTTCATAGTAATAATCCTATTAAGTAATTGATGATAGTGAGCCACTCATTTGACTCACTAGTTTGTAACCGACGACACATGGCCGTAGGACAGGTGGCTTAGTGTGTGTATTCGTGTTGGTTAAAGTCGCAAAGGTCGTCAATATTAGCCCAGCTAATATTATCAGCCAAAGTAATGACGTCTGTGATATTGAAGATAGGCTCGTTAGAGTCTGATGAATTTACCATTGACCAGCGGTCTATATTTAGATTTAGTTCTTTCATTGTATATTCCTCCTACGGAATGTTATCGGGTACGGTAGTCATGAAGATCAACAGCGGCTGATATACCAGTGTAATCCTCAAGATCGTCGACATCAGACTCAATATCCATGAGAAGTAATGTCATTATACCTAGCATTACATCGCTAGGGTTTTCTTTTGCATAAGCAATAGATTTATCAAGATATGGTTTAGCTTTGTTTTGATACTCACTACGACGCGCTAAGATAGCTGCGGCAGATGATTTGAATTTATTGAACATGTGCGAGTACTCCTTGGGTTGGTAGATACCATGGTACTGTGGCATCGGGTGAACATAGATATGCATCTGGGTATGTGTCTTTGATACATATCATGTTGTTTGGTATGTCCTGTGAATAAATAGCTACTTGTGTATGGTTTACCCACGCTAGTGAAAGGACATAGAAAGATAAGAGCACGGCGAAGAGAACAAGAATATCTGTTCTATTTCGTGCAATGAAGTTGATGATAGTGTTCATACTGTAGCCTCCTTAGTATGATTGAGCACGTACCAAGTACTAATGGTCGTGATTGGGTTGTTGATTAATAGATGCCATTCAAGGGCAAAAAGAATCGTTTTCATGATGTTTCTCCGTTGGTTATGATTTATGGACCGTGGTTCGCGGTTAGTGGACATAGATACTGTGTATATATACAGTAAATGCTAATCTGTGCACGGAACAAGGTACGTTGTGCATGGTTCGTGTCCGGTTCTGTGCACGAATTGAAGGGGTAAAAAGTCAGTAAATACAAGGGCTGTAGAGATCTGTGTCCACTGTGCACCTTTTTTTGAGTTGAAGTTCGATTTATAAAAAAAAACGTCTTTTTTAAAACACGTCAGATTGAAGTTGAAAAAGGGTGCACAAGTGGACACATCGTGCACAGATTAGCAAAAGATGTTATTAATCAATAGGTTACGCTGTGTCCGAAACGGTATTAATTCGTGCACAGATTTTCCAAACCGTGCACAGACTTAAAAACCGTGCCAAGCTAGCGACTGGGCGAGAGCGAGCGTGGTCATCAGAACGAGGAACACGATGTCCGACTCGTCAACCGTGGATCGCGACCTTCTTTTCTTAGAACGTTTCATAAGATTCTCCCGTTATAGCTTCATGGTGTGATGGTGATAAGCCAAGTTGCGTGATTCGTAGTGCGTGAATCCCATCTGCTTGTACTTCCGATACTCTTTCGCGAGCTGTTGTCCGTTGTTCGTGCGCCGTGGAGCGCGAGCAACGCGAGTGGTTCGCGGTTCGCTGCCCTTGAATCGTTCAGCATTGAGGTGTCGTTCGAATAGTTCTGATGTGTTCATGCTACACCCCCCCCTGTCCAAGCTCGTAGTCAATTGCTGTAAAGTGGTAACAGCCGTTGCCGTTGTACATAGGCTGACCTATCGCAACCATATCTAGTACAAACGCCATAACCCTGCAGAACGCTTCGTGCGAGTCTTCGTTATGCAAACGCTCTGTCCAAGCACCGTCGGTTACTACGTACTCGTGTTCATAGCCCAATAATGGAACGTGATCACTACCCACTAGACTTACTTTGGATCTGTATTTTTCTGCTTTTAATGTGTTCATGTCTTACTCCTATAAGTTAGAGACACAAAAACAACCGACGCCGAGCGACGAAGGAGCGAGGTATGAAAAACAGGACAAGGTTCCAAAACGGAATTACGAAACAAGGTTCCATAAATCCGGATCGGGGGGCATGGGTCGTGAATTACGGCAGGGGGAGATAGTGCGTGAGCGATTCAGAATATAAATTTTTAAAAAAATTTTTACAAAAAAATATTAGCTATGGTATTCTCCAACGCCATGACGGAGCTGCGCGTTTGTGCAAAATGTAATAGAGACGAGAACCAAGTACATATAGACGCTGGTCGTAAAAACTGCGCCAACTGTCGGACACACGAACGTCAAAAGAGACAATCTGCTAGTTACGAAGCCTATCTAAACGCCCTCTTTATTAATGCTAAATCAGCCGTGAAGCGCGGAGCACGAACCCAGGAGCATAGTTGGGAACTCGTGAACGCTGACCTCCCACGCATGTGGGAACAACAACAAGGTCGATGCGCTGTGTCAGGTGTATTCTTAACGCACCATAAAGATGGATCAGGTACTAAAGATTTTAACGCATCAATAGACCGTATTAGTAATGTGAAGAGTTATACCTTCGAAAATGTCCAATTAGTGGCGTATCGCATCAACTTAATGAAGCACACTCTTCCAGAAGACATGTTTTACTGGTGGATCAAGACAATTAACGATTTTTCTTGTGATTAAATAATACCTGAGCTAATATTACGCTATGCTGGAGATAGAAGTAGTTGCGATAGAAGGGCTAGATGCCGCAATCATCGGTACGACCGTTCGCAACAAATGCGAAGTGCTTGCATATGACTATGACAAAGCCGTCGCTATTTTAATAGATAAAGGGCATACCGAAGAGGATGCCGAAGATTACGTTGCAGAGCTGTCCTCTCAAGAGTTTGAGGGTGCACCTGCATTTGTGTATTTTGATACTAGTCAAGGGCAGCATGGCACAGAACCAGGAGTCACAATCCACTGATCTAGTCAGTGAACATACTGAGTTCCAATCGCATATGCCATACATGGGCATAAGCCGTGGATCACTGACCATGCAGCAAGAAAAACTGGTCACGCTCATCGCTTCAGGTATGAGTACAGCGGCTGCGGGTCGTGGTGCGGGGTACTCTTCCCCTCAAGCAGCTTATGCTGCTGCAAAAGTAGAAGGTGTACAGAAAGCGCTCGACTATTATCGAGAAGAAATGCGTGAAACGGTGAAGTTTACCAACCAAAACGCCCATCTTATGTACATGGAAGCCTATAACTCCTCCGCAAACGCCACCGAAATGAAAAATACCACCGATTCCCTGGTCAAACTGCACGGTTTGGCTGCCCCAGATAACGCAACGCAAGTAAATATCAATATTAATGGTACGAAACAGCTAGAACGCATGTCTGATGAGGACCTGTTGAAAATTGCAGGTAAAGATATTAACTATTTAGAACCGAAGAGTGAGTAATTATGGCGAAGTCCACTGAATACCCCCACAACAAAAAACAGGCCGCTGCACAGGTAGCTAAATTGAAGGCTGCTGCAGCCAAAAAGAAAAAACCTGTAGCTAAACCCAAGGCTAAAGCTAAGCCGAAGGTAAAAAACTTGCCTGGTAAGAAGAGAACTGGACCAAATGTAGTGAAGAACTTGCCTGCTAAGAAAGGCGCGAAAAAGACATACAAGCCTTACTAAAATGAACTGTTGGACGTGTAAGACAGAGCTTATATGGGGCGGAGATCATGATTGTGAGGATTGTGAAGAGTACATCATAGTCTCTAACTTTAGTTGCCCTACGTGCCAAGCGCACGTTGAGTTTTACGTACCAAGAGAACTAGATGACGGAAGTTAACAAGGTCGAATGCATACGCTGCAAGGCGTCGCACCCCGAGACACTATATGCGGGAGATGATCGACTCTGTGTTTATTGTAAAGCGGACATCGCGGAGCAGGAACCACTAGCCGCGACCCCCGAACCAGAAGAAGAACAGGTAACAACGTTAGAAGAAAAGGCGCGCGCGGAACTTGCTCTACGGTTCCTGACCCGCAAACGGTTATTACCTTTTGTAGAGCGGTTTAACCCTGACTACCAAGCAGGTTGGGTACATAAAGATATTTGCCAAAGGCTAGAGGATTTTTCAAGAGATGTCGCTGAAAAGAAGTCTCCAAGACTTATGCTATTCATGCCACCCCGACACGGTAAAAGCACGTTGGCTTCGGTCGCGTTCCCAGCTTGGCATTTGGGTAGAAACCCGCAGCATGAATTTATCAGTTGTTCGTACTCGGGTTCGCTTGCAATGGCGTTCAGTCGCAAAGTCCGTGGGCTCTTACGTGAAGAAGGTTTTAAATCGGCTTTCAAAACCCGCCTCGACCCACAGTCGCAGTCAGCTGAAGCATGGCTTACAACTAGCGGCGGTGGTTTTGTTGCTGCTGGTGTGGGTGGTGGTATTACTGGTAAAGGGGCTCATATCCTCGTTATCGACGATCCGGTAAAGAACCGTGACGATGCCGAATCATCAAATGCTAGGGAAAGTACTTGGGACTGGTATACCTCGACGGCGTATACCCGCCTTGCTCCTGGTGGTGGCGTACTCGTTATTCTCACTCGCTGGCATGACGATGATCTTGCTGGACGGCTACTCAAAGCAGCGGCTGATAACGGAGAACAATGGGAAGTTGTTAACTACCCAGCAGTCGCAGAAGTTGACGAAGAATTTAGAAAGCAAGGAGAAGCGTTACACAGGGAGAGGTACGATGAGGAGGCGCTTGCCCGCATCGAAAAAGCCGTTGGACCGCGAGACTGGTCCGCGCTTTATCAGCAAAACCCTGTAGCTGATGACGGTGATTATTTCACCAGAGACATGATTAATTACTATGATCGAGAAGATATTGATCATGACCGTATGAAGTTCTACTGCGCATGGGATTTAGCGATTGGTAAGAATGATAGAAATGACTACACCGTGGGTATTGTAGTTGGTGTAGATGAATATGATCAGATGTTTGTGGTTGATATGGTTCGTGGCCGCTTTGATGGCTTTGAATTAGTAGAGCAGATACTAGACCTGTATGAGGTTTGGAAACCATCAATCATAGGCATTGAGAAAGGTCATATTGAGATGGCCCTCGGACCGTTCCTCGAGAAGCGTGTTCGCGAACGTGGGTTATACGAAGCGTATTTCAAAGACCTCAAGACAGGTCGTAGAGATAAGGAGGCGCGAGCTAGAGCCATCCAAGGTCGGATGCAACAAGGCATGGTATTTATGCCTAAAGAAGAACAATTTACAGGCCCTTTGGTAGCAGAGTTACTGCGCTTCCCTAATGGGGTACACGACGACCAGGTAGACGCCTTGGCATGGATCGGTTTGATGATGACGGAGTTTAGTACCTTCATCGAGAAGGTTGAACACGTACCAAGCTGGCGAGACAGACTCCCTGGATTACTTAAAGGTGAACGGACCAAATCGGCAATGAGCGCATAAAAATGAAAGCAACTAAAATTAATCCAGCTAAAGAAGAGGAAATTACTCGCACACAGTGGGCGCGTTACGAAAGAGCCAGAGATAACGGGCATCTAGAGTACGTTTATATGGCGCAGAAATGTGATGAGTATTATCAAGGTGAACAGTGGGACGCAGAAGACGAAGCGGCATTAGAAGCTGAAGGCCGTCCCGCGCTTACCATTAACACTATTCTTCCCACCGTAAATACTATTTTAGGCGAGCAATCAACGCGGCGCGCTGACATTCAGTTTAAACCGCGAAGAGGTGGCGATGAAGAGGTAGCCCAGACACTAAACAAGTTGTATATGCAGATATCCGACAACAACAAGTTGGATTGGGTTGAGCAGCAAGTGTTCTCTGATGGTTTGATTATGGATGGTCGCGGTTATTTTGATGTTCGGATGGACTTTAGCGATCACGTTGAAGGCGAAATTCGAATCACGGCTAAAGATCCATTAGACATACTGATCGACCCAGATGCCAAAGATGCAGACCCTAAAAACTGGAATGAAGTCTTTGAGACCAAGTGGATGACACTTGATGAGATTGAAGAGTTATATGGTAAAGCGAAAGCTGAGAGACTACTGTTTGTAGCTGAAAACGGTATGAGTTTTGGTCCAGATTCTGTTGAGTATCAAGAGACACGTTTTGGTGACACAGAGAGTAATGATGATCACTTTGGTGCTGGAGTACCAGGTGATGATGAGTACCGTAATGTTAAATCACTACGAGTAATAGAGAGACAACATAAAAAACTAACACGCTGTGATTTTTTTGTAGACCCCGATACAGGCGACCAACGTCAAGCCCCCGATGCATGGTCTGAAGGTAAAGTTAAGAAGTTTGCTAAGAAGCACAGCTTATCAGTAATCAGCAAGGTGATACGTAAAGTACGCTGGACTGTGACTTGTGATCAGGTTGTTCTGCACGATGACTGGTCTCCCTATAATCAGTTTACCCTTATCCCCTTCTTCTGCTACTTCCGACGGGGCCGCCCTTTCGGTGTAGTTCGTAATTTACTTTCACCGCAAGAGCAGCTAAACAAAATAGCCTCTCAAGAGCTGCATATTGTTAATACCACAGCTAATAGTGGCTGGATGGTTGAGAGTGGTTCTTTGGTTGGTATGACTGCGGATGATCTTGAAGAACATGGCGCAGAGACTGGACTAGTTCTTGAATATGCTCGAGGCACTACACCCCCACAGAAGATTGGTGCAAATCAGATCCCTACTGGTTTGGATCGTATCGCACAGAAAGCAGCAGCTAACATTAAGACTATTTCTGGTGTTAATGACTCGATGCTTGGTACAGATAGCGCCGAAGTATCTGGTGTAGCCATTCAGGCTAAGCAGAACCGTGGTGCAGTAATGATTCAAGTACCACTAGATAACTTACGTAAATCTCGTCAGTACTTAGCAGAGAAGATCCTAAATCTTATCCAAACGTTTTATACCGAGCAGCGCGTCATACAAGTTACAAATGAAACCGACCCTCTAAAGCCCCGTGAGCCTATGATCGTGAACGAAGTAACACCTGAAGGTGAGATTATTAATAATCTTATGGTGGGTGAGTATGACGTTATTGTTTCTACTGCCCCTGCTCGCGACAGCTTCGATGAAGTTCAGTTTGCTGAAGCTATTAGCCTGAGACAGGTTGGCGTAGCGGTACCTGATGATGCGATTGTCGAGTACAGCCACCTTGCTAAGAAAGGTGAGTTAGCCAAACGTATCCGTACTATGACAGGGCAAGAGCCCCCTACCCCAGAGCAAGCAGAAGCTATGGCTGCCCAGCAGCAAGTTGCTATGCAGCAGTTGCAGCTTGAGATCGCGAAGCTCGAGGCAGAAGTCAGAAAGATACAGTCAGAAGCCGCTGTCAATATTGCCAAGGTACAAGAGCAGGCTGAAATAACTCCACAGCTACGGATGCAGGAGCTACAAGCCAAGATCCAAATGAACCAAGAGCAGCTCGCTTTGAGAAGAGAATTGTCATCTGAGACCAATCAGATACGTCAAGGCCAAGCAGAGACAAGCGCAGCCACCAAGATTGCTACGACCGCAATGCAGCAAGCTAGAAATACCCAACCCCAACAGGAACGATAGGAGTTCTTAAATGAGTAAGCAAGAAGACAACCAAGAAGAAAACAAAACTATAGAGTTTGATGTTATGCCAGGAGCGGATCTTCAAGATGATGATGGCTCTCCACAGCTAGACCTTAGTTTCGCAGAGGTAGCCGAAGAACCTGTAGCCGAAGTCGAGGAAGTAGAAGAGCCAGAAGAAGAAGAAACTGTTTCTAAAGATGAACAAAGTACAGAAGAAGAAACAGAATCAGAGGAAGAGACTGCTGAGTTAGAAGAAGAGGAAGCAGAAGCAGAACCTGAGTCAATAGCCGATGAGAAACCGGCAAAAAAACCAATGGTACCGAAGGCGCGGCTAGATGAAGTACTTGCAAAACAAAAAGCCCTCCAAAAGCAGTTAGACGAGATCAACGCAGCGAATGAAAAAGCAGAAGAAGCGCCCGAATCGTACGATTTTGACGCAAAAGAAGTTGAATACCAAAACATGGTCTTGGATGGTGAGACAGATAAAGCTGTCGCGCTCAGAAGAGAAATTAGAAAAGCAGAAAGAGAGCAACTTGAATACGAAATGAGGCAAGAAATGTCTCAGACAGTTAACCAAGACCGCCAGATGACTGCTCTGCAGCAAGCTGCTAATGCTATGGAAGATGCGTATCCAGTATTTGATAGTAATTCTGAGGTGTTTGACCAGGATATGACTAACGAAGTAGTTGAATTGCGCGATGCGTTCATCATGAAAGGTTATGAGGCAGTAGATGCCCTTTCAAAAGCTGTGAAATATGTGGTTAAAGACCATGATTTAGATAAAACAGTTGAAGAAGCCCCTAGCCTAGCTGGGAAAGCACAAAAAACTGATGAAGTGGCTAAAAAACGTGCAGAAGTAAGCAAAAAACTACGCGCAGCCGAAGCACAGCCTCCTGAATTACCAGGCGAAAGTTCCTCAAATCACGGTGAAAAAGGGATTGACCTTAGCACTTTGACTGAAGATGAGTTCGCAGCCCTACCAGAGGCAACTTTAAAGAGATTACGCGGTGACATTATATAAAGAGGTGATATATGGCAGTAAAAAAAGACCCCCGACTCGCGAGGGCCGGGGTTAGTGGATTCAATAAACCGAAACGCACCCCCAGCCATCCGAAGAAAAGCCACATTGTTGTTGCAAAGGAAGGTGACCGAATCAAGACGATTAGATTTGGAGAACAAGGAGCGAAAACGGCTGGTAAACCGAAAGCGGGTGAATCTGACCGTATGAAAAAGAAACGTGCAAGCTTCAAAGCACGACACGCTAAGAACATAGCCAAAGGCAAGATGTCGGCAGCCTATTGGGCTAACCGTTCGAAGTGGTGATCTGATGGCCGAATTATCTGAAGACACAGCGGTAACAATTCCGCTCAGGAATCTGATTGCAATGATTGCGTTTACATCAGTATCTACAATGGCGTACTTCTCTGTACAAGAGCGGTTAAATACCCTTGAGCATGCCTTAGACAAAACTCAGATGGACATAGAGTCCAACTCCGAGTTCCGTATTAAATGGCCCAGGGGCGAATTAGGGGCGCTCCCTGCTGATGCACGCCAAGATATGCTAATTGAATACACAGCGGGGCTTCTCGATAAAGAGATAGTCAAAGGCGAACAACTTTTAAATGACATACATAACCTCAAGTTAAGGCTGGCCGCCCTTGAAAAAGGTGTAAGTCCAGAATGAGGAGGTAACCGTCTAATGGCGAGAAGTGATGAACCTAAATGGAAACGTATAGTAGCCGCTGTTAAAGCGGGATCTAAAGGCGGAAAACCTGGGCAGTGGTCAGCAAGAAAAGCACAGCTGGCTACTCAAAGGTATAAGAAGTCTGGGGGCAGTTACTCTGGACCGAAGACCAAGGCACAGAAGTCGTTATCCAAATGGACTAAAGAAGAATGGGGTACTAAGTCTGGGAAAAATAGTACCCAAGGTAAAAAAGCGACAGGCGAGCGTTACTTACCAAAGAAGGCAAGAGCAAGTTTAACTAAAAAGGAGTATGCGGCAACTTCCGCAAAGAAACGTAAAGACACCAAGGCCGGTAAACAGTTTTCAAAGCAGCCAAAAAAGGTCGCTAAGAAAACATCACGACATAGATGAGGCAAGAAAATGAGTGAGAAAGGCATAGTAATACCGACTTGGGCAATACCTCTAGTAGTTAGTTTGTTTGTTGGCGCTATAAGCTACGGCGCGGCACAGGCTAACGCAGAGACTACTACCACTGAAGTTAAGCGTATTGAAGTTATTGTCAAAGAGACAGCTAAAAAAGCGCAAGAGAATGGTCAGGCTCAAGCTGTAACAGAGACGAAGGTTGACGCAATCGTGGAGTCATTAGCCAGACAAGAAAAAATTCAAGAGAAAACTAACGATCAAATTTCTGCGTTAGTACAGGCGTTGTTGGCTAAACAATGAGAATGGTTTTTGCCCTTATCTTCCTCATTTCTAACGGCGAGGTTGATGAGAGCAAGACGCGTTATTACGTCAAAAAACACCACTGCGTATTTATGTGTCAGGAACTATCTAAACCCTCCAAACACTACGAGGCGGTCGACTGTGTCTGCCGCTTAACTTGGGTAGATAATTCTGAACGAGTTATACAATGAAAACCCTCGTTTTTGCTTTAATAATAGAGACTTTGACTCCCGATGGTTTTGTTGAAGACGTTGAGGAGTATGGAGTCTGGAATAATATAAACTCGTGTGTTTATTTCGCTAGGACAATAACCTTACAAAGTATAAAAGGGTCTGGTGAGAATAGGTTCGGAAAGGTCTACGACGTGCCAATAAGGGCTTTTTGTAAACCGAAGTATGTAGACCCGAAAGAAACTGTAATTTTTAAATGAGGATATAAGAATGGATTGGAAAGATAAAGATGAACTAAAAGCGTTGGCTTTTGCCATATGTTTTTTCGGCTTTGGCTTTAGTTCGCTATTGTTTATAGACTAAGCGGCCTAAAAGGGTTGCAATAAAATAATACCTGTACTAATATCTGATATACGTCCATCACTACGACATGTGGTCGGCCCGTAGCCGTAAAAAACGTACCCCTCGCCTACAAAGGCGTAAAACCTGTCGAGGTCGCACCTCGTTAATAAGCGCTAGTTCGTTGCTCCACGATACGGAGATACGGATTAGCCGCTCCTTTAAGTCGGCTGATAAGGCGGCGTGTGCCGCATAAATTATTTTGTCAATTTAAAAGGAGCCTATCATGGCCACTACAAACTTCGGTACGCTTACTGGCGACCAACTCCAAATGTGGAGCCGCGACTTCTGGAAAGTAGCTCGCAACCAATCTTTTATCAACCAGTTCGCTGGTACGGGTTCAAACGCAATGGTACAGCGCGTAACTGAACTTACTAAAAACCAAAAAGGCACCAAAGCTAACATTACTTTGCTTGCTGATATGACCGGCGACGGCATCACTGGTGACAATACTTTGGAAGGCAATGAAGAAGCCCTCCGCGCGTATGACATCACCATTGAGCTAGACCAGTTGAGATTTGCAAACAGAATCGCTGGCCGAATGACTGACCAGAAGACTGTTGTTAATTTCCGTGAACAGTCTCGTGACGCACTTGCTTATGCAATGGCTGACCGATGTGACCAGTTGGCATTCTTGTCTCTATCTGGCGTTGCATATACTCATAAAAACAACGGCGGTCTGCGTACTACTTCTAGTACTGCTGGACACGAGTTGGTTGACCTTGAGTTCGCTTCAGACGTATCTGCCCCCACTTCTGCAAGACACCGTCGAGTTGATGGCGATGACATTCTTGCTGGTGACACTACTGCTTTGGTAGCTACTGACACTCTGAAGTACAAGCACATTGTTAATCTGAAAGCTTATGCTAAAGATCAATACATCCGTGGTATTCGTGGTGCTGGTAACCAGGAAACTTTCCACATGTTTGTTACTCCACAGCAAATGGCTGACTTAAAGCTAGATGCAGACTTCATCGCTAACGTTCGTAACGCTGGTGTTCGAGGAGCTTCTAACAGCTTATTCGCTGGTTCTTCATCGTTGATGGTTGATGGTGTAATGATCCACGAGTTCCGTCATGTGTTTAACACTTCTGGTGCTACTACTGGTTCTTCATCTAACGCTGGCGCAGCTGGCTACAAGTGGGGCGCAGCAGCTAACATAGTTGGCGGACGCGCTCTGTTCTGTGGTGCTCAGTCTCTAGCTATGGCTGACATTGGTTTGCCTGAAATGGTTGAAGATACTTTCGACTATGGTAACCAGTCTGGTATCTCTGTAGGCAAGATCTTCGGACTTCGCAAGCCTAAGTACAACTCTGATATTGCAGGGTCTGTACAGGACTTCGGCGTTATCTGTCTAGATACTGCACAGTAAGACAATCGCCCCCTCTTCGGAGGGGGCTTTTTATTTATATAGGAATTAATCATGAAGATTGTTAGTGAAACGTCATTAAGAGTGACCACCCTAGGCGGAACAGCCGTTTTGTTTGAAGCGGGCGTTCCAAGAGAGATAGCAGAAGAAGTTGGCCTATTAGCAATACAGATGGGCGCGAAAGAATATAACGATAAATATGTCGAAGAACAAAATGCTGAAGAAGCAGTGTTCGAAGAAGTAATTGAAGAAGCACCTGTCGTACCCACATCTGATCTTGTAACAGTACTTGAAAAAATGATGGACGAAGGTGACCCAAAGAATTTTAAAACCGACGGTTACCCGAAAGCAGCAGCAGTAAATAAAGCTATGGGAGAAACCATTGGCACTGATGAACGGGAAGCGGCCTGGGAATCAATCCTTAACTCATAGGTATATATCATGGCAGTCACAGTACAAAGTGTAATAGATAGAGCACAAACAGTCCTTCAAGATACAACAGGCGTTAGATGGCCGGTTGTTGGCGAACTAGTCCTGTGGATTAACGACGCTCAGCGCGAGATAGCTTTACTAAAACCAGATGCAAGTGCAGCCAACGAGACGGTTACTCTAGCTACTGGAACAAAGCAGTCTATACCTACTGGAGGCAACCGCCTTTTAAAAGCAGTTAGAAACATGTCAGCTGCAAGTAGCGGAACTGGTAAGCGATCAGTTCGTTTAGTTGATAGAGAAGTGTTAGACGCACAGAGCCCTGATTGGCACGACCCAACTGTCGCTGGCGATGCAGCGCACACAACAATTGTAAAGCACTATGTTTATGACGAAGCAAACCCTCGTAATTTTTACGTCTATCCTGGCGTGGCAGGTAACGCTTATTTAGAGATTATTTACTCTTCAAACCCCGCCACTGTAGCGCAAAGTGGGTCACTGTCTATTCCTGATATCTACGCTAACGCTATTATGAATTATGTTTTGTACATGGCGTACATGAAAGACGCAGAGTACGCAGGTAACGCTCAACGCGCTAGTAGTCATTTCCAGTTATTTACTACGTCAGTGACGGGTAAAGGGCAGATAGACGCAATGACTAATCCTAATATGGAACGTAGACAAGCGGCGGTATAACACATGGCGATTTCTTATGAGACGCTACTCCCTGAAATATTACCAATGGTATATGGGTGTCCTGATACGCTAATTGAAAATAGTATTAGGTCAGCCGTTATAGAGTTATGTGAGAAAGCCAGCGTATATCAAGCTGAACTGGACCCACTAACAACAGTCGGCGGTATATTTGAGTATGATCTCGAAGCTCCGTCTGGCACATCAGTACAAAAAATACTGTGGGTGTCACACCTCGGAAAAGATGTTGAACCTATTACCTCTACCCTGCTTGAGCAGCGCATACCTAAGTGGCGCGAAGGCAACGGTGTACCTGAGTATTATGTGCAACAGGGCGCTGCTTTATTCTGGTTAGCACCAGTGCCCACAGTCACAACGGTCTCCAGTACCATTTTACGTGCTGTTTTAAAACCTACCCATTCAAGCACAGCGTGTGATAACGATGTGATGAACGACTATCGAGACACTATTGTAAATGGTGCCTTATTTAGACTGTTAAGAATCCCAAATAAAGAGTGGACTGACCTAACTGGCGCACAGGTGTATGGCAGTTTATTCAACCAAGGTGTTACTGACGCGGAGCGTAAAGCGCGAGGCGCGAACACAGGTGTAGCGAGAACAGTTAGATACGGCGGTACATCAGGCGCATGGCGAACAAGGCGTAAACATTATGGTAACGGTGGATAGCCCTGTTGAATCACCCATAGAGGACAACATTCATTGGGTGGCTCCAGCAGTAGAAGAAATTTTAGAAGCTAATCCGCAGCTTACATATACGGTTGCAGATATATACCTAGCCTGCGCTCAAGAACAGGCGACGCTTTGGACAACTAATGAAGGGATGGTTGTCACCACAGGTGAAACAGATATTTTCACTGGTAAAAGGACCATGTTGATATGGCTAGCTTGGGCCGAGAAGAGAGGGACTAACTTAGTATCAGTCCATCAAGACTTCTTTATAGAACAGGCTAAGCTAGGTGGTTTTTCAAAATTAGAAGTTAGGTCTGCAGTGCCTGAATTGAAAGATTATATTCTTTCGCAAGGCTGGCAGTTAGACACAATTGTTTACACGAGAGACGTATATGGGAAGCTCACCTAAGCAACAAGATTATCAGGCATCAGAAGCTGAAAAAGCCTCGGCTTCTGTAGCTATGGCGGAGTACAAGCATTTCAAACAAAAATATGATCCCCTACTTCAGAAAATGCGTGATCAATCTTTGACTGACAACACTACTGACTCCCTTCGCGGCAGAGCGAATGCTGACACGATGCAGGCACTGTCTAAGCCTTCGGCTCGACGCGCTATGACTGGTGCAGATGGTGGGGACTTAGCACAGGCTCTACAAGGGCAGTTGGGTATAGCGAACACGTCCGGTCTTAACATTAAAAATCAAATGCAGACTAACGTGCTTGGAACAGCGCGAGGTCAGGCGGCAGATGCGCAAACAGGTATGGCACAAGCAGCTAATCTCGCTACATCGGAAGCTTTAACTAGAGCGAAAAATAAGCAGACGGTAGCTAACGCGAAGATGACTGCGGCTGGCCAGGTAGCAGGCGCTGCATTAATGCAGGGTATGCAGAACAAAGCAACGAAAGGCACAAAAACTGAAGATTTAGGTCCAGAGATGGGAATGAGAACAACAGAAACAAGCGGCTCTTTCTTCAGCCCTGTTAATGACGCTGGGCAATCCGTTAGCGGTTTTGGTAACCGGCTTGCTTATTCAAACATATTTGGAGGTGGCTAAAGATGTCTCAAATGCCTGGTGGATATTCATATAATGAATTAGGTGTAACAACCATACAAGATGGTGGATACAGCGGAAGTTCAGGAGCCGGATATGCTGGACTCGGCGGCTACAACAATTATTTTAATAACAATATGGGTTTGCCAAATGTCAGCGACCCCGAGGCTGCATATGCGCAGATTACTCGCCAAGAGTATCTTGATTATGTAAATAATTATCGTGACTTTGAAGAAGGCATGATAGACAGAGCTCAGAATGATACGTCATTAATCGACGCTGCTCGTACTGATGCTGCTGCGGCCTCTGGTATCGCAACAGGTATCTCTAACCGCAACGCGAGCCGTTATGGCGCGGCACTTACCCCCGCTCAGGCTCAAGAGCAAACTAGAAGCCTCGATCGCGCTAATACTCTTGGGGGAATCCAGGCAGTTGGTGACGCAAGAATAGCGCAGCGTGAAGCTAATACACGGCAGCTGTCTGATTTAATCAATATTGGTCAAGGCGTTAACCGCTCTTCACAAAGTCAATTGGGATCTGCTGCTCAAAATGCTACGCAGCGTGAGAACGCTTATTCACAGGCCAAAGCGGCATCTAAGGCTCAAACGTATAGCACCCTCGGTAGTTTAGGTGCTATGGCCATTATGGCTTTTGCATTTTAAAGAGAATTTTTTATGGCACTTTTAGATGGTATTTTAGGTGGGGCAAGTGCAGTACAAGCATTTGGCCAACAGCAGTTTCAGAACAAACTAGCTCGAGATAAATTCGAATTAGATGAAAATAAATTTGGGTTAGATAAAAATAAATTCGAAGAACAGACTCGCCAATACGACCAGAACTATGCTTTGCAGCAGAAACAGTACGGCTTAAACGAACGAAACACAGTAGTTTCTGAGGCTACAAACAAGCGTGCGCAGGACTTGCAGCCAGGCAAATTAAGAGAACTAAAGCTAAAAAACGAGACGTCTGAGCTTGAGCTCAACGAAAAAAACAAGAAGAAAACATATTCTGAAAACGATAGCTATATTGGCGACCTAACTGAATTGGGTTTTATTAATGTTCAAGGCGAATATGGCCCAACGCGGCTTGATATACCTAACTCAGTAAAACTTATTACGGCTGGCGGGGCTGTGACCGATAAAGCCATTTTAGATATGGCTAACCGTGATAAAGACCTACCAGAAGGCTTTACTCTAAACAAAGTTGATCGCACACAAAACGGGTTAGTTCTCCGAGGCACTTACGAAGATGGCAGAAGCGGCGTTTTAACAGCAGAAGGTAGTGTTGGTGATGGGGACGCGGTGGCTTTTCTCACTCCCCAGCAATTAGCTGGGCTGATGGACGACGAATACCGAACAAATATCCGTGGTAATAGTAATCTTGGTGCTTCAAGCGCAACAGTAGAATACCTTGTTGGGCAAGGTATGGCTGAAGCTGACGCTGTAGAAGTTGTGAATAGGGAAACAGCTCAGAATACTTTACAGACACAAGTCGTCGGAGAAATGGATAAGGCAGCAGACAGCCCTGCTGCAGGTGAAGGCAAAAATGTAGGCATGGTAAGAGCCTTTAAAGGTTTGCTAGCGTCCGCTAAGACTGACGAAGAAAAACTACAGATATTGTCTAGCCAAGCTCAAGAATTAGGCATAGAAATCCCCGAGATTCTAGCGAAGCCATCACCCGTAAAAGGCGAAGAGACCGTCAAATCGCGCTTAGCTGAAGCAGGCGTTACACCCGAAAAATGGGCAACGTTTAGCGATGCTGAAAAACAAGAAGCAGTGGATGTCTTAAATATTCGCGATAGCATTACAACTGTCGGTAAATGGATTATGAGCCCAATAGCCCCTATGGCAGATGCAGTGATGCTCGGACCGCGAGCCGTGTCTGATGCAGGGAAGATGGTAGCAAATTCTAAGTTAGGACGAGCCGCAGGTTTGTCTGAAGTTGGTGATAAGCCTCAGTACTCAAACCCGACGCGGTACATAGACGAACAAAACATCGCGATGCAAGGTAAGCCTGACATAACCCTTGATCAGGCAAATGCTAACTTTACTGCGATTGCAAATCAGCCCGTTGAGGCCCAGAAAGCTGCTCAAGAACTAGAGGCAGGTGTGTTTGCGCGTCTTAATGAAATGACGCCTGAAGAAGCTGTAGCTTTCGTTGATGATAATAATCTCGTAGTCACCCCCGAGGACGAGAAGAAGTTAACCACTGTCTTACAGAGCGCTGGCGTCCAAACTGCGGCGGACATTAATAAACTCCCCTCGAAGGCGCAAGTAAGTGTGCGCAGCTGGTTGCGCTCGATGGCTATCCAAAGAGGCGACTACGCTGCGGCTGAGAAGCTTCGCGGAGAGCTTCTTTCATTAGGGTCTGGTAGTGGTAGAGCGGATGCGACAGCTTTAGACATGCAGAAGCTAGGCATAGACCAGCAGAACGCTAATTCAAGTTCCACCACAGCTGCCAGTGGCGCATCAAATGCTGCGCTTAATATTAGTAAGCATAACCTAGCCGTACAAAAGCACTTCCTTGCTCTCGATAAATTCAGCAATGAACTGAGTACAGCGAATCGAGAGGCTGCAGAAGGCAGATCTGACCGACTTAAAAAAGCCATTTATGGCGAAGAAGATGGCGTCATCAACGATTCAATCAACTACGACAAAAACAAGCTGTTCAAAACAGTTGGAGGCGTCGGCGGGGTTTTTGGTCAAGCCTACAGTGCTTATGCTAAAGCGAGCGGCCCCGAGAAGCGTGGCTTAAAGCAAGAGCTAAACACCATTATAAGCGCGACTTTCCAAGCGCTGGCTGAGAGTGAGGAATATGGAAAGTTCTCTGAGAACTTTTTCCCGGACGGCTCCATCGACTCTATCGACGGCACCGATGTTTGGTTGAACCGTTTGGTCGTTACAGAGCGCGACAAGGATGACAAACCAACACGATTCGGCGTGGTTGGCCTTGGTTCTCAGCAACAAGAAGACGAAACAATATCTGCGTCTGACATCAAGAACTTATTCGGATCTCGTGGATACAACTTTATTGTTGAACAGGTCAAATAATTAATGAGCCAAGTCCTCGATAGCTTATATGCAAATTATAGCGGGCGCGCCAGCACACCAAGACAGCTTGAAGTGTTGGAGAATCAAGAGGGCCCTGTCGCCAATGAAGCAGTTACTCCGTCAGGTTTTACTGAAACCTTCGGTCGTGGCTTCGGTGCAGGTATTGAAGGCATCCGAACAGATACCGATTACCTAAAAGGTCTGTACAACACGGTCACTGGTGATAGTGAAGCTGCTGCAATAAACATTCAAACAGCCCGTGAGCGCGAAGCACGTATCGCTGAGTCCCTATCGGGCCTCGAGACTTTTGAAGAGTTTGTTGAAAACCCCACGTTCGGCGGATTCATATCACAAACTGCTAAAATTGGCGGCCAAGTCGCCCCCTACGCTCTTACGACTATTAGCTCTGGGGGTAGTGGCGCAGCCATATCTATTCTAGGTAAAGGTGCTCTCACTGCTGGCAGTAAATCCGTAGCAAAGAATATTATTAAAGAGTCAATGGAGCGTGCAGCAAAGGGTGAAGCCACTCCAGATGAAAAAGACCTAGCAGAACTGTCCTATCGCCTCGCGCAGCGCAGCCTTCCTGGTAGAGCTGCTAACCAGATTACAGCAAGCAGAGGTGCTATTGGCGGTCAGTTACTTGAAGAATACTCGCTTATGTCGGGAGCAAACTTTGGCGAGAACCTAGAAGTTGGGGGGCTATCCGACCAGGAAGCGGCCTACCGAGCTTTGGCTGTTGCCGCACCGCAGGCTGTTATAGGCGTTGCAGGCGAACGGTTAATTCAGAACGCTATATTCAATAAGTTAGGAAAGATTACTAAGGCTCGCGGAGCTTCAGACTCCTTGATGGCTGATCTTGGTAAAGAGATCGCTAAAGCTACAGGTAAAGGCGCGGCTGCTGAATCCGTAGCTGAGACTGCTCAAGAAGGCTTGCAAATAGCAAACGTTATGCAAGCCGATCCAACCTATCAGGCTCAAGATGCCTATATGCGTTTAGCGGAATCTGCGTTCTCTGGCGCTGTAGGCGGCGGCGGTATGGCGGGGGCTGGTCGTACAGCCACGGGTGCCCTTCAGACTGCTGGTGGAGTTATGTCTAAAGCCAAACAGTTTATAGAGGATGCGCGCGAGCAGCAGGTTAACCGTCAATATAACCAAGAACAGTATGGTGTTGATGAGAGTGGGTATACCACACAAGAGCCACAGGCAGACATGGCGGCCCAAAAGCGATCTTTCCAAGATGATACTACTGCTCGTAATTCTCTTTGGATAGCTGGTAGTCAACCAGAAATGGGGGCGACCGCCGATACAATCACCGAAATAGAAGTCGAAGGTGTAAAAGCCTACGCGCGTTACATACCTGGCCGCGGCACAATTATTTCAAAAGATTATGAAACAGCAGAAGCCGTCGCGAATGCGGAAGCAAGCGATGAGTCTTTACAAATCGCTCTAGGTTATAGCGCTGTTAAACCTGCAGATGCTGACATCTCGATAGAGGCGCGAGATGCAGACAACAATGTCGTCTGGGCTGAAGCAACTAATGAACAAGGCGAAGCCGCAGCGCGAATAGCTGCACAAAAACAAGTTCCGGCGGGCGGCAGAGTTAATCGTCAATCTCTTAAAGCGGCTCTTGAAGAACGCGCAAAAACCGTCAGTGATGAGCAAGGGCCTCGCGTAAGAAATATTGATGAAGAAGGGTTTGATGCAGGAGAGGATAGGCTCGATACATTTGGTAATGGTACAAGTGAAATGGGCGCGCCTGAGTCGAACAATATTGGCGCAAAAGAAAGCTACAAGCCCCGTAAATCTACCGCTGAGACCTTTGATACAACACAAGTAGCGCGTGGTCAATTTGCTGAAGCATTTAAAGATGTAGACCTCCCAGATTTAGGTAAAGATGAGTTCACAGCCGTTGATTTCTCCGGTGAGTTCGGAATGATGTCTGATGCGTTTTTGCGACAAGCAACGCGTGCAAAGAGAGAGAACCCCGACTCTGATGTCTTTGTCACTAAAAATAGTGATGGCTCTCACTCCATCATGCAGACTATTAGCCCCGAAGCCAATATGTATGGCTTTGATTCTCGCTCTGACACTCTCGTTGATCCTGAAAAGCGTTCTACACCTGTTACCTTTATTAAAGAAGCAATCGCTAAGGCTGTAGAAAGTCGCTACGCGCGTCAGAAGAAAATCAAAGGCAAGTGGGTAAATAAGAGTAAAGAAGAATTAGTTACTGTAAATGGTAAGGCAGTAAACCTCGTAGACCTTATTAAAGATGGTCAGCGCTTATTCTCAATTGAGCAAAAGACTAATTTTGCAGATGGCGGCCCAGTTACCGCTCAGCGCAACGGAGCTCTTCAGGCTATAGGTTCTCTTATAGAGCAGGGCTACAATGTAAGAATTGGTGGTTATGACATCCGCTCCAAGCAGCTTAAAGATCTAAATGAACTTATCCCTTTAATTGAGAACGAGGAAGCGAGTATTGCTGCCGCGGTGCTTGAGTGGGATATGGATGCTGAAGACCCAAATCTCCAAGGAAGACTTAATGAATTATTACAAGCCCTAGACAGCGCGACGGCAGCAATAACAACTGTAGATCGCGGTACTTACGTCGATAAGAAAGGTAAAACTAGAAATAAAGTAAAGGATGTTTCTAAGGAAGCGCGAAGAAATTCCCCGCTTGATCGGCTTAAACGCCAGCGCAAAAAATGGGCCCGAGAATACGCTACTTATCAAAATGCCTTAGACAGAGGTGAAACAACAGCGCCAGCACCAGAAAAGCCTCCATTACTTGCACTGCTAGATGTAAAAGCAGGGTTTGAAAACGGGAAAACAATTACGTTAGGCAAGATATTAAACGCAACGCCCGTTGAGCCTACACCTAAAGACGCTCAATATAGGCTAAAAAACGAAGACGGTTTTGTTACTTTTGAAGGTAATAAGCAGCAAGTACAAGAACAAATAGAAACCGCAAACCAGCCTTATATTATCGACAAAAATGGCACTACGCTAACTGATGAGGAATTTGCAAACGAGCGTAATGTTGGTTTTAACGAGCGAGTTGAAAATGCTAACCCGCAAGGCCCTGTTGCAGACCGCGGTACAGAGCAAACTAGCCCTATTGGTTTTTCTGAGGAAACTTCAGAAGCCAACCCTGATTACACGTTCGATCCTGAGCAAGAAAATGTTGGGGACTTAAATCAGATAGGAATGACAGAAGGCACTATAGCATCTCGCATTGCAGATATAGCCCGACGCACTCTGCGCCTAGACAAACCTATCTCAATCATATCCTCTAAGGATCTGTTAAATGCAGAGGACCCAAATGCTTTTTTTGGTGACTCTAAAGTAGCAGCGTATGTACTAGACGTAGCACAGGAGCTCAAAGAGAACCCACAAGGCGGCGGTCGCTATATTGGATTTGGCGACGCTCATATTATTCTTGTAGATCCAGATGCCGGCAAAAATGAGTTAGACACAGCGATGATAGTGGCCCATGAATTAGGCCACGCATTATTTAAAGAGCAGCTCACGTCAACCCTTGAGAATGCTGCGCTGTATAACAGGCTGTTCACAGACTTTCAAAAGGCGCGCGACACTAAAGATGCGCCTGCTGCCTACAAAGGTAAGCAGGGTTTTGAAGAATGGTATGCAGATCAGGTAGCTAACTGGGCAATAGGTGAGTACAAAAAAGACCGTAAAAAGGGGCTCGTTGGCGCGCACTTCCAGAAAGTAGCCCGCAAATTAAAATCTTTCTACAACGCATTCTCAGCAGATATGAAGAAGCGTTTTGGACAAAAAGCTTATAGCCCTGAGTTCAAAGGGTATATGGAACAGGTATTGGGACGGCGCTCTGAAGGCTCATCTAATTCGGGCGTACGTAATGCAACGATGCAAGAAAAGGTGATAGTTAGAAAGATGGCGGAAGTTATCGAGAAGCAGCAGCCAGGCTTTGCGAACGCAATTATCCGGCAAGCAAAACGGGTAGTTGAGAGTGATAACTTTACACCGATTTATAACTTTATAATTACCGCTGACTCACGTATGCGAAAGGTTGGTGGTAACAAGTTAGCCGATATGTTTTATGGGCGTGCACAGCAAGCCAAAGGTAGAGGAAAGACTAAATTAGGTTTTATTAAAGGTCACGCATTAGAGGCAAATGCTCGTTATAGCAGACTAGAAGATATGATTGATGGGAAACTAGATTCTGCTGAAGTACAAGAGTCTATCCGCTTAGCATTTACAAGTACCCCTACCCGCGATCTCAATGATCCAAATGCCATAGCAGTACGGAAATGGTTTGATGAGTTTTATGATGAATACATTGAGCCGTCTAACACAGATGTTGGTCGGCAACGTGATTACGCGCCAGTCGTCTTAAAGCTATCTGAAATTGATCAGAATCCAGATGGGTTAGTAAAACTTATTCTAGAATCTGATCCGAGTGCAAAAGAAGCCGATGTGAAGCGTGCAGTGCAAAAGCTGGTTAATTACCAGCAAGCTGTAATGGATGATCAGCCTATCTCTATTAAAGATACCAACCCTGCGCAGTCCGCAGAAAAGGCAATTAAACTTACTAAGAAGGTAGACCGAGAGAAGTTACAAGAAGCCGGTTTCTTAGAAGATCCAGATGTCGCTTTGATGCGCTACACCAGCAATATGGTAAAGCGCGTTGAATGGAACAGGAACACAAAAGACTCTGCGGGTACAAGTATTTATGAAGAAGAGCTCAAGAAGCTTAGCCCTGAAGCGCGCAAAGAAGTTGAACTAATTGTTCATAAGTACTTGGGGTACACCGACAAACCACTCGGCCCAGTATGGAGAGCAATTAATAGTTGGGGCTCATTCTTACAGATCGTAGCCATCCTACCTTTAGCTACTCTTGGCTCTTTACCTGAGCTAGCCGGCCCCGTAATAGCAAGCAAAGAGTTCGGCGCTGTAACCCTTGGCATGAAAGAAATTGTAAAAACAGTTCGTAATCGTGAAGAGGCTCGCCAACTTGCCCGCGACTTAGGTGTGGTAACCAGCCAGTCAGTCGCTAATGTCATGATGTCTCAAGCAGAACTGGACTTCATGGACACAGGCGCGCGAAAGCTTACTGACGGTTTCTTTAGGGTTACCCTGCTTGATACCTATACCAAGTTTACTCGAGAGTTTGCATCTAACATGGGCGTTCGATTTTTACTGAACCACAGCGACCCAGAAACAGCCGGTGCATTTTCTACGCGGTATCTACAAGAGCTCGATCTCACAGCGGCTGAAGTTCAAGCGTGGTCAAAGAGCAATCAAGATTTTAGCACACCAGAAGGAAAAAAGGTCCGCGAAGGTTTGCAGAGGTTTGTAGAGTCCTCGACATTGCGTCCTAACTCCGCTGAGCGACCAGTGTGGGCGTCTGACCCGCGATGGGCTTTGGCTTGGCAGTTAAAAGGTTTCTTTTATTCTTACGGCAAAGTCATGCTCGCGGGCGCTAAGCGCGAAGCATCTGCCAGATTGGAAGGTGCATCAGCCCAGGATGTTAATACCTATGCAGCTATGACTGGTGCGGCTGGTGTGTTTGCTTTGATGGGCATTGCTACCATGCCGCTGGCAATGGTCGGTATGGAGCTACGTGAATATGCCAAGTTTGGTTTAGCTTGGGCAATACCAGGCATTGATCACAATGCTAAAAATTACTTCAGAACTGATGATATGAGTGCGGTCGAGTATCTCAAAGCTGCATTTGATAGGTCATATGCCGCCGGACCTGTAACGATTGCATCACAAGCAATGCAAGCCGCCGATTGGGGGCGGGGCGTGACAGGCGCAGCCGCCGTAGTTGCCGGACCTACTGCTGAAACAGTAGAACGGGTATTTACTGATGGGTTTGGCAGCACGTTTAAAAACCGAATGTTACCTACAGGACTACTCTGATGAGCATATTCACAGCACTACTCGGCCCTGTTGCAGATTTAGGTAAGACCTACCTGAGCAACAAAGCCGAAGAGAAGCAAGCGAAGCACCAGGCTAAAATGAATGTCATTCAAAATGATGCCGACTGGGAATCTAAAATGGCGGACGCATCTGCTTCAAGTTGGAAGGATGAGTTTTGGACTATTATATTAGCTATACCAATATTTATGACAGGTTATGCAATAGCCGCTAACGATATGGCAGTTGTAGATCGAGTGCAGCAGAGTTTTCAAGCACTATCTGAATTACCAGAGTGGTATCAGTATCTTCTTTTTATAGCAATTTCGAGCAGCTTTGGAATTAAAGGTGCTAAGAAGCTAATGGAATTACGCAAATGAAACCGGACTGGTCAGATCCAGAGACCTCACTTATGGGCATCATTGCAGGAAGCTTTGTACTACTACTGATTGTTTTTACTTATAGGCTTTTAAGCGCATGACCGACCCAGAAACAAACAGACGCTTTGATCGCCTTGAAGTCAAGATCGACAAGCTAACAGAAGTGTTGACCAACGTTGCTCGTGTAGAAGAAAAGCTCGTTGGCACAGATGCACGTCTCAAGCGCCACGAGTACCGGCTTGATGAGAACGAGCGAAAAGTAGATGAAGTACTAGAGACAGTCGCGACTAACACGCAGATTGTAAAGGTTGGTCAGGGAATAGTTGCATCTGTCTGGGCCGCTGTTTTGGGTGTTATTGCATATATGTTTAAGGAATGAGGATGTTTAAGTATTTTAAGATAGAAGATTTTGACTGCCAAGAGACTGGCAATAATGAGATGCAAGAAGCTTTTATTCATGCGCTTGACCAGCTAAGAGCAGCTTGTGGCTTCCCATTTTATGTGACTTCAGGCTACCGCTGCCCAAAGGGCCACAGTATCGAGTTAGCGAAAGAAAAACCAGGCACCCATGCCCAAGGGATTGCCGCAGATATCGCCGTTACAGGTGGTGTACAAAGACGCGCTATTGTGAATCACGCATTAGCAATGGGAATGTCTGTCGGAGTAGCTAAGAGCTTTGTTCACGTAGACATTAGAAAGACAACACCTGTGCTTTGGTGTTATTAAATACTGGCATTATAATACCCAGACTAATATAATCTATAAACTATAGGTATAGAAAATGGCTTATTCAGACACACTTAAATTGGTAGCGGGAGATACGCTCCCTGAACTGACTTTTACATTAAGAGACAGTAACACCGCAGCGTCTGGTCAAACCTTAGATCCTAACAACAGTGCTACCTGGGCTCCGATAGATGTAACAGGCGCAACGGTACGGCTGCGGCTACGAGAACTAGGCAGTACAACGGTGAAAAGTACGCTGACCTGCACCGTCGCTAGCGGGGCAGCCGGTAAGGTTGTTACAGATTTTCCTACGGGAACCTTAGATACAGCAGGTACGTTTGAGGGTGAGATAGAAATTACATTCTCTACTGGAGGAATTCAAACAGTATATGACCTTATAAAGCTTCAGGTTCGGAGCGATTTTGATTAATGGCTAAAGTAGAAGTTGCATACATTCAGATAAATGCGTCGTCTTCTTACACACTTGTAAGGAGCAACATCACTTACTCTGATATAAAAAGTAGTGCAACTTACTCTAACCTTTCTGCTGCTGAAGTTATTCTCGACTATGACACTAAGAACCGTTACTTCCGAGACGAAGGTTTTAATATTGGCGACTTGGCTGCCCTAACACCTGAGAAGAAGTTTACGGACTCTATAGGCACCGTAACTGATGTCTTGCAGGCTGTTGATGTAGGAAAAGGTCTTCAGGAAAGCTTATCGATCGGCGACTTTGCCTACGTACTACTTATAATACAACGGCAGTTTACTGACTCTATATCTATTGGTGATACCTCTACTCTAACTGCTGGTATAAACAGATACGAAATATTAAATGCAGTTGATACATTAAACTACACATTTAGCAAACCGTTAGTGGATACTCTGACGCCGTCTGATTTACTCACTACTACGTTCGACGCTCCAAAAACAGATGGCGTGACTGCGGCAGATGTTTTTTCTAGAACCTTGACTTACTCCAGAGCATTTAGTGACACCATTACGATGGATGATTTCACTGATGTTGGTGCAATTACAAAAGACACAATTGGAAGCAAATCTAACGCTATATCGTTTATCGATACACAGAGCTTCAGTACTGAAAAAGGCGTTATTGATACACCTGTTCTTGCAGATCTTTACACGTCCGTTTTTGTTACAAGCCGTGCGGACACATTGTCTGTAGCGGAGTCTATTTCTGTTTCTAACAGATCGTTAGCCCCCTCCAGTTTAAATGCTGGGGCTTTAAATACCGCTACTTTAAATAATTAGGAGACACCCAATGTTACAAGATAATTTGAAAATGACGGGCCATTTGGCCATTGCTATAAATGACGAAGTTGTTCAAGAGGTCCCTAACCTAGTTGTGACTTCAGGAAAAGCTTATGTCGCTAGTCGCATGAAAGACACTACTTTAAACGCTATGTCACACATGGCAATTGGCACAGGTACTGCTGCTGCTGCTGCAGGAAATACCGCTTTAGGTTCCGAGGCAGATCGTAACTCTTTAAGCAGCACAACAGTTAGTAACGGCACTGTCACATACGTAGCTACTTTTGGTGCCGGTGAAGGCACTGGTGCTATTACGGAAGCTGCACTGCTTAATGGGAGTTCGGGTGGAACGATGCTATGCCGCACTGTGTTTGCTGTAGTAAACAAGGGGTCTCAAGATAGCATGACGATTACCTGGAGCGTCACTGTAAGTTAAGCAAATTAACAGCCCGAGGGATTTAAGATGGCGGTAAAGTTTAGTAACAACGCTGCTACGCTGTTAGCTGCGAATGCATCAACTTCAACAACTTTATTAACAGTTGATAATGGGTCAATCTTCCCTACTTTATCTGGGACGGATCACACCTACGTTACGTTAGAAGACGTAAATGCTAACCGTGAAGTTGTTAAAGTCACAGCAATAAGTGGCAATACGTTGACCGTAGTCCGTGCCCAGGATGGCACTACTGCGCGTGCATTTTCTACAGCGGATAAGTGTGAGCTGCGTATCACGGCGGCCTTACTAAACGACCTAAATACTGACGCCGACACAGAATCTGTCTCCATTGCTGGAGATACGATGACAGGCAACCTAAATCTTGGCGATAACGTCAAGCTACAGCTAGGAAATCAAACCAATGGTGATTTACAGATTTATCATGATGGGTCGCATAGTTATATCAAAGACGCTGGTTCAGGAATTTTGTATGTGCAAGGCTCTGGTCAAGTTAGAGTCGGAGGTTCAGATGGCACTACAGGCGTAGAAGTAAATGAAGGTGGAGATGTAAAGTTACGCTATAACAATGCTAACAAACTAGCCACCACTTCCACAGGCATAGACGTAACAGGCTCAGTGACAGCCGATGAAATTAAAGTAGGCGCTACAGATAGGATTTATTTAGACGGTGGCAGTAATACTTACATTCAAGAGTCAGCTTCAGATGACCTTAGATTTTTTGTAGGGGGACAGCAAGCCGTAAGAGTAAGAACTTTTGGTACTGATATCTTAGGCACAGTGACAGCCGATGGGCTTACTGTAGCTAATACTGGTTTTGCAAGAATTACACTGCAAGATTCAGATGCGACTAATCAAAAAGGATATATTGATAGTAGTGGCGGAGATTTAAATCTAACAAGTCAAAATGGAACAAGCCACGGTGATATATTTTTAAAGCGATACAACGGCACTAGCACTGTTTTATCATCACAATTTGCCTCCAACGGAGACATCAGCTTTTATAATTCTGCGGGGACTTCACAAAATTTCTATTGGGATAGTTCTACCTCGCGTCTAGGGTTGGGCGTTACGAATCCAAGCGGAACATTAGACATTGGCGGTCAGCATATTTTAAGTGACAACTATGATGCCGTTGGTGCTGTTTTTAGACGGAACGGAACTTATGGCTCTGTAATTTCATTAGGTCGTCAAGGAGTAAGCGACGGAGTTACTTTAGATTACCCTGCTGATAACACCTTTTCCGTATCAACTGCTAACACAGAGCGCCTAAAAGTTAATGTATCAGG
>Ga0209534_10000938_pt1 | contig 31776 bp, 43 predicted proteins | sample COG_07_FD_184751 | JGI IMG/M metagenome (GOLD analysis project Ga0209534, IMG submission 184751) | Pelagic Microbial community sample from North Sea - COGITO 998_met_07 (SPAdes) (version 2) | ecosystem: Environmental > Aquatic > Marine > Neritic zone/Coastal water | place: Helgoland, sampling...
GAGCCTGTTCCTGTAGCCCGTGAACCAGACCCAAAAGCCAACGAACCAAATCCTGAGGCTGTCACATACTCACCACCTATTGCGGTAGCCTGCGAGTTAGTCGCCTTGGCAAACGGCCCCATAGCAACACTATTAGCGCCTGTAGCACCATAGCTAGAGCTGTTGCTGGCTATAGCTGCTGCGAAGGAGTCTGTGCCAGAGGCGTAGGAGCGACCAATGGAAGTGGAGTATAGTCCAGTTGCAGTAACCGCCGAATAACCCATTGCAAAGCTACTTTGAGCGCCCGCTGTTGCGCCAAACCCCATAGCGTTTGACAACAAGCCAGAAGAAGTCGCCGCTCTCCCCAAAGCGATAGAGTTTATTCCAGAAGCTAAAGACTCAGAACCAAATGCCACGCCCCTATCGCCAGTTGCTCTGGCATTTTCACCAATAGCAACAGCATTCGTACCAGTAGCACTAGGAGCAGTAGGACTACTTGGGTTTTCAGCAAACAGCTCACCCTGAAATACATCCTCAGCCGCAGCCGTGATAAACACCACCGCGGAGCCAGTTAAATTCAAGGCAGCGTCAGAGTTAGAGCTTTCGTCTACTGTGCGTGTGAGCGTGGTCCCAGTGGCCGTGTAAGTGCCTGAGCCAATCTCCCAGTCGTCACCGTCCTCGATGGCATAGCGAACTACGTCACCGTCACTCACGCCAGCATCAGAAAAACTTTGGTAGCCACTCTCAGCAGAGCCAAGAGTGATTGTACCAGCACCTGTTGTACTGGTGGACATCTTTGCCCGATTTACGAGAGTGACCATAGGTTACTCCTTAGGCTGGATCTGGAATGCGGATGTCCGAAGCTGTCAAGCTGAATGTGTTTCCAGAAGTTACCGCCTGAGACGCAGACAAAGAACCAGTCGCAAGCAAACGGCTGTTTGACGTGTCAACAATTGCGTAATGCGTAGCGGTGCCAGTTCCTGTGACAGACGCGCCAGTAATTGCAGCCAGCGTAACCTTGCGGCCATTTGGCGAGGCATCTGCTGGGGCTGAGATGCTGATGCTAGTCTCATTGCCCAAGGTGTAAGTGCTGGTGGCCTCCGCATAAGTTGTCGGCTCCTGAGAGCATATGTCTACGCGGTTGCCCTCTGTGTCTAAAACGGTCAAACCGTTGTCAAACACTCGATCATTTAAAGTTGCCATTTAGAAGCTCCTAATTTTCATGCGGTGGCCAGCCCCGCCGTGTTTTGCCTTATCACTGTCATAGTTAATAGCATCAATAGCGCTTTGAAGCAATGCAGCCCAAACCTGCAAGCGGCTATCATCTGCAAGATATGGCGCGCTGTGAACTAACGACCCATACAAGTAAGCGTCAGGATAGTAAGTTAAAAGCCAATTCGAATTGTTTTCGTCGCTCAAGGCGGCTGGTTTGCTATAGTAAACCATCTCAAGCGTCTGGTCCGATGATGGCGTAGGAAACAACTCAATAGAGCCGTCCGTAATTGCATAAAACCTTGAATTGTTTGCAACATTATCAGAAGACTCGCGGCGGTCAAGCATTTGCGCTTGACTAAGCATTTCAAGCCGTGTTGTTGTTCCGCTTGTAATGCTGAACCGCAAAGGCTCAATAAAGTCTACAGGCAGCGCCGTGTACTGAGTATTTGCGATTGCAGTTGAACGCTTCTCCATTCGCCAGTGGCGGACGCTACGATTAAAATTAGCTTCAGCCAGCGCAATGAAATCTGGTATTTTAGCAATGGTCTCTGCGTCGTCTCTGTTTAACCAGCCGGCAATTGAGGTTTTAAGCTCTGAATAAGTTGAAAGTGCCATTTAACAGTCCCATGCTCTACGCGACCAATAATTAGCCGACAATTTGCTATTCTTGCCCTTTATACCACCAGAACGCGCACAATACGATGCTTTTCTACTTGGCGTGTTTTTCTTGATGGACATATTGGGATAGCCCTTGCTCTTGCAATTTGTGCTTTTGTCATCTCTGCCATAACCAAACCTCAGAAAGTTATTAGCAACTTATCACATTATGCTATTCCACGCAATCCGCGCTTGATTGGTGCGCCCCATTCGACTTCAGGTTTATAACCAACAGCCAAATATCTAAACGCATCTGCACCATGAGAAGTCCAATCGTGCAAAGGTCTACCGCGCCAAGACTTCATGCGCTCGTCAAACTCACGCCGATATTGCAAAAGCGCCTCGATGCCTCGATCACATTTTTCTTCATCAAACCAGCAACGGTTCAACATAGAACGAGCAGCTTGTATGCCATCCTCGATGCCCAGCCGTGGCGCAATATCTACGTTTTTAATGCCCAGCGCGTCCAAAGTTTCTAAACGGCTTTTACCTGTGCCAAGCTCTTTCACGCGAACATCGTGGGGCAATATGTGCCGATCATAATGGTATCCACGCTCACTTAAAGCCTTAGCGTAATGGTCTAAACCAACGCCGCTGCTTTCATAATAATCAATTAAGCGGATTTCTTTACCGACATATTGAGCAAACCAAATGGCAGTGCTGTCGCCAATACCCAAGTCCCAAGCGGTTATTACACCAACGCCAGGATCATACGGAACTTTTGATACACGCTTTTCCTCTTTGGCTTTTTTCATTTCCATCGCATAATAAGCGCCTTGGATTGCCGCTTCAAAAGAACAAAGAAACTCTTGAGCGTACCGATCTTCACCCATAGTGCGCTTGGCTTCGGATAGCTCTTCGTCATCCAATATGCCTGTTTCGTCGGCCTTATACATTGCGCAGAACCAAGCAGGATCAGATTGTGCGTGGTGATATATATCCCAGAAATCGTTTTTGCCTTTGGGCGTTCCGATAAATGTGGCGCGGCCCTTACGGTCGGCAAGGCTGGGGCGAATAACAACAGGCCACGCATTAGCCGGGAAGTCAGCGGGTTCATCAAGCACAACGCTGTCGAAATACAGCCCACGCATAGCATCGTAGTTATCAGCGCCGAATAAACGTATGCGGGAACCATTAGGGAAATCCACACGCAATTCACTGGCGTTAGAAACTGCGCCTTCAATGTCCTTGGTGTATTCCAGCAAATAATCCCAAGCGATAGCTTTGGCCTGTCTATAATATGGGGCAATATAAGCAACGCGAACATTCTTGCGCGGTATTGTTAGCGCATCCCGTATAAGGTCATTGATAGCCGCAACCGTCTTGCCAAAGCGCCTGTGAGCCACGATCACCGCCCAACGCTGCTTTCGGGCATGATACGGCTTTAAATGCTTTCTGGGGCGGTAATTAATCGTCCTCGTCGCCATCATCTAACCACTTATAAGCCAAGACGTGTTCGCCGTCATTACCAGCGCCCTCAAGCCTTTGCGTTTCTTTCCAGCCAGCTTGAGTTTTTAAATAGAATATTTGCGCACCTAAATCACCAGACCTGGCTTTCTGAATTAGATTTTGCGCAACAAAACCAACGGCTTTCGCTTTACCCTTTTTATACTGTGCAGAAACTTCCTCATCTCGCTCCATAATATCATAGAAAACGCGGCGACTTATGCCAAAGTAATCCGCAATTTGTTCTACGTTTAAAACAGCGGCTAGGGTTTCAAGCTCGCTTCTTTGTTCATCGGTTAGCACTATTAAGGGTCTTCCACCTTTGTTTTTCTCTGTCATGTTACAACCTATTGAAAACCCTTCTTAAAAGATAAGACCGGGTAAGTGATATTGCAGTGAAGGCAAGCGATATAGACAAAGCGTCTGTTGTCGTTACGCTGTACCCATGCAGTGGCAGTATGACGTAGGTTGCTGCCGTTGCGATTATATAACCGATCAGCACGTTTGTTGTCGCTTCTACCAGTGACATACTCTTAGATTGTTTTTGCGGCACTGACGGGGCTTCCTTGAGGCTCTGCATCATTACAGTTTACCTCACCCACCAGTGCCGCGAGACTCTTGCATTTCTGCAAAGGTCTGTTCGCTTTGTTCATTTACCGCTGACTTGCCTGTGAACTCTTGCCAGCGTTTGATGATGACGTCGCAGTATTTGGGGTCGAGTTCCATCAGGCGCGCCATGCGCCCGTGCTTTTCACAGGCAATCGCAGTGGTCCCAGACCCAGCAAAGCTGTCTAAAACTTTATCACTTCCCTTTGTATTATTAAGCATTTGGTATTCAAACAATTCAACAGGCTTCATAGTTGGATGTTCTTTATTTTTTGATGGCCGATCAAATTCTAATATTGTTGTTTGCTTTCGATCCGTAGCCCAAAGATGCCCAGCTCCCCCCTTCCATCCATAAAGGCATGGTTCGTGCTTCCAGTGATAATCCTGACGCCCCATAACCATCGTTTGCTTTTTCCAAATTAAACATTGCCGAACTTGCCATCCAGAATCATGAGCCGCGCCCCTGAAATTGTAACCTTCGGAGTCAGCATGCCATATATAAAAAACAGCACCAGCTTTCATTACAGCGTCTGCCGCCGTGTAACTTTCAGTTAAAAACTGACGAAAGCCCTCGTCAGACATTTCATCGTTTTGAATAGTTAAGGCGTCTTTAGTTTTTCCCTCATAAGCCACATTATAGGGTGGATCGGTCAGCCACATATCGACAAGTTCCTTTTGGCACAGAACCTCAAGAGCATCTATACTGGTGCTATCACCGCACATAAGTCGGTGCTTACCCATAATCCACACATCACCTTCGACCGTAACAGGAACCTCCGGCACTTCTGGCACAGCGTCCTCGTCTGTTAATCCTTCGGTTTCAGGCTCCTTCAGGATGCTGGCAAGCTCGTCAGGGTCAAATCCAATAAGGTCTAAATTAAAATCAAGTTCTTTTAACTCGCCAAATTCTACGGCAAGCATATCGTTGTCCCACCCAGCGTTTAGCGCCAGCTTGTTATCGGCAATGACATAGGCTTTCTTCTGTGCGTCCGACCAACCAACAGCGGTAATACAGGGAACCTCTTTCAAACCGAGCTTTTGCGCAGCAAGAAGTCTGCCATGCCCAGCAATAATTTCTCCGTCTATGTCAACAAGGATTGGATTGGTAAAACCCCACTCATTAATGCTGGCTGCTATTTGCGCAACCTGTTCATCGCTGTGTGTTCGACTATTTCGTGCATAAGGTATAATGCTTCCTATGCTTCTGCGTTCCACTTTATCTGCTGGCCAGTTTTGTTCGTTCATCGTTTACGTCCTTTTCAGGGTGCGCTAATAAAAAGACAGAGGGAAGTTTTGGGAGGATTTCCCTCTGTCATAGGTGGCGGTCAACAACAGGACAAGTTGACCAGAGCAGACTGTCTGGAGAACAGTATCTGCATTTAAGCATAGACTTGCTCATTTTGCAACCTTGCCGCTTTTTTGTACCGATTAAGATCAGCCTCAGTAATCATACCAGTCGCCAGCATTGATTGCGCCCGTTTACCACTTAACCATGTTTCACAAACAGGATGACCGCCTTGGATGCGCTTTGCGTTAATTGTAACCGGGTTTAAAAGCCATTCGCTTTCGCTGCTTTCATTTGCAAAAACAGGCTTGGCTTTTCGTATTTGCTGCGCCGCTTTCGATAGCTCTTTAGCTGTGGGCCATGTTCGAGTTTCTAAGTTACCCAACACCGCCTCTTCAAATTCACCAAACCATTCGGTCAAACCTTGGCTTGGGGCTACCTTGTTTATGCACTTGGCAAGGAACGTGGCTTCATCCTTAATTGCTTGTGCTTGGCCTGTCAGCGCCCGTGGTGGGTTAAGGCGGCTAAGAAGTTTAAGTGTTAGTTCCTGTATCTGTTCATCACGCATTTGGCTTTACCATTTCTGCAAATATCTTATGCACTAAGTTCTGTTGATCTTGTTCGCTGTCTGCTTGAGCGAATATTTCATCATCCCATCTTTCTTGATTTAACCATGTAGCTGGATGCGGGATAAACTTTTTGTCTTTGCCATCTACACTCGCCGCAAACAAAGCGGCTTTGGAAATAATAACATCAGGGTCGGTCTTTGCAACTGCAACTTCCCATGCTTTTCGTGCCGATCCTTTCGCTGTCTTTCTTGGAAAGCATTTATAAAAATCATCAAACTTTTCGACCAATATATTATCTTCTATTCCAAGGTTCTTTCTTACAAGGTTATTCATGCGCAGATTTTGCGTATCCCCATGCGCAGTTTTTGCCGTAGGTATGCGCAGATTTTGCGCATCGGTATGGAAGTCCTGGGAACTCTTGAGAAGTAACTGGTAGCTATTAGAAGTCTTGCCACCTTCTGGGCGAAACCTTTGAGTCACCTGTATGAGGCCAAGCCCTGCTAAATCGGCTATATGTTTTTCAACTGATCGCCGGGACATTCTGCAAACCTTTGCCAGCCTGTTTATGCTAGGAAAACACAAGCCAGTTTCACCGTTGTGGTGGTTAGCTATCCAATATAGAACAATCTTAGGGGCAGGGGCTAAGTCCTGCTCCATAGCAAGTGCCGTCATTTGGTGCGACATTACCCTTCCCTTTCAAAGTATTCCGAAACTTTCTTCACAGTATCATACTGCATATTTTCAGCCCCGGTTAGAAATTTATATATCGTTGGGCGCGTTAAACCTGTTTCCCTAGCAATCTTGCTCATGTTTACATCAACCAACTTTTCACGAATTTCGTCTGGCGTTAGCATTTAAATCTCCATCAATTATTTGCAATTTATGCTTTACACCCGCATTTATCTATTGTAAACCCCAAGATGCAGACAATGGGAGAAATAACAATGAACGCACAAGATAAAGAGTTATTAATTAGTAATATGTACACATTGCTAACGGAACACTGGATGGAAGTGTCGAAAAAATTTGAACAGAAAGAAATTAGCTTTGACGAATACAACAAGCTAAACTTTCCTGTCGGTGCAATCGAAAAAATCAGCAAAACAATAAGAGACTTTAAGGGAGATCAACAATGACCGAGATCAAAAAATTCCACGATGCTATGGAGCTTGTCAGTGAGTTAAACAAATCTCACGGCGTTATGCAGAAGGGCGGCAAATCATACACAGAGGTTTCCACACGAATGGAAGCCTTCCGCATTACGTTTGGCGGCAACTACGGCATCGAAACAGAGTTGGTTTATAATGATCAGCAAACAGTGGTGGTTCGAGCGATCATTAAAGACAAGGACGGCTTTATTGTTGGATCGGGACTTGCGGAAGAAATACGCGGTTCATCGTACATAACCAAAACATCAGCTTTAGAGGTTTGCGAAACATCTGCGATTGGACGCGCATTGGCTTCGCTTGGGCTACATGGCGGCACATATGCGTCTGCTAACGAAATGGTGGGTGTTGAACGCAAAAACGAAACAATAGCGCCAAAGCATACCCCAATGAGCATAGCGCCAGAAGACCGGGTGCAAGCGGTTGTTGATTTCTATAGCAACGGTTGCAGCGCGGCTGCGTTTGAAAAGTTTGAACCAAAATACGTCAAAACAATAAACCAAGTCGGTCTTTCAGAGGAAGACTTTAACCGCATGGTTGAAGCACATGATGATCGCAAAAAGGAGTTAGAATTATGAAAGTCATTACAATCGCAGGGACTGCAACCAAAGATGGTGAAGTTAAAGAGGGGGGAATGGACAAGGCTGGACTCGGTTCGTTTTCGTTAGCCGTTGACGATGGTTATGGTTCAAACAAATCAACCATGTATTTTGACTGCACGTTTTGGGGCAAGCGCGGCATAGCCGTTGTTCCATATGTTCGCAAAGGCTCCAAGGTTACTGTAAGCGGAGAGCTTACACAGCGTGAATACAACGGCAAAACATATTTGGGCGTAAAGATTAACGATTTAACGCTTCAAAGTTCTAAGGTGGCTCCCAGCGCCCCTGATAACCATGTGAACCCTGTTAACTCTGCGTACGTTGATATGGACGATGAAATACCGTTCTAATGAAAGTTCCTAAAATTCAAGTTGAGTTGAGGGATGGGCAATTGCTGCCTGTCTCTCAGCATGACGCAGAACGTCTTGGAGAGTGCAAGTTTGGACAGCTTTTTAATCTGTCAGTGACCGGGACAAGATCAAACCCACATCACAACCTGTATTGGTCAACGCTTAAAACCGCGTGTGAAAGCACTGGTATGTGGCCCACAGCGCAGCACTTACATCATGAATTAAAATTGGTTTGCGGCTATTACAAAACCACCATATCGCCGCTTACGCATAATATAGTGCGCCATGTGGACAGCACAGAATTTAGCGCAATGACACAGGCTGAGTTTATGACATATTTTGAACTCGCCATGAGCAAATTAGCAGAGGCAGTTGGTTATGACCCATTACACCAGAGATAAAAAATAATGTGGTCGAACCCGAAAAAACCGAAGGAAAAGAAAGATGGAAACTATCTGCAAGAAGTGCGGCGGCAGGGGTGTTGTATTTGTGAGCGATTTGGAGAAGTGCAACAAAGCCCAACGGCGGCTCACCATCCGATCCATGATCGCTTTAGCCGTGCGAAGCGAGGTGACAGAACTGCGATCCCGCTTTGCGAAGGCCATCACCAAGGTCTCTGGGATAATACAAAGGTAGCTATCCACAAAGAGCCTCAAAAGTGGCGCGATCTTTATGGGCCAGATTACTCGTATTCCCAGCAGACCGATATATAAAGCACCGGGCCTCTGTCGGGGTGACAGAACACCTTTTTAGCTTTTACGCTGTGAACTTGCTTATCATCCAATATAACGCCCTGCGGCCCTGATATGCCGTCTAAAGCGGCTTTAAGTATATTATCTAAGTCTGGCTTTGTGGTGTGGCGGAAGGCATCAAATTCAGCGGCGATCTTTTTAGTGTTTGACCAGCTTTTCGGGATGTCCATAAAAGCAACCATATCTATGTGAACGGGCCTGTTAGTAGGTTCTAATCGTTCCCGCTGCATAGCAGCCCACGCAGCCGCCTTAATGCGCTTTTCATACTCTCTGGTCTTCTGAGGCGTGTAAACGTGACCAAAACGGCTCATGCGCGGTCTGGCTTTGCCTTCGGGTTGCCCCTCTACCTCAATTTCAACACGGTACATGGCGCATTAATAGTTTTTTTAAAAAAAGTTGTAAATCCCCCTTGCAATAGTGTAAAGCGTAACATACATATAATGTATAGACAGAAACAAGGGAGAAACAAAATGGAAACCCAGACAAAACAAATTCTGCAATACATGAGAACGCAGCCAATAACCGCAATCGACGCCCTGCAATATATCGGGTCATTCAGACTCGCAGCACGGATTAAAGACTTACGAGATGAAGGCCACGATATTCACACCGAAATCATCACAACTGATAACGGCGCTAAAATTGCCAGCTACAGTTTAATCAAAGAAAAGGAGTAATCATTATGGATTGGGAAGTTGTAGGAGAAGTTTTGTTTGTAACTGGTTTATTCGGATTGGTATTTTTTCTGTAAATAACCGCTTGCACTAATGTAAAATGCACAATACAAAAGTGCATACAAATAACAGGAGCAGATCATGAATTATTACTCAATCAAAACCGCAGTTGAAATTAAAGGCATCGAATTGGATATTGAGGTTTATTACGAAGCCTCAAAGGGAATTGGATGGGCAGATGATCCCGGTGAAATTGAAAGCGAAATCACAAGCATTTGCCGCCCCGGTAAAACCGATCCAGTTTCTAAGCGATTGAGCAATGAAATTCTAAAACAATATCACTGCACGTTAATTGAGTATATTGATGAAGACTTTGCGGAGCGGGGTTATTAAAATGAACGTGAAGCTGAAAGAAAAAGATATTGGCATTATGGTGCGGTGCGCCGAAAATGGGTTAGATCAAACCCAAACGGCTGAGATATTAAATGTTTCCCCGGCAACAATAAGCCGCAACGCAAAGCGGTTTGGTATAAAATTTAAAACTGTAAAGGATAAAACTTATGACAAATGCGGAGTTGATAATTGCGTGTGCGAGACAACAAAGGCTGTTGAAGTTAATGATAGACAAATCAAAACAACAAAGCAGACAAAATCTGACGCAGCAATTAGAGGAAATTCTCGCGCTTGGGCAACTGATCCAAAGAAACATCGAAAAGAATTAGCATTAGAAGAAATCCAAAAAGAACATCGCCCAGAGATAATTGGAGAAATTGCTTGGGGTTATCATGTTTTAGAATTTGAAATTGAAATGGCAAAATCGGGAAAACGCCCAGCACTTCCAATGCAAATAAAAACACCTAACAAACAGCAAATGCAAAAAGAAAAAACCCGATTGCTAAAAATATCGGAAGATCGAAGGCACCACATTATTAGTTTTTTTGAAGTCGGCAAAGACTACACAGTGCCAGAACTTAAAACCATTATGGGCGACGATAATATGGGCATGAACGCTTCCGTTATTAGCGGATTGATGAATGGCCTTGTTCAAATGGGTAGGTTGAAAAAATACCGCTTAGATTATCAAAAAAACAAACCTGATTATTGGCTTTATTATCTACCAAATCAAAAACCAAAGGAGCGAACACATGACTGAACAGGACATAGAAAAGATTTTGGACGATGCGTTTCGCAAAGTGTTTGGGGTAAACAGTGATGGATGACAAAGAAATAGAACGCATGATAAACGCAGCGGGTTTGATTGGCGCAATTATTGGCTTTATCAGCGGCGCAGGTTTAATGGCGATGGTTGGAATTATATTTTAAAGATCGTGCGGGTGGCCGTTGATATTTAAAAGGTGGCGCTTTTTGGTAGCAACGTCATCCGAGGTAAACAACCGCCCGTTGGGACAAAGCGATTTGTATTGTGATGATAGCCACCCGCTCAAAATTTATAAACGTGGGATTAATCAGGCGCAAGCCATTTATAGATTTTATAAGTCTGTTCCATCCTATCATCCAAACCGTGCGTTCCGCCATTAACTGCTTTAGTTACAGTTTTAATGGTATCATCCGTAACGTGCTTGCAGTGAACCCAAATATTGTTTTTGTCAAAATACCAAATCGCGCTTTCCATAGCGTATTCTGTTGCAACCAAATCTGGGTTTTCCATCACCTCTGGTAAACGCATTTCGCTGGCAAAAGCCCTATAATTAAAACGGCCTGTGCATTGAATAAATCCGCGCCCTCGCCACAACCACCCGTCACCTTCTTTTGTATTGCCAAGCGGATATTTTCGGTTTTCATCCATATAAACATAATTGGCAATTTTCTCAGGATTACGGGCATATTCTTCAGCTTGCTCATCAGTTTTGAAATAACGACCAAAGGTTGATCGCAAACCTTTTGCGGAATAGTTTAGGTTTTCTTCTGGCTTACGTTTAAACCCGCCGCTTTCATGGTGGCACTGTCCCAAAAAATGTGACGCGGCTTCCGGCGATAGTTGATAAAACTTGGCAATCGCTTTGGCAGTGTTAGGGCCAAATTGACCATCTGCCGCAACGCCGCATTTAGCTTGCAGTTCACGCATTGCATCGCTCATTATTTTTTTCCTCCGAAAAATTTAGTTGCAGACCTGACAGCAAAGCTGCTGGCCACGATTACACCCAATGTGTAGCTGTACCAGTCCGGCATGGTGTCTAGCGCAGCAAAACCGTCTGTAACCGCTTGTTTTGCCCAACTAAAAGGCAGGAAGCTCAGTATCAAGGGAATGGAGAAAAGCAGCACAAGATACTCGTCTTTCCAGGAATTTTGAGTACCCTCGGCCATAATCTTTTCCCAGTCCGCTTCAGACGTAGCAGCCGATTTCATTATGGTCGCTTTGGCTTCCGCCTCAACTAACTTTAGGTTTGCAGACGCAGCCTGTGCGCTTGCCTTACCTTTTAGCCAGCCACCCGCTAATTCAGCTACTGGACCGATCAGTGCTTGAAGCATTTTTACTCTCCATTGCGTTAAACCCGAAATAAGCAGCAGCGATACCAGACGCTCCGATAACATAAACCGCCGCTATATCTGCCAATAAACCCGCAGCGGTCTCTAAGCCCCACAGAGAGGCCGCTACAATGACGAAAGGGTATAAAACCATCCCAGATAAGGAAAACCATGTCATGCGCCTCTGTGCGTCTCTCTTAGCGTCTGAGTCTTCCATGCGGCGGCGACGATCTTCCAACATGATTGATTTCTCATCTGGATCAATCTTGCCGTTACCATTTAAATCATATTCATTTGGCATATCTTATTCCTCTATCTCGCAAGAGTGCTAAAATTTCAGAAAAGTCACGACCCGACCGCGCAGCCAAACCTTCAATGATTAGTTCAACATTCTGATCGAACAGGCGTATAATCTCTGCATCCTTCATCTACCATTTGCCTTGCTGCTTACCGATGGCCCACAGAGTAGCCGCCAAACCAGCGACCCCAGCCAGAACAATAATGCCGCCGACAACCCACATTATCAGAGCTTCTTTTATTTCAGCTTTGCGGTACGCAGTCTTCTTGCGCTGCGCCCTAATCTTGCGGAGCGTATCCTTGTATTCTTCCAAACCTTTCGGGCCGTGCTGAAACATGATGATTGTTTCAATCTCTTTTTTCATAGCCTGAAGGCGCTTTTGCGCAGAGAACGCATCTATCGCAGCTTGTTCAGCAGAGCCAGTCAATGATGCAAAGATGCTCGGGTTCTTCGCCTTCTCAGCCGCATAGTTTACGTCACTCACCGCACCAGCAAACTTACTCAATGCGCCTGACGCATCACGACCAGCGGCCAGCAAAGTCTTTGCGCTTGATACAGCAGATGCTGCAATTGAAAGAGCTGAGATAGGATCAATCATGTTTCAACAAACCTCGCGGGGCAGACAAACAAGTAGCTGACACGATAGACCCTATCGTACCACAAGCCATTCTTTGCAGTGCCGCAGTTATAGAAACAGTATTGGAACAACTGGTTCCCGCCTTGTGTCCAAGCATGGTTAAATGAAACAAATGCAAGGACACAGATCATCAGCCCATCTTCGTCAGCACCGCAAAAAGCATAGCGATGGTTGTTCCGGCAGTAGCGATCAAAATTGCCTCTAGCCGCTTCACACGGGCGAAAACCTCTTTGAATTGCAAATGCACGGTAGTTTCCAGCTTAGTGATGCGCGGCTCGATACCATCAATCCGTTCATGCGCAGATGCAACTGTGTTTCTATTACTCATATTTACGCCCTCAGTAACCGTGAACCAAAAGTTTCGCGTAATCACCGCTCAACAATTTCTTTTTAACATATTCTGCAAACTCTTTCGACCCTAGTTTTAAACCAGACTCTGACATCCATTTTTCGACAACAACAAATGGAATTTGCCCAACATGGCGCATTTCACTACCAGCCACCGTGCCAGCAATTTGCTTTTCTTTATTGTAATCAAGGATCGACTGCACATCTTGCACACGGGAAATAACAACTTTGTTATCTTCTTCCTTAATTTTTGTTTGTAAGTGTTCTGTCATTTTTTCTTTTTTGGCTTTTTACCGCCAACCCATGCTTCATTTACGTCAGGAGTGCTGGGATCATCAGACTTCAACTGACCTTTTTTGCTTCGAGCGCGTTTAACTTCAACAGCTTCCGCAAAGCCATTTCCAATTAAAACTTTGGCTTCTTCGTCATTAACATCATAAGTTTGGCCTTTTACAGCGCGAGAACCATGAACCCATGTTGTGTCAGTGGTGATTTTTATTTTAGGCATCTTTTTACTCCCAAAAGAAGAAAAGGGGCCATTACAGCCCCTAATCTAATTAAGTAGTTGTACAGTCAGCAATAAAGCCGTGGGCCTTTTGCGAACCAACTTGCAAGCCATATTCGACCGAAATTAATCGGCGCTCAGAGTGGCCTGTTTTGGCCAATGGCTCTTGCTTGGCAGTCTGCAAGTAAGCAACCGAAGCATAGCTTGGATCAAGAACGAAGACATCACGAGCACGGATATGGCGCGATGGCACGATTTGAAGCTCACCAAAGTCAGAAATATAAACGTCGATTGCGGCGTTCAATTTGCTGTCTTCTGCTTCTTTGTAGCGCGTAGCGTTACCTGTGAAAGCAGACATTACTTGCTTGTTGAAAGAGCCACAGAGAACCACAGAAGGCTCTGCACCGCTATCCCAGCAGGAAGCAATCACAGTTTTCAAGATGCTTTCTGTCAACGCACGTTGTGTGCCGTCTGTAGCGCCAGCATTAGGGAAACCAGCTTCACCTGTACCGGATGTTGTACCGGCAGAACCACCAGTACCAAACGCAGTGTTTGTGGTGATAAAGGCTGGCAGACCAGCAGTTGCACGGGCAGTGCCAGAAGAACCAGCAGACGCGGCAGTATTGGAAAGCAGCATGGCTTCCATGTCGCGCTTCAGTTCTTTAAGTTTGTAAGCAACTTGCTCTGCAACTGTTTGTGCATCGCCAACACCGTTGACTTTGTTTGCAGTGGAAGACACATCGACAACTTTGTCTGAAATCTGTGTGTAGTTCCCTTTGCGAACCGCATTAGTTGGAGAGTCATTGCCGGGAGCAGACTCGCCTTCGATTACGCGGTTATCAGTTGCGACTGCCGCAAGATCAACTTCGCCCCACTCAAAGTAAGTGTTTTCGACGTTGCGTGTGCCAATTGTAGACATGAAAATTGTCTCAGTTGGCGTGATCGAAATCAATGCGTCTTGAATATCCTCGCGGATAGTTGTGACATCATAGGTTTCGTTTGTATTAGCTAGAACACCCATTGTGTTTTCCTTTCGCTATGACAATAAGAATGAAGTGACACTTTTTATGTCACCACTTTTCTTCATCCTAGAACGCACTTGTTGTTGCCTTTTCGCCCGACCATCCTCGGTTCGTTTTGCTCCTGGCTTAACCATTGGACGCGCAGATTTTGACTTTTCTACGACTTTGTCCTTAGTCCCCATGAGCTTCTGGTAAGCAACCGCGTCACGCATGATTTTAAACTCCCATCCGTGTGTCAACGAGCTAACAATTTCTTCTGGAACGCCGTAATAGCCAGTCGCCGTTGCGTGAATATCAGACAAGAGTTTTTTGCCCTTATCTGGATCGCGTAACTCTGGAATTTCTTGTTTCAGAATTTCAGCTTGTTGCGCAATATAGGCTTGATTGGCTTGCGCCTGTTGGGCCAATTGCTGCTGCTTAACTTGTTCAGCCTCTTGCTTGAGACTTTCAAATTTTGCAGCATTTTCGCGGTATTCTTCCATTTGTTCCAAATAACCTAAAGGGTCACTGTTTTGCAGCTCCTTCGGTGGCTTTTGAGGCATTTGTGAAAGTTCACCATTTTCGAGTTGATTGATGCGTTGCAAAAACTGTTCACGTTCTTGTTGCATGGTTTGGTTCAGTTGCTCCAACTCTTTGCGTTGATTAGCGTTCTGTTCCATACCCTTTTGGACGTAATCTTGCCCAGCGTAGCCACGCTTTAGCTCTTGCAGGGTCACTTTCTTTAATTGACCATCTGACTTTACTTCAAGTTCAAGATCGTCAGAAAGCTCCACAGGAGCGGCTGGCTCGTCGGTGTATTCATCCTCATCTACGTTTTCATATTCAGCATCTTCAGCTTCATCAGTATCGTAGCCACTGGCATCCTCGCTCTCAGCCATTACCTCTTCCGGTTCAGTCTGAGCGCCCTCAGTTACCTCTTCGGAAGCCTCAACAGCCTCGCTTGGATTATCTTGCTGCGGAGTTTCCATCAGCATTTCGGTTACAGAAGCAATGCTTCCATCGTTAGGATTAGTCGTCATGGCGGTGCCGATCCTTCTTTTCTATGAGCATCTCAGCGTTTACGTCCGCTTGGAGAATATACTCAATTTGGTTTAATGCTCTCAAAATGGCGTGAGCGTCTTCACGTTTTTCCACTTCGTCGGCGCTGCTATTCGCAAAACCCTCAAGTTGCTGGTTTCGCAAATCCTTCATGATTAGTTGGAAATGTTCGTTTTGCATTAACGCCCTAGAACGTGATGCCCTAACCTTGTAATCCATAACCACCCATCATTTGTTCGTTGTGTGCGCGTGTTGCATCTTGCTCTGCTTTTACAGCCGCAACATTCACAGTTGAATTATACTGACCCAAAATCTTCGCAACTTCAACCGCGAGGTCTTGCACCATTTCATCGCGCTTTAGATCGTCTTTCATAGCAAGTTCGTGCATCTTAAATTGCTGATCCGCAGAAGCCTTCTGTGCATCCAACTGCAATTTAGCCATATCGACTTGCGCTTTGCTTTGCGCTTTCATTTGTTCTGCCATTAAGAACGCTTGGTTTGGATCAGATGTTGGAGCGCCGCCTTGCTGTTGTTGCTGCGCCATCATTGCCTCTTGCTGCTTTTGAGCAATCAATTGCTGTTCGCTTTCCGGTGTAACAGGCAAATAATAACGCTCTGAGTTTTTAAGGCCTACTGCCGCCAAAGTATCCGCCAGAGTGTTCCGAATATTAGTCATCGTGACCATGCCATTATTAGGCCCATATTGCTGCCAGATGCTCATTTGCATTTGAATGGTCTCGCGCAAAACCGCCGCCTTTTCGTTTTCGCGCCCCGTACCCAATCCGACATTCACTATGATATCCATGTCTGCGTTCCAGACCCTAGGATCAACAGCAACGAATTGGTTGTTCAAACGGATAATTTCTTCTTTGTCAGAATTTTTGATAATGGTCGAAGCAATCAATCTAAATAGCTGACGCATACCGCCTTCGGCTAAATTACGCGCCATGACCTCTGCCTGACCCGCAGCGCCTTCCATAGTAGCCGCAACGGCTGTGGCTGTGGCTGACTGCAATACATCTGGATCAAGCCCCTGTGCAGCCTTAGAAACGCCCGTTTTGTTATCAACAAGCATATCGAAATATTGCAAAGCTGGGAGCGTAGAACCCGCAGTAAACGGCACAACTTGCTCACGAATTGCACCGGGAGATTTAACTCGCACAATTCGACCGATCTCGTTATTGAGAAGATCGTCAATCGAAACTTGACCCTCTACAACTTCTAGGCCGGGATTGTTAGTCAGTGCCACGTTATCCAAAACGCCACGAAGCATTGCTGTTGCCGCGTCTTGGTCATTTTGTACTAGCTCAACCAACGATCTTCCGAAAAATGCGTGTGGTTCCGGATCGATTTCAAAAACCGCAAACGGCACTTCATCAGCTAGATCATAAGAAAGCATCTTGTAACCAGCACCAGCAAGGACAAAACGATAAAGCTGTGGGATGCCCAAACCTTCAGCGTCAACCTTCATATAGGCTTCCGTAACGACAACTTTCTTAGATGTTGGATCAACGCTTTCGTCATCGTCTTCATCAATCGTATAGCCACGGCGCTCAAATTCAGCCTCAGACTCCATTGTCGAAATAGTCCCGGTCAAGCCTTGGATTTCGTCTTCCTCATAGCCCATAGCCAGCAAGTCGCCAATGGTCATGTCGGTGCGGTGTCCAACCACAAAGAAATCGTCTATGCTACGAGCATTTCTATCCACAAAGAATTCTTCTGGCGGGACTGACGTAATAAGAATGTCGCCGTCAGAAACCGTGCGGCTGATCTTAACATCATAAATTGGACGCTCTATTTCAACGCCCATTTCGTCAATTTCAATTTCTTGCGTTATTGTTTGCTCTAATACTTCAACATCGTCTTCCTCTGCCAAGAACATAAACTCTTCAGCAGATAATCCAGTATAACTATAGATTTCGCTTTTCGTCTTGTCCTCAAACATCACCTTGGCAATGCCGCACTTTTTAACCATAGCGTCTTGGAAAACATCGTTCAGCATACGATAGCCGTTGTTTTGCTGAAACTTATAGTTGGCGTATTTGGTCATTTGCTCCGCAATTGGAACATCCTCTGGCATACGAGGCACAAACTCAACCGGGTTTTCTGTGCTTAGAAATACGCGCTGAATAGATGGTTTTATACCGCGAACAACATCACGGCACTTTGTAGCCACAACCTTAGACCGACCTTGCTCATGCCCAATATCTACCTTGCCATCGAAATAACGCTGCGCCCTGATCCGTGGTTCAGAGATTTCGCTTTCGATAAAATCAACAGCATCTTGCACCGCCTTTTGGACGATGCCCTCAACCGTGTCTTTATCCATTGGTTCAATACGCATATTTATTGTTCCTTACTGTGCCATTTCTTGCAATTTAGGTTGCAAAGCCCCACGCGCGGTTAGTGAAAGAACACCAGCAATTTGGTTGACTAACAAATCATTTTCAGCCTGAGTTATGATTTGTCCAGTTTGCGCCCTTTCCATAATATCTAAAACCTTACGAGTTTCTGGCCCTTTAGCTTCAGTAAGCGCCCTCGCAACGTCTGCAAATATTTTTCTGCGCTGTTCAAAATCGTATTGATCGGTTCTGCCAGTGATAGCTTTAACGATTTCTTTCGCAGAACCAATTGGTTCTCCACGAAGTAATTGTCCAACAAAGCCTTCATCTGTTACATCTCTTATATCTCGTTCTATAGCTCGGCGCTGTGCTGTTTTAGAGTTTATTGCAACAGCCGACCGAACTTTTGAAGTTTGCGCAACCTTATCTATCTCAGCCAATAGATCGGCTGCTTCATTTCCCATAATACGTTGAATTTTCTTTCGTGCTGCATCAGAGCTTGTAAGACGATAGAATGCATCTAGTTGCCGCGCAGCCAATTCTTGGTCGGAAGGAACACCTTTGACGTTTTCTAATATTGTGCGTATATACTGACGCATCCCTAATTTTGATGCTTCTATTTGTGCTTGAGAAGGTTCTGGCCCTAACTCGTCAAGAATATCGCCAATTTCAGTTTGCGGCTTTAAAGCCTCACGCCCTAACTTAAAGGCGTTTTGCTCGTCAATTTTTTCGCCTCCTAGCCTTACAGCATCATCATATAACCGCGCACCAGTCTCAGGTTCGATTACCGCATCACCTATAGATTTCTTTAAATCTCTAGCCAATCCGCCATAAAGCAAAGTGTCATCAGTTGCTTGCCCAAGAGGGTTTCTTGCGGCTTCTGCCAAATTTCCAAGAGCACGTTTTATATAATCAAGTTGCATCACATTGGGCATTTGAGTGTAGGATATTTCCCCATCATCTCCTAATGATGCTAATATTTGTTGATTTTTTTTGCCAGCCGCTCTCATCATCACATTAGCTTTTTTAATTGCTTGGTCTAAAATAGAAGGATCAATTCTATCTAAAGTGCTTTCAATATTAATACCAGCTTGAGAGCTATAATCTATAGGTTGACCGTAAGCAGCTTCATATGCTGATTTTCGAGGTTCGGCTGTTTTTGCAGAAATCATTTCTGCCGCTTGACGCGGACTTAAATCTGCATCACCTAAAGTTTTATCTAAAGTTTGAGAAAGCCCTGCCGTAACATCATCTGCGCGTTGGCCCAATGCGCGTGTTACAACTTGACCTTGACCGCCAACAGAAACGCTTGCATCAAGCAATGCTTGAGCGGCAGGACCAGCATCAGCCAACATCCCGGTTTCACCAGCACGTTCCAAATTTAGCAACGCTTGGTCAATATCACCACCAGCATCAAAAGCACTTTTAATAACTTCTGCCGCTTGTTTGCTAATGCGCAACGCAGCAGCAATCATTGGAACATCTGATTTTCTCAAAAGATTTAATATGTTTCTGCCACCAGAAGCAAGCAAAGGCGTAACAGCGCCAAGAGTGCCACCAACAGCAGCTCCTAAAAATGCACCTTCACCACCTTCGCGAATTCTATTTTCACCCGGTTCAGCCTCACCAGCACCAGAAATAAATCCAGTAGCACCCCCAGCGGATAATCCAGCGGCTCCACTCACAGCAGTTGATGCAAGCGTTCCTCGCTGGCGCGTGCCACTGATAATGTTTGCAAGTTGAGGAAGCCTTTTTAACAAGGCATAACCTTCAGTTAAACCAACCCCCAATTGTGCAATTAAAGTTTCAACCGGGCGCTCGCTTTGTTGCGCTTGCTTAATTGCACGCAAAGCGTCACCAGATTTTCCACCAAAATATTTTTCAACAACTTCATCCAACCAAGCACCAGAGCCGAAGCCCATCGCCTGTGATGCCGCTACTACCGGGCCAGTAGCTCTGCCGAGCGGAGATTGTTCTTCCGCCGCCGACAAAATGCTTTTCTGCCAATCTGAAGTTGCCATTGATCCAGCGGTCTGACCTTCTTTGTAAGCAGCAACACGCTCGGGATCAGATGTACTAAAACCACTGCCCATAATTAGCTCTCTGCCATCAGGCTGCATAACAAGAGCACTTCCATCATCTGGATTTACAAAGTAACCTTCACCGCCCGGTTTCGGAACAACAATTGGAGCCTTATACGGGTCCATTGTATCAGATATTTTGAACGCTTCATCACGAGTAGCAGCGGCGATACGCATTATATCACCAGTTTTGGCGCTTTTAATATAAAAGATTTTTTTTGTAGGTTTTTTAGCCATTATGGAAATTCCACCTCCGTATTACCGCCTTCACTTTGCGCAGGTGCTTCTGGGGCTACATAATCAGGTGTCCCAAAAAGTGGGTTTATTTTTTGCTGCATTTTAAGAACTTCTTGTCGAGCATATGCAGTTCCTTCACCAGCACCAGCTTCCATTAACCTAATAGCTAATTCTCTATTTCGTCTTTTTTGATCTACAACTTGCTGCGTGTCTCCAGGCTGCGGGAAATATTGCAAGTTCGCGTTTTCAAATTCAGATTCAGCAATAGCTGCGCCGGACTCCCTACGCAAAACAGCGTTAACAAAGTTTCTTCGCGCTTGATCGTAAGATTTAAACTCAGGTGATGTTAAATAATTGCCTAAATTGAAAGGCGCATTAGAATAGATTTTCTGCATAAAATCAGTTCCTTCCCTTTCAACTAAACGCAAATCATTTTCGGCTTGTCGCATTCTGCCAGAATACATGGTTGCGCCAGATTCACTTTGGTCTAAGTTAATTTGAGACGGATCAATTCCTGAAATATATTCAAGTTCACCTGTTACTGGATTTCTGCGAGTTAATGTTGCCGTGGTAGGAGCTTGAAAAACAACCTTACCTGTTTTCCGATCAACTAATGTTTTGCCGACAACAACGTAATCACCTGTTAATGATTTTCTATATGCTTCATATGCTTGCGCTGCTGGCATCCCGGCCCTTATAGCTTCGGCAAACAATCCACCATTAGGCTGAGAAGCCAACCAATCCGCTGTTCGATTTCGATCTTCGCCTTGCTGTTGACGTTCTACATCAGCGGATGCTCGTTGCTGTATTCCGCCCAACAATCCAGACCTGTCTAATGAAGCAAATGTCTCGCGGGTTCTAGGGTCACGAAGGAAACCCAGCAACCCACCAGAGCCTTGCTGTTGTTGCATTTTCTGCATTTGAATGGCGCTTGGCTGCTGCATATTGCGGCCTGTAGGTTGTCCGTCCATTGCTGAAGCTCCTCCAAAGATTTTGGCTTCCAAAGATTCCGTCATTTTCCCGTTGTTGGGAATTGGTTTTGGACCCGCCTTATTTGCTTTTCCAAAAACGTGTTGACCTATGGTTTGCCAATCACCACCTCCAGATTGACCCCAAGTGGGATCGGAAATCTGTGGGTTGTAATAGTGGGTGGCACCGCCTGTCGGGTCTTCATAATTACCAGAAAGCAAAGCGTCAGCAACTTCATACGCTCTTGCACTTGGCGTAAAGTCCATATCTTGGCCTTGTTCGCCGCCAGCATAACCAGTGGTGCTATTCCACGCAGAGAAATGACCCGGCTTCAAAATAACTTTGCCAAGATCATTGCCGCCAGCAAGACGGTTCATAATTACAGAACCTACAGCCACCATGCCATTATAGCCTTGGTTTCCAGCCTCGGCTTGCAATGTTTTTGCTAGTAGGTCTCGTTGCGTTAATTCCATTTAATTACCCAAAGCCGGGAAGACTGCTAAATGCAGATAAATATCCAAACAGACCCGGATTTCCCGGTTGCGTCACTCTTGCACCTGGAAGCCCAGAAAGTATCCCGGAACCAGTTTGCAAAGCCTGACCGGGGTAGCCAAGGTTTGCCAGTGTTTGATTGCGAGACGCATCTAGCATTGCTTGTTGTGCCGCTTGCGCCCTCGCAGCCGCCGCTTGTTGCTGTTGCAAGCCTGACATACCTTGGCCGAACATTGTTGAGCCAAGATTGCGTAAACCCGCTGCGCCACCTTGCTGATAACCCAATCCAGTAAATTGCGATTGCAAGTTTTGCATCCGTGCCGCTTGCTCTCTTGCTGCCGCTGCTTCTGCCGCTGACCGCTGCCCGGTAACGTCAAATTGCGCGGATTGCATTGCTTGATTGTAAGCCTGATTGCGTTGATTAGCCGCCATGTCAGCCGCAATACGACCATATTGACCGTAAGTTTCACCTTCAGCCAAACCAAAACGTGAACCACCGAAAGCCTTTGCACTTGTAGCTTGAGCGCCTAGCACATTTAACGCCTGTTCTCGTTGTCGAGCAATGTCGGCCTCACCGCGCTGAATAACTTGCTCGGTATAAGGGTTCATATACTGATTTACGTTAGTTTGCGCTAATGTAGGGCTTTGAGTTTGACCAACCGCTTGCACCGTAGGCGCTTGGAAGTTAGCCATGCGGTTATATACGTCACCCGCTTGGGTTTGATACTGCTGGGCTTGCCCAAATACGTTTGAACCGATCATTTAAAAAGCCCTCCAAAGAAATCGCCGACCTTACCAAAATTACCCACACCATCAGCGCCTCCACCCGAAAAAAATCCAGATGAAGGAGCCGGGGCGTCAATAAAACCATCGTTGTTCACATAACCGTATGTGCTTGCACCAGGAGCAGTTTCTGGAAATAACTCGTAATGCCTTTGCAATGCAGCAGCAGTGCCGTCAGAGTCGCTATTATTGTATTGGTTTCCGCCACCACCCGGCATGGTAACAGGCGCGTTTGGATCAACATATCCATAAGAGCGACTTCCAAATTCACCAGTTACCGGGTCCATAGAAAAAGAGCGGAGATAGTCATATTGACCGGGATACTGCTCCGCAAAAGCCGTTTCCATCTGTTCTTGAATTGGCTGGCTGGTGTAAACTTCCATTCCGCCAACTGTTGTTGTTGGCATAGATGGTGGTGTGACCGTTCCCAATCCAAGAGAACTTAAAAGGTCATTTGTGCCACTATACATTGCGGCAGGGGCAACAGCTTGATATTGAGGCAGATTTACTGCCCCCGCGCTATATTGAGCCAACATTTGATCCAAAAGAAAATTTCGAGCCGCTTCGGTTCGCGGATCAAGTTGTCCTGTTTGCTCAGTCGTTCCAAACAAAAAATCAGTTAAGCCCATTTTATAACTCCGAACGGTTTAAACATTTATACCACATTTTGCGCATATTGACACCCCTAGCCGTGCAACCTCGTTATCGCAATTGTGGAAGCTGGTGCTGCGGGTGCAAACGCCGTTGCCGCAGTTGCATCGAGAAACCCGCTGGTGCTATCAACAGCCCACATGGCCTCCAAGTAATCTCCGGCGGCAAAGTCAAATATCGCTGACCTGCTAACAACAAGAACCGAACCGTTTTGATGCAGTGCGTTCTTCATCGTTGACCCAGCAACGTCTGCGCCATTAACGCGGGGCCAAAACCAAAAGTTTACAGTTGAGCTGGACGTGGACGCAATCTGCGCCGAAAAGCTAACCATGTACTGACCAGCTTCAGCAAAAACAAGACGCGAAGCTGGCGTGCCATTTGTAATACCATCAGCCGTGCTTGACGTGTACGTTAAAGCGTACGCTGTGTTTGCAGATGCCGCTGTCTGATCCGTTGTGACGCCGCCAGCATATTGGCCATCTTCCAGCACGATTTGACGAAACTCACCGTTCTTAGAAACGACAGGGTAGCCGTTTACTTCATCCCATAATATCACCCCATTCTCAGAAGGGTTGTCCGTTGCTGTTTTAAATCCTAACTTTGCCAAGTTTTGCTGCAAGTATAACGAAAGTTGACGCCCCCACTGGCGCAAATCGGGGCCAATAGGGGGCAATATTGGGGCTGGCATTATCTACGCCCCCCAGCCTTAATATCAACCCGCATATTGCCAACCCTAAAATCTGACAAGGCTGCGCCTTCGACGCGCATTCTAATCTGACGGCCAGTAAACCTAACTGACGTAGGGTTAGATGTTGCGAACGGCCCGTGGCTTGTTTCAGTGCCGTTGGGATAGAACCTTGTTTTAAATGTTAAATTTACTTCGCCCTGAGCCTTTTCATCTGGAATAAGGCTGGTAATCCGCGCCACTTGATCCCCTGAGCCTATAGATATAGGCCCGGTTTCGGCAAAGATTGATGAGCTATCAACATTTAATCCAACCTCATGTTCATATATATCGCTATCTGCATTGTGGCCAGCCATAAGAGGATACAAAAAAACACCGCGCTGCACGCCGCTGGTGCGTGATAAGTTGCCGATCAACCAGTGACCCTCTTTGTAATCATAAGCGACATATCGGTCTATTTCTGTTGAGTCTTCTGAGCAATAAAACCACCACACCTCGCCGTATTGGCCATTGGCAAACGACCAAACCTTTGACTGCTGCGCCGTGTTAAAGTCGCCAAACACATAGTCAAATACGTCGCATGGTATTTCCTGAACGCTGTTACCGTCAAATCTAAAGAAACCGCGCTGCCCCATCCAGAACACGCCCATGTCAACGTCGGCCGCAGCCTTTCGAGATATGGCCCCGCAAGAGGTTCCAACACGCTCAAAGCCGTAAACATAGGGCGGGCCACTATAGCGCGCGGTATGCGCTGACGTATCAGTCAGAATAAGCGTCTGACCTCGCGTTCTAATGCCCTGCATAATCTGTCCGCTATCAGAAAGCTCAATGTCACCAGCTTCGTTTGTAGCCGCTGGCGTCCACAGCGTGTTGTTTTCTCGGTCACACCATGAAATTTTGCGAGGATTGCCGCCGCTACCAAGAGCAAAGATAAAACGCTCCTCTGTCACAACTAAGCCAAGATTATTTATTGGAGCATTTGCAATGGGCGCGGCTTTAGTTCCAGACCCAAGCTGCCATTCCAACAAACGCTTATCATCTTTTGAGCAGGCCACAAGATATTCGCCAAAGTTGTCTAAACTCCACGTCGTCGCCTCTAGTGGTATAGCATTTGCACTCTGCTGGATTGGCTGACCGTAATAGCCGCTTCCATAAAATCCATTCCCATACCCTGTGCCAACCTCTGCATTTTCACGACCAGCAGTTAAGTCGGTGGGCGTAATATCATAAATGGTTCCGCTGCCGATCATTGCCTTTAATTCGCTATAAGAGCCGCCAGCAAGATAGGCATCACCGGAATTTGTCTCCCAACTGTGCATACCTCGCACGGGATTTGTGCTGAACGACGCTTTTCGTTCCTGCCAGCCGCCAATCGGTCGCAAGCTATTATCTCGCCACCTAACCAAACTTCCATCACGCCAGCGGCCAGATTGCTCTAAGTCGGTGCCGTTGCGGTAAAAGCCTGCGGGTATGTCCAAAGGAATTAATGCCATAGTTACACCGTTTGCGAACCGCTAGAAGTGAAGTCGTAATTTGTGCCATTGATGGTTAAGCGTACAAAGCCATTGCCACCGTTTTGACCGTTTGTACCGCCATGTGAGTTCGTGCCACCTGTACCACCAGAACCTATTGTTACAGTGATTACTGTGCCAGCAGTAATATTTGACAATGTGCCTGTTTTGTATTGACCTGCTGCACCACCCGGAGCGCCACCGCCGCCCGGTTGTGCGCCACCCTGACCGCTTGAACCACCGCCACCTGCACCGCCTAGATCATAGTCGTCACTAGAACTTTGTGAGCTTCTACCAGTGCCACCATTGCCACCTGCGCCACGCTCAACACCGCCTACGGTAGTTCCCGCACCACCCGCTGCGCCCGGAGATGACCCCGCAGTATTTGATACTACACCTTGACCTCCCGGGCCACCACCACCACCTGTTGATGTTACTGTAGTGAAGCCTGATCCAGATATACTAGTTGTGGCACCTGCTGTACCTGCTGTACCGTTTCCTGCGCCACCGCCGCCACCGCCTGAGCCGACTACATAGTAAACAACGTCCACAACATTACTTGTTCCATAGAAATCAGAGAAATCAATCGCTCCTGATGCTGGGATAGCAGTTACGCCCGATGGTACATTTGCGCCACCTCTGTAATACTCTGATAAGCTGTGTGGCGTAGAACCACCAAACTCACCAACAATGTCGGTGTTAAAACTTAACGAACCAGAAGGTTTTACCGCCATTAAATCGTTCCATAAGCTGTGACATCGCCGACGACTGTAAGGTTGCCCGATGCGTCAAGTTTCATTTTGTTTGTACCACCTGTGGCGAAATAGAGAACGCCTGAGCTTTCAGTGACTGTCCAGTTACCCAAGTCAACTGTTGTCGCTTTCACCTCTCCTGATGATCCGTAGACAACTGCTTTATTATTCACGACCGTGTTGGCGGTTGACCCATCTAGCAAGTTTAACTCTGCCGCTGTGGATGTAACGCCGTCTAGGATGTTTAACTCAGCCGCAGTCGCTGTAACGCCGTCGAGCTTATTTAGCTCTGCCGTGGTGGCCGTTACGCCGTCCATAATATTTAATTCTGCCGTGGTCGCTGTAACGCCGTCGAGCTTATTCAGCTCTGTTGTGGTCGCTGTAACGCCATCCAAGATGTTCAATTCTGCAGCTGTCGCCGTTACATCTGTGCCGTTGATGGTCAGTGTGCTTAGATCAGGCGCGATTGTGCCGGACGTGCCGTTTATGCCGTCAACAATCGTATCCAACGCCGTGTTGACAGTTGTACCCCATGTGTTCTCTGAGCCGCCGACGGTGGGCTTAGTTATGCTAATAGTCATTTAATAGCCTCGCGCTTTTTTTGCACTATACCTTATTTTGCCAGCAATGGCTACGCCGCCTGTTGCTCCGTCCAAGTCGTAGCAGAAGTTGATTGTTCTGTCCACGTTTCCGCGCCAACAGCTTGTTCTGTCCAAGTTTCAGGCCCGACAGGCTCGACCTGCCACTTAAAGCGCGCTGGGCCGACAATTGGAGATCCAGCAACGATATTATCCAGAGTAATGCTGTGGACCTGTGTGATGCTTGAGCCGCCGACAGTTGGCGCGCCAGCTACAACGCTTAGAGGGATTAAGTTGCTGACTTGGGTAATCGAGACAGTCGCAACTGTCGGAATGCCGGACGTGATGTCAGCAGACGTTAGCGCAATATTTTCAACCAGCGTTGAATTAGCAACGGTTGGGACACCAGTAATAATGTCAGCTGACGTTAGGCTTTGAGCGCCAGTTATAACGGATGTACTAACAACAGGTGCGCCAGCGTCAATATCCAGCGCAGTTGCATTGTGAACTTGGCTAATTGTGACATCACCAACGGTTGGTGCGCCAGACACGATGTCGGCTGACGTTAGAACGCTTTGTACCGCTGCCGTGGGGGTGCCGACAGTAGGCACGCCGGACGTGATGCCCACTAATGCCAGCCCGTTGACTTGGGCAATAGTGGAAGCCTCGACAGTCGGCACGCCCGTTGCAATGCCAGCCCCAGTAAGGACGTGATTGTGATCTAGGTCAGGCGAGCCAACAGTCGGCGCACCTGAAGCAATGTCAGTTGCTGTTAGATTTTGGTCGTTTGTTGTTGTAACGTCAGCAACGGTTGGGGTTCCAGACGTAATGCCTATTGCCGCCAGCGTGTGTTCTTGAGACATTGCCGCCGCTGCGACCGTAGGAGTTTCAGTTACAACATTAACAGTGATTAATGCGTGATTTATGTCTATACTTGAAGCCGCAACGATGGGCGCTCCAGCCGCAATGTCTACGCTAATTAATGCTTGGTTTGCGTCTGCGTCTGGTGTGCCTACGGTTGGCACCCCAGACGTAATATCATCAGACGTAAGGACATGAACCTGAGAGATTGTTGAGGCAGCAACCGTGGGTGCGCCTGCAACAATGTCATCAAGGCCAAATGCTGCTTCCGCAACAGCCCCAGTATCCGCTAAGGGGGCAGCAGCTAATGGGGAAAAGCCAAGCATCGGTTACTCCTACGGTTTAGTGGGCCACGTTACGCTGTATGGAAAGCCAGCTTGACCTGTTATATCACGAATTGCCTGACGATATGATTGCATTTCTGTTGACATAGTTACGTCAGACAATGCCATCCAATCTGTTTCTTTGAGTAGCTGGTCCCGTTTATTTCGGACAGCACTCTCAGCCTGATCCTGTGGCTTGTTCTCAGCAGTGTAGCCTACAAGCCACTTGTTGCCGTAGATAGGCTTTCCGACTTGGGCTTGGTCAACCTCACCAGTGATAGGGTCAGTTGCATCTTCCTCTGTCTTGAGGCGGATGACTTCCTTGTTAGGCATGGCGTCTCGCACGAGTGTCTGCACAAGTGGGTTGCAGTCAGGCTTTGCCAGTTCCTCAACAGGGAACACCCCGTGGCGCCGAGCTATCTCAATAGGAATCTTCTTCGGGAAGCTGGTCTGTGGGTTGTCACGGCGAAGGTCTCCGAGCGTGTAAGGGAATTGCTCTACCTGTCCGTTTGATGTTTTCACGAGTAGCATGTGTTCTCCTATGCTTTAAACTGATGGAAATCGGTATATGATTTGATTACCAAGGCCACCTATGTATAAGTTTTCATTCCCATAATCTATATAAATACCGTACATTCCCGCTAAAGTAGCACTGTTCACATTCGTACAAAGAGTATTATCAGCCGCATTGTCTAGAACCTTGTCCTGTCTAAGCCCATTTGATGTTCTATAATAGAAATATTGATAGCCAGACGAATCCTTTCCTCCATACTGAATATTGAAAAAGGGGGAGACATTGCTGGTCTGGATGTAACCATCCCGAGCTACAATTGCACCAGACAAATTCTCTAAGTCTGGAAGCGTATATCTGTTAAGGAGAAAACTGTTGTCACTTACCCACAATACTGGATCACCGTTCCATTCTGCAAAGCAAATGCCTTGAGGTTGATACGAAGTAGAAAAATAACCTTTGTAAATTGGAGTAGTTCCGTTTTCGTAGACATAAATATGTCTAGAGCCACTATATTTCCCGAATAAAACATACGAGGTATCGTTCTGGTACACCATTGTGCAACCTGTAATTAGGCTCGTTGTTGGTCTGTTGGGCATCTGAGCATCACCAGCGTTCCAAAGCATTTGCGATCCTGTATGATAGCTCATAGAAATGTTGTCGTTATAACCGTCATATACCCTGTTTGTTACTGGGTCATAGAAATGCTGTGTCCCTTTCAGATTTGAAGCTGTCACGCTATTAGCATCAGATGTGGTGCTAAAGTTAAGATAACTTCCATCCCAGTTACTGTAAGATGGTCCAAACATACTGTCACCGCCACCACCCCCAGCCGATACACCAGCAGCACCCATCTGCATCAGTCTTGCGATACTCATGCCATTGCATCCCCAGCTTGGAAGCCGTAATACGTTGTGCCTCCGTCTTCAGTATAGAACACCAGTACATCTGTTTCACCAGTAGCAGGTGCATCAGGAGCAGTACCTGAAGGCCAGTCTACTGAGGTGGGGTAGTTGAATGTGGCTGGGGCAGAGGTGCCTGTGGAGTATTGGTAGATGGTGTCTGTGGTTGTATCTAAAATATACATTTTCGACCCACCATCCTTAAAGGCAATTCCTCTAGGGTTTGCAACAACTGCGGTTATGCTCAGTGATGTCCCACTATAACTAGCGCCAGAAATACTGAATGACGACGCTAAAGAATACTCATATACGGCATCATTACTATAGCCAGAAACAAAAAGAGCGTTTCCATCGTCACTAAAACGCATACCAATATTTGAACCGTCTTGGGCGCTTATGCTTAAAGAATAACTGCTATATGAAGCTGTTGATAAATCCCACGGCGTAGATAAATCATACTGGAAAATAGTATCTTGAGCGTAACCAACCATTAGCATAGTTGATCCATCTGAACTAAACTCAATACCCCAAGCCCCTACTTCTTGCGTAGAAAATGAAAATGAAACATTGTCGTAGGATGAGGTGGAAACGTCCCAAGCGGTGGACAAAGAATATTGATATGCCGCAGCATTAGCAGCATCAATAATATACATTTTTGACCCGTCAGACTTAAACCTAAGCCCATAAGGATCACCAGACTGAGATGAAACGATATAGCTTCTACTTGCGGTTGTCGATGCTGTTGACAAGTCCCAAGCCGTTGACAAGTCATGCTCATAGACTCTTTCAGTAGTAGCATCAAGAATATACATCTTTGTGCCATCAGGCTTAAAACTTATATCAATAGGGCTTGAAGCGCCTGATACCGTTTTAGACACGCTGTCATAACTCGCATTAGCCAAGTCATATCCAACAGTAACATCAGCCCCAGTGACCGCCAAAGCAAACCCAGCAGCCGTTCCAGATGCAGGTGCATTGCTGAAAGTAAACGTGGTGTCAGCGGCAGGGGTGTACTCAAAGTATTGCCCAGACGATAGGTCTACATCAGAGCCTGTTATTGTACCGACAGACTGAGCCTTGGTTGCAGCAAATGCACCAGAGGTATAATCAATCGCTACACTCATGCCATTGCATCCCCTACTTGGAAGCCGTAGTATGTCGTCCCACCATCTGTAGTGTAAAAACTTAACACATCAGTCTCACCATCAGCAGGGGCGTCAGGGGCTGTGCCGCCAGCCCAATCTACCGAAGCAGGGTAGGTGAAGGTGGCAGGGGCTGAACCAGTTGCCGAATATTGAAAGACAGAATCATTAGAATCCCCCAAAACGTAAAATTTTTCATCGTTATTGGCGAAAGCTAAATCTCTAGGGGTGCCATCTTGAGCGGCAATACTAAAAGAAATGCTGTTGTATGTCGCAGTGCTAATGTCATTAGAAACGCTTAAATCATACTCAAATACTGTATCTGATGTTGACCCTATAACCCACAATTTGTTTCCGTTTTTGCTAAGAATAGCTGCGCTTAAAGCTGTCTCTTGCGAGGCCACAGAAAAAGATTTGCTCGCATAAAAAGCCGTTGATATGTCCCAAGGCGTTGAAAGGGTGTATTGATAGACAACATCATTTGAGAACTTTGGAACGATCATAACGCTGCCATCAGTGCTAAAAGCAGGCTTGCTTTGAAAATCTCCAGCTTGGGCATTTGTAGAGAATGACTTACTGCTGTAAGATGCGCTGGAAACATCCCATGCAACGCTTAAATCGTATTGAAAGATTACCTCAGTGCTGTTGTCCGCAACGTAAAAGGAGGTTCCATCTGACTTAAAGGCAAGACCAACTGGCGTGGAGGTTTGAGACGAAACGCTAAACGAAACGCTGTCGTATGATGCAGTCGATATATCATACGCTGTTGGCAAGGTGTATTGAAACACAGTGTCATTGTTAGTGCCAACAACATACAGTTTTGTCCCATTGTTGCCAATAAACAAACTTTGCACGTAAATTTCCTGAGAACTAACGCTAAACGATTTGCTGTCGTATGATGCGTTGGATAAGTCACCCCCAAGGCTTATGTTCGCACCAATAACCTTCAGCGTCATGCCATAGGCAGTCCCACTTGCAGGCGGGTTGTTGAACACAAACGTAGTATCAGCAGTAGGCGTGTGGTTAAACACGTTGCCAGAGGACAAGTCTAGTGTAGCATTTCCTGTGATGTCACCAACTGTTTCACCAGAAGGTGATGCCTCAAAGAAGCCCTTTGTGTAGTCGATGACAATGCCCATTATACTGCAACGCTCCCGTTCATGTCGTCCTGAGCCATTACCCAAGAATAGCACTTGTCCATAAATGCGTCACCAGATGCAGCCTGAACGTCATCTAGGTTTGCGTTGTACCGTTTGAAGTCCACCTCACGAGTGTCGTCACCGGGTGTAGCTGTCGCATATGCTGACAGGTCAATCATCACGC
>Ga0209534_10000954_pt1 | contig 31424 bp, 31 predicted proteins | sample COG_07_FD_184751 | JGI IMG/M metagenome (GOLD analysis project Ga0209534, IMG submission 184751) | Pelagic Microbial community sample from North Sea - COGITO 998_met_07 (SPAdes) (version 2) | ecosystem: Environmental > Aquatic > Marine > Neritic zone/Coastal water | place: Helgoland, sampling...
AAACAATGCAGAGTCTGACTGATGAGCATTCATAGATCTTTGGGCCCATCTCATAGAGAGCTCCATGGATTTTCTGGCTTCTTGATGCGATGACGGATAAGGAGTGCATTCATCAAGCACCATAACAATGTCAGATCCAAGATTCTGCTGGATACGCATCGAGTCTTCTGGGCTCATAAAATGTTTGGTGCCATCATAGGGCGACTGAAAGCTAATGCCCTCCTCGGTAATTTTTGCGAGATCTCCTAGGCTCCAAACTTGAAATCCCCCAGAGTCAGTAAGAATAGGTTTGCTCCAATTTGAAAATTTATGCAATCCTCCGAGTTTCTTGATGAGCTCATCTCCCGGACGAAGCATTAAGTGATAGGTGTTTCCTAAAATAATTTCAGCGCCTGTTTCAATAATATTATCTACTTCTAAAGCTTTTACAGTCCCATTCGTACCCACAGGCATAAATGCTGGAGTCTGAATAGAACCTCTATCAAATTCTAGCTCACCCCTGCGGGCGAAACCTTCTGTAGCAGAGATTTTAAATTTCATGTTTTTTCAGAATCATGGCATCGCCATAAGACAAGAATCGATATTCTTTATCGATTGCAACTTGGTAAAGATCAATCATTTTTTCATAACCGATAAAGGCTGCAACTAACATTAGTAGCGATGATTTAGGCAGGTGAAAGTTCGTGATCATGAGGTCCACCACTTTAAACTCATAGCCAGGATAAATAAACAACTGCGTCTCTCCTTTAAAAGGTTTGTAATCTTTCTGGCAAGCTGTTTCCAGGGCTCTAACAGAGGTAGTTCCAACTGCTATTATCTTGCCACCCCTAGCTTTGGTTTGATTGACTTGTTCGATTAAGGTTGCATCCACCTCAATAAGCTCTTTATGAATTTGATGCTCAGTAATGAATTCTGTTTTAACTGGCTGAAAAGTTCCAGCACCAACTTGAAGATTAACATAGCCAATATCTATGCCCTTATTTTTAATCTCATTTAATAGCTGATCATCAAAATGCATTCCCGCAGTGGGCGCAGCAACAGATTCTCTTTTTCCAGAATCAGCGTAAACAGTTTCGTATCTTTCTTCGTCAATCTTTTCGGCTGAACGATGCATGTATGGCGGCAGCGGAATTTCACCATGCAATTGAAAAATATTTTGAGGGTCCTGCTCCCAATCCAATACAAAGAAATTATCCTGCCTACCTTTGATAGTTGCAAAGAATTTCTTGTCCTCAAAAGAAAAAACTAATTGAGTATTTTCCTTGGGTGTTCTAGAGGATTTTATTTGAACTAATGTTTGGAAGTCTGATAAAAATCGTTCAAGAAAAATTTCTACTTTTCCACCAGTATTCTTTTCACCAAATAATCTTGCGGGGATCACAGAGGTTTTATTTACTACCAATAAATCTCCATGGTCCATGTAAGAAAGCACATCATGAAAATTTTTATGCTCGATGCCAGCAATACAAGCCAGCAACTTAGAATCCACTCTGTTTTCAAGAGGATATTGAGCAATTAAGTGCTCAGGTAAATCGTAATTAAATTTTTCAGTTTTCATTTAGGTGGGTAATTCTAAAAGATGTTGTTCTCGGCTACAATGATTTGCGTGCCCCATTGGCGGAACTGGTAGACGCGCGCGATTCAAAATCGCGTTCCTTCGGGAGTACCTGTTCGACTCAGGTATGGGGCACCAGAGTTGAACTATTATTAAATAAAAATATGATGAAATTTCTTGAAATATTTTTATTATGTTTAAATATCATTTTTTATAACCCAGTATTTTATTACTTGAATTAAAGGATGCGAAATATAAATTCATACAATCGAATAGTCATTAAGATAGGCTCTGCTGTTCTGGCTAATCCTAATGGTAAGGTCAATCAAACTGTCATAGCCGCTATTAGTGAAGACATAGCTTGGTTATTAAAAAAAGGTAAACAAGTATTGGTTGTATCTTCTGGAGCTATTGCTCTTGGTCGAAAGAATATTAACTTGCCAGAAAAATTAAGCCTTCCAGAATCCCAAGCAATGGCAGCGCATGGTCAGATTGAGCTAATGTCAGCCTGGAAAAGACATCTGAATAAATACTCTATCGTTATAGGGCAAATACTCTTAACTCCCAGGGATACTGAATTAAAGATTTCTTCTAAAAATGCAAGGCAAACTATAGAGAAGCTATTAGAAGTTGGATGTCTTCCAATTATTAATGAAAATGACACCACTGCCACTGATGAAATTAAATTTGGTGATAATGACTTGTTAGCCGCCAAAGTTACAAAGCTGGTTAAGGCAGATTTACTTATCATTTTATCTAGCGTGAATGGCTTATATGACTCTGAGGAAGCAGTAAAAACTCAAAAATCTGAAGCTTTGGTTAATGAAGTAACAAAGATTAGCTCTAAGATAAAAAAAATGGCTGGTCAGGCAAGCAATATGGGCAAAGGTGGCATGATCTCCAAGATAGAAGCTGCTGAAATCTGTTTTAAAAATAAATGTGCCATGGTTATTGCCTCAGGAATTAGAAATAAACCAATTAGAAGTTTGAATGGAAAAGGTACAGCAACTTGGTTTGTCAAAAGATAAAATGGATCTCAAGCAACAATTAAATGAAATGGGGGAAAAAGCAAAGGCAGCAAGCGCAGTCTTAAATACTGCGCCCTCTATCCAAAAAAATAGTTTCTTTGATTTCGCTATTAAGGAGATCAAGTCAGATCAAGAGCTAATTCTAATGGCAAATCATCAAGATGTGGCTCAAGCCAGAGATGCTGGAAAAGATGCTGCGTTTATTGACAGGTTGGAGCTAAACCATGATCGCCTAAAAGGCATATGTGCAACATTGGAAGAAATAAAGCTGTTCCCTGATCCTGTAGGCAAGATTTTAGCAAACTGGGACAGGCCTAATGGTTTAAATATTTCAAGGGTATCAACACCACTTGGAGTGATTGGAATAATATTTGAAAGTCGCCCCAATGTTGCAAGTGATGCTGGTGGTCTTTGTTTAAAATCAGGTAATGCGGTTATTTTACGAAGTGGCAGAGATGGTCTGAGGTCAGCATCAGCTCTAGTCACTGCAATGCAAAAAGCACTACTTAAAGCTGGTTTACCCAAAGAATCTATTCAGATTGTGCCTTCAGAAAATAGAGAAGCAGCTACTTTAATGCTTGAAGGTTTAAATGGATCCATTGATGTTATTGTTCCCAGGGGCGGTAAAAGCCTTGTTGCTGAAGTAGAAAAGTCAGCAAAGGTTCCGGTTTTTGGCCACTTAGAAGGTATATGCCATGTCTTTGTTGATGAGCATGCAGATTTAAAAAAGGCACTTGAAATCTGTATTAATGCAAAAATGCGAAGAACTGGAATTTGTGGGGCAGCTGAAACCATCTTATTGCATCAAAAAATTGCAACATCGTTTGGAACTGATCTTATTGCAAAACTTTCCTCTCTTAATTGCGAGGTCAGAGGTTGCAATAAAACACTTTCACTTGACCGGTATGTAATTCCGGCAACAGAAGAAGATTGGTCAACAGAATATCTTGCTCCAATTATTAGCATTAAAGTGGTTGATGATGCCGAAGAAGCAATTAGACACATCAATGCATATGGAACTGGGCATACCGAATCTATAATTAGCGAAGACCTGAAAGCTCAAAATCAATTTACAGCCTCGATCGATAGTGCAATCGTTATGATTAATGCTTCCACGCAATTTGCCGATGGCGGTGAATTTGGATTGGGTGGTGAAATTGGAATTGCAACAGGAAAATTTCATGCTAGAGGCCCTGTAGGCTTAGATCAACTTACCAGCTTCAAATATATCGTATCTGGAGATGGTCAAATTAGATCGTAAGCATTAGTCATAAAGGTCAGATTTATTATGGGCTTTTTTATATGTACACATCAAACCTGGTTGTTTTTCCTGAGACTTGGTAGTTAATACCAGGATTAAATGGCTCTGCTTTAATTGGTCTTTTTACAATCATCTTTTTGACTGGAATTAACTGCAGTACTTCAAAGTCCCTTTGCGGTTCGTTGCTAATTTTTTCAACTTCTAAAATCTTTGTTAAATATTCTAGTTGACCTGAGCCAAGCGCAGATTTTTTTGAAGGTGGGTACATTGGATCGTAGTAGATTACATCAAAGTGATCTGCATTTTGAACAAACGAGCAAGCATTGCCATGAATTAAGCTAAAGTTTTTAAAAAGTTCGTTATGAGTTTCTTTACTTCTATTGACAGCGTCTTGCAAAAGAAGAAAAAGTATCTTGCTCTGCTCAATGGCAGTAACGTGATGGCCCAGAGTCAAGAATAATAAAGAGTCTTGTATCAAGCCTGCAGTGCAATCAAGTATCTTTAGAGGCTTATCAGACTTGCCCAGCGCTTTTTTAATTAGCTTTTCATGGTCTGCTCTCTTAAGACGCCATCCACTCGAACCAGTTTGAAAATCAAGATTAAAAGGATTCTTGGCTCTTGCCTCTGGATGAAAAAAAGAGAGACCTGGCTCCCCAAACACTAAATGAGCTCGGTCATTTTTGATGGGTCCGCTGCAGGCGCTCATGCCTAAAAAATTGGCTAGATCTTGGGCCTTGTCTTTGTATATATCAGAGGCGTAAAAAAATTTCGTTACCATAAAAGCAATAAAACCAATCCAAGCAAGATTCTGTATATAACAAACGGTGTCATTCCAATGCGCTCAACAAATTCTAAAAATATTTTGATCGAAAAAAATGCAATCACACCTGAGCCAATAAAACCTGTTAGCAATATCATCAGATTATCTAATGAAAGAACATAGGCTTCTTTTGCTATCATCAAAATCATAGCGCCTAGAATTGTTGGAATACTAAGTAAAAAAGCAAATTTGGAAGAATCTTTAAGGTTTAACCCCACAAACAATGCTCCTGTTATCGCCATCCCTGATCTAGAGGCGCCAGGAAAAACTGCTAAAGCCTGAAGACAACCAATAAAAACAGCCATGCTCAGGGTTAAACCTAAAATATTTTTGTTTTGCGATGATAGCTTAAAAGCAATTAGCAAAAGCCCAGCAAAGATAAGATTAGCCCAGGCAATTGAACCAATGCTATGCAATCTTGCAGATATCAAATCAGAAAAAATTAATCCCACAAACACTATAGGCATAGTGGCGATAATTAAGTTTAAACCAAGCAAAAAATCACCTTCATTGCGATTGCGCGTCCAAGGCATCCAAGCTTCCAGAAGTTTTAATATGTCGTCTTTAAAATAAAATACAACTGCAGCTAATGTGCCAGCATGCACAGCGATATCAAACACTAAGCCAAAATCTTTGGCTCCAAATAGCAGCGATGGAAAAAGTAAGTGTGCCGAGCTGGAAACAGGGAGAAATTCTGTGAGGCCTTGAATACAGGCTAAGGCTAACGCCAACAATAAATCACTGATCATTTTTTCTGGTACTCAGGTGTCTTCAAATAGACAGGGTTGGCTAGCTCAGGATCAAAGCTCTTGCCCGTCTCCAGTTCATTCTTAGCTATTGCTGCAATTGCTTCTGCGCCTGGTTTTACTAAAGGGAGGTATTGAGGATTATCTTGAATATTTTTTGGCCAACCTGTTCCAACAAAATAAAAAGAACTATTGGTTTCATATGAGCTCAATTCTTCAATGCTCAACACTGACTCTTCAGCAGTCGCCTCAATATTTATCGATGACTTGGAAAAAGATCCGAAGTAGCTCTCGGTCTTATCTGCTTCTATTGCTACAAAAATAGAGGCATTATCAGAATCTATCCATTGAGATGCCTCGTAAGCCAGAGACTTTAAATTTGATACGGGTATTAGTGGTTTATTTTTAATCACAGCTATTGGCTTAAGAAATGAAGCTGTAATTCTTAGGGCAGTATAGGAACCTGGCCCTTGCGCAAAAGCAAGAGCATCCAAGGTATCAAAATCTTTAAAAGAATCAAAATTTATTCTAGAAAAGAGCTCATCCCACTCAGGCCTATGTTTTCTTTCATGTGTTTGAGTAAAAGCGTTAACCTCATTTCCCTTGAGTAGCGCTATGGATGAATAAGTTCCACTGATATCGAAAGCAAGAATTTTCATGCGTTAGAAATGTTTATTGATTTCCTCAAAGACAACTTTGACATCTTGAGAGCCATCCACTCTTATGTAGTTCAATGAGCTTTGACTAGATTGAAGCTCATAATATTCAACTAAAGGCTGGGTCTCTTCATGATAAACATCTAGTCGATGCTTCACCGTTTCAGGTAAGTCATCCTCACGCTGGATTAAAGGCTCGCCTGTAACATCATCCATGCCTTCATTTTTGGGAGGTTGGTGCACAAGATGATAATTTCTGCCTGAACCCGGATGCACTCTTCTTCCAGACATACGATTGACAATAATCTCATTATCTACATTAATTTCAATAACGTGAGTGAACTCAATATTATTTTCAACGCATAGATCAGCCTGACCAACAGTTCTAATGCCACCATCGAATAAAAATCCTGACATGCAATCTGGTTGAGAAATTCTATCTAGAATTAGCTCGATAATAATTTGATCAGAGACTAATCCTCCAGATTTCATTATTCCACTTACTCTTTGACCCAAGTCGTTACCCGAAGCAATAGCTGCGCGAAGCATGTCACCTGTGCTAATTTTAGGTATATCTAAGGAGTCGCAGATTAAATCTGCCTGAGTACCCTTTCCAGCACCTGGAGGGCCTATAAGTAATAGTTTATTCATACTTCCAATACTGCAAATGCTATTAGGTGGTTTCTTTCATCCGAAAGACTAACATGTGATCCTTTGATGCCCAAGCCCTCAGCATAAGAATTAATTTCTTGAGAAAATAGTATTTCGGGTTTACCAGAGTTATTTCTTAATACTTGAATCGCCTTTGGAAAAATTGGTGCTCTAAAGCCAGATCCGAATGCTTTTGCAATGGCTTCTTTCGCTGCAAATTGCTTTCCCAGGTAGTTGATTCCCTGATCTAAACTCATATGTTCATATTGCAGTAATTCTTGAGGACCAAGTATTTTTTTTGCAAAAGCTGCTTTAGATTTAATAGCTTTGATGCGCTCAATGTCTACTAAATCTGTTCCTATACCAAATATCATATTTTAATTTTTTTAAAAAATTTTCTACTGCTCAGCTCTCTTCCATCAAGACAGGCTGTAATTGCAACTTCAGAGAGTTGTTTTAATTTTAACTTATCTATTTGTTGAACCTCACGATTTTTTATTGAAAGAATCTCATTGGCTGTAAACCCATGGCCATCGTTTGAGGGATAAAAGCCTCTTTCTGGTTTGTATGAATAGATTATTTCGTTTTTAAATTCTGAGTTTTCGTGCATGTCTGTATCAAAGTTAATTCCATAGCCTAATACATCAAGCAAATCCAATTCAAAGATTCTTAAAGATGCCTCGTTGATTGCATCTGCGCGAGCTAGCTCAACAAAATTGCTGTATAAATTATATAGCTCTAGGTTTGCTAAACCCTTGGGCAGCAACCTAATCATCAGCTCATTCACATACAGGTAGGTATATAAATCATGGGGGCCTTTGGCTGATTGAGATAAATAATTTGAGTCAATTTGAGTGATAGTCTTCATCTCCGATTTACCAGTTAACACTATTTTTAGTGCAGAAAATGGTAATAGGTGACCAAAAAATTTAGATTTTGGGTTCTTGGCACCTTTAGCCATGATGGAAATCTTTCCAGAGGATTCTGAGAAAACATCAGCAATAATGGAGGTATCTCCAAATGATCGGGCATGAAGTAAAAAACAGGATTCCCAGCTATGAGGCATCGTGATTACTGCCTACCCCTAGACTGCTTAGGTATTGCGCATCGTTATTCCAATTTTTATTAACCTTAACAAAGGTCTTTAGCATCACTTTTTTATTGAGCATTTTTTCTAGCTCCAACCTGGTCTGTTGACCAATTCTCTTGAGGTTTGAGCCTTGATGACCAATAACAATACTTTTTTGGCTATCTCTTGCCACATAAATGATTACCCCAATAGAAAGCATTTTTTCTTCCATTGCTTTGGTTTCCACGGAAACATATGTCTCATGCGGTAGTTCATCACCCAGGGATCGAATAATTTTCTCTCTCACTAGCTCGCTAATAAAAAAATTATCAGGTATCTCTTTTTCTTCAATTTCACCAGGATATAAGTGATTGTTTTCAGGAAGAGCTTTTTTGATACAGGCTAACAAGTCATCGATGCCTTCATTCTTTAAAGCTGAAATAGGAACATAATCCAAAAAAGAGTGCTGAGAATCTATCTCTTGAATGATTGGCAGTAGCTCATTTTTATTTTGAACCTGGTCTACTTTATTAAAAACGCAAATCGCATTGACCTTGGTATTTATAATTTTCTGCAAGACTTCTCGATCCTGAGCATTCAGGCTAGTGCGATGGATAACAAATAGAACTAGGTCAGAATCTTCAATCACGCTTAATGCAGAATGATTGAGAACCTTGTTCATAGTTTTTTTTCCCTGAAGGTGAATGCCTGGGGTATCTAAAAAAATCATCTGATGATCTTGGTCTGTCTTGACTCCCAGAATATTATTTCGAGTTGTTTGTGATTTTCTCGATGTAATAGATATTTTTTTATCTAAGATGGTATTCATTAAGGTTGATTTGCCAACATTTGGCTTGCCTACAATAGAAATGTACCCACAAAATTTCTTGCTCATGATAGATTTAAGTTATTGAGGGCTAATTCAGCAGCTTTCTGCTCCGCATCTTTCTTGATGTCTGAGGAGGCCGAGAAAACTTTCTTTAGAACAGTCACGTCGCAATAAAAATGAGTGCCTTCTTCATTTGAGTTCACGCGGTATTCAGGCAGCTCTTTGCTCATGGCCTGCAAAGACTCTTGGAGTCTTGATTTAGCATCCTTAAATTCACTTGATTCGCTTAGCTCAGAAAGCTTTTGCGCAAATATATGCAAGACAAAAGATTTAGCTTCCTCGCTACCTATGTCTGTAAATATTGCTCCAACACAAGCTTCCAAAGTTCCTGCATAAATTGAATGTTTATGAGTCTCATCTAGATTGTCGGTCCCCTTGGAGACTTGGAGCTGATTATTACAATCTAACCTCAAGAAAATTTCTGAAAGGGATTGTGTATTAACTAACGATGCTCGCATTTGGGTTAAAACGCCTTCGTCACTGTTACAAAAATTATTAAATAGATACTCGGACATCACTATCTCAAGCACAGCATCACCAAGGAATTCAAGCCTTTCATTGTTTTCAATTCTTGAAATACTTTTATGGACGAGAGCTTGTTTAAAACTAGGTAAATTTGTGTATTTTGTACTAACCTTGATCAAGCTATTAATCATTTTAATTAATCCAACCGGCTCTACTGAATGAAGGCAAGCAGGTCCAACACTGCCAAGTCATCCAGATCATCTCTCCTGTTCCCATAAAATGCTCTCTTGGGACGAAGCCCCAATACCTAGAGTCGCTTGAGTTATCTCTGTTATCACCCATGACAAAATAATGACCGGCAGGAACAGAGAATTCTTCTGGATAAGATGCGCTGCCTCCTTGGACTCTAATTACTCTACTAGATTGAAGGTATGTTTCTTGCAAAAAAGTCTCTATGCCATCATGCGAGATCAACTCTTGCTCTACTGAATCTCCATTGATATATAGTTTTTTATTAATGTAGCGAATAGTATCGCCGGGTTTTCCAATTAAACGCTTGATATATGGAACATTCACATGAGGGGGGATAAATACAACCACATCTCCGTATTCAGGATCTGAGGCCATAGCAAATGGCTTACCAATTCGGTTAATTTTAAGTCCATAACTATGTTTATTTACAAGAATAAAATCTCCAACCTGTAACCCTGGAATCATCGAGCCTGATGGAATTTGATAGGGCTCATAAATAAAAGTTCTCAGGACAAAAATAAAAAAAACAGGCAGAAACCATCCCTTACCAGTAGTTTTTAAAAGATCATTTTTTTTGATGATGCCGGCAAGCAGTATTGCTAAACACATGATTGATCCTAAAAATAAAACCACCCCTAGATCTCCAGCATTAACAAAAATTCTGTAAATTCCTAATACAGCTGAGAGAAAGCCAAAGGTGTATATAACCTGCTGCGTTTGATGAGTGAGAGTGTCTGATAAGACTTTGTAAATCCAAAAAGCAATTGATAAAGTAACTGAGGCCAGGGCTATAATAAAAATTGGATCAGAAAACATTACTTCTCTCCTGAATTAAAATAATTTAAGAAAGCTTCCTGGGGAATTGAGACTCTGCCGAACTGTTTCATTTTCTTTTTACCCTCTTTTTGCTTTTCCAGTAATTTCTTCTTACGACTAATATCTCCACCATAGCATTTAGCAGTTACGTTTTTGCGCAAAGCTTTAACAGTTTCTCGGGAAACAATCTTAGAGCCTAGTGCAACTTGAATTGGAATATCAAACATCTGTCTAGGAATTAATTTCTGTAAGTTTTTTGCAACATCTCGACCTCGTGCCATAGCAAAGTCTTTATGAATGATAATAGATAATGCATCCACAACATCATTGTTTAGCAACACATCAAGCTTTACTAAATTAGAGGCCTGAAAATTGATAATGTTGTACTCAATTGAAGCATACCCCTTAGTTGTAGACTTCAATCGATCAAAGAAATCAATGATTACTTCGGCTAACGGCATCTCAAAGACTATGGACACCTGATTTCCAAAGTAGGTCATATCTTTTTGAGTTCCCCTCTTTTGGGTGCAAAGAGTAATAACATTGCCCACATAATCCTTTGGGGTAAGAATTGTTGCTAAGACGTAAGGCTCTCGAATCTCAGAGACATGGTTTAAAGATGGAAGTTGAGAGGGGCTATCACAATCAATAATTTCACCATCTGTTTTGACTACTTGATATTGAACAGAGGGTGCTGTTGAAATCAAATTAAGGTCGTATTCCCTTTCAAGTCTCTCCCGAACAACTTCCAAATGAAGAGTGCCAAGAAAACCGCACCTAAAGCCAAATCCTAAAGCATCGGAAACCTCAGGCTCGTATATTAACGCGGAGTCATTCAACACTAGTTTAGATAGAGCGTCTCTAAATTTCTCGTAGTCATCAGAATCAACCGTAAAAAGAGATGCAAAAACTTTAGGTAAAACTTTCTGAAATCCTGGTAAAGGCTTTGCAGAGTCATTTTTTGAATCAATAACTGTATCTCCTACAGGCGCACCCTGAATTTTTTTTATCCCTGCAACCATGTATCCAACTTGCCCAGCACACAATTCCTTCTTAGGTAATTTTTTGGGAGAAAAGATGCCAATTTGATCGGCAAGATATGATTGTTGCGTGGAATAGACTTTAATTTTTTGACCCTGTTTTATCGAGCCATTAATAACTTTAATGAGTGAAACAACTCCCAAATAAGCATCAAACCAAGAATCTATAATTAGGGCTTCAAATTCTCCATCAGGGTCTCCTGTTGGGCAGGGAATATTTTCAACAATTAAGTCTAGCAGCTCTTCTATGCCCTCACCTGTTTTAGCACTGACTAGCGGAGCGTCAGAAGCATCAATTCCAATCATGTCCTCAATTTCCTGCTTCACCCTTTCCGGCTCTGCTTGAGGCAGATCAATCTTATTTATAACTGCTAGGACTTCCAGGCTCTGATCTACGGCGGTGTAACAATTAGCTAAAGTTTGGGCTTCGACTCCCTGAGAGCCATCTACAACAAGAAGAGCGCCTTCGCATGCTGATAATGATCGAGATACTTCGTATGAAAAATCAACATGACCAGGGGTATCAATAAAATTTAATTGGTAGACCTCGCCATCCCTTTTGTAATCCAAGGTAACTGCTTGAGCTTTTATGGTGATCCCTCTTTCGCGCTCAATGTCCATTGAATCTAGAATCTGTTCAGACATCTCTCTTGCCGATAGACCTCCGCAGACTTCGATCAATCGATCAGACAGAGTTGATTTGCCATGATCAATATGGGCGATAATAGAGAAATTTCTTATATTTTTCATGTTATGCGTAATGCATGACTATTCTATAAGAAAAGCTGATTGTTATCAGCTTTTCTTAAGGCTTTAAACGGAATTAATCTACGGTTACAGCAACAAAAAATCTGTTGCCATTTCTTCGTCCAACTATGGCTAGTTTGTCGCCTGAAGAAAATTCAGCTACCAAGTTTTCAAAGAATGCAGCATCTTCTATTTCGTAACGCTTTCCTTTGGAAATTATCTCAGTAAGGATATCTCCTTTCGTAATTTTACCGCTTGCAGGAGAGCCATTATTAACCCTAATCACCAATACTCCTTCCTCAGGGTCATTAGGTTTAGAGTTTTCAGCTGATAAGTCTTCTATTTTTAACCCCAAAGGATCAGACGAAATCTCTGTTTTGGCAGGAATAAAGGTTCTCTGATCTGCCGGCAGCTCACCAAGAACAAATTTAAGAGTAATCTTTTTTCCATCACGCATCACTTCAGCATTAGCTTTTGATTTTGGCTGGATGCGTCCAACAACATGAGGCAAATCAGAGCCAAATTTAATCTCTCTTCCATCAAATTTTAGAATTACATCGCCAGGTTGCAGGCCAGCATCAGCACCAGATTCCCCCTTCTCAACATCAGTAATTAATGCCCCATATGGCTTATCCATGCTTAAAGCTTCTGCTAAATCATTGTCTACTTCTCCAACACGCACTCCTAAATATCCTCTTGATACATTGCCCTTAGCTATGATTTGTTCAGCCACTTCCATGGCTACGTCAATAGGAATAGCAAATGCAAGGCCTTGATAGCCTCCACTTCGAGAATATATTTGAGAGTTGATGCCAACAACTTTTCCATCAAGGTCAAATAAAGGGCCGCCTGAGTTACCAGGATTAATTGCTACATCTGTTTGTATAAAGGGCACATAGTTTCCAATATTTTGATTTTGAATGCTTCTGCCTTTAGCGCTAACAATTCCTGCAGTAACTGAAAAATCAAATGAAAATGGGGATCCGATAGCAACAACCCAATCACCCACTCTTAAATTCTCGCTATCACCAATCGATACTTTTGGTAAATTTTTTCCCGAAATTTTTAATACCGCCAGATCTGACAAAGGATCAATTCCTACGACTTCTGCAGAAAATTCTCGGCGATCATTCAGTGAGACTGTGATTTCTTCTGCCTCATCAATGACATGAAAATTTGTTAAAAGATAACCTTCTTTAAAAATAAACCCAGAGCCATAGGAAACAGCCTCTCTTGTCTGAGGCTCTTGTGGCTGGGGGTAGCCTCTGGGAATTCCAAAAAATCTCTCGAATTCGTCAAAGCCTCTTCGGTTATCTCGCATTTTGACCTCTTTTTTAGAGGTAATATTAACTACTGCTGGCGCAGCTGAATCAACCAATCCTGAGATATCACCTGGCAAGGCTGAGGCTGCATTTAAACCAAAAGATAATCCTGTGGTTAGGATACTTATTAGGCTGATTTGTTTTAAATTCATTTTCTATCCTTTTATATTTTTTAGTTCAATGATCGAATCATTTTGCTCGCTAGCTCCGGAGGAACATCACCGTATGCAGTAAGCAGTCTGCCATCCCTTAATGGGACTAAATAGATCCAATTATTATTTGCTTTAAAGTATTTTACCTTGTTAATTCCAAGTTGTTTATTTTCGATATGAAAATAGAGATTATTATTTCCATTTGTGAACCTGCTAGGATTCTTGGCTGAAGGCATAAATCCAACTGGAATCATTTCCTTCGGGATGCTGTTAGGCTCATGCTGGTGGTTCGACTGCATAATATGAATCATATGATCCATAAGATTTTGATCAGCACTTATCAATTGATCTTTTGCCTCTTGGCTTGAAAGCGCAGAAGTTAGTTGCATTTGACTGGCTTCATCAGAACCAAAACGATCTGCATCAACTTGATAAAGAACCATAATTGTTATTAAAACAGTTGCAGCTGCAGTAAATGCATTTGAAAGCCAAGGATTGTTCTGAGGCAAATAATCTGACAGCTGAGCAAGTTTAGAAGCTTGCGGCTTAGATTTTCTTTGCATTAGCTCAGAAAGAATAGCGTATTGATGTAATATTTTTTTACTCTCAGGGCTTGATCCAAGGTTCTCAAGACCTTTATCAAAATCTTCTTTGGAGATCTCACCATCATACCAAGCTGAGAGTTTTTCTATATCTTTAGTCATTGAGCAGATTCTCCTGAGTCATAAACTCTAAAATAAGTTGCCTAGCTCTAAATATTCTTGAGCGGACAGTTCCTATTGGACACTTCATAATCTTTGCAATCTCATCATATGATCTTCCCTCAAGCTCCCGCAATATAAAGGCTGTTTTTAAATCGATATCGAGGGTTTCAATAAAAGTAAAAACTATTTCCTCAGCTTCCTTGCCTATGAGGTCTACTTCTGGAGATATATGACTAGAAATTTCATGCTCTGATACATCCAAGGGGTCTGTCTTTTTTTTACTCTTAGCGTAACTGCTTGCGAAATCATTTTTTGCTAAATTTATACCAATGCGATATATCCATGTAAATAAGGCGCTATCTCCTCTAAAAGTATCAATTTTTTGCCATACTCTTATAAATGTTTTTTGACAGAGTTCTTCAGCTTGATCATGAGATTTTGTATATGCGATCAATGATGAGAGTAGCTTTGGCTGATACTTAATAACCATAGCTTCAAATGCTAGAGCATTGCCTGCTTTAATTTCATTAATTAGCATTTCATCTCCTGTAAGGTTACCCATTTATTTTCTCTGCTAATTGGACAAGCCTTTTTGGTAATAGTTTCACTAATCTAAGAATTTTTTTATGCGCTGTAAGATGAAATCTTCCTGGGATTGATTGCCAAGGGACACACCTTTAAAAATAAAATCATAGATGGGCTGATCCTCTATATCTAAAATGCTATTAAACATATCAAAGTCCTCCTTGCTTAAAGACTCAAGGTGGTTGTTACTGAATTTTCTGAACAGTAAATCTAACTCTCTAAGACCCCTTCTGCACTTCCATTTAGTTTTATTGATTTCGGTATTCATCTTCCTAGGTTAATATATTATCTTTAAATAGAATTTATTAAATCTCATCATTGAAAAATATTGACTATCTTACATTTGGCGCTCATCAGCTAGGTCAATTAAAAGCCTTGCATCTTGAGGGCGATTTTGACTCTGTAATCAACTTATTACAAGGACAAGTTACTTCTGACTGCGGTAAGCTTGCAGATGGTGAGGGGCAGCCTTCTGCATTATGCGATGAAAAAGGCTATGTTTTATGCAATTTTGATATTCTCCTCCACAAAAATCTTGTATTAATAGCAATTGATGATGAGCTAGAAAGTATTTTTTTAAATGAGATGGGGAAATTTGCACCTTTTTACAAGGTAGCCATCAAACCAATTGATATAACCTTCACTGGTTGGATTCGTAAGCCTCATGAAGACATGTTACCAAATGAGCAGTTAATAATAATGGCAGATGATGCTCAAGTTTCTCTTCTGCCCTCCTTTAATAACAAGGAAATAGTAGAAAACATCGAAGATACAGCTTCAATGAGCTGGTCTTTAAACAGAAAGTTACTCGAAGATCATATTATTCAAAAAAAAGATTCCTGTAAATTTAGACCACATGAACTGATGCAGCATGTATCTAGGGTTAGCTTTTCAAAGGGTTGCTTTAGAGGCCAAGAGATTATTGCAAGGATGGAATATCTCGGTAAACAAAAAAAACAAACTGCGTTAGTAGTCCATGCCTCTATAGAAGAAGTGCAGAAATTTGAAATTATTGGGCAGACTTTAAGCGGCAACGGCAAATACTTTTCATCTTGCTTGGGCCCAAAAGACTTTTTTAATTTCTAATCAATCTGCCAGTCAATTTGCTCTTTATTAGATCTTAATAAAATATTGTTAATTTCTGAGAAGGGTCTTGAGCCAAAAAATCCACGGTAGGATGAAAGAGGTGATGGATGGGGGGCTAGTAAAATATTATTTCTTACCCCATCAATTAAATTCATTTTTTTTTGTGCAAAGTTTCCCCATAGAACAAAAATTACTTCGCCGCGATCACTTAATTTTGAAATAATTTTATTAGTTAAAGTTGACCATCCTAGATATTGATGTGAGTTAGGTTTGCCTTCCTCCACACTCAATGAAGAATTTAGAAGTAACACTCCTTGCTGTGACCAAAAACTTAGATCACCATGATTGGGATTTGAGCATTCGACATCTTCTGCTAGCTCTAAATAAATATTTTTTAATGATGGGGGGATAGAAATATCTCTGTTAACTGAAAAAGCTAATCCATTGGCTTGACCAAATCTGTGATATGGATCTTGCCCCAATATTAATACTTTCGTATCAAGAAAAGAGGTGAGGTGTAGAGCTTGAAATAGCATATCAATTGGTGGAAAAAATATCACATCCTCGTCAATGAGCCGGTCTATTCTGGGTGCGATATCACCAAAAAAATTGTTGCAAAAGCTCGATCCTAGAGCGTTCGTCCAATGTTCGGGAAAGTTTAAATTTTTCACAAAAAATAGTTACCAAAAATGGTTAATTTTTATCCACAGAATCTGTGGATAAAGTTTGGGATAACTTAGTATTGTGATAGTTTAGACTTATTTAAAAGGGATTCGTGGAAATTGGTTAAAAAGTAATCAAATTATAATAAAAATACCGTAAATCAGTTATTTATATGAATTTTACTCCCTTGATTAAGGATTTCACAGGCAAATAGTGGTTACTCCAATACCATCATTTTTGTCTGTGGGCAAGTATTTTTTTAAAAAAAAATAACATAGAATAGATATCCTTTATATACCCCATCATCAAGACTTATGAATGACTCAAAAAACGTGCTTTTTTCTGAATATAATCTCAATGGCTTAAAGCTAAAAAATAGAATTGTAATGGCGCCTATGACAAGGAGTTTTTCTCCAAAAGGAGTTCCGGCTGATTACGCTCCAACCTACTATGCCAAGAGAGCTGCTGGAGGTGTTGGGCTTATAATTACAGAGGGAGTGGAGGTTAGTCATCGAGCTGCAAGTGGTTATTTGGATGTCCCTAATTTAGAATCAGACGAATCAAAGATGATGTGGGAAAAAGTAGTTTCTGCTGTTCACAAAAATGGTTCGCCTATCTTTTGTCAGCTTTGGCATGTTGGAGGAATTAGAAAACTTGGCATGCCCCCTTCTCCAGAAATTCCTGGATTCACTCCCTCAGGATGTGTTAAACCTGGAAAAAAAGTTGCCTATGAAATGACAGTGGAAGACATAGAAGAGCTGATTGAAATTTATGTTAATGATGCAAAAATTTGTGAAGAACTTGGGTTTGATGGTGTTGAAATCCATGGAGCACATGGATACCTAATTGATCAATTTTTCTGGGATGCTATAAATACTAGGACAGATCAATTTGGAGGTTCTCTGGAAAACAGAGCAAGGTTTGCTTCAAGAATTATTCAAGAGACACAACAACGAACTTCTCCTGAATTTCAGGTCGGCATAAGAATCTCTCAATGGAAGCAGCAAGACTATGAAGCAAAAATTACATCTGATAAAGATGAGCTAAATTTATTTTTAAATATTCTTAAAAATGCAGGGGCAGATTTCTTGCATTGCAGCAACAGAAGATTTTGGGAGGGTGAATTCTCAGAAGATGGATTAAATTTAGCCGGCATAGCTAAGAAAACTACAGGACTTCCATCTATTAGCGTTGGCAGTGTGGGCGTGGATAAAGACTTTATAAAGCTTTATGCCGGAGACCATCAAACTCAAACTACCGATTTGGTTAAATTACATCAAAAATTAAATAAATCAGAATTTGATTTAATTGCGGTTGGAAGAGCTCTATTATCCGACCCAGAGTGGGCTAATAAAGTTCAAAATGGACAAGAAAAGGATATCATTCCTTTTGATAAGAGTTTTGTAGAAAACTACGTTTAATTTAAGAAGCTGTATTAATAGACCTAACCTTTAGGACATGCTCGATTGATTTTAATTGGCTTACTAGCTCATCACTAGCTTCGTACTCTAAATCTATCAGGTTAATAGCTATTTCATCTCGACTTTTATTCGACATCTCAGCGATATTGAGATTAAGGGATGCTATAGAATCTGTAATTTTACTAATCATGCCAGGCTCATTCTTGGTAATGATTACAAGGCGATGGGGAGTACTTCGTTCTAGCGAGACATTCGGAAAATTAATGGAGTTAATAATTACTCCTCTTTGTAAAAAATTAGCGATCTGATTTGCTGCCATGACAGCGCAATTAACCTCTGCTTCTTTCGTGCTAGCACCCATATGAGGCAGCAGAATAACATCGCTATTCTCTGCTGATCTTGCTATTAACTCAGGCGTTGGAAAATCTGTTACAAATTTTGATAGACTGCCATTTTCAAGGGCTTGTATTACATCATTGCTGTTAACAATGCCTCCTCTAGATAAATTTATTAGTCTTGAACCAGATTTAAAATACTTCAAATTGTTAGCATTGATTAAATTTTTGGTTGCTTCAACCAGCGGCACATGCAAAGACACATAGTCAGATTTTTTTAAGAGGTCTTCAAGCGTTTCTGCCTTTTCCACCTCTCTAGGAAGCCTCCAAGCAGAGTCGATAGAAATATGAGGATCATAGCCGACTAGCTTCATTCCGAGAGCCTGACAGGCCTGTGCTAGCATAGAGCCTATTGCTCCTAAGCCAACAATCCCTAAGGTTTTACCTGAAAGCTCATTACCTGCAAATGTTTTTTTTTGAGCTTCAAGCATTTTATTCAAGGCGTCTGAATCACTTGACTCAAGATTCTTCGCAAAATTTATTCCATCTACAATTCCTCTGGATGAAAGCAGCATTCCGCATATTACAAGCTCCTTAACCGCATTGGCATTTGCTCCTGGTGTGTTGAAAACAACTACCCCTAAATCAGTCGCATTTTTAACTGGTATATTATTGACTCCAGCGCCAGCTCTAGCTATTGCAGATAGGTTATGCCCAAACTCTTCAGCAACTAACTTATGGCTCCTAAGAATTAAAGCATCTGGGTTCTCGGAAACTGCATTGATGTTCTTTGAGGCCATTACTGCAAGACCATCTTCAGCAATGTTATTAAAAGTCTTAAAGGTAAACATTTATTGTGTTGATAGGATTTAAAAAAAACTTAGTTTAGTACAGAAAGCTATAAACCAAAACAGTGTAATAGATTTTATTGCAACTAAATTACAGAATGATGTGTTTAGTAGGCATAAAAAAAATTAGCTGTATGTCTGCATTAAAACTTTCAAAAACTCTTTCCATTTTTGATGATCAAGGGCATCAAAAATACCTTCTCTTGGGGAATAAGTCGATAGTTGATCAGGCCTTTTTTCTAAAGTCTTTTCAGCTGAAAATAAACCAATGCCGATGCCCGCTGAAATTGCAGCACCTATGGCTGTAGATTCTGTGCTGGCAGGCACACGAATATCTAATCCAAGAAAATCTGCAAGCAATTGACAGAACTTTGTATTGCCTGCCATACCTCCATCAATGGCAAGATTTTGTATCTCGATACCATCTTCTTTGAGCGCATCTCGGATATCCATAACCTGATAAATTAGTGACTTAAAAGCTGCAGTAACCATATCTTGCTGAGAAGTATCTCTGGTGATTCCATAAAAGGATGCTCTGACCTCAGCATTCCAATAAGGTGCTCCTATTCCTGTAAATGCTGGAATAAAAAGCACTCCATTTGATTCCCCTAAGGATGATAAAAATTCAATGCTATTATGAGAATCTTTAAAAAACTTCATGTTATCCCTTAGCCACTGAATGGTAGTTCCGGCTGAAAAAATACTACCCTCTAAGGCGTAGCTGATGCTTCCTTGCAACTCATAACCAACCGTACTTAATAAACCAGATTTAGAGCTTTGAGGTGTCTGTCCAGAATTCACCATTAAAAAGCATCCCGTTCCAAATGTAGCCTTCATATCTCCGTAATTAAAGCATTCCTGTCCAACTAAAGCGCTCTGCTGATCACCAATCATGCTGGTAATTGGTATTGTGGAGCCCTTTCGCGATAGCAAGCCAAATTCAGCATCAGAACTACAAACTTCAGGCAGTATCGAAGCAGGAATATCAAAGATATTCAGAAGCTCCTGATCCCACTCCATTGAATGGATGTTAAAAATATTAGTTCTAGATGCGTTGGTAACATCTGTTTTATGTAGCTGTCCGCCTGAAAGATGCCAAAGAAGGTATGTATCTACTGTCCCAAACCTCAGATCCCCTTTCATTGCTTTTTTTCTAGCGCCTTCAACATTATCTAAAATCCATGAAATTTTTGTTGCAGAAAAATAAGGATCTAATAAAAGACCAGTTTTTTGATTGATTATTGGCTCAAGGTTTTGGTTTTTAAGGGTGGAGCAGCGATCTGCTGTTCTCCTATCTTGCCAAACAATACCGTTGTAGATAGGTTCCCCAGATACGGAATCCCAAACTAAAGTGGTCTCTCTTTGGTTGGTAATACCAGCACACACAATATCAAATGAAGAGTCCAGCATTGGATCTAAGGTATCGTATACAGATTTCAATAATTTATTTGGATCTACTTCGACCCAACCATCAACAGGGTAGAGCAATGGATATTCCTTTTGCTCAGATTTTATAATATTTAATTCCTCATCATAGATTACACACCTGGTGCTGGTTGTACCTTGATCTATGGCTAATAAATATGTCATGTAAACTCCCGAAAATTTAGATTTATCCACAATTTATGCACTTATTCTTCACAGCACATAAACATCATTTATACAGCATATAGTGAATAAATTAAAAGAATTCACAATATATTGTGTTTTTAGCTTGATTATTTATCCACAATGTAAGAATATTAACCTTGGTATAAAAAGTTCAAATTAAGAAGAAGTTTTAGCCCCACCCATTGGTAGATCGTTTCAATACGGCCAAAGAAAGAAACACGAAAAAAGAGGTAGAATATGTCATTACAGGAGTTAGGTAATACTCAAGAGGGCTCAGAAATAGAATTAACAGCATCAATCCCTTCAGAAGATTTAAATATTACAGCGCCGGGCAAACTGCGCGTAATTAAAAGAAATGGAAAAGTAGTCTCATTTGAAGAAGACAAAATTAAAATTGCTGTAACAAAAGCTTTCCTTGCAAACGAATCTGGGAATGCAGCTGCGAGCGAAAGAATTCACAGAAAAGTAGAAGACATTACAAAAGATGTCCAAGATATTTTTAAAAGGAGGATGCCGTCAGGCGGAACCCTGCACATCGAAGAAATCCAAGACCAAGTCGAGCTCCAACTAATGCGCAGCGAGGAATATGTTGTCGCAAGAAAATACATACTTTATAGAGAAGAAAGAGCCTCTGAGCGCACAAAAGACAAGTCACAGCAAACAACAGTAGAAGCGCCAGCAATCTCTGTAACAAAAAAAGACGGTACTAAAGTTCCATTAGACATCAATAGGCTTGCCTCAGTTGTGAACCATGCGTGTGAAGGCTTAGAGGATGTAAGCGCAGATTCTATTCTGACGGAATCAATTAAAAATCTTTATGATGGTGTCTCAATCAGTGATATGAAATCAGCATTGGTAATGTCAGCAAGAACAAAGGTTGAGATAGAGCCAAACTATAGTTTTGTAACAGCCAGGATATTGCTTGATGAACTTAGAAGTGAAGCCTTGACCTTCCTGGGAGTTGCAGAAGAAAGCTCTCATCCCGAAATGAAAGAGAATTATCCGAAAGCTTTCAAAGCTTATATCGACAAAGGTATTGAGCTAGAGATGCTTGATCCTAATCTCAAAACATTTGATCTAGATAAATTGGGTGCAGCTATTGATCACGATAGAGATTATCAATTTACATACCTTGGTCTCCAAACTTTATATGATAGATACTTCATTCATTACCAAGACACTAGATTTGAGCTGCCCCAAATATTCTTTATGCGGGTTGCTATGGGGCTTTCTGCCGAAGAAGAGAACCGCGAAGATAGAGCTATAGAATTTTATAAACTACTCTCAAGCTTTGATTACATGAGCTCTACCCCTACTCTTTTCAATTCTGGAACGCTAAGACCTCAGCTTTCCTCTTGCTATCTAACAACCATTCCAGACGATTTGGATGGAATTTTTGGTGCTATGAAAGACAATGCACTACTCTCAAAATGGGCAGGTGGACTCGGAAATGATTGGTCTCCAGTTAGAGCGTTAGGCTCATACATCAAAGGTACAAATGGAAAAAGCCAAGGCGTGGTTCCGTTTCTAAAAGTTGCAAACGATACTGCTGTTGCCGTTAATCAAGGCGGAAAAAGAAAAGGTGCGATGTGTGCTTACCTTGAAACCTGGCATTTAGACGTAGAGGAATTTTTAGATCTAAGAAAAAATACAGGTGATGACAGAAGAAGAACACATGATATGAACACAGCAAACTGGGTTCCAGATTTATTCATGAAAAGGGTTGAGTTAGGCACAAACTGGACATTGTTCTCGCCTGGTGAAGCTCCAGATCTTCATGATCTTACCGGCCTTGCCTTCGAAAAAAGATATGAAGAGTATGAGGCTTTAGCCGCCGAAGGAAAAATGGATCAACATAAAACAATACCAGCAAAAGATCTATGGAGAAAAATGTTAACCATGCTCTTTGAAACAGGCCATCCGTGGATTACTTTTAAAGATGCATGTAACTTACGCTCTCCTCAACAACACATTGGTGTTATTCATTCTTCAAACCTTTGTACTGAGATTACTCTAAATACAAGTGCGGATGAGATTGCTGTTTGTAACCTTGGTTCAGTAAATCTTCCTCAACACATGAAAGATGGTGTCCTGGATCAAGAAAAGGTTAAGCAAACTGTAACTACAGCATTGAGAATGCTAGATAACGTTATTGATATTAATTATTACTCTGTGGACACGGCTAAGAATTCAAATCTCAAACATCGTCCAGTTGGTATGGGTATTATGGGCTTTCAAGATGCGCTCTACATGCAAGATACACCGTATTGCTCAGACGCAGCGATAGAATTTGCAGATCGAAGCATGGAAGTAATTAGCTATCATGCTATCGCAGCATCAAGCGATCTTGCGAAAGAACGCGGTACCTATCCTTCTTACGATGGTTCATTGTGGAGTCAAGGTATTTTTCCAAAAGATTCAATTGAGATCTTAGAGAAAAATAGAGGCAGCGAATTCCTTAAAGTTGATCGATCAGAAACGCTGGATTGGGATCAATTAAGAGTTAAAGTTAAAAAAGACGGTATGAGAAATTCTAATGTTATGGCTATAGCTCCAACAGCAACAATCTCCAATATCACCGGAGTGACTCAATCAATTGAGCCAACCTATCAAAACTTGTATGTGAAATCTAACCTATCTGGTGAATTCACTATCGTAAACCCATATCTTGCAAGAAAGCTGAAAGCTTTAAACTTATGGGATGACGTCATGATTAATGATCTCAAATACTTTGAAGGAAGCTTGACTGAAATTTCAAGAATTCCTGATGACATCAAGACACTCTTCTCAACAGCTTTTGAAGTTGAGCCCCAATATATTGTTGAGGCAGCAAGCAGAAGACAAAAATGGATTGATCAGGCTCAGTCACTCAATCTATATATTGGAAATGCAAACGGCAAAAAACTAGATCTAACTTATAGGATGGCTTGGTACTCAGGCTTGAAGACTACTTACTACCTTAGATCAATCGCAGCTACCACAACTGAAAAATCAACCATCCATCAAGGCACCTTAAATGCTGTGAGTTCGCAAGCAGAAGCAGCGCCAGAGGTTCCTCACGAACTTGGAGCACCTGCACCAGTGCCTGAAGCATGTTCATTGGATGATCCTGACTGCGAAGCATGTCAGTAATAAAATAACGGAGAAATAGAATGTTAAATTGGGATGAATACAACAAAGAAGAAACTCAAGTAGCTCCTGCAATCAAGAGCGCTATTCCTGAGGAAGTAAAAGAAACTCAGCCTATAGTCCAAGAAGTGTCAGCGCCAGCTGAAGCTACTCCTGCCTCTATCGAAGAAGGCTCGCGTGCTGAAATTGCCAGAAAGGCTATTGAAAACTTTGACGAATCAGAGGGCATTAAAGAACTTGATGAAATGCAAGGAACAGCAGGAAGAGTTCAAGTAGATGATAAAGCCATGATTAACTGCAATGCAGACTTAAACCAATTGGTGCCGTTCAAATATGACTGGGCATGGCAAAAATATCTTGATGGCAGCGCCAATCATTGGATGCCTCAAGAAGTGAATATGACAGCAGACATAGCTCTTTGGAAATCTGAAGATGGCTTGACTGAAGATGAGAGAACGATTGTTAAAAGAAATCTTGGGTTCTTCTCAACGGCAGATTCATTGGTTGCCAACAATCTTGTCCTAGCTCTTTATAGATTAATAACTAATCCGGAGTGCAGACAGTACATTCTTAGACAGAGTCTGGAAGAAGCTATCCATACGCATGCCTATCAATACTGTATTGAATCTCTTGGGATGGATGAAGGTGAGATATTTAATATGTACAGAGAGATTCCTAGCGTAGCCAAAAAAGCAGCTTGGGGCCTCAAGTACACCAAACAAATATCAGACCCAACCTTCCAAACAGGCACAACAGAGACTGATAAGCAGTTATTGAGAAATCTCATAGCCTTCTATTGTGTTCTTGAGGGGATATTCTTTTACTGTGGCTTTACCCAGATCCTATCAATGGGAAGACGCAATAAGATGACAGGAACAGCCGAACAATTTCAGTACATCCTAAGAGATGAATCTATGCATGTAAATTTTGGAATTGATGTAATCAATCAAATCAAAATTGAAAATCCGCATTTATGGGACGATGAAATGAAGCATGAGGCTGCTCAAATGATCCTAGAAGGCACTGAGCTTGAGATTATGTATGCAAGAGCCACTATGCCAAGAGGTGTGCTGGGCATGAATGCATCAATGATGGAAGAGTACCTGCAATTTATTGCCAATAGACGCTTAACTCAAATCGGCTTAGAGGAAGAGTTTAAAGGTGCTACCAATCCTTTCCCATGGATGTCTGAGATCATGGATCTTAGAAAAGAGAAGAACTTCTTTGAAACTCGTGTCATCGAATATCAAACTGGTGGAGCCCTTAACTGGGAATAGCGCATAAATCTTGGAGCCAAATTTTGATGCTCTGCAGTTAATAGCAGAGGTAGCCCTCGGTATTGTAGGTTTCTCGGCCATCCTGATAGGGTTAAGCAGAACAAATGACGGCTTTAGCGAAGCAGATACTTTCAGGATTCAACTCCTAACCTATTCTGCATTTGGGGCAATGTTTTGCTCTCTAATACCATTTGCTGTATTTAATGAAGAAAATATTGCTCTTTCATGGATGATTATTTCATGGGTTTTGGGTGTTTTATCGGCTGGAGGTCTACTTATTTTTCCTCAGAGAATGATATCGCTAAGAAAAAAGGGGTATCAGGATATTTTTCCTTTAAAATTATTTTTCTTTCAAACGAGCATTCTGTCAATAAACTTTATTGTGTCCTGGATGATGATACTGGGGTATATCTCAGCGCTTGCTAACTTCTATGTTGGGTGTTTAATACTATTCCTTGTTCAAAGCTCCATGGCTTTTCTTAGAACCATGTTCGTAAGGGTGGGTTAAGTTCGTATGATTGAAAATTTTCTAGAGTACGGTCAATGGGTAATCTTAATATTGAGCATATTAAGCTTAACTCTAGTTAGTTCAGTTAAACATGAGACAAGATTAAATGGATATATTCTCACAGGTATCAGCAGATTCTCTGGTGCGCTAATTTTTCTATTGGTTGATTTGCCAGCATTTGTCATAGCAAACCTAATCCAAACATACATAGCTTTTAACGGTTATTATAAAAATAAAAAAACTGGGGAAGAAGTTAAACATGGCAGATCAGACAAAGCGGAATAAAAGCTACCGTACTTTTGCATTAATTCTACTAACCATAGTCTATGGGTTTAATTTTATTGATCGCCAAATTGTTGGGATTTTGGCACCCTTTATCCAGAAAGATCTAGGTCTGACTAATACGGAGTTAGGCTTACTTATTGGATTAGCATTTGCTATTTTCTATACCTTGGTTGCAATCCCAATTGCTTGGCTTGCTGATCGATACAACCGAGTGAATATCCTGTCTATCGCTTTAGCAACCTGGAGTGGTTTTACAGCTTTAACTGGTTTGGCAGGTAACTTCATTCAAATTGGAATTGCGCGCATGGGTGTTGGCATTGGAGAAGCAGGAGGCAGCCCCCCTTCTCACTCAATCATCTCTGATATGTACCCAAAAGAAGAGAGAGCAAGCGCCTTGGGCGTTTATTCAATGGGTATTCCTTTGGGTATAATGGCGGCTTACTTTGCAACAGCGATGCTGATGGGCTCATCTGGCGAAGACGTTAATTGGAGACGAATTTTTATTTTTCTTGGGTTAACGGGAGTTGCATTGGCTATTGTGGTCAAAATAGTCTTGCGCGAACCCGTTCGTGGCGCAATGGAATTCAATGATCAAACTGATATTGAGAAGCCACCATTCATGGAGTCACTAAAAACTCTTATAAAAATTCCTGCTTGGTGGGCAATGTGTTTTGGGATAGCTTTTGGTTCCTTTGTGTCATACTCAAAATCAGCATTTCACACTAAATACTTGGTTGCCTTAGATCCTAGTTATGACTTTCAAACCTTGGTAATTATTTTAGGAATCGTCAATGGGACAACTTATGCCGGGGGAGCATTCTTTGGAGCTAGATTGGCAGATAAATGGGGTAAAAAAGATATACGTGCTTATGGGTGGTTGCCAGCAATATCAATTGCTCTCTGCCTGCCAATTGGAATTGCAGCCTGGTGGTCAACGTCAATTGAAATGAATCTTGTCTTTACTACTTTGTTTTTGCTATTTATGGGCGTATACCTAGGTCCAAGTTTTGCAATTGCTCAAACCTTGGCACCTATAAGTATGCGAGCAATGTCTACAGCCCTATTCTTTTTTATTCTTAACATGATTGCATTAGGAGGCGGGCCTACTTTTTCAGGCTGGTTAATAGATGTATTTAAAGTAAATTATGGAGAGGTAGAAGCAATACGCTATGCCATGACAGTCACCTCTCTTTTGTTCATCCCATCCATTATTAGCTTTTTGATAGTCGCGCGTGTTTTACCAAAAGATTGGTCAGAAGCAGAAAAACGCAATCTTGAGCTAGCTAAAAGTGATGGCTAGTTATTCTGAAAGTTACATAAAAGCAATACTTGATGAGGTAAAAACTATTGCGGTAGTTGGGGCTAGCGCCAACCAAGATAGAGATAGTTACAAAGTCATGCGAGTGCTCATGCAACATGGGTATAAAATATTCCCAATCAATCCCAATGAAGCAGGTAATCTTATTTTAGGACAACCATGCTACGCAGATCTTAACTCTGTATCAGAAAAGATTGATATGGTTGATGTTTTCAGAGCTGCAAATGCAGTCATGGGAGTAACGAAAGAAGCAATTGCAATTGGAGCAACAGTCCTGTGGACTCAATTAGGCATTGCGAATAAGGAAGCTGAGGAGCTAGCAGAACAAGCTGGTCTAAAAGTTGTCATGGATAGATGTCCAAAAATTGAATTGGCAAAATTATATTAGACTAAAAAATCAAAATAACTTTTAATAGATTGGATATGAGCAAAGATAAGAAAATATTAATCAAGGAAAAGTCTAATAAAGGTGTCCTGCGCCTTGTCATGAATAATTTAGATTATAAAAATGCTTTATCTAAAAAAATGATAGGAATGCTTGGGGATGAAATTAAAGGTGCATCCTCAGATAAGTCAATAAAAGTGATAGTCTTAGCCGCTAAGGGAAATGTATTTTGTTCTGGGCATGATTTAAAGGAAATAACAGCCGCAAGAGAGAATAAAGACAGTGGTGAAGAATTCTATCAAGACCTTTTTGATTCTTGCTCTGCCTTAATGCAGCTAATGGTTAATACGCCCCAACCAATTATCGCCGAAGTTGATGGAGTTGCAACAGCTGCAGGCTGTCAATTGGTCGCAAGTTGCGATCTTGCAATAGCCTCTAACGAATCTCAGTTTGCCACCCCTGGAGTAAACCTTGGTCTTTTTTGCTCAACTCCAATGGTTGCTCTGTCTAGAAATATAAATAAAAAGAATGCTATGGAAATGCTTCTTACTGGTGATTTCATTAATGCTAGCAAGGCAAAGGAAATAGGATTAATAAATAGTCTAGTTCAAAAAGAGGAGTTAACACCAGAGGTAACCAAATTAGCAGAAAAAATTGCTAGCAAATCATCTATGACGGTATCAACTGGAAAACAAGCGTTCTATGCCCAAGCTGAAATGGATTTATCTGCGGCGTACAAATATTCGTCCAAGACTATGAAAGATAACTTACTAAGACATGATGCTAAAGAAGGCATCAACGCATTCATAGAAAAAAGATCGCCTGATTGGAAAAACAAGTAAAAGTGAATAACTAATTATTTCTCTAGCCATCCTTTTTAAAAGACTCCCATTATTATGAAAGATCATTATGACGTAATTATTCTTGGTGCTGGTGCAGCAGGATTGATGTGCGCAATTACTGCAGCTAAAAGAGATAAAACTGTTTTAGTGTTAGAGAAATCCAACAAGCCAGGGAAGAAAATTCTTATGTCTGGAGGGGGTCGTTGCAATTTTACTAATCTTTATGTTGAAGCAGAACACTTCCTCTCTAACAATCCACACTTCTGTAAATCAGCCTTAAAAATGTTCACCCCAGAAAATTTTATTTCTATGGTTGAGGCCCATGGGATAGCTTACGAAGAAAAAAAACATCATCAATTGTTTTGCATAAACTCAGCCAAAGACATCCTTAATATGCTCCTTGCTGAATGCACGAAAGCTGGGGTTGAAGTACATACAAGCATGGAGGTCAAACAAGTCAGCAAAGAAGCTGAGAGTGCATCAGATGGAAGATTTGATGTAAGTCTTGAATCTAACCTAGGTCAGTCAGTCATTAAATGTGAGTCATTGGTGATTGCTACGGGTGCTCTTTCTATTCCAACATTGGGCGGCAGTGGATTTGGGTATGATTTAGCAAAGCAATTCAATCTGCCTTTGATTGCTAGGCAGGCCAGCTTGGTACCATTTATGTTCTCTGATGAGATCAAGGATCTCTGCGAAGAACTATCTGGTATATCTACTCCCGTTACAATTTTAAGCAACAAGAAGGAATTTGAAGAATCTATGCTTTTCACTCATAGAGGCTTAAGCGGTCCTGCTGTATTGCAAATCTCAAACTACTGGAAGCCTGGAGATGGTATACAAATTAATTTACTTCCTGGAATAAATGCTGCAGATTTTTTAATTAATGAGAAAAATACAAATCATAAAACTACCATTAAAAAATCTTTTACCTCCCTTCTTCCCAAGGCATTGTTATTAAAACTTGAGGAGTTGTGGTGGCCCTTGCACAAAGATCAATTTCTTTCAGAGATCAGTAACAATGAGCTGATCATCATTGGCAATCACTTGAATGCTTGGACTCTGAAGCCCTCTTCGACTGAAGGCTACAGAACTGCTGAAGTTACACTTGGAGGAGTAGATACCGATGCAATTAATTCTAAAACCATGGAGATTAAAAATCACCAAGGTTTATTTTTTATTGGTGAGGTCGTCGATGTTACTGGGCACCTTGGAGGTTACAACTTTCAGTGGGCATGGTCCTCTGGATATAGCGCAGGTTTAGTTGCATAAGCGCGGTTTGCATTTAAAATAATTAGTCTACAAATATATTAATAGGAAATTAATCAATGAAACTCTACGACAACTCAATGGCAAATAGCCCTAGAAAAGTGAGAATGTTTTTGGTCGAAAAGAATATTACAGATGTAGAGATTGTAAACATTGATCTCATGCAAGGTGAGCACAAGACCCCTGAGTATCGGGCTATTGCACCTAATTCCAGAATCCCGGCACTGCAACTTGATGACGGAACTGTTGTGATGGAGTCAACAGCCATTTGTCGATACTTAGAATCTCTCTATCCAGAGCCAAATCTTTTTGGAGAAAGCCCTATGGAGATAGCGTCAATTGAGATGTGGCAGTGTAGGGTTCATAACGAATTAATGATTCCTCTAGCTATGGGCTTCAGACATCTTCATCCTGCGATGGCGGCAATGGAGAATCAAAACAAAGAATATGGAGAGGCTCAAAAGCAAATCGCCATTAAATCTCTGATTTATTTCAATGGGGTGCTTGGTGAATCTGAGTTCGTTGCAGGGGCTAGATATACTTTTGCTGATATACAGATGATCACAACCACTGACTTCTTTATAAAATTAAATCGATTAGAGCTATCAGATTATCCTGATATCCAAAGGCACTCAGAATTAATGTCTAACCGAAAAAGCTTTACTGCTTAGTCTACTTTTCTTTGTCGGCTTGCTCAAAAATCTTAATGGTTTGCTCGCCACCTTCGTAGATAGACCTGGCATCTTCCATATCTGAAATTTGATCCCAATTCGCTGCAATATTTTCGGGAGTCATGTCCTGACCTGTTCCAAAAGCAACGCCCATAGTTTCGTGAATGTGCACTCTAGTAAACACTCCAGCCCCAGCTCCAATCATGACACCATTTGGTGCACCTTCGCTTGCAAGATACATAACTGCAGGAGTTACAAATTCAGGCAATAATCTCTCTCCAATACCTTCCGCTGGAAGTAAATTTTCAGTCATTCTTGTAAAGGCTACTGGGAGAATTGCGCTTGAGTAGACATTATTTTTCTGGCCTTCAATCTTCAAAGTATTCATTAGGCCAATAAGACCCATTTTTGCTGCGCTGTAATTTGCTTGTCCAAAATTACCAAATAAACCGCTAGATGAACTGGTATGAATAATCCTTCCATAGCCTTGCTCTCTCATAATTGGATAGATAGCATGAGTTGTATTAACGCTGCCTTGCAGATGAACATCCAAGACCATATCCCATTCTTCCAGGGTCATTTTATGAAAGCTTTTATCCCTAAGAATTCCTGCATTGTTCACAAGAATATCGATGCGACCCCATTTTTCCATAGTATCGGCAACCATTTTGGCAACCCCAGGTCTATCGGAAACACTTGAGCCATTTGCAATAGCCTCTCCACCTTCTGCTTTAATTTCTTCAACAACAGTGTTGGCTGCATCACTGGCTCCACCCGAACCATCCAGAGCACCACCAAGATCATTTACAACAACTTTTGCTCCTCTTCGAGCAAATTCAAGAGCATGCTGTCTTCCGAGTCCACCGCCAGCACCAGTTACAATTGCTACTTTGTCATCAAATCTTATGGTCATAATTATCTCCTTATTGGATAGTTAGTTTAACTAATTTGAGCCTGAAAAAATGCTCTCAGGTTGAAAATCTTTATTTTTTATCAAGCTCATTTCTAGCTTGAACCC
>Ga0209534_10000960_pt1 | contig 31249 bp, 26 predicted proteins | sample COG_07_FD_184751 | JGI IMG/M metagenome (GOLD analysis project Ga0209534, IMG submission 184751) | Pelagic Microbial community sample from North Sea - COGITO 998_met_07 (SPAdes) (version 2) | ecosystem: Environmental > Aquatic > Marine > Neritic zone/Coastal water | place: Helgoland, sampling...
AATCGCCATACGAAAATGCCATAAAAATATAGATCACTGCAGCCAATATAAAATTCACCGTCACACCCCCAAGCATAATGATCAGACGTTGCCAAGACGGCTTCGAACGAAACTCCCAAGGTTGTGGCTCTTGTGCCATTTGCTCTTTGTCCATGCTCTCATCAATCATCCCAGAAATCTTCACGTAGCCGCCTAAAGGCAACCAACCGATGCCGTAAACAGTATCGCCAATTTTCTTTTTGACTAAGGAATATTTAACATCAAAAAAAAGATAAAATTTTTCAACGCGCGTTTTAAATAATTTTGCCGGAATAAAATGGCCTAATTCATGCAGTACAATTAATAATGAAAGACTCAGTAAAAACTGTGATATTTTGATAACAAATTCCATGTAGTATGTGTAGGATTAAGTGAACAAATGTAAAGTTTTCAGTTTAGAAACAAAAACTTTATTCACGAGGTTCATTTTTAGACAAATATATTCAAAGTTTACTGTTCTGTATTGTACTTTTGTAAGCTCAATTACGATGCTATGAATGCCTTTTTTAACAAATATAAACTATTCATTACCACACTCTTTGTACTGTCTTGCATTATTATCACCCTGTTTTACAACATTCTAAATCCGGTGAAAGTACTGCCCATCTATCAACCCGCTCAAGTAAATTATGAATTGGTAGACAGCACCATTCAACATCAAAAAAAATACCATCGTATTGCGGACTTCAGCTTAATCAATCAAAATGGGGATACCATTACTCAAGAGTTTTACAAAGACAAAATTTATGTTGCTGATTTTTTCTTTACAACCTGTCAAACTATCTGTCCCATTATGACCGACCACATGTACGAAATCCAAAAACAAACCATCACAGATCCTGAAATTTTATTGCTATCGCACTCTGTAACACCTGAAATTGACTCTGTTGCACAGCTAAAACGCTACGCCAAAAAAAAGCTAGTCAATGCTTCTAAATGGAATTTAGTGACCGGCGACAAAAAACAAATTTATGAGTTGGCACGTAAATCCTATTTAGCAGTGAAAGACGCTGGCGATGGAGGTCCTTATGATATGATTCATACCGAGAATTTTATGTTGATTGATAAAAAACGACAAATTCGAGGTTTTTACGATGGAACTGAGTCCGAAGAAATTGAACGCCTTCTTGAAGATATAAAAATTTTGAAAGCATCGTATATAAACTAATCTTTTTAGTACTTTTGCTTCTTTAAAATGAATCTAAATAAGCATGCGCTTGACCATAGCAGATCTTAAAAAAGGAGAAAAAGGTGTCATTACAGATAGCTCTTCTGAAGATATCCCACTAAAGTTATTAGAAATGGGGTGCCTTCCCGGCAATGAAGTGCGTTTACTTCAGCTAGCACCTTTTGCAGATCCTATGTACCTCAATGTAAATGATAGTTTTTTAGCCATTAGAAAAGAAACTGCTTCCTTGATTGTAATCGAAAAAATAGATGAGTAAACAGCTAAACGTTGCGCTAATAGGGAATCCAAATACTGGAAAAACTTCGGTGTTTAATGCGTTGACAGGCCTGAATCAAAAGGTGGGAAACTACCCTGGTATTACGGTTGACAAAAAACAAGGGATTTGTAAATTATCGCGTGGCGTCAAAGCTCATATTTTAGACCTTCCAGGAACGTACAGTCTTAACGCTTCCTCTTTGGATGAGAACGTAGTAATTGAGTTATTGCTCAATAAAAATGACAAAGACTATCCTGATGTTGCTATTATTGTAAGTGATGTCGAAAACTTAAAACGAAATTTACTGTTATTTACGCAAATTAAAGACCTCAAAATTCCCACTATTTTAGTGATCAACATGAGTGATCTAATGATTCGTAAAGGCATAACTCTAGATATAAAACTGTTAGAAGAGAAGTTCCACACCAAAATTGCCCTAGTAAGTACGCGAAAAAACAGTGGTATCACGGAACTTAAACAGCTTATTGAAAGTTATAAAACCATTTCTACGGAGTCCTGTTTGGATACCACGTCGATTGATGAAGACTATTTTGAAAGCTTGCAAAAAGCCTTCCCTAACCAAGATGTTTACAAATTGTGGTTGGTCATTACTCAAGATGCAAATTTTGGAAAAATCACTCGTCAGGAGTTAGATGTTTCAAAATTCAAAACAAAATCGAATCAGGAGTTAAAACGATTGCAACAAAAAGAAGCGATCAAACGCTACCAGTTTATCAACGCGATTTTAAAAGAGGGGCAAACCATTGACCGCTCCAAAGCTACTGGCTTAAGAAGTAACCTAGACCGTTTACTCATTCACAAAGTCTGGGGGTATGTGATTTTTTTCTTAATTTTGTTGACCATTTTTCAAGCGATTTATGACTGGGCGACGATTCCTATGGACCTCATCGATACTACTTTTGCGAGTTTGGCTGGGTGGGTCAAAGACACCTTTCCTGGTGGCGGAATGGTCACTGATTTAGTGGCGGAAGGCATTGTATCAGGAATTGGCGGCATCGTCATATTTATTCCTCAAATTGCCTTTCTATTTTTATTTATTTCTATTCTAGAAGAAAGTGGTTATATGAGTCGTGTGGTGTTTTTAATGGACCGCGTGATGCGACGCTTTGGATTGAGTGGAAAAAGTTTAGTACCATTAATTTCTGGAACCGCTTGTGCCATTCCTGCCGTTATGGCTACCCGAAATATTGAAAACTGGAAAGAACGCCTCATCACCATACTAGTCGTTCCCTTTACCACCTGTTCGGCACGTTTGCCTGTCTACCTTATCATTATCGCTTTGGTGATTCCTGAAGGGTCTATTATTGGATTAAGTTATCAAGCACTGACCTTAATGGCATTGTACTTGCTTGGATTTGGAATGGCGATCTTTTCGGCTTATATCCTCGACAGAATTTTAAAAACAAAGCATAAGACCTTCTTTGTAGTAGAGATGCCCAACTATAAGTTGCCCTTACTAAAAAACGTACTTATTACAGTCATTGAAAAAACAAAAACGTTTGTATTTGAAGCAGGGAAAATCATATTAGCTATTTCCATTATTCTTTGGGTGTTGGCATCGTATGGCCCCGGTGATAAATTCAATAATGCTGAATCTTATATAGAAACAACCACCCATCAAACCTCCTATGAACGGAACGATCAAATTGCGGCTTTTAAACTAGAACACTCTTATATAGGTATTATTGGTAAAACAATTGAGCCCCTTATCAAACCTTTGGGCTATGATTGGAAAGTAGGGATTGGATTGGTAGCTTCTTTTGCTGCACGGGAAGTGTTTGTGGGGACTTTAGCAACCATTTACAGTGTAGGGAGTGCCAGTGAAGGGGAAAACATAGATACTATTAAAACCAAAATGGCCAACGAGACGTATGCCGATGGCACGAAAGTATTTACACTCGCTTCGGGAATTTCTTTACTTCTATTTTATGCGTTTGCAATGCAATGTATGAGTACATTGGCGATTGTAAAACGAGAAACTAAAAGCTGGAAGTGGCCAATTCTTCAGCTGATTGGAATGACGGCCATCGCTTATATTTGTGCTTTAATTGCGTTTCAACTTTTAAAATAAGGAAATGAACGACAGCCTTCAAACAGTTATAATCGCATCTATTTTGATTCTAGCGCTTGCTTATGTGTTTCGTAAACAGCTTTGGAAGTCCAAAAAAAAGAGCGGTAATTGTGGCAACGATGGTTGTGGATGCTAACCTAATGCAACATCTAAAGTCATCATCACTATAAATCCACCAATAAAACCAAGCGTGGCGATGTCAGTATATTTATCACGTTGTGTTTCGGGGATCACCTCTTCTACCACTACAAAAATCATGGCACCCGCTGCAAATGCCAAAGCATAGGGTAAAATGGGAGTAAAAAAGGTAACTGCCACAGCACCTACAACAGCTGCAATGGGTTCAACGATAGCTGATAATTGCCCGTACCAAAAACTTTTAAATTTACTCACTCCTTGACGCCTTAATGGCATTGAAACAGCCAACCCTTCTGGAAAATTTTGAATCCCAATTCCTAAAGCTAATGCCACAGCACCTCCAATAGTTGCTTCTGGAATTCCGGCAGCAACACCTCCAAAAAGAACCCCAACAGCCAACCCTTCTGGGATGTTGTGAAGTGTAATAGCAAGTACTAATAAAGTAGTACGATGCCAAGGCGATTTGACCCCTTCTTTTTCGCTTTCTTTAAAATTAATATGTAAATGAGGTAACACTTTATCGAGTCCAAATAGAAATAAAGCACCAAAACCAAAACCAACAGCAGCCGGAATCACTTTGTCAAAGCCTTCGCCTGAGCTCATTTCAATACTTGGAGCTAATAAACTCCAAAAACTAGCCGCGACCATAACTCCACCTGTAAATCCAAGCATCCCATCTAAAAGCCCTCGATTCATTCCTTTAAAGAAAAATACAAGCGATGCCCCTAAAGCCGTTACAATCCACGTGAATAGGGAAGCATACAACGCTGCTAAAATTGGGTCTATGCTACTAAGGTATGAAATGATCTGATCCATGTTTATTTTTCAAATTTTGGGCAAGTTACTAAATCTGTTTTTCTTTTTGAAGCTGTTCGTAGGCTTCTTGAACTTTCCTGAATTTTTCTTCGGCACCTTTTTGATGTTCTTTCCCTAGGTGCAAGACTTTATCGGGATGGTATTTTTTGGCCATTTTCCTGTAAGCAGCTTTAATTTCAGACATCGTGGCATTCGAATCGAGTTCTAAAATTTTATAAGCGTTATCCGAACTCTTATAAAACATCGCTTTGATGCTTTCAAAATCTCTAGGGCTCACTCCTAAATAGGAAGCTATAAGAGCAATCGCTTCAACTTCAGAATCGGCTACATGGTTATCTGCTTTTGCAATACCAAACAAGAAATGGATCAACTGAAGTCGGGATGCATGGTCCATCATTTGACGAATTTGTAAACAAACTTGTCGTGTCGAAATATTGGTTTGTTTGGATATTTCTTTAAATAGATTAAATGCTTTATTGGCCCGTTCTTTACCATACATTTGAACAAATTGTGCCCGAACAAAATTCAATTCACGATGGTCTTGTTTACCATCTGCTTTGATAACGATGGACGCCAAGATCAATAAGCTCACTTCAAAATCACCTGAGCGGGTGGCTTGTTGAGTTTGTGTGTATACTGTTCGTCCTTTTGATGAGGAGTCTAATAAGCTCCCTACCGCCATTCCAATAATTGCGCCTATTGGTCCTCCAAATGACCATCCGATTGTAGCTCCTATCCACTTTGAAAACCCCATAAATATGTGTGCTATTTAAATTAAAAATCAAACCTACAAAAAAGAACAAGACGGATTGATAGCTACTTTGATTTTTAAAAAAAATTATAGTCAATTTAACATTTGTCATTCTTAAAAATGAATAAAATTGACCTACAAATGTGTATCTTTGTGCTTTAATTAAAAATAAATACACATGTATCCAGCAGAATTAGTAAAACCCATGCGTGAGCATTTGACGCAAGTAGGTTTTGAAGAATTACATACCGCCGAAGCTGTGGACAATTCTTTAGCAAAATCTGGGACTACTTTAGTAGTGGTCAACTCGGTTTGTGGTTGTGCAGCAGCCAATGCCCGTCCAGGAGCAATTATGAGTTTAGAAAATGATAAACGACCAGCTCAAACCGTTACGGTTTTTGCAGGAGTGGACAAGGAAGCTGTTGATAAAGCCAGAGCACATATGATTCCTTTTCCTCCAAGCTCGCCTTGTATGGCCTTGTTTAAAGATGGAGAATTAGTGCACATGCTTGAGCGTCATCATATTGAAGGACGACCGGCAGAATTGATTGCAGAAAACTTAATGAATGCGTATAACGAACACTGTTAGTTCCATTCAATAATTTATAAAACCAGACATATGTCTGGTTTTTTTTGGTTTCAACTAGCCTAAAATCTCAACTAGGTCTTCGATTTTGGTCAGCAACTGAACTTTAATGGCTGTATTTTTGAGCCCTATTTTATTGTGCTTGGAAACAAATATGATTTCAAAACCTAATTTTTCTGCTTCCAAAATACGTTGGTCCACACGTTGCACAGGTCGGATTTCTCCAGACAACCCAACTTCACCGGCAAAACAAAAGTTTTTGGCCAAGGCTTCATCATCATTGGAAGATAGAATGGCTGCAACAACCGCCAAATCAATCGCGGGGTCATCTACGTTGATCCCTCCTGTAATATTTAAAAACACGTCTTTTGCCCCGAGTCTAAAGCCAGCGCGTTTTTCTAAAACGGCTAATAACATATTGAGTCGTTTGGCATTAAATCCGGTCGCACTGCGTTGTGGAGTCCCATAAACGGCCGTACTTACCAAAGCTTGAACTTCTATTAATAATGGTCGTACCCCTTCAAGAGTAACTGCAATAGCATTCCCGGACAAAGCTTCATCCTTTTTAGAAATTAAAATTTCTGAGGGGTTTGTAACTTCTCTTAGACCAGTGCCTAGCATTTCATAAATTCCTAATTCATGGGTAGAGCCAAAACGGTTTTTATGAGCTCTTAAAATTCTAAAGACATGGTTTCTATCGCCTTCAAATTGAAGAACAGTATCCACCATATGTTCCAGTATTTTTGGCCCTGCAATAGAGCCATCTTTGGTGATGTGTCCTATTAAAATTACGGGGGTGGCAGTTTCTTTAGCAAACTTAATCAGCTCACTTGTACATTCTTTTATTTGAGAAACACTTCCTGCAGAGGCTTCAAGGTAATCACTTTGTAAGGTTTGAATTGAATCAATGATCACTACATCTGGTTGAAGGGCTTCAATTTGTTTGAATATGTGTTGTGTTTTGGTTTCTGTAAGGATATAACAGGTGTCATTCAAGGGCTGAATGCGTTCGGCTCGCAATTTAATTTGTTTTTGACTTTCTTCACCAGAAACATACAGTGTTTTGTAAGGTAATTTTAAAGATACTTGTAGCATGAGCGTACTTTTTCCTATGCCAGGCTCACCACCCAAAAGTGTCAATGACCCAGGAACAATTCCGCCTCCTAAAACTCGGTTTAATTCTCCATCCGTCGTGTCCATTCGGACGGTTTTGGTGGTATCAATTTCAGAGATTTTTAACGGTTTTGAAATACGGTTTTGTACACTTTGATTCCCTGTTTTCCAGTCTTTTTTGTCGGGTTTTTGAACCAATTCTTCTGTGATCGTATTCCATGATTTACAAGAGGTGCATTGCCCCTGCCATTTAGCAGATTGAGCTCCACAGCTCTGACAAAAAAAAGTGGTTTTTACTTTAGCCATTAGTATCCGTATTCTTGTTTAATTTGATTTGCTCTTTCAAACATATCTTCTTTTGTGTAGCCGTCTACTCCTTCAAGTGTGTATGCAGAATTGTAAATGTTCATTGCTTTTTTTGGCTTTCCTGTTTCTTCATAATAGCGTGCCATGAAAAAGCTTCCTAAAATAGTGTTTGGGTGTTGCTTACCTGCTATTTTTCCTAGGTCTTGGAAATATTCAAATTGTTTATTTTTTTGAATTGCCGCCGCAATAGCTCTAATATCATTGACTAGTATTTGTTTTTTGATGCCAAAAAAAGCTTCTATTGTATCATATTTTTCAATGAGATAATCTACAGGTGATGTTTCTAACGTCAAGATATATTCCTTGTACTCCGATTTACTTATAGGTTGAAATATCAAAAATATACTTTGTAAGGCTTTTGGAATGGACTGGGCTGCAAGAGTATAATGATTCGCATCGTCAAAATTATCAAACGCATAAACAAGATTCTTGTTTTCTAAGTTAGAAATTTTGGTGTTAAGACCCTCAACCTGTTTCTTGTTTTGCTTGATATCTAAAGCTGCAGTTGATAAGTAATAAAAGGTTTTGGAGCCGTTTTCAAGACCCAGTCTTCTTGTAAGATTCTCTTCCATAGTGTAAGACAAGCTTGGGCTCAAAGCTACAAATGCATTGAAAATAGGGCGGTTATTAAATAAAAAATAGTTCATAAAATTGGCCGTTTCACCGTGCCCTACAGCCACTCGAAAATTAAGGCTTCGATAATTTTCAGTCATATAAATCAGGAGTTCGTTTTCTATAAAATCATAAAACTGAGCCCCTGTTTTTGAAGGCATATAATTTTCTAAAGAAATATTGCAATCTTGTTCCCTTGAACCTGTTTGATTGACTCCTACGACAATGGCTTCGGGCATGTCTTCCCAATAAGAATAATAATCAACATTTCCAGCGACAACTTCAAAAAGGTAATCTCCATCAAAAACTATAATTAAAGGATAGTATTTTTCGGGATTGTCTTCGTAGTTACGAGGGAGTTGAATTTTTAATTCACGAGTGGTTCCTAAAAATCCAGATTCTAACGATTCATAGATTGTTTGAGAAGGGGTTAGATTCAAGCATAGCAAAGCTGCGAGGACAAAAAACTTCATATACAATAGTTAAATATTTGTGTTGACAAGTTAAGAAAATAACCTAAAACGAAATGTACTATTCCGCAGTTTGTTTTGGATACATTCTATTATAAATAGGTAGGCACACTAGTGAAGCGCCTCCCAATACTATGATCATTATGGTTTGAGACGTCCACATGATCCATCCAAATGCAATGCTCGGATCTTCAGGGATATTGAACATAGAAAACGCTGCAAAAACAGCGAGTGGATAAGAACCAATGCCTCCATTAGTAGCTGCAATACTGAAGCTCGCAAAAATAAAGCCGATTAAAATTGCAGAAAAAGGAAGCTGACTTGTTTCTACTAAAGAAAAAGAGGTGACATAGAACATTAGTACATACATGCCCCAAATAAAGAGTGTATGAAAAATAAAGGCCCCTTTTTTCTTCATTTTTAAAATACTGGTGACTCCTTCTAGAAGTCCACTAATTATCGATTTTATTTTTATGGCAATTTTAGATTGCCCTCTTTGAATAAGTATTACAAAAAGAATAATTAAAAAAAAACTTGCAATAGTAAATACCAAAATTTGGTTTGTAGAAATATCAAATTTTTTAATTTTTTCAAAAAATTGGGTGGATATAAATTCGAACTGTAAAAAAAGCGCCATAGAAATAATCCCTAACATCACCAACATATCAGCAAGACGTTCTGATACTATAGTTCCAAAACTCTTTTCAAAAGGGACACCTTCATAATTAGTGAGTACGGATGCTCTTGCAACTTCACCAGCTCTTGGAATGGTGTAATTGATAATATAGGTTATAAAAACAGCCATTATGCTATTCCCAATTTTAATATTGTAGCCCATAGGCTCTAACTGAAATCTCCAGCGGTAAGCACGCGATAGGTGACTAAGCAGTCCGAAAAAAACACCAAGTCCAACCCAGAAATAATCAGCATTTTTAAAATATTCTAGCAATTCAGAAATGGAAATTTTAGACAAAGAATACCAAACCAATACCGCCCCAAACAAAAGCGGAATGCTAATTTTTAGAGCTGATTTGAGTTGATTGTTCAAAAAAATTAGTTTAATAAGTTATTGATTTCATTTGGAAATACTAAAGATGGCTTGAACACTTTAGCGGCTTCAATATCCATAAAAGCATAGGTAATTAAAATGAGAACATCTCCAATAGAAACTTTATGAGCTGCAGCTCCATTAAGCGTAATTTCTCCTGAATTTCGAGGGCCAGGAATTACGTAAGTATCTAGGCGTTCCCCATTGTTATTATTGACTACTTGGATTTTTTCGCCTTGAATAATATTTGCGGCATCCATTAAATTTTCATCAATAGTAATACTACCTATGTAATCAAGGTCGGCTCCAGTTACTTTTACACGATGGATTTTAGATTTTACAACTTGTATTTGCATAAGAACAAAGGTAATTAATTTAAAGCGATATTGTCGATTAATCGAACATCTCTTGCAAAGACTGCAATAAATGCACGGTATGTTTTGGTTTGGTTTTTTTGCTGAATAGGCGATAAGTTTTCACTTTCTGAGATCTGAAAATATTCCAACTCAAATAATGGGTGATTGCTAAACTGTGTGCTTACCCAGTGGGAAATATCTTTAGGAAGTTCTAGTTGAAATTTTTCTTTAACAGTTTGCAGTGTTTTATAAATTAAGGCTGCTGTTTCTTTTTCTTCAAAAGATAAACGGCTGTTTCTTGAGCTCATAGCGAGCCCATTGGGTTCCCGCTCAATTGGACACCCTACAATAGTTACAGGAAGTTGAGATGTCTCAACCATCTTTTTGATTATTTGAAGTTGCTGAAAATCTTTTTCGCCAAAATAAGCAAGCGTAGGTTTTACGATTTCAAACAACCGTTTCACTATGGTTCCAACCCCATCAAAATGACCTGTTCTAAATTTCCCTTCCATTTGAAATTCTAGACCTCCAAAATCAAACCGCTCTGCTGTTGTTTGAACTCCATAGATATCATCTACTGTGGGAGCATACACTACAATTGCTGTTTTAGAAAGTGTTTCTAACAATTTAATGTCTTCGGTCAAGGTACGAGGGTATTTACTTAAATCTTGTGGATTGTCAAACTGAGTTGGGTTTACAAAAATGCTAACAACCACCAGCGTGTTTTCAGACATAGCAGTTTTTACTAAAGACAGATGACCCGCATGCAGGGCTCCCATAGTTGGAACAAATCCTAGCGAAAAAACAGGGTTATGTTCCCTGTTGATAAAGGCGCTTAATTCAGTTTTAGTTGTGTAAACTTGCATTTAGTAAATAATTAACAGCGTGCAAACTTAAGGTATTACTATTAATCTGCATAAAATTTTGTATTTTTGCGTGTTTTTTGTTGATAACGCTAAAACCATAGAACATATGAAAGATAAGAGAGTATTATACGTTTCGTCCGAGGTTGTTCCTTACTTACCTGAAACAGAGATTTCCTCCATGTCGTTTGAAGCCCCTAGAATGGTCAACAAACAAGGTGGGCAAATACGAATCTTCATGCCGCGTTATGGAAATATCAACGAACGAAGACATCAGCTACATGAAGTGATTCGTCTTTCTGGAATCAACTTAGTGATCAATGACTTAGATATGCCTTTGATTATCAAAGTTGCTTCTATCCCAAAGGAACGTATTCAGGTATATTTTATTGACAACGAAGAATATTTCAAGCGAAAAGCAACGTTTACCGACGAAAATGGCACATTATTTGAAGACAATGATGAACGTGCTATCTTTTTTGCAAAAGGTGTTATTGAAACTGTAAAGAAATTAAACTGGGCGCCAGACATCATTCACGTACATGGTTGGTTGGCCTCTTTATTGCCGTTGTATTTAAAACAATATTATAGAGATGAACCTTTATTTAAAGAAAGTAAAATTGTAACCTCAATTTACAATCAAAGTTTTGATGATACGCTAAATACGGGGATGATTGACAAAATAAAGTTTGATGAAATTGAGGACACTCACATCAATAAACTCAAAACCCCTAGCTATTCAAACTTAATGAAGGTTGCAGTTGATTTTTCAGATGGATTGATAAAAGGATCTCAAGAGCTCCCAAAAGAATTAGAAGATTATCTTGATAACTGTGATAAGCCTGTATTGGATTTTCAATACCCAGAAGCTTTTGCAGAGGCATATACTGAATTTTATAACACACAAATCTTAAAACTAGCCCCTTAATATGAAATATTTTAACTCCGTATCATTTAAATCTGTTTGTTTTTTAACCCTGATTTTTGTGGTTCAGGCTTGTGATAATGAGTTTTCTGAAATTGGAACTGGAATTGTAGGAATCCCAGATTTTGAAATCCAAAATAGTACTTACCCCATAACTACTTACAATAAAAAAATCACTTCTTTCCAATCTAATGGGCTTGACGAAAATCTTTTAGGCTACTATTACGATCCTATATTTGGAAGCACTAAAGTTGATTTTGTAGGGCAATTGACCCCAAAAACTTTTACCCCATTTTTTGGAGACGGTACCGTTTTAGACTCTGTCGTATTAACAATCCCTTACGCAAATACCGCAGATGCTTCTGAAGACACAACGACTTATGATCTTGATTCTTTATATGGAAGCGACCCCATAAAACTATCTATTTTTAAAAACAATTACTACCTCAGAGCCTTTGATCCAAACGCAGACTTAGATGCTCCACAAAATTATTATTCCAACGGAACTTTAACGCAGGGTGAAACTTTAGGGGTCTCCGATCTTGAAGGAGAGTTAATATATAATGATAATAATTATCTTCCAAATGCAAACCCTATTGAATTGTGGGAAGAAAATGAAGAAACCACTGTTTTTGAAGTTGCATCTACGATACAACCAAGCTTAAGAGTTCTTTTGTTTGGTGGAGAGATGGAAGATGGAATTACCACACCTACTACTGCAGAATTCTGGGACGATTTGATTCTTTCAAAAGAAGAAGACGGAGTTCTGAGTGACGCCAGTAGTTTTTATGAGTATTTTAGAGGGCTGTACTTTAAGGTAGAGCCAAAAGATTCAACTCCTCTGAAAGGAAGCCTAATCCAATTAGACTTTTCGTCTTCAAATGCAAATGTGAAAATATACTATTCATACCAGCAAACCACAACTGCAGATGATGTGGAGACAACCACTACTGCTCAAGGGCAATATGAAATGAGTTTTTTAGGGAATCGCATAAATATTTTTAATAATGATTTTAATACTTCTGTATTACAAACCATTGAAGACTCCTCAACAGATGATGAAGGCGATGACTTCCTGTATCTAAAAGGTGGAGAAGGTTCTATGGCAGTTGTTGAATTGTTTGCTGACCAAGAAGGGAGCACAGAAGAAGAGCAATTGAACGAATTCAGAGAAGTTAACAACGGCATAGTTACCGTTAAGCGTTTGATCAACGAAGCGTACTTAGAGTTTTATGTTGATGCAATACAGTCAAATCCCGATCTTCCTAATAGAGTTTACCTCTACGATTTAGACAATAACCTCCCAATGGCTGATTTCTTTTTAGACCAAACAGTCAATGCTAGTTCTTCTGATTCTAAATTTACACATTTGGTACCTCTATCCACTGAAACAAATGCTGACGGCACAGAACAAAAGAAGTATAAAATTAGATTGACAGAACATTTGAATAATATCATCATAGACGACTCCACAAATGTGAAGCTTGGACTTGTTGTTTCTTCCAATGTAGGAGCTGCAGCTACAAAAGGATTCCAGAACGGAATTGATATAGGTAATACTATTATAGAAGGTATCCCAACAGGAACTATATTGTCTCCGAAAAGCGTTATACTTCACGGAAACAACTCCCCAGACCCTACAAAAAGGGCGAAACTTAATATTTATTATACTGAACCCAATACAGAATCTAGCAACTAAAATTTATATCACATGTGTGGAATTGTAGGATACATTGGCCATAGAGAAGCCTATCCCGTAATACTAAAAGGACTTCAGCGTTTAGAATACAGAGGTTATGACAGCGCTGGAATTGCACTCTATAATGGCTCTGAAGTCAAACTTTCTAAGACCAAGGGAAAGGTTGTAGATTTAAAAAACAAAGTTTCTGAACAAATTAATACCGCAGGTAATTTAGGAATTGGACATACACGTTGGGCAACACACGGCGTTCCAAACGATGTTAATTCACACCCTCACTTTTCTAATTCTGGAGATTTGGTGATCATCCATAATGGCATTATTGAAAACTACGGCGCTTTAAAAGAAGAGCTCATAAAAAGAGGTTATAAATTTTCTTCAGATACAGATACAGAAGTGTTAGTAAACCTTATTGAAGACGTCCAAAAAAATAGTAATTTAAAACTTGGGAAAGCCGTACAAGTCGCACTCAATCAAGTTGTAGGCGCCTACGCAATTGCAGTGTTTGATATTAAAAAACCCAACGAAATTGTAGCAGCCCGCTTAGGAAGTCCCCTAGCAATTGGTGTTGGCGAAAATGAATTTTTTATTGCCAGTGACGCTTCTCCTTTTTTAGAGTATACGAACAATGCGTTGTATTTGGAAGATGAAGAAATGGCAGTCATCCGCTTACATAAGCCATTAAAAATAAGAAATATTAAAGACGATAAAATTGTCAGTCCCTACATTCAAGAACTAAAAATAAATCTTGAACAAATTGAAAAAGGAGGGTACGACCATTTTATGTTAAAAGAAATATTTGAACAACCAAACGCTATTAAAGACACCTATAGAGGTCGTTTATTAATTGACGAAGGCATTATAAAAATGGCTGGAGTTGAAGACAACATGGGCAAGTTTCTAAACGCTAACCGTATCATTATTATAGCCTGTGGAACCTCTTGGCATGCTGGTTTAGTTGCAGAATATATTATTGAAGACTTAGCGCGAATCCCTGTAGAAGTTGAATATGCTTCAGAGTTTAGGTACAGAAACCCTGTGATTAACGACAAAGATGTAGTCATTGCCATTTCTCAATCTGGAGAAACAGCAGATACACTTGCTGCTATTAAACTCGCAAAAGAAAAAGGTGCATTTGTATTTGGAGTGTGTAATGTCGTTGGATCTTCTATATCTCGTGAAACCCATGCTGGAGCTTACACCCACGCAGGTCCAGAAATTGGAGTGGCTTCTACCAAAGCTTTTACAACTCAGATTACGGTTCTAACACTGATTGCGTTGCGATTGGCAAAAGCCAAAGGCACCATGTCTAGCTCTGACTTTAGAAGGCATCTTGTAGAACTAGAGACCATCCCTGAAAAAGTTGAGGCAACACTTAAATCGGAAACATTATCAAAAGAAATTGCAGCAATCTACAAAGACGCTAAAAACTTTTTATACCTAGGTCGTGGGTTTAATTTTCCTGTAGCTCTTGAAGGTGCTCTGAAACTTAAAGAAATATCTTACATTCATGCCGAAGGCTATCCAGCTGCTGAAATGAAGCATGGTCCTATTGCGCTTATAGACGAAAATATGCCTATAGCGGTCATTGCTACCAAATTTGGGCATTACGAAAAAGTGGTGAGTAATATTCAAGAAATCAAATCTAGAAAAGGAAAAATTATTGCTGTAGTGACTAAAGGAGATACCCAAGTCAAAGATATTGCAGACCATGTGATTGAAATTCCTGAAACCTTAGAATTACTGTCACCACTTCTTACAACCATCCCTTTACAATTATTGTCATACCATATCGCTGTGATGTTAGACAGAAATGTAGATCAACCTCGAAATCTTGCGAAATCTGTAACAGTGGAGTAAAAAAACAATATGGTTATTCTTACCCCTTAAAACTAATCGTAAGTTTCTCAGTATCAATTACTACTACTACACTTTGGGAATCAAATTATAGTGAATACCAACAGTATTTATTCAACCGAATTTGTAAATATAAAGAGTGTTTTCTTACCCCTATCGGTTACAGAAAGATTTCTAAAATATTCAATGATGAAGGTTTGAAAACCCCTCGAAATACAGAATTTTCTAACTCAAAAGTACATTCTATGTACAAAAAAGGTAAGATTAGAGAGGAAAGAATCAATAGAAAAGATATTGTTAAAGTTTCCAATCTTACAATTGAGGAAATTAGTAATTCAAAACTATCTTAAAGTTTATCTCCCTTTCCGTTTATTTTAATTACAAGTTCTTCCATATAACAATTTTCCCAATCATTTGGTTTTGGACAATTTTGTTTTTCCCCTTTTATTATATATTCATTATTATTTTCATTTGATGGAGTAATTACCCTCCCATAATCATTCAAAGAATCACCATATGTTTTAAACCAAAGTTCATTCCCGAGTAAATCCAATTTAGTTAAATAAACATCATTATTTCCAACACCATAAGAACCTGTTTGTCCGAGTACTAAGTAACCATCTTCTACTTCTAAAATATCCTCAACATAATCCCAAGAATTCCCTCCAATTGTAGTTTTCCATTGGATATTATCATTTAAATACTTTAAAACAATGATATCACAGTCTGTTCCATCTGAACCATAACAGTTTGTATCATAATATTTAATATAACCCCCATCAGAAGTTTTCAATTCTTGATAAACTTGTTTCCAATAATCAAAAGGTGGTGGTGGTAACTCTTTAAAACTGATGTAATAAAAACCAAGTGTTAATGAAATAATTCCTAACAAAATAAATATGTAGATTTTCTTAAATTTTGATTTATTTTCTGAAAAACTAAAATCTTCATTAAGAGTTTCACTAATTTTGTTTAAGGAATAAATCGAGGGAGTTACTTCTTCATTTTCAATTCTTTGGATTGTCCTTAGTGAAATACCTGATTTTTCAGAAAGGTCTAGTTGAGTTAATCCATTTTTTGTCCTCGATTTTTTTATTCTTTTACTTAAATTCATAAAAAAGAAATTAAATTTACTTAACAACAAAGTAACTGAAATTTTAATTTAATCATTAAATAATCAATACGTCATTTAAACGTCAATCAAGATTAATATTATGAAATTATGAAAAGGATTAAGGGAGTAAGATTAACCACCCACAGAATTATTCCATTACGGTGGAATAGTTCAAATAGTTGGGTTAACCCAATTTATTTTTAATATGTTTTCAATGTATGATGGGTTAATACCCTTTAATGACATCGTAATGCTAATTTGAATTTCCATTATGTTTTTTCGTGTTCCGATTTGATTGGATACGTTTCAGATAAAAACCAATCAGCGACCATAGGATAAATCTTTAGAATTAATTTTAACTAACTGTTTTCTAGTGCATTATACATGTGAAAACTTTTAAAGGAAAGCAATCTAAGCTTGTAATTAATAATATTTGTAGATAAATTTAAGAATTATTAAATTTTTAATGCTTAAATTTGATAATACTATAACCATACGATATTAAACAATTTAATTTATGAAAACAATTTTAAAGACTTTAGTCTTACTTTTCTGTGTTGCATCTTTTGCACAAACAACAGTAAAAGGAACTGTTAATGATGACAGTGGACTACCATTACCAGGTGCTAACATTATTGTAGTTGGAACATCAACAGGGGTCGTTACAGACTTTGATGGGAACTTTACATTAAACGTTAGCCAAAACCCTCCTTTTTCAATTCAAGTGAGTAGTGTAGGTTTTGAAACACTTTCACAAGAAATCACAAAGAACAATGAAACTGTCGCAATCGTACTCAACGAAGGTAGCTTCCTTGATGAGGTTGTTATTTCTGCGTCGAGAACACCAGAACGTATTTTTGAATCTCCTGTAACAGTAGAGCGTTTTGGAATTAAAGACATCAAGACTTCTGCATCTGCTGATTTTTATGGTGGTTTAGAAAACTTGAAAGGCGTGGATGTGAACACCAACAGCTTGACATTTAAATCTGTAAACACGCGCGGTTTTGCAACCTTTGCAAACAACCGTTTTATGCAGCTTGTTGACGGAATGGACAATTCAACTCCAGCACTTAACTTCCCTATTGGAAACTTAGTGGGAATGATTGAAACTGATGTGCAAAGTGTAGAATTACTTCCAGGAGCATCATCTGCACTCTATGGTGCCAATGCTTTTAACGGAATCTTATTTATGACTAGTAAAAACCCATTCGATCACGATGGGATCAGTACGAGTTTAAAAAGAGGTATTACATCTCAAGAATCTGCTGGTGACAATACTTACACCGATTTTGGAATTCGAGTAGCACATAAATTCAGTAACAAATTTGCTGCCAAAGCCAACTTCGGATGGTTGAAGGGAACAGACTGGGCTGCAACAAGTGAAGTTGATAGCGATATGATTGGCGGCACAAGAGCCACCAACTTAAATTACAACGGAATTAATGTCTATGGAGATGAAGTTTCTACAGGGATTAAAGAAGTGGCTGTAGCACTAGAAGCTTTAGGCATATTGCCTGCAGGTGCAAATGCCCTAGTACCAAACGTTGCTGTGAGTAGAACAGGATACAACGAAAGAGATTTAACAAATTATAATGCTGAAAGCATCAAAGCAGACTGGGGACTTTACTACAGACCTTTTGAAAATGACTTTGAAATTTCATATGTTGGTAAAGTAGGAACAGGTTCTACCATATACCAAGGCATCAACCGTTATGCGATTAACAACTTTTTTCAAGAGCAGCATAAATTAGAGGTGAAAAATGATAACTTCTTTGTAAGAGGATATGTTGTTTCAGATAACGCTGGAGATTCTTATGATATGGTCTTTACGGGGATTAATATCAACAGAGCATGGAAAGACGATGTAACATGGTTTGGTGAATATGCTGGAACTTATGTACAGTCTACTTTAGGTGGTGCAACAGATGCACAAGCCCATGCTGCTGCAAGAACTGTTGCTGATACGGGTCGATTCTTACCTGGTTCTGATGACTTTCAAAATGCATTCAATACAAGCGTTAATGATCCAGACTTAACTACAGGATCTAAATTTCAGGATGCTTCTAAATACTACCATGCAGATGCTAACTACAATTTTGCACATTTAATTGATGCAGTTGACATCCAAGTTGGGGGATCATTCAGACAATACAGCTTAAATTCTTCTGGAACTATTTATACAGATTACGATGGTGCCATCAACTACTCTGAATTTGGGGTTTATACACAACTTCAAAAAGAATTGGAATTGAGCGCTGATGCAAAATTAAAATTTACAGGGTCGGTTCGTTATGACAAATCAGAATTTTTCGATGGCTTCTTTTCACCAAGATTGTCTGCTGGTTTAACCATAAACAGAAACCATAACATCAGACTTTCTGGACAAACTGGTTTTAGAAATCCAACCACACAAGATTTATTTATTGGTCTGGATGCAGGACGTGCCCTACTTGTAGGATCTGCGCCTAACAACTTAGACCGTTATTCAAATGTGTTTGATGTTTCTCAAACAGGTCAAGCTGCTTTTGGACAACCAAGTTCAATCACTCAAACAGGTTCTGCTGCTTACAACAATTCTTATACAGCTACTTCAGTGGGAATGTTAGGAGTTACTGGAAATCCAGCTGATTTAGTAGTTGCAAATCCAGACGTCGTGAAACCAGAACAAGTGACCGCATTTGAAATAGGATACCGTGGTAAATTTGACAATTTAATTGTTGATTTGAGTGCCTACCACAATTCATATAAAGACTTTATTTCGACAGAAATTGTAGTTGCTCCTTTATATGGAGTTGCAGGAGATGGTGGACTTTCAGTTGCTTCTATTGCCAATGGCGATTATACAGCCTACAGTGCCTACACAAACTCAAGAGCTGGGATTACATCCTATGGAGCTTCTATTGGATTGTCAACAAAAGTGTTTGGTGACTTTGACTTAAGCGGTAACTATACTTACGCTAAAATGGAAGAAGATAATAACTTTCCTGATTTCAATACAAACTTTAATACTCCAGAACATAAATTCAAAGCTTCTTTTGGAAATACAGCCTTATTTGAAAACTTTGGATTTAACGTGGCGTACAGATTTAGTGATGATTACTTCTGGGAAGCATCATTTGGAAATGGTGTCGTAGAAGAATTCCATACCGTAGATGCACAAATCAACTATGCTGTACCAAGTATTAAATCAACGTTCAAAGCAGGTGCTACCAATTTATTAGGAACTGAATACAATATGGCATTTGGAACTGGAAACATTGGGTCAATTTACTTCCTATCTTGGACTATTAACAACTAATAATTAAAACTATGAAACATATAAAATATATATTACTTAGTGCTGTAGTTCTTGGATTTACGGCATGTAATGACGTAGAAGACGTCCTTGAAGCTAATGGAGAAACCACAGAAACAACCATGCTTCCAGAACTAAATGCAGGAGATTTAGATTTCTCAACATATGTTGCTTTAGGGGCTTCCTATACAACGGGGTATTCTGATGGAGCTGTATTCAAAGCGGCGCAAGAAAAATCGTTTCCTAAACTATTAGCAACAAAATTTGCTGCAGTTGGCGGAGGTGATTTTAAACAACCGTTAAGAAACGATAATACTGGTGGAATGTTACTAAATGGTGTGGTTTCAAGTGCATATCGCTTGATATTTAACGGCGCAGCCCCACAACGATTAAATGATTTCCTAACATCAAATGGATTACCAGTACCACCAATAACAACGGATGCATCTGAAGTAATTGAAGGTCCATTTAATAATATGGGCGTACCAGGTGCGAAAAGTTATACTATAAACTACCCAGGATATGGTACATTAGATCCTGATTTTGGACGTATGGCATCTTCACCAGGAGCAACTATACTAGGAGATGCAACTTCTCAAAACCCAACATTTTTTACAGTGTTTGGAGTTGGAGGAAATGATGTTCTAAGTTATGCTTACACTGGTGGTATTGCTACAGATCAGACTGGAAATCCAGATCCAAGTACTTATAGTCCTATAGACATTACTGCACCAGCAGTATTTAACGCATCTTATGACGCAATAGTGAGTCAGTTAACCGCAAATGGTGCTAAAGGTGCCCTTGGTAATTTACCTTATGTAACTGTTATGCCGTTTTTCACTACAGTTCCAAATAATGCTTTAGTTCTTGATGCTACTCAAGCAGCCGGATTAACAGGAGTTTTCCAAGCAGTTAGCGGAATTTTTCTACAAGGGGCGATACTTCAGGGTGTTCCTGCTGAAACAGCACAAGCTTTAGCAGCTCAATATCTAATCGAATTCAACGAAGGTCCAAACAGATGGATCATTGATGTGCCTGTTACGCAAACTAATCCATTAGGATTTAGACAAATGACTGAAGACGAATTAGTGTTGTTAACAATTGATCAAGCCGCATTAGCTGAACAGGGCTATGGGTCTGTAGCTTTAACGGATGATGTACTCGGAGTTCTTGGCATTCTTCAAGCTGGAGGGACTCCTACTCAAGCACAAGCTGGTTTAGTATTAGCTTCGGTAAATGGAATCGATGATGGTTATGTTTTAGATAGCGATGAACTTGCAAGTATCAAAAACGCAACAGATGCTTATAATTCTAAGGTAGGGGAATTAGCATCAGAAAATGGTCTCGCCTTAGTAGATTTTAAGGGGCTTATTGATCAAGGAGCTACAGGATTAACTTCTGGAGATTTCACGTTAACTACAGCGTTAGTCACAGGAGGTCTTTTTGGTTTAGATGGAATTCACTTAACTTCTAGAGGCTATGCATTCATGGCTAATGAATTTATGAAAGCATTAGACAGCACTTATGACACTAACTTTGAAGCTTCAGGGAATTTATTAGATATCGGAGAATATCCAACTAATTACTCCCCGATGTTGCCATAAAAAAATAAACAAAACATTAAAAACGCCTTCATTCCGAACCTTCGGATGGAGGCGTTTTTTTATGCATAAAAAGCTTCAAAAACAACTTTTATTTTAAATTAAATCTCCTATCTTTGCAGCGCGAAAACCATGAGTTTTCCACATCATTTTTAGATAAAAATATAAACAATAAAGTAATGTCAAAAGTTACAGGTAAAGTTGCTCAAATTGTAGGTCCAGTGATCGATGTCGAATTCGCAGCTGGAGCAGACCTTCCAAAAATTTACGATTCCTTAGAAATCAACAGAGCTGATGGGTCTATTTTGGTCCTTGAAGTTCAATCACATATTGGTGAAAACTCCGTGCGTACCATTGCCATGGATTCATCGGATGGGTTGAGTCGTGGAACCGAAGTCAATGCCACGGGCGCACCAATTCAGGTGCCTGTTGGAGACGACGTCTATGGTCGTTTGTTTAATGTGATTGGAGATGCTATTGACGGTTTAGGAGATTTACCTAAAGCTGGAGATGCTGGATTGCCAATTCACAGAAAAGCACCAAAATTTGAAGAACTTTCGACTTCTACTGAAGTTTTATTTACTGGAATCAAAGTCATCGATTTAATTGAGCCGTATGCAAAAGGAGGTAAAATTGGATTATTTGGTGGTGCTGGAGTAGGTAAAACAGTATTGATACAAGAACTGATTAACAATATTGCCAAAGGCCATGGTGGTCTTTCGGTATTTGCCGGGGTTGGAGAGCGTACACGTGAAGGAAATGATTTACTTCGTGAAATGTTGGAATCTGGTATTATAAAATATGGAGATGACTTTATGCACTCCATGGAAGAAGGTGGATGGGATCTTCAAAAGGTTGATAAATCAATCATGAAGGAATCTAAAGCAACCTTTGTTTTTGGACAAATGAACGAACCACCAGGAGCACGTGCACGTGTAGCCTTATCTGGTTTGACAATTGCGGAATACTTTCGTGATGGTGCTGGAGATGGTCAAGGAAAAGATGTATTATTCTTTGTGGATAATATTTTCCGATTCACACAAGCAGGTTCTGAAGTGTCTGCACTTCTAGGACGTATGCCTTCTGCGGTAGGATACCAACCTACACTAGCAACCGAAATGGGAGCTATGCAAGAGCGTATTACTTCAACTAAAAAAGGGTCCATTACATCTGTACAAGCGGTTTACGTACCTGCAGATGATTTAACAGATCCTGCACCAGCAACAACCTTTGCCCACTTAGATGCAACAACTGTATTATCTCGTAAAATTGCCGAACTTGGTATCTATCCTGCGGTAGACCCTTTAGATTCTACATCAAGAATTTTGACAGCAGATATTCTAGGAGATGAGCATTATGACTGTGCACAACGTGTCAAAGAGTTGTTACAACGTTACAAAGAACTACAAGATATCATTGCCATTCTTGGAATGGAAGAATTATCAGAAGAAGATAAATTGGCTGTTGGTCGCGCACGTCGTGTACAACGTTTCTTATCACAACCCTTCCACGTAGCTGAGCAATTTACAGGCTTAAAAGGAGTTTTGGTTGATATTAAAGAAACGATTAAAGGCTTTAATATGATTATGGATGGTGAATTAGATCGTCTTCCAGAAGCAGCCTTTAACCTTAAAGGAACCATTGAAGAAGCGATTGAAGCTGGTGACAAAATGTTAGCTGAAGCCTAAAAAATAAACTATGTATTTAGAAATTGTAACTCCAGAAGCAACCATATACAAAGGGGAAGTAAACAGTGTTTCTGTCCCTGGTGTGAATGGTGATTTTGAAATGCTAAACAATCACGCTGCAATAGTATCCATCCTTAAAAAAGGGTTTGTGAAAATAAATGGAGAACTTAAGCTTGATGATTCAAACAAAACACTTTTTGAACAAAAGGATAAAGGCTATTGGTTTGCCATTGAATCTGGTGCGATTGAAATGAACGCTAATAAAATTATCATATTAGCCGACTAACAATTCCTGATTTTAAAAAATTGAAAGCTCAAACGTCTGTTTGGGCTTTTTTTATTTTCCTGGGAATTTAGATTTTCGTTTTTCTAAGAAAGCCGTCGTTCCTTCTTCAAAATCCTCAGTATCAAAACACTTTCCAAATTCTGATATTTCGACGTCATAGCCGTTTACCCCATCTTTATAATTAGCGTTAATGGCTTTGATAGCAGCAGAAATGGCTAAAGAAGAATTTGATTTAATTTTATCTGCTAAGGCATAACACTTTGGTAGCAATTCTTCTTGAGGAATTACATGATTTACAAGTCCATAAGCGAGAGCTGTTGTGGCATCAATCATGTTGGCTGTCATAGTCAACTCCATAGCACGTCCCTTGCCTATAAGCTGCGCCAAGCGTTGCGTTCCACCATATCCAGGGATGAGCCCTAAAGACACTTCTGGCAAGCCCATACGCGCATTGGTACTAGCGAGTCGAAAATGTGCAGACATGGCCAATTCCAATCCGCCACCAAGTGCAAATCCATTAACCGCAGCAATTACTGGCGTTGATAAATTCTCAATAAAATCAAACAATAAATCTTGACCTTCTTTTGACAATGCAGCGCCTTCTTCTGAATCATAATTTGAAAACTCACTGATATCAGCCCCTGCAACAAAAGCCTTTTCACCACTGCCAGTAATGATAATGACTTTAGTGTCAGTATCAACATCTGCCAATTTAAAAGCAGTATGCAATTCGAAAATTGTGTTGCTGTTTAAAGCGTTTAATTTTGTGGGTCTGTTGATTGTAATGGTTGTTATGCCGTCACTAAAATCACTTAAAATCGTGTTATACTTCATCTGTAAATTGTTTAGGAAAACGTACAGTAAACTGACTTCCCTCTTCTATAGTAGAAGAGAAGTTAATGCTACCGTTATACGTATCAATCATGTTTTTTATCATTGGTAAGCCCAGTCCCATACCACTTGTTTTAGTGGTGAACTTGGGCTCAAAAATTCTGTCTTCAATTGCTTTTGTAATTCCACTGCCATTATCTTTAACCTCTATTACAATATCGGTATTGTTCGAATATAAGTGGATACTGATCTGAGGAGGGCGATCCGCTGGAATGGATTGGATGGCATTTTTTACTAAGTTTGTAATAATCCGAATCAATTGAGATCGGTCAAAATTAGCAATGATTTTAGATTCTTTTGAAATAAATTTAATGTCACTTTCTGGGAAAATATCGAGGGTCAACTCCACTACTTCCACCACATTCAAAAGTTCGAGCTTTTGAGCAGGCATTTTTGCAAAATCTGAAAAGGCCGATGCAATAGAATTCATGGTGTCTATCTGTTGAATTAAAGTCTTCGTATATTCCTCCACTTTTTTATCAATATTGGGGTCTTGTGGGTCAAATTTACGCTGAAAGCTTTGAACACTTAAACGCATAGGAGTCAACGGGTTTTTGATTTCATGAGCCACTTGTTTTGCCATTTCTCTCCAAGCTTGTTCTCGCTCGCTAGTTGCTAGTTTTTTTACACTATCTTCCAATTCGTCAATCATGTTATTGTAGGATTCAACCAAAGCAGAAACCTCTAAACTAGCCCCTTTCAATTCAATTTTTTGATTGCGCTTTTCTAAGCGCGTACCTTTCATTTTATCACGAATCGTTTGAAGTGATTTTGTAATATATTTAGATACAAAATAGGCGAAAGCGATAGCAACCAAAATCATGATGATGTATGCATAACTCAATCGAATTAGAAATGCTTTAAGTTCGCCGTAGTTTAAAGAATCATCATCAAAATAAGGCACATTTAATACGCCAAGAGGTGTTGCATTAGTATCTGAAAATATCATATAAGAAGACCGGTAATCTTCCCCAAAACGTTTGATTTTTTCAACAAACCGCTTAGATATACTTTGATTAAGTTTGGTTAAAATATCCGATGACAGATGCATCTCAATAGCATTGTTTTCAAAATTTGGTTTCGACATTTTGATCAAATCCCCATTTAAATCATAGAGATTAAAATTCACGTTGTGAATATTAGCAATCTCGTATATTTTGTCTTTAAATATTAGGGGTAAGTTCTCTGTTTTAACCTCCCAAGTCGTTTCTTTTAAAACATAATTTATACTCGAAATAAGTTGAGCCTCCTTTCGTTCCAAACGCAAACGGTGGTAGTCTTGAGACTGCTCATTATATTGATAAATAGTCACACCCGCAATAAGTATAGATGCGACAACGACCAACATAATCATATAAATAAAAATACGAGAACTTAAAGACAACTTGCGTTTGGCCATAAAAATAGACTTTTGTTAAATATAGAAAAAAAACGAGTACATCGCTTAATGATTACTCAGAACGTGTACGTTTATATAGCTTGATACCCAACATTAAAAGAATTGCCAGCCCAACAAGGCCCAACATTCCATAAGCCATATTGAGAGTGCTTTTTAATAATACCAAAAACACAACGGCAAAAAGAATGAGAGTAGCTCCTTCGTTCCAAATGCGCATAAAGTTAGAGGTATATTTGATTTGATTTTTTTGAAGTTCTTTAAAAATAAGGTGGGTTTTGAGGTGGTACATAATTAGTAACACTACAAACCCTAATTTTGCATGCATCCAAGGCTGCTCAAACCAATAAGGTGCTAGCGCCAAAAGCCAGATTCCAAATAAAATAGCCAAAATTGCAGAAGGCCATGTAATAATATACCACAAGCGTTTGGCCATGAGTTTTAGTTGTGTCCCTAAAATTTCTTTTTCTGGAGACGATTTTAAAGACGCTTCTATATGGTAAATAAAAATACGAGGAATATAAAATAAGCCTGCAAACCATGTGATTACAAAAATTAAGTGAAGTGATTTGATATAGTTATAATACTCCATAATTATGGTTTTGAAATTAATTTGGTTGAAACTTCTCTATATAAAATAGATGCTGTTAATAAAGTAGATAGCACATCCGATACAGGAAACGCCATCCATACGCCAAGCTCACCGTACCATAAAGGTAATATAAAAATAAGAGGAATAAAGAAAAATCCTTGTCGTGAGAGTGTTAGTAGTAGCGCCGGAACGGCTTTTCCGACAGCCTGGAAATACGCCGAACCAATCAGTTGAACCGCAATAATGGGCGTTGCTGCAAATACCCAACGCATCGCAGTAGGTGTTTTTTCGATCACTAAAGGGTCCGTTGTAAACATCCGCGTGATCAGTTCTGGAAATCCAATTAACATGACAAAAACAACAGAAGCCATTGTCATCGAATAGACAATTGCAATTCGAATAGTGTGTTTGACGCGGTCATAATTTTGTGCACCATAATTATATCCTGCAATAGGCACAAATCCTTGTGTAATTCCAAAAATTGGAAATAATGCAAACATCAACATTCGAGATACAATGGCATAAGACGTGACTGATGTCTCTCCACCAAAGTCAAATAAAATATTATTCATTAACAGGTAGGTAACACTTACAATAGCCTGGCGTGAAAGTGTCACTAATCCTAAGTTACTAATTTCTGATACAACCGATTTTTGTAATTTAAAGTCTGGTAATGAGATTTTCATTTCAGAATTCTTAGACATAAAAAACCAAAAAATAAACGCAAAACAAAACACATAAGACCCTGTTGTAGCCCACGCGGCACCCATCATTCCCAAGTCCATTACATTTATAAAAAGTACATCTAGTAATAAATTTGAAACTGATGGAATCATCATGGCGTACATAGCAAATTTAGGTTTACCTTCCGCTCGAATCACTGTATTACCCATCATAGAAAGTGCTAGAAAAGGAACGCCATAGAGTACAATTCGATAGTATGTTTTTGCAGGTTCAAAAATAGCACCCTTACCTCCAAAAGTGGGGATAATTCCATCAATATAGTACAAGCCAAAAAACACTAGAACAACCGTTAATAGAATGGTCATCGTAATTTGATTTCCAAATGTTTTTAAGGCTTTTGGTGCCTCTTTAGCACCCAATGCTCGGGATATTATAGAGGACCCTCCGATCCCAATAGACATTCCTAACGCAGCAATAAAAAACGAGACGGGCAATACTACATTTATGGCCGCAATAGCCTGTGATCCAATCCAATGCCCAACAAAAATAGTGTCTACTAAAATATTAAGCGACATGACTAAAATCCCTATAGATGCTGGAACTGCCTGTCTGATTAATAGTTTACCAATGGTTTCAGTGCCAAAGTCGTGTGAAGTGGATTTGATCATGTAGTATTTCTTATTTGGAAGCCCATTCTGTAACCCATTTAGCAAGAAGCGATACCCAGGCCGGATCGTCGTTCAAACAGGGTATAGTTGTAAACTCTTTTCCGCCAACTTCATGAAAAATTTCTTCTCCCTCCATAGCAATTTCTTCAAGTGTCTCAAGACAATCACTCACAAAAGCGGGAGTTGCAATAGCCATTGATTTGGTTCCTTCTTTTCCTAGGCGTTCAATAGTACGATCGGTGTAGGGTTGTAACCAGGGGTCAAAACCTAAACGCGATTGGAACGAGGTCGAATAAACCGCATCCTCAAGTCCTAATTCTTCGCCTACTAAGCGTGTGACTTCAAGACATTGATGTTTGTAACAATAGGCATGGGCTTCGGACGGAGTAATACAGCACGATTTATCTATCTTACAATGTGACTTTGTAATGTCACTTTTTCGGATATGTCGTTCTGGAATGCCGTGATAAGAAAACAATAAATGTTCGTATGTTTTTCCTTTTAAAGACTCCTTAATGGTATTGGATAATACTTTGATATACTCTGGATTGTTGTAAAACGGAGGTAAATCAGAAAGTGTCAATTGCGGAAAGTGAGCATCTCTTAATTCCTTTGCAAGCACCAAAATTGTTTCAGTAGTTGCCATTGCATATTGCGGGTACAAAGGAACAATTAAAACCTCATCAATTCCTTGATCGACTAATTTTTGAAGCCCCTTTTTAATGGTCATACTTCCATAACGCATGGCGAGCGCTATGGGCATTTCGACTTCTTGTTTTAATTTATGTTCTAAGCGCTCAGATAAAACAATGAGTGGAGACCCTTCTTCCCACCATATTTTTTTATAGGCTTTAGCTGATATTTTAGGGCGCGTATTTAAAATGATGCCTTTTACTAAAAGCGTTCGAGCCCACAAGGGTACATCGATCACGCGTTCGTCCATCAAAAATTCGCCTAAATATTTTTTTACATCTTTTGGAGTGGGACTGTCAGGAGATCCTAGGTTTACTAATAAAACACCTTTCATATAAAATTGGTTAATTAAGAGATTGAATATATTTTTTGGGAGTGGTCCCGTATTGTTTTTTAAATGCTGAAATAAAATGACTGGCCGTACTGTAGCCTACTTTGAGTCCAACTTCATTGACGTTGTGCGCGCCTGATTCTAATAATTTTCGAGCAACTTCCATTTTATAATCAAATAAAAATCCATAAACTGTTGTGCCATAAATTTGCTTAAATCCCTCTTTTAGCTTCTTTAAACTTAAATCAATTTCAATGGCTAAAGCAGCTAGGGTTGGCGGCTCAGATAAACGGTTTATAATAATATCTTTTGCTTGTCTGATTTTAACAACATTGGAGTCATCGACCAAAAAAGGACATTGTTCTATGTTTGCTTCTTCTCCTCTATTAAAGTATAAACTTAACAACTCATAAGCCTTTCCCTTAAAGTACAATGATTTAATCGTTGTGTTTAAGTTGTAATTGATAAGTTGATTTAGTACGATAGCCATAGAAGGAGAAATGTGACCGTCTTTATAGTATTTTTTATCTTGATTATCTGCGCTTAAAAACGTGATATAATCTGCTTCATGAGAAAATAATCCGTGGAATTTTTTAATAGAAATTAATAACGATACGACCCAAGACGTAGGATCAACTTCTAAATGTATTGGTAAATCTCTTTGAGGGTTGTAAAGTAGTAACGAGTTTTCGTCAGAAATATTTAAACTATACGTTCCATTGTTAAACACAAACTTACATTCACCTTTCAAACAAAAATGAAATTGAATAAAAGAGCTATCTATTTCCTTTTCAAGGAGTTGTACTTCAGAAGATTCGTTTTGATAGGTCATAACCATAAACCCAGCCTCAACCGCAGTTTCTAAAAAAGATCCTTGAGCGATGTTTTTTGAAAAGGACTGTGTGAGTTTTGAATGTTCTTTATTTAGATTCATTATAAATAAAAAGTAGCGTTTATATCTGCAAAAATACTAATTTAAACAAAAATAGGTAAATAATACATGCAAACCTCTAAACGACAAATAAAGTTCTTCTAGCGTTATTTTTTATAAATCAAAGCGGTTATTTTTGTCACGAAATATTTCCAAATATATCAATGGAGCAATTCAACAAATCTGAAAGTACCTATTTTTATGTCATTGGTCTCAGCTACAAAAAAGCAGATGCCAAGATGCGTGGTGAGTTTAGTTTAGACCAAAGCGCAAAAGCAAATTTAATGGTGCAGGCTAAGGCCAGTGGCATCGAAAGTTTGGTCGCAACCTCTACCTGTAACCGGACCGAAATTTATGGTTTTGCCAGACATCCTTTTGAACTTATTAAATTACTTTGTGACAACACCCAGGGCACTGTTGAAGATTTTCAAAGTGTGGCTTATGTTTATAAAAATAGTGATGCCATTGAACACATGTTTAAGGTTGGTGCAGGTTTAGATAGTCAGATTTTAGGGGATTTCGAGATTATTAGTCAACTAAAATTAAGTGCTAAGATTTCTAAAAAACACCAATTACTTGATGCCTACTTAGAACGTTTGATCAATGCCGTAATCCAAGCAAGTAAACGCATAAAAACAGAAACAAAACTATCAACAGGAGCTACCTCCGTCTCTTTTGCTTCTGTACATTATATCAAGAAGACGATATCCGAAATTTCTACAAAAAATATTTTACTTTTTGGAACTGGAAAAATTGGGCGAAACACTTGTGAAAACCTGATAAAACACACAAAAAATGAACACATTACCCTTATCAATCGCACAAGGGACAGAGCGGATAAGATCGCTGGAAAATTTAAACTCTTAGTCAAAGATTACAGCCAGTTACAAGAAGAAATTGGAAATACCGATATTCTAATCGTGGCGACTGGAGCACAAAATCCAACGATCGATAAGTATCTTATTCAAAATAAAAAACCATTACTGATTCTCGATTTATCAATCCCAAAAAATGTAGATGAAAACGTAAAAGAATTACCAATGGTTTCCTTAGTTCATTTGGATCATTTATCGCAAATGACAGATAAAACCTTAGAAAAAAGAAAACAATTTATACCTGTTGCCGAAAGTATTATTGCTGAAATAAAAACAGAATTTGAGGCGTGGGTAGACAATCGAAAATTTGCACCTACTATCAAAGCACTAAAAGAAAAACTACACCTTTTTGCTGCTGCTGAAGTGAATACTCAACGCAAAAAAATAAACCAATTTAATGAAGCGCAAGCAGAATTAATCAGTGCCAATTTAGTTCAAAAAATAACCAACCACTTTGCTCACCATTTAAAAGACGAAACGATTTCAACAAATGAAAGTCTCGAACTCATAAAAAAGGTGTTCCAATTAGAGTCCAAAAAACATGTCTAAAATTATTCGAATCGGTACCCGTGATAGCGCTCTTGCTCTTTGGCAAGCCAAAACCGTGCAATCACAACTCCAACATTTAGGACATGAAACGGTATTAGTACCTGTAAAATCTACAGGAGATTTAATCCTAAACAAACCCATTTATGAACTCGGAATTACTGGAGTCTTTACACGAACTCTAGATATTGCATTGTTAAATGAGGAGATTGACATTGCCGTCCATTCATTAAAAGATGTACCTACTGTTTTACCTGAAGGAGTGGTACAGGCTGCTGTTTTGAAACGTGGAAACATCAGAGATACACTAGTTTTTAAAACCAATGAAGAGTTTTTAGCGCAGAAAGATGCCGTTATAGCCACTGGAAGCTTGAGACGAAAAGCGCAGTGGCTCAACCGCTACCCTACACATAGTATCGTCGGCTTAAGAGGTAATGTAAACACCCGTCTCGAAAAGTTAGAAAACAACGATTGGAATGGTG